>OIYV01000038.1_pt1 | contig 95694 bp, 110 predicted proteins | sample 1588251 | NCBI WGS metagenome assembly OIYV01 (sample SAMN03283282) | human gut metagenome | biome: human-associated habitat; material: feces | host: Homo sapiens | place: Peru | collected 2012
GAGCGCCACCTTGCCAAGGTGGAGGTAGCGGGTTCGAGCCCCGTCATCCGCTCCAGTTTTTTTATATGGCGCTATAGCCAAGTGGTAAGGCAGAGGTCTGCAAAACCTCTATTCCCCAGTTCGAATCTGGGTGGCGCCTCCAATTTTTTTAAAAACAGGAGCTTAAGTTTGAGGCTTTTTAATATAGGCTTTGGAAATTATATTGCGCTTGATAGGTTAGTGAGTGTTCTTAGTGTTGACTCCGCACCTATAAAGCGCCTTATACATATAGCCAAAGAAAAAAATGTTTTAATTGATTCCACTTGCGGGAGAAAGACAGGGTCTGTTTTAATTATGGACACCGGTCATGTTGTGCTTTCTGCGCTTAGCGCGGAGGTTATTTTTGGCAAGATTGACAAAGAAGAATCTTAATAATTAATTTTGAGGAGTTAGTTTATGAGTAGAGGGTTTTTAATAGTTTTTTCGGGTCCTTCCGGAGTAGGAAAGGGTTCTTTGATGAGTAAAATCATTGGCAGAAGAAAAAACTTGAAACTATCTACATCCTACACAACTCGTGAGCCGCGCGAAGGTGAAATTGATGGCGAAGATTATTATTTTGTAAAAAAAGAAAAATTTCTTGAGTTAGCTAAAAATGGCGAAATGCTTGAATATGCCGAATATTGCGGTAACTATTATGGCACGCCGAAGAGCCTTGTTGAAAAAGAGCTTGAAAAGGGCAACAACGTCATTTTGGAAATAGAGGTTCAGGGCGGCAAGCAAATTCTTGATAATTACCCTGAAGCCGTTGGCGTTTTCATTATTCCTCCTTCAGTTCGCGAGCTTTACAGGCGCCTTATAAATCGCGCTTCGGACACTGAAGAAGTGATTACAAAAAGAGTTGAAGAATCGAAAAGAGAAATTGAATTTGCGAAGTACTACGATTATGTGGTTACTAATGAGTGTGTTGAAGAATGTGCCAGCAACGTTTTGAAGATCATTGATGCTCAGTCTATGAAGTTTAAATACATGAAACCTAAAATCGAGGAGGTCTTAGAAAATGCTTAAGTTGCCTGTAAAAGACATGATTGAAGGCCGCATGAACAATTATCCGCTTGTTGTTGCGGTTGCAAAGCGTGCAAGAGAAATAACTGATGAAATAATTGAAACCGGAAGTATAGTAACGGAGAAACCCGTTAAAATTGCTTACGAAGAAATCAGAGACGGGGAATATGAGGTTTTTGACCCTGAAGCTTAACATATTTGAGCGTACAGTTTAGATTAAATTTATCTAGATTGTACGTTTTTTTCTTGACACAGTTTATTTTATGTAATATAATGATGGGCAAGTTTTGAAGATTAGGGAAGGATGTGCAGATATGATTGATAACAGTAATGTGGAATTAAATGAATGCCCTATTAAAAGCTATAAGATTCCGAAACTTGCATATACTAAGCAAAGGAAATCTAGCGGTGTAGCTGTAATAAGTCTTGAAAAAATAATGATATCATATTGGAACTATCTCAAAGATTTAGAAAAATTTTCTAGTTCTCACAGCGGTGATTATTCAGTTAAAATGGCGATTAACTTCCTTAGAATTAAAAAACATAAAAGTTATTTAAAAAAATGCTATAGCGAGTACAAATTAAATAGAGGAGATACTAAAAAAGTTAAAGAAATTGCCATAAAATTTAGTGGTTCTGCAGGTGCTTCTAGCAGCGGAACTTTCGCAAACTTTTTCCAGGCGATAATGAGGATAAAATTACCTCTTATGACTATTGATGAATTTCTTAAAAAAGATAAAAATTTGTTTAAAAAGCTCCTTGAAGGCGATTCAAATGTTTCGAAAGAAATTAGAGATAAGGTGATAGGTGCACAAAATGAATTTTTTAAATTTGCAGATAAAAGCAAAATATCGAAAAAACCTGACAAAGAATTTTTTGAGCATTTTAAAAATCTTTATAAATTGTCTTTAGATATGCCTATGGTGGTTGATAAATCCATTGGGAATTTAAGCGAAGATTTGAACTGCATTTGTAGGGGCAAATTTAAACTTAGTTTAAAAAGCAAAATAAAATCTAAAATAAACAAAAGCCTTGAAAGTCACGGGAAAAAGGGAAAAGAGACTTTTGTTAGAATATTTTTGAGTAAAATTGAAGATTTTGAAGATAGAGTAGAAAAGGTGTTTAGAGATAACAAAATCGGCAGGGAATATCTAAATTTAGAACAGCAGAAAAATTTTAATTTAGATAAGCCTCAAATTTTTTACAAAAAGCTAACAACTTTTGATGAATGTTTGAATTTTTCGAATATCAAAAATAAGAAAAAAGAAGATAGAATGGAAAAATATTTTAGCGATGTGTATGAATATATAGATGAAATACTCAAACTTAAAGGAGCTAGCGTATCAGAAAAAATTGAAGTGAAAAACCCTATAATTAATATTCAAAAAGATTACAATAAATTTGTTGATGAAATTCAAAAGAAAGCTTTGCTAGGCCCTAAATATTTAAGTGAATGGAATAAAAAGAATAAATGATAAAAACTGCATTGATTGCAATTAGCAAGATAAATTATCTAAACGATGTGCTTTATAGCTATAAAATTCCCGAAGGCATAAGCGAGAACCTTCAGCCTGGGCAAAGGGTAGTTGTTCCTTTTGGAAAAAGCAATTTTAAGCGCCAGGGAATGGTCATGGAAATTAGCAATATAGCTGAAAATCAAGCAAATTTAAAAAGCGTTTGTTCCGTGCTGGATGATGCGCCGGTTGTTTCGGAAGAAATGCTTGGCATTATAAAATGGATTAAAGAAAGCTGTTTTTGCACTTATTACGATGCCATAAATGCTGTGGTTCCAAAAGAAATTGGCGGAAAAATTAAAGGTGTTCAGTACTTTTTGGCTGAGCATTGTGAAAACTTAAGCGAAGAAGAAAAAATTTTTTTGGAAGAAATTTCTTTGCTTGATTCTTTTTGCTCAAATGACCTCAAAAATTTGAAAATTAAGAATTATACCAAGATTTTGAATGCTTTAATTCAAAAAGGTGTCATTGCTGAAAAGATTAACGTTTCAAAGAGCACGAAAGAAAAGAAACCGGATTTACTAGCTGTGAACCCGGAATTTTCTGCTGGAAATAAAAAACTTTCGAGGAAACAAGCTGAAGTTTTTGAATTTTTAAAGGGCAAAAGCCCGATGAGCATCAAAGAAATTTGCAGGATTACAGGCGCCAGCCGAAGCGTTTTGAATTCACTTGTTGAAAAAAATGCTGTTTTGAAAGTTTGCGAAACTAGCGTTGTACATTCGAGAAATGTTGAAACAAAGCTTAACCCTGAGCAAGAAAATATTTTCGAAAAAATGCTTGAGCTTCACAAAAAAGGGGAGTTTAGCGTCTCGCTTTTGCATGGAGTTACAGGCAGCGGCAAGACCCATGTTATTTTAAAATTAATAGACGAAGTTTTGGCTTCGGGGAAAAGCGTTATATTTTTGGTTCCTGAAATTGCGCTTACTATGCAGTTCATTGAGATTTTTTCTTCGAGATATAAAGAAAAGCTCGCCGTGATTCACAGCGGTGTTGCCGGTTCGCAGAGGGTGAAAGCCTGGGAAAGAATTAAAAATGGTGAGGTTAGCATTGTTATCGGCGCAAGGAGCGCTATTTTCGCGCCTTTTGAAAACCTAGGCCTTGTGGTTATTGACGAAGAGCATGAATTTACTTATAAATCCGAATCCGCTCCACGTTTTGACGCTAGGCAAGTGGCTAAGTGCCGCTGCAAATTTCACGGCTGCATGATGATTCTTTCTTCTGCGACGCCTTCGCTTGAAAGCTATTATATGGCCAAAACTGGGAAATATAATCTTTTTAAACTCAAAAATAGATACAAAAATTTGAGCCTACCGCAAACGCAAATTGTTGACATAAGCGGAAGATTCAGCAGCGAAGGGCAGGTTCTTTTCAGCTCGGAACTTATAGATGCAGTTGAAAAAACGATTAAAAATGGAAACCAAGCGATAATTCTTTTGAACAGGCGCGGGTTTAACACGTTTGTGAAGTGCCAAGCTTGCGGCGAAGTGCAGATGTGCCCGCATTGCAGCGTCTCGCTTAACTATCATAAATCAGATGAAAAACTCCTTTGCCATTACTGCGGATATTCAAGAAGCATGCTCGAAAAATGCCTGTTTTGCGGCGAAAAAAAGCTTTCTTACCTTGGGTTTGGCACGCAAAGAGCCGAGTTTCAGCTCCAGGAGCTTTTGCCGGAAGCAAGAATTTTGAGGCTTGATTCTGACACTAAACTGAGCGACAAACAAGAAATCATAAAAGATTTTGAAAACGGGAAATACGATGTTTTAATAGGAACGCAGATGATTTCAAAGGGGTTTAATTTCCCGAATGTTACTTTGGTTGGAATATTAATGGCGGATCAATATCTTTACAGCGGCGACTTCAGAGGAAGCGAAAAAACCTTTTCTTTGATAACTCAAACCATCGGCAGAGCGGGAAGATATGCCCCCGGAGGCAAAGCTATAATTCAGACTTTCTCGCCTGAAAACAGCGTTTTAAATTTCGCTGCAAATCAAGATTACGAAGCCTTTTATGAAGAAGAAATAGCTCTTAGAAAGCTAATGCTCACGCCGCCCTTTGCGGATATTTGCCTTGTTTCGTTTAAGGCTGTGAGCAAAAATCTTGCGTTTGACGCCTGCAAAATATTTTTTGAAAAACTCGTTTTGCTTTCGAAAGAAAAATATAGCGATTTACCACTCAGGATTTTCCCGCCTGCAAGCGCAAGCATCGAAAAAGTGGCAAATCACTATAGATTTAAAATAATTATAAAGTGTAGGAGCACGAAGCGCTTTAGAAGCATGATAAACGAAGCTATGATGAGCTTTAAACCGCTGAATGAGTTTAAAAATGTTTCGATAATTGCAGATATTAATCCTTTAGCGATTTTATAAATTTCTTCAAAAGCTTAGCGGCATTTTCTGAAGATTTTTTCAAAAAAGAATAAAAATCAACATGAGAGCTATTGTCAGCGCTGTCTGAAATAGTTCTTATTATTCCGAAAGGAACCTTGGCAAGAAAGCACGTTTGAGCAATGCTTCCGGCTTCCATTTCGCAGGCAAGGCCGCCGAATTCTTTTTTAAGGCTGCTAATTTTTTCTTTTGAATTAATGAATTGGTCGCCGGTTAGGATTGTCCCGCTGTAAAATTTGCTTTCAGGTATTTCCTCGCTGCATTTTAAAAGTTTTTCTCTTACCCATGGAGTAGTTTTAATTTCCACGGAACCAATCCCGCTGATTTCGCCTTTTTTTCGGTTAGGAAATGCAGAAATGTCAAAATCATGCTGGATTAAAGCCTCGGCGATAACTCCATCCGAGATTTTGAGCTTTGGGTCTATCGCTCCGGCAACGCCAATGTTTAAAACCAAAGAGGGCTTGAACTTCATTATGAGGCTTTGGGTGCAAATGGCCGCGTGAACCTTCCCGACGCCGCAAAGAGCCACGGTGCAGCTTTTATTTTCAATTCTGCCCTTTGCTATTTTAAAATAGCTAAGCTCTGAGAAAACCGGCTCTTCCATGAGCTTAACAACTTCATTAAATTCTTCTTGCATTGCGCAAATAATAACAATCATACTTCAGTCTCCGTTTTTAAGAATATTTTACATGTGATTCCACATACTAAGCTTAACACAAGAATTTTATTAAGTAAAATTTTTAAAGAAAGGGGACTCGGCTATGGAATATGTTTGGGCCTTTTTAGTGGGAGGAATAATCTGCCTTTTGGCGCAAATACTAATTGACAAAACAAACATGACTCCGGCCAGAATCTTGGTTTTGCTTGTTGTTACGGGCGTGGTTTTGACAGCCCTTGGAGTTTACGAGCCGCTTGTTAAATTCGCTGGTGCGGGGGCAACCGTTCCGCTTTGCGGGTTTGGCTATTTGATGGCTAAAGGCGTTGTTGAAGCGATTCAAAAGCAAGGATTTTTAGGCGTTATTTCAGGAGGATTAACAGCAGGAGCAGCGGGAATTTCGGCGGCGGTTTTGTGCGGTTATATTGCGGCGCTTTTTTCTAAATCTCAGGATAAATCTTAAAACTCATTCAAGCAGAGTAAAAATACTTTGCTTGGATTTTTTCTTGCAAAAATGATATAATCAAAGAAAAACTTTAAGGAGAAACATTTTGGAAGATTTATCAAATGCAAAGGTTGTTAAAAAAATAATTTCTGAAAATGATTTTAAATTTTCGAAGAGCCTTGGCCAGAATTTTATTGTTGACCCTTTTGTTTGCCCGCAAATGGCTGAATCTTGCGGCGAAAGCGACGGAATAATTGAGGTCGGCCCGGGAATTGGCACGCTTACGGCTGAGCTTGCAAAAAGGTTTAAAAAAGTGGTTTCGGTTGAACTTGACAAGAGGCTTATTCCTATTTTAAAAGAAAATTTGAAAGATTTTTCTAATTCCGAAATAATTTACGGCGACATTTTAAAAACGGATTTATCAAAAATAATAAAAGAAAATCTTACTGGCTGCGAAAAAGTCAGCGTTTGCGCCAATTTGCCTTATTACATAACTTCTGAAGTTATAATGCACATTTTGGAAAGCGAGTTTGAAATAAATTCAATCGTGGTTATGGTTCAAAAAGAAGCGGCGGAAAGAATCTGCGCAGAGCCTGGCACGAGGAAATCAGGCGCGATAAGCCTTGCAGTTAGATATTTCGGCGAGCCGGAAATTCTTTTCGACGTTAATAAAACTTGCTTCATGCCAGTTCCGGCGGTGGATTCAAGCGTTATTAGAATTAAAATAAGCGGCGAAAACAGAAAAGATATTAAAAATAAAAACTCTTTTTTCAAAATTGTTAAAGCGGCTTTTTCGCAAAGAAGAAAAAACATTCTCAATTCGCTTAGCTCTGGGCTTAAAATGCCTAAAAATGAAGTTGAAAACTTGCTTGCTTCTGCCCAAGTAGCGCAAAATTTGAGGGCTGAAAACCTTAAGCTAGATGATTTCGTGAAGCTTTCAAACGAGCTTGATTTAATTTTGAAATAAAAAGTTTCTTTTCGCAAAAGTTTCTGCTAAAATATTAAAGCAGGCGAAAGCCAGAGTTTTAAGCCAGTAGGGAGGCACGAAAATGAACAGCGATTCAGTTAGCGAACTTAAAAAAATTCTTGAAGAAGATTCTTTCGGCGAAAGAAAAAATAGCCCTCAGAAGTGGTCCGGTTTCGTTGAAAGCACGGTTGTGAATTTCTTTGAAGAATATAAAATGGAAAAGCTTTCGATTGAAGACGGCAACGGCAACAGGGCAAAGCTTTCAAGAACTAAAGACAACTCCATTAAAATTCAGTATTTGTCAACAGTGCTTATGTAATTAAGCTTTTAGCCATCGGTTAATCCGGTGGTTTTATTTTTATTATAAGTATTTGACAAAAATTTAAAAAATATATATTATATAAATATTTCATTTACACAATTAAAAGGAGGTTTGATCGTGAATAGTGAAATAAAAAAATTTTGCTCTTTTTTGGAAAATAATGCGCAAGCTTTAAAAGAATTAAAAAGTGAAATAGCGGCAAAAATCAAAGACGAAAATGCCGTTTATGCGCACATTATTTCAAAAGCAAAAGAAAATGGGTTTAATTTCACTTATGATGACGTGAAAAATTATGAAAAAAATTTAAATGAATTATCCGGCGAACAATTAACTGAAGTGACAGGAGGAGTATCAATGAAAAAAGGTGCAGTGGGCAGTTTGCTTTCTTTAATAACGTTTTTAACTCCGCCGGCAGCTTTTGCAAACGGCGAAAATCTTTATGAAATCCCCGGCAGTTCTTATGTTTTACCTTTAAAAATGGAGAATGAAAATCAATTTGATTTAATTTCTTATTTAAAAGATGCTGAAATTTCTAAGGCTCAAAACGAGGCTTTTAAAATTACTAACGAAAAGTCTTCTGAAGTTGGCTCAAATGTGGCTTTTTCTGATGAAATAAGCAGCGACAGATATTATGAATTAGCTAAATTTCTTGGCGAAGCAATTAAAGTTGGCAGAACTGAGGTTGAAAAAAAGCTGGATTTAGCTGTGCAAAATGGCGATTTGCCTATTAAAGAATTCACTTTAAATCAAATTAACGCGCAGCGCTTAAAGTTAAGTAAATCGGAGGGGAAGAACCCTTTGTTTGAAATAGTAAAAGGCATTGACGCTTTAAAATTAAGCGAAAGCGCAGAAGATTTCAGCATCGTGCAGGTTGCGAGCCAGTTTAATGCGCTTGAATCAATGTCCGAAAATCCAACCGCTGTTAAATACTGGATTTATGATAAAACTCAAGGCCCAAGAGCTTCTTTGCAAGCAGTTGCTGCTGCTAAACACCGCGAATCCGCTGATTTACAAAATAAATTGCCGGATGCAATTAAAGAATTGCTCGAAAAATGCCGTTTGAAAGATGGAAGAAAAATTTTGGTAAAATACCCAAACTTATACAAAAATGGGTATTTGCAGCTTTTGGAAGTTAAATCTATTGATGATTTGAAAACTTTAAAAGACTTTTTGAAAAGTAATATTGGCGAGTTTAAATTCCTTTCTCAGTGGGTGAAATGCGAAAGAACCGGCAAAAAGCAGCTGCAAGTTTTCAGCGCGGCTCCTTCATTTCAAGGCGACTATGTTGACTGGAATAAAAACGACGAAAAAACTAATCTTCTTAAAGAAATTTGCGATATTATAGTTTCAAATGAATATGAATCAATCGCAAAGGCGGCTGCAATCAGGGCGCACGAAACGAGCAAGAGCGTTTCGCTTCACTTAACTTTGGTGGGGCAGGGGGCTTTTAATAATCCGCCGGAAGTAATAAAAAATTCAATGCAAAAAGTGAAAAAAGAGCTCGAAAGCATCGACGTTAAAGTTTATTTGCATGGTTACCATAAAAACGATTGCCAAAAATGGAAAGATGTTATTTAAAAAATTAGCCACTCATGAATTGCTTATGGGTGGTTGTTTATTTTTTCAAAAAATAGTTTTTTGATATAACTTTTATAAAATTTGCTGTTTTTTTTAGAAATCAATGGAAGTTTTTATATTTACTTTTTGTTAATATTTTGATAAGATTTGAATGGCGTTTTTTAAGTGCTATAAAATATTAAAAAATATTGCAGAAAGGAATCGAAATATGTCAGGAATAAAAATCTCAAAGAAATTTACGTCATATTTTTTGTCGCTAATGTGTGCGCTGTCTTGTTTATTCGGTGTTTTTGATGCGAAGACTTATGCCGCAGCGAAGGAATATGAAGCACATGTTGCACTTTTTTGCGATAATATTTCAGTGGCAAAGCAATTTGTGAGCCAATTGTATTCTTATGAATATGACGGCGAAAGGAAAATTTTTGGTGCGCCAGGAAGCGGAAAAAGCACCGAAAAAGCCGTTATAATAGACGGATTAGAAACTAGAAAGTATAATGTTTATTTTCATGTTATAGATGCGAGATGGGCGCTTAACCCAAATGCTGAACTTAATTATTTAATAAAAAATTGCACGGGAGCAGTTATTCTTTATGATGTTTTAGACCCTACTTTGGAGCCCATAATTAAATCCAGAACATTTTATGAGGAAGATGTTCGCTCGCTTTTGCGAATTGACACACCGCTAAATAATTGCGTTAAATATTTGCAATCATTTGGCCGTCATGGCTGGTGGAATGCGCTTAATTTTATTATGTATAATCATGAAAGCCTTGACCCTGAGGCTCATGAGAGGTATCGTGAATCATTAAACTTTTATGCTATAGGTGTAGAAGGATTTTATGTTGACGGTGATAATAAATGGAGCAGGAATCACCATGCATGGAATACTCCAGGTGGAATAAATAATGTTTTGGGTTGGGTTTCCGGGCAAGTTTACAGAAGCATCTTTATGGAAAGAAGTTTAACCGGGGAATTTGGGAAAAATTTTAAAAAAACCAGATCATTTGAAGCTTGCGAATCTTCCAGTTTCGGAAAAATGGGAATTTTAAACACACAAGTGGGGCGGAATTTGGTTTACCCAGTGTGTGGTGTGTTAGCTGCTACTACGCTGGTTGCGGCAGGGTCTGCGCTGGTTTATAAATTGATGTCAAGATAAAATTTTTGGATGATATGTTGCTAAGTATTTGCTGAAGCAGGTTTTTATTTAAAAAAGCAATAAAGCAGACATTATTGGTGAGCTATCTGTAGTTTTCAAAGCCTGCTAGGGCAAAGATTAAATTTAAAAAGAAGGTAAAATATGAGAGTTAAAAAACCTAAGATGATTTCTTTTTTAGTGTTTGTTTTATTTTTCGTTATATCATTTATTTCTTGCATAGTAATTAACGAAATTCAGCAGCATACCACTTTGATAAATGCAAGCCGTGGATACTACGGGAAATCGCAAATTGTTTTTTCGGCGGATGTTAGTTCTAACTTTGATATTGTTGAAGCGGTTAAAAAAGTTCAAAATGTCTCTTTGTATAAAGATGGCGAAATTAGTAATGTTAGGCAAATATATATAAACGGTAGATATAATAATCCTCCGGTATGCTCGGGTAGATTTTTTAATTTTGAAGATTTTTCGGATGATAAAATTTCTGAAAAACTTGCTGTTATAGGGAAAAACATGGTTCCGCTAACGAAAGAAATTAATGGGCAAAAATACATTGAAATTAGTCATAATTTTTATAAAGTTATTGGTGTGGTGGGTTTGGACGATGAAACTATGCTCAATAATACCATTTTCATTAAATTTGATCCGGATTTACATAAACATGGAGTAATTTATAAACTAGATATATTCAAGGGAAACGAAAATTCAATTTTCGAAGATATTTCAAAAGAAATTGAAAACAAAACTCATGTTATGCCCAAAAAAATAGTTTTGGAAAAAGAAGGCTTGGAACGCATATTGCCTGAAATTAATCATCAAAAAGTATATATACTAGCAATTATTTGTTTACTAATTTCATCTATTACAGTTTCTATGGAGTGGGCAACCACTTTGCAAAGAAAAGTAGCGGTCAAGCGCTTGGTTGGGTGCAGCCGTTTTCGTTTAATTTTTGAAATTTTGATTGATTACTTTAAAGTGTCGTTATCTGCCGGTGTTCTGGGAATAATTTTTAGTTTTGCTTTTATAAGAAAGTTTAGTTCGTTGGTGCTGTTTGCCGTAGTAATTTCTGTTCTGTGCGGGATTATTGTAATAGTTCCTGTGACTAAAAAACTCCTTAAAGTTCCTGTATCGGAGGTGCTTGCTCGATGAAGCTGCTAATAGTCTGGAATGGAATTACCAGAATGTTTAAAAGGAAAAAACTGCTTTCAGTTTTGATGATAATTCAATGTTTTGTTTGCACATTACTTATAAACATGATATTTGCAACGGCTTTAAAAACTCATTCGTCAGTGAGCAAATTTAGCAAGTTTATTGGAAATAAATCATATTACTGGATTAGTGATGATATAGAAGAAGACGATTTTTCTCTTTATATGAAAAATCAAAACGGAGAATATGAAAAATTAAAGTCTTTTCATGAAGAATTAAAAAATGAAAAAAGCTGGACGTTTTTAAGCGCGAATAAACAATTTATAAGTATTAATTCAAATGATATACCCGAAAAGTTTCTTTTTCAATATGAGCAAGGTTGCCCTTTAGAGAATGAGGATAAATCTAAAAAAGATGTAAAATGCTTGCATGTATCTCAAAATCTTTTTTCAGAATTTGGAATTACTGTTAGTGATGGGCGAGAATTTAAGACCGAAGATTTTGTGCATAAAAATGGCGAATGCGTGCCTATTATACTTGGAAATGAATATAAAAATATATTTTCAATCGGGCAAGTTTTAAATGGTGAATATTTATTCGAAGATTTTAAATTTGAAATAATAGGCTTTTTACCGGAATTAACGGAGATTCCATCCCTGGGAGATATGAGAATTATTTCGTGCGATAGATATGCCATAATGCCTGCATTTAGCCGCGAAAATAATGCCGAAGCAAGCTTTTTTGACAAAGCAAGTTTAGACCAATATGTTAATGGAATTATTATATCCGACATGAACTACGCAGATGTAAATGAGCGTGTTCAAAAATTAGTTTTAAAAACGGGAACAATGAAACTTAATGTAATCCCGGAGTCAGGCAGCATAAAGAATTTGACTTCTATATCTCAAAAAGAGCTTTCACGATTAATTTATATTTTTGTCGTTCTTACTATTTTTACCGTAATGAGTATATCTATTACTATAAATGGCTTTATTAGGGAAAATTATTATGAGTATGGTGTTCATTTATTAAGCGGCGCCACTGTGCGGTTTTTAACCTTGCAAATATTAGGTTTTATTTCATTGATTGCAGGCATATCGTTTGTTTTATCGTCGCTTGTAGGGTGGCTGCTAGTTTCAAATTTAACGCCGGTTAGTTCACTTGCTTTTTCTGCAGTGATTGTTGTGCTATCGAGTGTTTTTCCGATAAGTGTTGTTAAAAAAATAGATGTAAATAATTTGATAAGGAGGCAGTAAAAATGAGCTTTATTGAACTTAAGGATATATGCAAGGTGTTTGGAAGCGGGGAAAGCGAGGTTAAAGCCTTGAATGGCATAAACCTGAAAGTGGAAAAAGGTGAGTTAATTGCTATTACGGGGAAGAGCGGATGTGGCAAGTCTACACTGCTTAACATTTTAGGCGGGTTAAGCCTTCCTTCTTCGGGGCTTTATAGATTTGAAGAAGAGGAAGTTTCGTCTTATAATCAAAATAAATTGGCATCTTTTAGAAACCGCAACATAGGTTTCGTTGTGCAGAGTTTTGCGCTTATAAATGACATGAATATATTTGAAAATATCGTATTGCCGCTTAAATATGCTCACGTAAAAAAGGCTGAAATAATTGAAAGAGTTAAAGATCTCACTGATAAACTTGAGCTATCAGATAAAATTGATTCTTTTCCTCCGCAGCTTTCTGGCGGGCAGTGTCAGCGTGCTTCGATAGCTCGAGCTCTTGCGTGTAATCCTCGAGTGCTTCTTGCTGACGAGCCTACGGGTGCTCTTGATGAACAAACCGGCAAAAATATTCTTAATATTTTCAAAGATTTGAATAAAAATGGAATGACTGTAATCATCGTTACACATGATTTGGATATAGCTTCTATGTGCCATAGGAGAATACAAATGAAAGACGGCACAATTTTTAACGATTATCGTTTATAATTTTGAAATTAAAAATTAATTTTTTGTTTTTTAATAAAAAAATAATCAACCACTCATTAAGTAGTCATGAGTGGTTTTAAAATACGCTTTTTTTAGTATAATCAAATATTTTATTTTCAGGCTGAGAAATTTCAAAACTTCCACTGAAATTTTCGCCTACAATCTTGATTTTGTTAATTCCAGGGGTGCAATTTACAAGTAAATCTTCTGAATAACCTTTGTTTCCAGACGAAATAATTTCTTTTAAAATTTGAACACTTCCGTTAGGTTTAATTAAAACTAATTTGGCCTTGCCGGAGTTTAATTTAATATCGAAGTGAATTTTTGCTTGGCAATTTTCCTGCAAATTAGCACTAGCTACTTCGAAAAAGCCTTCAAGATGGCCTATTTCGTAAAAAACGGATTTTTCGTTGCCACTTAGATTCATGTTTCGGTTTTTGCATGAGTAATTGTCCAAACCAGCTATTTTATAGTCGTTATTGTAGTCTTTGTGGTTATGCAAGCATCTTGTTATTGCGAAAAACATAAATAAAAATATTGGCAAAAAAATCAATATACTATGTGGATATTTCTTCATTTTGTGTTACCTCCGCCTGCAAAAAAAGTTCGCTATCTCACAGCGAACCTAAAAATTGGTCGAGGTGACAGGACTTGAACCTGCGGCTTCCACGTCCCGAACGTGGCACTCTACCAAACTGAGCTACACCTCGAAATTATATTTAAATTTGGCTGCGGAAGAAGGATTCGAACCCTCACAAACAGAGTCAGAGTCTGCTGTGCTACCGTTACACCATTCCGCAAAATCATCTTACTTGCTCATTTTATCAAAAAACAATTTTCAAGTCAACACAAAATTTTAAAACTCTTATCTATTACTGCTTTTAGAATAAAATTTTGAACCGAGGCATAAAAATATTAGTGCTTAATTGCGCTAAAAGATATTTCAAAAGGAGTAATAAAATGAGGGTTATTTCAAAAAAAGGAATTTTAAATTTTTCTCTTGATGTTCTTTCAATGCTTTCGCTTTTCACGGCTACTTCGTGCATTATTTTTAAGTCTATGCATGCAAAGCCGCTTTGTTCGCCGGAAGACTTCGACATTTTTGCAGTAAAAACAATTTTTTCAAGGGGAAGTTCAGGGCTGAATATTTTAAGGCCGCTTTTAAAACCAAATTCAAGCGAAAATAATTTAAATTCAGCAGAAACAAAGAAGGAAGAAAGTAATATTTCGCCGAAAAATGAAGATAATAAAACTGAAGCTGAAGAAAATTCTCAAATTCAAAGCATAGAACTTGACAATAGCGGCGTGAAATTGCCGGAAATTCCTGAAGGAGAAGAAGGCAGCCACACAGAGAACGAGAAAAAATGCCGAGTGATTGAAAAGCACATTTCAGGAGGAACAAAGTGCGAGAATTTTTATGTTAAAAACACAACGGGTCAGGATATTGATTTAAACAGCTATTTGAAAAAAGAGCCCGCTATTGAAATAAAAGAAACAAGCGAGCCGCAAGTTTTAATAATGCATACGCACACTTCGGAATCATACCTCCAAAAAGACACAGGATACTTTTATGAAAATTTTTACCCGAGGTCTCTTGAAGACGGCAAAAATGTTACTGCGGTGGGCGAGATGATAACGCAGGTTTTGAAAAATCACGGCATAAACACCATCCATAGCATGGTTTACCACGATAATCCGAGCTACAATGGTTCTTACTGCCGTGCGGCTCAAACTATCAAAGAAACCCTTGAAAAATATCCTTCAATCCAAATGGTAATTGACATTCACAGAGACAGCATGGGCAACAAAGAGCTCGGAAAAGTTAAACCTACGTTTACTTACGACGGGAAAAAGTCTTCTCAATTAATGATAATTTGCGGTTGCGACCCCGACGGCAGCGTGGGATTCCCTAACTGGGAAAAGAATTTATCCCTCGGGCTTAGGCTGCAAAAATATTGCGAAACGCTCTTCCCAGGCATTACAAGGCCGCTTAATTTTTCAAAAGTTAAATACAACGAGCATTTAACGCCCGGCTCGCTTTTAATCGAAGTTGGAAGCGACGTTAACACCCTAAGAGAATCTTTACATACTGGCTTCATGCTGGGCACTTCACTTTCGAAAATGCTTAATGATCTTAAAAAATAAAGGAAAGGAGCAAAATTTTGAAAAGATATTTTTTTATGTCAATGACTTTTTGCTTCTTTATTTTAGTGCTCATCATGGGCCTTTCAATCGTTGAAAAAAACGGCCAAAGCATGATTTCAGGCGAGGATTTTTCTTTTATTTCTTACAATATTCAAAAAGATAAACCGAAATTTTTAAAAATTCATTTTATGGGACAAGATTTTATTTTTAATTTTAAATAAAGGTGCTATAATAATCTTTAGCACTATGCAAGATGCAAAGCTACATCACAAAGGAGTATTCAAAATGAACAATTTATCTAATATCAAGTCTGCTCACTTCATAGGAATCGGAGGCTCAGGAATGTTCCCGCTTGCGCAGATAATGCAGTCTTTCGGGGTTAAAGTCACGGGCTCAGATACATATGAATCCGACACACTTGAAAAAGTAAGAAATCTTGGAATAAAAGTTAGCATTGGCCAAGACGCAAAGAACATAGAAAGCCCTGATGCTGTGGTTTATTCCGCCGCTATAAAAGAAAATAACCCTGAAATAATCGCTGCTAAAGAAAAGGGCATAAGCCTCATTAAAAGAAGCGAGCTCATGGGCATGATTTTTGAAAAATATGAAAATTCCATCGGAGTTTCGGGAACCCACGGCAAAACGACCACTACTTCCATGATAACCACTATTTTGATTGACGCAAAAAAAGACCCAACCGCAATAATTGGCGGAACACTTTTGAAAATAAATTCAAATTGCAACATCGGCAAGTCGGATATAATCGTTGGTGAAGCGTGCGAATACGTTGACAGCTTTCTTTGCCTTAACCCGAAAATTTCGGTAATAACCAATGTTGATGAAGACCACCTTGATTACTTTAAAAATTTTGAAAATATCAAAAAATCTTTCAAAAAATATGCCGAGCAAACAAAGGCTCTCGTTGTTGCGAACGGCGATGATGAGCCCGCAAAAGAATGCGCAAATTCTTGCAAAGGTGAAAAAGTTTTCTTTGGCCTTTCGCCTGAAAATGATTTTTATGCCTCAGAAATCAGTTTTTCAAAGCGTCAATGTGCTTCATTTAGCGTTTTTAGCGGCAAGGAAAAACTTGCAGACATCACTTTAAATGTTCCCGGCAAACACAATGTTTACAATGCTCTTGCTGCGTTTTGCGTTTGCTTTAAGCTTGGCGTGGATGCTAAAACAATAAGCGATTCCCTTGAAAAGTTTGGCGGTGCTCACAGGCGTTTTGAAATTCTAAAAGAGAAAAACGGCATCACCGTAGCGGATGATTTCGCTCATCACCCAACCGAAATAGAAACGACTTTGCAAGCAGCTTCAAAAATGGGCTTTAAAACCGTTTGGGCTATTTTCCAGCCGCACACTTTTTCAAGAACTTTCATGCTTCTTGACGATTTTGCAAAAGCTCTTTCGATTGCGGATAAAGTCATTGTTTCTGATATTTTGCCCGTTAGGGAAGTGAACACCTACGGCGTTAAACCGACTGATTTAACCGAAAAGATAAGCGGCAGCATGCATATTCCTACTTTTGAGCAAATTTCACAATTCGTTCTTGAAAATGCCAAACCCGGTGATTTGATTTTAACGCTTGGGGGCGGGAATGTTTATAAATGCGCAAATATGATTGCCGAAAATTTGTAAATCATATTGACAACCAAGCCAGAAAATAATAGTATAAACTAAAAAATTAGAAAGGTGATTTAGAGAAACATGGCTATAGAATTTGAAAAAAGCAACACAAAAATTAACTTAATGAAAGCATTCGCAGGCGAGAGCCAAGCAAGGAACCGCTACACTTTTTCGGCTTCCCAGGCTAAAAAAGACGGCCTTGCTATCGTCGAAAAGATTTTTCTTTTTACTGCTGACCAAGAAAAAGAACACGCAAAACTTTTTTACGGCAAGCTAGCTCCTCTTTGCGGCGAAAGCATTGAGATTGAAAGCAGCTTCCCGGTTAATACATATAAAAACAGCGTGGATCTTCTTAAATGCGCAGCTGCGGGCGAGTATGAAGAATACGGCGACGTTTACAAAGCTTTTAGCGAAGAAGCTAAAGCCGAGGGTTTTGAAGAAATTTCGAAACTATTCCATAATGTTGCGCAAATTGAAAAACTTCACGGCGATAGATTTAAAAAACTAGCAGATTTAATTGAAACAGGCCGCCTTTTTGAATCCGAAAAAGAAGAAAGATGGTTCTGCCTTAACTGCGGAAACATCCATTATGGTAAAACTGCGCCGCTCAAATGCGAAGTTTGCCAGCACCCTCAAGGATATTTCATCAGCCAAGATTGGATTTTAATTTAATTACATAAAAAAATTAAAGGACCTTTTGTAGGTCCTTTTTTAGTTTAGAATTATTAAACCATATTAACTTTAACTTCCCATAACTTTTTATTTCCAGCGGTTAACTGTGGATGAGATAAAATTTTTTGCACTTTTGCGCTTATCTCTTTATTGCTTGCTCTAAGGGCATTCATATTTATGGTTTTATCTTTACCGACGATTCCGGCTTTTCTAAGTTCATAATATTCTTTCCAAGTTAAGTAAAGAGCATCCACTTTTGCGGGAATTTTCTCATCAGTAGTGTCTATATGAAACTTGAATCCTCCTGTTACATTTTCTACATTATTATCCGAAATTTTTTGGCTTTCTATTTTTTCATTTTCCATAATTTATCTCTCCTTTTTAAAAATAAATGTTTAATTCATGGTCTAGGTTATTATCTAAATCATTAAATTTGCTTTTTTTATTAAGTATGTCTAGTGCTTTTTTTAATTTTGATCTGCTAATATATTCAACATGTTCCCCTTGACCTTCTAAGTGAGTAATGCAATCAGCCTTTTCAAGCATTTCATACTCTTTTTCATTTAATTTTAGACTATCGATGGTCAAAGAACCATACGGAGTGAAAGTGCCTGATGATGTGTAACCTCCCGCTGCTTTTTTTAAATTATTTTCATCGATTTTTTGGTTTTCAAGTTTTTCGTTTTTCATTTTTAATTCCTCCTTTTTTATTTTTGCCGTTTTATACAAATAACACATAAATATTATATAAATAAATATGCATTAAGTCAATAGTTGATAAAAATATTTTTATTTGAATTTTCCAAAAATTAAAGGACCTTTTGCAGGTCCTTTTTAACTTTGAATTATTTATTGAACGATCAAATCTCTATGGTACTCTTTGTCGTCTGTTTCTGTATCGCGTGGGTGGCCTTTGTCTCTAAGAAAGTTCCTGGCTAAATCGGCATATTTTGCATCAATTCCGCCGTAAGGATTGATAAACCCATTTTCTTTAAGGAGTTTTTCTTCTTCTTCGTTAACGGTTATATATCCGGTTAACATTGGGTTATCTTCAGTGCCGGTGTAGTATGTGTGCGGGGTGTATCCTCCGGCTACGTTTCCTAAATCATTCTCTTCGATTTTTTTGTTTTCATTTTTTTCTTTTTCCATGGTTATTCCTCCCTTTTAAATTTTGAGCAGTTTACTTAACTTTAATTTTATTTTTTCCTCTTTTATTGCCTGTTTCTGAATCCGGCATAAAGCCATTGCCAAAAAGTGTTACCCCTGCTATATCTAGGTCTTCTTCATCCATTTCGTATTCGCCATCTTTGACTCTTAAAATGCCTGCCTGATCGAGCGCTCCGAGCTCCTCGTCATTAACGAAAAATGTGCCTACTGATTCCGGAGGCAGTTCGCTTACGTTTACTTTGTAATCAAAGCCTCCAGCAATGTTTCCTAGGTCTTTTTCTTCGATTTTGCTTTTTTCAAGTTTTTCCTTTTCCATAAGTAATTCCTCCTTCTATATTTTTACTATTTTGTGTAAATAGTATACAAACATTATATATATATATATATTAAGTCAATGGTAAATAAAAATATTTTTCTTTAAATTTCCAAAAAACCAAAATTACCTTTTGTAATTTAAGATATTATTTTAACTTTAGTTTCATTTTTTCTTTTATTTCCGGCTGTTAATTTAACTCTTGAAGAAAATGCTTCTTCGGTGTTGTCACAATCAGAAAAAAGAATAGGAAATATATTTCTCATGTCACCTTCATTTATTGTGTTATTTTTGCTAATCAGCCCAGCATCGTTAAGAGTATTAAATTCGTCTTTGCTTAAATAAAGAGCATCTATTTTTGCAGGAGTGGGTCCAGAAGTACTTACATGCATTCTGAGTCCGCCCGCTGCATTTTCTAGTTTGCTTTCATCTATTTTCGGGTTTTCGAGTTGATCATTTTTCATAGCTAGTTCCTCCTTTTAAATTCGTGGTTTTTTATTTAGTGATCATCACTTCGCCTTGCCCTTGATAAATTGCTTCGCCGTCACTAGGTTCAAATTTGCTTTTTTTACCAAGTAGCTCTAATGCCCTGCTCAGTTTTCTTTTGCTAATTTTATTTCCTCCTTTTTTAATACAGCCGGCTTTTTCTAGCATAAGACGTTCGTCTTCATTCAAAATTAATTTGTCGAAAGAAAGCGGGCTAGTGTAAAAAAGATTTTCATTAGTTCCTATGGAATATCCTCCTGCTGCGTTTTTCATTTCATTTTCATCGATTTTTTGTTTCTCGAGTTTTTCCTTTTCCATAGATATCGTCTCCTTTTTTGAATTTTTGTTATTTTCTAGTCTTATACTATCTTGATTTCATTTTTCCCTTCTTCTGCAAATCTCTTGTCACCGAATATTTTAGCAAGTGAAAATCCAATCTTTAGTGAGTAATAGTTTTCTTTGCTCATACTCCCATCTGAATTTAGATAACCTCCTTTTTGGATCAGTTTTAGCTCATAGTCATTAACAAAGAAAGTTTCTATTAACTCCGGAGGACCGTCATCGACTTTAGCATAATTAGCTTTAATACTATAGCCTCCTGCTACGTTCTCCATTTTTTCTTCGTTAATTTTTTGTTTCTCGAGTTTTTCCTTTTCCATAGATATCGTCTCCTTTTTTTGAATTTTTGTTATTTTCTAGTCTTATACTATTATTTAATAGAGATTGATTTACAACCAAAACCAAGGGGAACAATATCATCATTTATGTCGTCTGCGTTAATTTTCCCTTCTTTGCCGAGTAGTTTTAGTGCTTTTTCAAATTTTGATTTACTAATGTATTCCTCTTGAGAATCTTCAAGATGTTCAATATAACCAGCTTTTTTGAGAATATCTTGTTCTTCTTCATTTAATACTATGCTATTAATTCCTCCTATAATAGGGAAGCCTTCCAGCTCATAGCCTCCTGCTACGTTCTCCATTTTTTCTTCGTTAATTTTTTGGCTTTCAAGTTTTTCCTTTTCCATAAGTAATTCCTCCTTTTGTTTTACTATTTTATGCAAACAGCATATAAATATTATATAAACAAGCAAATACTAAGTCAATAGTAAATAAAAATATTTTTAGTTCTACCAATTTTTTTATTAAAATTTTCAAAAAATTAAAGGACCTATGAAAGGTCCTTTTTAGCTTTGAATTATCTACTCAACAGTCTCAAATTTTAATTGCCTTTTTGTCGTCTGTTTCTGTATCGCGTGGGTGTTTTTTCATTAATAAAAATCAAATAAAAAATTAGGCAAAATCATTTTAAAACGTCAATATCGATTATGGTTTGGTCGCCTTTTGAAACATGAGTTACGCCTCTGAAACCACGTGATTTTAAATATTCCTGTGCTTTCTGAAAATTTTCCGGTTTTATTGACGGGTTAGAATCGTCGCCAATTAAGAATCCTCCTTCTCGAAGCGCGTCACGTTCGCTTTGTGTTACGCACAGTGCTTTTCCGGTGAATTTCGTCTCTTTTAAAAATGTTTCGTATCCTCCTGCGGTTTTTTCTAGGTTTTTTTCACTGATTTTTTCTTTTTCCATGATTAATTTCCTCCTTTAGTTTTGAGTAAATGCACACGAAAATAGTATGCACACATTTATGAAAAAAAATTATGAGGTCTCGATTTTTTTAATTAACGCACTTAATGTTAAGAATGTCAGAATATCCGCTGGCCTTAAGGAACGATTGTATATCTGGAATGTCATCTTCACTAATTTTCCCTGATTTTACATATCCGGCTCTGTCAACAGCCTCAAATTGATCTGGAGTTAACATCAGAACATATAATCCGCCTGCAACTTCGTCCAAGTCGCTTTCTAAAAGAACTTCTTTTTCCATTTTTTATCCCTCCCATTTTCAATCTTACCATTTTTATATAAATGGCATAAAATTATTATACATATCTGCGTTTTTAAAGTCAATAGCATATAAAAATTCCTCTCGTTTTAGTTACGAGAGGTTCTGTATTTCAGTTTTAATATTATTAATGAAATAGCTGCAGCTGCAACCGCTAAAATTTGCGAAACTCTAAGGCTTGTGCCGGGAATGATCAAGCTGTCTGTGCGAAGAGATTCAATAATCGCGCGAATTATGCCGTAATAAGCAGTGTAAATAAAAAATATCTTCCCGGGTTTGCGGGCTTTCTTTTTTAAAGTGTAAAAATGAAGAACCAAAAAACAAATCAAGCAGCAAATTGATTCATACAAAAAGCACGGGTGAACGGTTTTACCGTATGTATTTTCGCTCATCATTCCCCAAGGAAGGGTCGTAACTCCGCCAAAAGCCTCCTGATTCACAAAATTGCCCCATCTGCCAATGCACTGGCCTATCAAAAGCCCAAGGGACATAAGGTCAAGCGTTGCAAAAAAGTTTTTCTTGTTAATTTTGCAGTAAACTAAAGTTGCCAAAAACCCTCCGATTATAGCGCCGTAAATCGCTATTCCGCCTTCGTTTATCAAAAGAATTTTCGAAGGGTTTCTTGCGTAAAAATCGCCTGGGTAAAAAACAACATAATATATCCTTGCGCAAATTATTGCCACAGCTGAAGAAAAAAGAGCCAAATTTTCAACGTCGTTCTTTTTAAGCCCGAAACTTTGGCATCTTTTAACAATGTAAAGCAAGGCAAGCAAAAACCCAAAAGCAATTATTACACCATACCACTTGACCGTAATCCCTGCAAAACTAAAAAGAGTCGGGTTTATTTTGAGGTTTATTCCGAGTTTTGGAAATGAAACGTGGTAAATCATCTGCGTTTTGGCACGGCAACTGAAAGCGCAGAACTGTCTTCTTTGAAATGAGCCGCAATTCTTTCGTTTAATTCTTCTAAAGTTGCATTTTCGAGTTCTTTCATATATCCAAAAAAGTCTTTGCCCGACAAAACAAACCCCAAAAGAACGTTGGCTGTGCTGGAAACACTGTTGTAAACACTCATGCTTTTGCCGTAAACCGCTTTCTTGATTCTTTCGAAATCTTCCTTTTTAATTCCCGAAGAAAGAAGTTTTGCTGTGTGCTTTTTAATAACCTCGGCTGCTTTTTCAGGGTTTTGCGATTCGCCTGAAAACACCACCGCAGAATAACCCGGGCCTTCAAGGTGCTCGCCTGTGAACGAAGCAATGTTAATAAGCCCGCTTTCCAAAAGTTCGTTATACATTTCGCTCGAAGGTGAAGTAAGATAGCTTAAAATCAAATCGGTGTAAACCGAATCTTTCGTGGAAATATTTGAAGAAATATTTTCTTTAAAGCCAAGGCAAAACATCGAAGAATTAATGTCGAATTCCTCGCTAACGAATTTTTTGCAAACGGTTTTAGGCTCTTGCGGGAAGTATCTGTCAATTTCAATCGGTGGGGAATACTGAATTTTTTTGTCAATCACCGTGAGAACTTCATCGGGGTCGAGGTCACCCACTATGCATAGCGCCATATTATGAAGATTATAAAAAGCTTTGTAGCAATCATAAAGAATTTCCGGCGTGATTTTCGCTATTGATTCAACTGAACCTGCAATGTCAATTTTAACAGGGTGATTATGGTAAAGCGCGCCCAAAAGATTGATGTAAACTTTCCACTCTGGGCTGTCTTGATACATTTTAATTTCCTGGGCGATTATTCCTCTTTCTTTTTCAACGTTTTCTTCGGTGAAATAAGGCGCCTGAACAAAATCAAGCAAAATTTCAAGCGATTGATTAAAATTATCGGTGCAGGAAAATAAATAGGCGGTCTTTTCGAAAGAAGTGTAAGCGTTTGCTGATGCCCCGGTTTTGGCGAAAAGCTCAAAAGCGTCGCCGTTTTCGCTTGCAAAGAGTTTGTGCTCAAGGTAGTGCGCTATTCCATCGGGGACGACCGTGAAATTTTCTTCGTTTTTGAGTTTAAAAGTGTTGTTAACCGAGCCGAAATTAGTGCCTAAAATTGCATATTTTGAGCTGTAGCCTTTTTTGGGGTAAATATAAATGTCAAGCCCTGAAGGGTGCTTCGTGAAAAAATATTCTTCGCCAATTGCTTCATAAGATATCTTTTTGGTTTTCATTTTTACTTATCCTCCTTGTCGTTTCTGCAAAGGGTGTAAACCGTGTCAAGGGTTATTTTGTTTGCAACTTCAATAACTTTTTCGCGTTTAACTTCGCTTATTTCTTTTATTAATTCTTCAGGTGATTTCATCTCGCCGAGGAAGCTTTGGGAAATATACCATGAAGTCAGGGAAGAAAGGCTATCGCTGATGCTTTCCATGTTTTGCGAAAGATACATTTTGGTTTCAGCAAGGTCGCTTTCTGCAAAATTGCCCACTTTAACTTCTTTGAGCTGGTTTATTATTTCTTTTTTCGCTTCTTTGAGCTTTTCTTTTTCCACGCCGCTTGAAATGAAAATAACGCCTTTTGCTTTGTTATATCTTGATGAGCAATAATAGCAAAGGCTCAGTTTTTCGCGCACGTTAAGGAAGAGTTTTGACTGAGCAGTTCCGCCGAAAAGCGCATTCATAACCATCATTGCGGGTGTGTCTTTATCCGGGTAGGCGGTTCCTGCGCAAAGGCCCATAACGAGTTTACACTGCGAAACATCCATGTTTTCGGTCACTTCTTTTATTTCTTCGGCTTTTTCTTTCACTTTGGTTTTAAGCATTTCTTGCGGCTGCCTGCTTATTTTCGCAAAGCGGTTTTTGAACTCTGAAATAATCGCTTCGTAGCTTGCTTTTCCGATTACCGTGATTTCAATGTACGCGGATTTTAAAAGGTCTTCCCAAGCTTTTGTAACTTGTTCTGAGCTCAAGTTTTTTGCTTCTTCTATGGTTCCTAAAATGTTTATCCCGAATTTGTCGTTTTCGAACATTATTTCTTCGCAGCGCCTGGAAGCATAGGCTTTTTTGTCGTTCATTTCCGAGAGGATATCTTCGATTAACTGCCTTTTTTCAAGTTCCAAGTTTTCTTCTTTGAATTTCCCGTTTTCTAAATTTGGCTCAAAAATCATTTCGCAAAGAAGATTTGTTAAATCAGCGGTATTGTTTGGGTTTTCATAGGCAAATTTCCCGCTAAGAGCCTCAGCGCAAAGGTTTATTACTTGGCAATCACCGAGTTTTGAAAGCGAAGAGTTAACCGAAGCGCCGTAAAGGCTTTCGAGCTTAATGCTAATGTCTTTTAAATTTGGGTATTTTTTGCAGCTGTGTGAAAGAAGGTTCGGCAGCAAAGCGTTTTTTGAAACTTCGCTTTTTGAAAGCGGGGTAAACATCGAAAAGGAAACTACAGTTGTTTTGAATTTTTCTTCGGGAATATAAGTGAAGTTAATACCTTCTGAAATTTTTTCTCTTAATATGTTATTCATCAGCTTTCATCTCCGTATATATTATTGTTATCTGTTTTTTCTTCTTTTGGGCAAAAACGTGAAAATCATTCCTGCGGCGGAAATTGAAATAAGCGCTATCCCGCCGTAAAGAAGCACCGAACCATCGTAAATAAGGTCGCTTATTTTTTCGTCAGATTTAATAAAGCCGAAGCCTTCGTCTTTTTCTTTTGTTTCAGTTTCAGTTTCAGTTTGCTGGGAATTCTTTGCGTGGCAAAGGTTATTTAAAAAATTCGCCCCTGCGCAAATGATTGCCGTGCAGATCAAAGCAGATAAAGTTTTTTTGAAAATTTTTTTCATCGTTTTTCAACCTCATTTTTGAAATTTTTGAATTTGCTTTCTTAAAATTATATTTTGCAAAATTTGCCGTTATAAATAAAACCTTTGAAATTTTTCTCGTAGTCTATTATACTATACTTTTGTATTTTATAAATAGTTAGGAGTAAGAAAATTTGGATTTTATTGAAAATTTAATAACCGAAGCTATAAATTCTAGAGAAAAAGCATACACTCCTTATTCAAATTTTAAAGTAGGAGCGGCGCTTTTAACTTTTGACGGAAAAATCTACGGAGGGTGCAACATTGAGTGCGCTTCTTACCCTGTTTGCAACTGCGCTGAAAGAACGGCTCTTTTCAAAGCTGTTTATGACGGCCATAAGAAGTTCAAAGCAATTGCAGTCGTTGGCGGAAAAGACGGCGAAGAGCTTAGTTCATACTGCCCGCCATGCGGAATGTGCAGGCAGGCGCTTCGTGAATTTTGCATCCCTGAAGATTTTAAAGTGATTTTAGCGGTGAGCACGAAAGACTTTAAAGTTTACACTCTAAATGACCTTTTGCCGCAAAGCTTCGGCCCGGATAATCTTTAATTAAGTAGGAGGAAATTAAATTGAACCTTGAAAATAAATGCCTTGAAATAAGAAAGAATATTCTTTTGGAAATCGGCACGCTCGGAGTAGGGCACATCGGAGGAAGCCTTTCGATGGTTGAACTACTTGCCGTGCTTTATTACAAACACATGAATGTTGACCCAAAAAACCCGAAAAAAGAAGGAAGAGACCGTTTAATCGTTTCGAAAGGCCACAGCGGCCCGGCTGTTTATGCCGTTCTTGCAAGCATGGGTTACTTCCCGCAAGAGTGGCTCAAAACCCTTAACAAACCTGGAACGAATCTTCCAAGCCACTGCGACATGAACCGCACCCCAGGGATTGACATGACAACGGGTTCGCTCGGCCAGGGCTTTTCTTGCGCTGTGGGAATTGCTCTTGCTTCGAAGCTTAAAAACGACGGAGCTAAAATTTACACAGTAATCGGCGATGGCGAATCTCAAGAAGGCCAAATTTGGGAAGCTGCGATGTTTGCATCTCATAAAAAGCTTAGCAATTTGATTGCTTTCACGGATTACAATAAACTCCAGCTTGACGGCAAAACCGAAGATATCTGCTCGATTGAGCCTTTGGCTGACAAATGGCGCGCTTTCGGCTGGAATGTCATCGAAGTTAAAAACGGCAACTCTTGCGAAGAGATTGACAAGGCTATAACCTTTGCGAAAAGCTCAAATTTGCCAACGATGATAATTCTTCACACCGTTAAAGGCCACGGAATAAGCTTTGCGGAAAATGCCGGAGTTAAAAACCACAGCATGACCGTGAGCAAAGAAATGTTTGAGCAAGGCTTAAAAGAATTGGAGGAAAAAACCAGTGGAAATGCGTGAACTGATTTCAAAAGAACTTGAAAATGAAATGAGAAAAAATGAAAATATAGTTGTGCTTAATGCCGATTTAGCCAAACCAAACGGCTTTGGAAATTTAAGCGAAATCTTCCCTGAAAGGTGCATAAACGTTGGCATTGCTGAGCAAAATATGGCTTCAATTGCTGCAGGAATGAGCAGCTACGGAATGATGCCTTTTATTTGCACGTTTACTCCGTTTGCAACCCGCAGAATCTGCGACCAAATTGCTATTTCGATTTGTTATGCAAATCAAAATGTTAAAATCATAGGAACTGACCCGGGAATAAGCGCGGAATATAACGGCGGAACTCACATGAGCGTTGAAGATATCGGCGTGCTTAGAAGCATCCCGAATATAGTTATCTTCGAGCCTGCGGATAATGCCCAGCTTAAGTATTTGTTCCCGCAAATTCTTGCTTACAAAGGCCCGCTTTACATCAGAATGTTCCGCAAGAGCACTCCTGATATTTTCGGTGAAGATGAAACTTTTGATCTTTTTAAAGCCAAGACTATCAAAGAAGGCAAAGACATAAGCATTTTCTGCTCGGGAATAATGGTTGAGGAAACTTTGAAGGCGAATGAAATTCTTGAAAAAGAAGGCATTAACGCTGAAATAATAAATATTCACACGATTAAACCAATCGACAGAGAAGCAGTTATAAACTCAGTTTCGAAAACCGGTGCAGCTCTTGTGGCTGAAAATCACAATGTAATAGGCGGCCTTGGTTCTGCAGTTGCTGAGGTTCTTTGCCAAAGCGTCCCTGCTCCGGTTGAGTTCGTTGGAATCAAAGACGTTTTCGGCCAGGTTGGAAAGATGCCGTATCTTAAAGAAACTTACGAAATGACAGCGCAAGACATTGCCAAGCAAGCCAAAAAATGCATTCAAAGAAAAAAATAATAAAATTTTGCTCATAACCTTTGTGGCTATGAGCTTTTTATATTTATGATTAATTATTTTAAAATTGAATTCAAAACTAGCATTGTTCCTATTCCTGGCAGGCCGAAAATTGCCGAAACCCCTGCCGTTACTAAATTTAAAGGAAGCGAGAAACCTGTTAATGCCGAAAGGCTTTCGAGTATAACCAGCGAAATAACGCCGCTTGCCGTGCTGAAAACAGACTTTACTACCGGGTGCTTGGCTTTTAAAATTATGTTTATTAAAAAAAGTATGATCACAGGAATTACGGCTAGAAAAATTTTGTTCATTTTAATTCTCCTTACTTAAACTTGGCTCCAAAAGCTTCATTTTGCTTATGAGGTGCCGGTATCTTGCGTTTAAAACTTCGCGCTGCAAAATGCACGCTTCAATTAAGTCGCTTTCAATTTCCATTTGAAACCACATGTTTGTTTTTTCAAGTTCTGTGTAAATTTTATTTATTTCATCTTTGATTTTTTGAGCGTCAGGGTTTATTTCAGGGCTTGTTTTTTTGAAAATTTTAATCATTTGTGTGTTCACATTCCTTTTTAAATATCTATGCCAAGCATTTTGAATTTATGATTAATACATTTTATTCATAGTTCACTTAATGTCAAGAATTTTTTGGTTTAAAAAATGCAAAACAGAAAAATGTTAGCATAGGTTTACTTTTTTGAAAAAATAAAGTATAATATTTTTATAAACAAAATTATATTTATTTAAATGAAAATTAAGGGATGTGTTATAAAAATGAAAAGCTTAGGCGATATGTCTTGCGGGGAAGAGGGGATTATCAAAAAAGTTGGCAGTAATGGTTCGCTGCGCCGCAGGATGATTGACATGGGCATGACTCCAGGCGCTAAAGTGAAGCTTATCAAGTATGCTCCTGCGGGTGACCCAATTGAAATAAAACTTCATGATTACAAACTGAGCATAAGAAAATCTGAAGCAAAAGAGATTGAAATTTGCCAAAGTAGCGAAGAAGCCAAAAAATTAAGTGCTAAACTTGAAGAAAGAAAATTTGGCTTGAAAGAGCACGTTTTGACTGCTCCTATAATAAAAAACGACGAGGATTATTCTCGCACTTACAAGGTTGCTTTGGTTGGCAACCCGAACAGCGGCAAAACAACGCTTTTTAATAAATTAACCGGCAGCTATCAATATGTTGGAAACTGGCCCGGCGTAACGGTTGAAAGAAAAGAAGGAAAAATAAAAGGAATTGGCGATGATATTAGCCTCGTTGATCTCCCTGGCGTTTATTCGCTTTCGCCTTATTCACCTGAAGAGGTTGTTACAAGGAACTACATTATAAATGAATCGCCAGATGTTATAATAAACATTTTGGATTCAACCAATTTAGAAAGAAATCTTTATTTAACCACCCAGCTTTTGGAGCTTGACTGCAAAATGATTTTGGTTCTTAACATGACCGATTTGCTCAAAAACAAAAGAATTGATTACAAAGAGCTTGAAAAGCGCTTGGGAGTGCCTGTTGTTGCAGTTTCTGCCGGTAAAAACAAAGGAATTGAAAAACTCCTCGAATGCCTTTCGCTTTCGGTTAAGCGTGGTAGTTTCGTTCGCGGAAGCAGCAGTATTTATTCTGAAAAAGTTGAAAATTCTCTTGAAAAAATCGACAAAATTTTAAACGAAGGCAACGCTTACGTTTTTAGCAGCAGGTTTAAAACTGTTAAGGCTTTCGAAGGCGATTGCATTGTGCTTGAAAGCTACAAACTTTCGAAAGATAAACTTAACGAAATAGAAAAAATCAGGAATGACGTGAGCAAATCTCTCGGCAAAGAAAAAGATACTATAATTCCTGAGGAGAGATACACATATATCTACGACCTTTGCCAAAGAGCTATAAAAAATTTGAAACCCGAAAGCACTATGACGTTTTCGGAAAGAATCGATAAAATTTTAACAGGCAAATTCACTGCGTTTCCTTGCTTTTTGTTTTTAATTCTTTCGATTTTTTACCTCACTTTTGGCCCGCTTGGGGTTACGCTTAAAAACATTTGCGAAGATTTCATCAATACGCAAACTCAAGGCATGGTTCTTAGCATTTTGAATTACATAGGTGTTTCGCCGTGGCTGAAAAGTTTAGTCGTGGATTCCATTATAAAAGGCGTTGGAGCGGTTATTTCGTTTTTGCCGCAAATTGTGCTGCTTTTCACGCTTCTTTCGCTTCTTGAAGATTGCGGATACATGGCAAGGGCTGCGTTTATTATGGATAGGCCAATGAGGAAAATCGGCCTTTCAGGCAAGGCGTTCGTGCCGATGATAATGGGTTTCGGGTGCACTGTTCCTGCGGTTTTGGGCAGCAAAATTCTTGAAAGCAAGAAAGACAAAAACTTAGTTATATTTTTGATTCCGTTTATGTCTTGCAGCGCGAAGATGCCGCTTTACTTGCTTTTTGCTTCAACATTCTTCCCGAATCATCAAACTCTGGTTTTGTTTTCTCTGTATGGTTTCGGCGTTGTTTGCGCCTGCCTTACGGCGCTTCTTTTCAAAGACACCGTTTTCAAAGGCGAGGAGTCTCCTTTCATAATGGAAGTGCCGGATTACAAATGGCCGTCGTTTAAAAACGTTAGGCTCAGCGTTTGGGACAGAACAAAAGACTTCATCGAAAGAGCTGGAACTGTCATTTTGATTGCAACTGTTGTTGTTTGGTTTTTGCAATATTTTGGCCCTGATTTCAAAGCTGTTTCGGATAATTCCCAGAGTATTCTTGCGAAAATTGGCCAGGTTATTGCTCCTGCGTTTGAAATTTGCGGCTTTGGCAACTGGGAAGTCAGCGTTTCGCTTGTTACCGGGCTTATGGCTAAAGAATCTATCGTTAGCACGCTTTCAGTTCTTTATGCCGGAAGCGGCGAGCTAAGCGAAGTTTTGAGCCACAGCTTTAGCCTTGCGAGTGCAATTTCGTTTTTGGTTTTCGCGCTTTTGTATACTCCGTGCGTTGCTGCGGTTTCAGCGATTTACAAAGAATACGAAGACAAAAAATTGGCTATTTTCTCGGTTCTTTATCAGCTCTTGGTGGCTTACTTTATGTCCGCGCTTGTTTACCAGTTTTTAACTCTTTTTAGAGTAGCTTAAAAAAGAGAGGTTATTAAATTGAAGTATGATTGCGTTATTTTTGATTTAGATGGCACTCTCATTGATAATTCCGCCGGAATTTGCAGTTCTATTGCTAAATTCTTACCGAAGTTTGGAATTTCAGGCGTTAGCGAAGAGGAAATCCGCCCGATGTTTAAAGATTGCACCAGGAGCATTTTGAAAAATCATTTTAATTTCGAGGGCGAGAAACTTGAAAACGCAATGAAAATTCACAGGAATTACATGAAAACCGAGGGCCTTTTTAAAGTCAAGCTTTATGGCGGCGTCACTGAGCTTCTTGAATTTCTTAAATCAAACGGCGTTATAATCGCTGTGGCAACCTTGAAAAATGAATTCGTTGCAAATGAGATTTTGAAAAATTTGAATATTTTGCATTTTTTCAGTGCGGTTTATGGCCAAGATGATGCCGAGAGCTTTGAAAAAGCCGAGATGATTGAAAAAATTAAAAATATGTTTAACCCGAAAAGCGCTATTTTGATTGGCGACTCTTGGGTTGACGGCGAAGCAGCTAAGAAATCAGGGGTTGATTTTGGCGCTGTTATGTACGGAATGTGTTTCAAAAGCAAAAGCGAAGCCGAGTCTTTTGGCCCTGTGTTTTCGTGCGAAAATGTTTATGAAATAAAAGATAATCTTAAATAAAAAAATATTAAAGAAAGGATTTTTAAAGTGAATTTAGTAGATATTTTGGTAATTTTATTTTTAGTTGGTTTGTTTGCAGCTTGGATGGTTTTTAAACGCAAAAAAGCCAAAGAAAACCCGCCTTCAAGATGCGCGGGCTGCGCAAATTTTGGCCTTTGCAGCAAAAAGAAAGACAACAGCAAAAGTAAGCGTTAAAGGAGGGCTTTTTATGGAAAAATGCCTTACCGGCTCTTTGGAAGATTATTTGGAAGTTGTTTATATAATCGAGCAAAGCGGCAAGGAAGCAAGGCTGACCGATATTGCGAACTTTCTTTCTTTTTCAAAGGCAAGCGTCAGCCGAGCTATCAACACTCTCAAAGCTGAAAATATGGTTTTGCAAGAAAAATACGGCAAGATTGTTCTCACCGAAAAAGGCAGGAAAATTGCCGCGAATGTTTATGATAGACACAAAATTTTAACAAAGTTTTTCACAGATATTTTAAAGGTAAGCCCTGAAATTGCCGAAACCGACGCTTGCAGAGCCGAGCATATTTTGAGCAAAGAGACTCTTTTGAGCATAGAAAAGTTTTTAAAAACAGGAGGAAATAATATTGAATAACCAGAAGAAATTTTCTAAGAAAAAATCCGAAAACGAATATATAGTAGGCAGGAACGCAGTTAAAGAAGCATTAAAATCTGGCAGGATAATAGACTGCATCATGATTAGCGAAAATGCAAGAGCCGTTTCTGAAATAATAAACTTGGCAAAAAGCAAAAATATAACAGTTAAAAAAGTTAATAAATCCGTTTTGGATTCTCTTGGGAATTTTAACCATCAAGGAATAGCTGCATTGGTTGGCGCAAAGGCTTCTTCGAGCATCGACGAAATCTTGGCTCTTGCTGAAAAACGAAACGAGAAACCTTTCGTTATAATCGCCGATGGAATCGAAGACCCGCATAATCTCGGCGCTATAATAAGAACTGCAGAGTGCGTTGGCGCTCACGGCGTTATAGTCCCGAAAAGAAGAGCCTCCGGCCTTACTTTGGCCGTTGAAAAATCTTCTGCGGGCGCTTTGGAGCATGTGCTCGTTGCCAAAGTTAATAATATTTCTTCTGCGATTGACGAGCTTAAAGATAAAGGCTTTTGGATTTACGGCGCTGACATGCTTGGCAAAAACTGGACGAGCGAAGACCTAACCGGAGCAGTTGGAATCGTTGTTGGCTCCGAGGGAAGAGGAATAAGCGGGAATGTTAGAAAAAAATGCGATTTCATTCTTTCTCTTCCAATGAAAGGCAAAGTCAATTCGCTTAATGCTTCGGTTGCTGCTGGAGTTTTAATGTATGAAGTTTGCAGGCAAAGGCTTTAATTAGTAAAGTTTCAGCATGTAAACTATAAGCCCGTAAATCATCGATGAAATTGTTCCATAAACGATTACAGGTCCGGCCATTATGAACATTTTTGCGCCTATTCCAAAAATGTGGCCTTCGCTTTTGAATTCAATTGCCGGAGCGGTTATTGAGTTTGAAAAACCTGTGATCGGAACGATTGTTCCGGCGCCTGCGTGCTTTGCGATCGTGCCATACCAGTTTATGGCTGTTAAAAACGAAGCCACGGCTATCAAAGTGATTGAAGTCCAGGTGCTGGCGTCTTTTTTGCTAAGGCTGAAATTCATCATGTAAATATTGGTCAATGCTTGGCCCACCGTGCAAATGAAGCCTCCTGAAATAAACGCCATGAAAATGTCTTTCCAGATTGGGCTTGCCGGCGAGCTTTTTCCTGTCATTTGACTGTACTGTTTTTTTGAAACTTTCATTTTAATATCACATCCTTCTTTTTTATTATTTCCTGCGGTTTTTCTACATATACATTTTGATATTCAAAGGGGAAAATTTAATGCAAGAAACTCTCTACAAAGCGCTGCTTGACTACAAAAGCTTGGGCAGGTCTTCGTTTCATACACCTGGGCATAAAAATAATTTTTACAGTAAAATCGACCTTTTAAGCCTTGATTACACTGAGCTCCCGATGACTGACAGCCTTTATGAAGCAAGCGGAGCGATTAAAGCCTCTGAAGAGAAAGTGAGCAAACTTTACGGCAGCAAGGCTTCGTTTTTTTCTTCGGGCGGGAACACTCTTTGCATGCAAGCTATGATAAGGCTTTGCGCAGGAAGAGGCGAGAAAATCCTTTGCGATAGGCTAGTCCATCGCTCGGCGGTTTCGGCCATGGCCCTTTTAGGAATAGAGCCCGTTTGGGTTAAAAGAAACTTCGAAAACGGCATCGCCTGGGGCATTGACATCAAAGACCTTGAAAATAAGCTAGCAAAGAACAAAGATGCCAAGGCTTTTTATCTAACGAGCCCGAATTACTTTGGCGTTATGCAAGATATTTCTTTAATTTCCAAGATTTGCAGCAGGTTTGGAATTCCTGTGATAGTTGATAATGCTCACGGTGCGCATCTTAAATTTTTGGGGCTTCATCCGCTTGATTTTGGCGCTGCGATGACTGCAGATTCCGCTCATAAAACGCTTCCTGTTTTAACTGCTGGTGCATGGCTTCACGTAAACGAAGAAAAATTCAAAAACAAAGCTAAGTCCGCTATGGCGCTTTTTGGTTCAACCAGCCCTTCTTACCCGATTATGGCCTCGCTTGACATCGCAAGGTGCTGGCTTGAAAAAAACGGCGAAAAAGAATACAAAGCCTTAGCGGAAAAAGTGAGCAATTTGAAAAAGCTTTCGAATGTGGAAAATATGTTTTTAAATGGCATTGACCCTGCGAGAATAACAATCAACGCAGGCGTTTTGGGCTTTAGCGGGTATGAACTTCGTGATGAACTTTATAAATACAAAATAGAGCCCGAAATGTGCGGCAAATATCATGTTGTGCTTATTCCTACGCCTTTTAATTCCGAAGAAGACTGGCGCCGCCTTGAAAGTTTCGTGAAAGAAATAAAGCCTAAAGATAAAAAAATTACTTTGCCCGAAACTTTTGAAATGAATATTCCGAAAAAAGTTTGTTCGCTGACAGACGGTGTTATGAGCGATTTTGAGGCAGTTCCTTTGGAAGCTTGCCTTGGCAGAATTGCAGCGGAGATAGTCTGCCCGTGCCCGCCCGGTGTGCCGGTTGTTATGCCCGGTGAAGAAATAGGCGTTTTTGAGAAAGAATCTCTTTTCGAGTATGGCATTACAGAAATAAATGTGGTAAAATAAAAAAATAAATTTTGAATTTGCGGAGGTAGTTATGAAATTAGTTATGGCAATCATGAGCAAAAATGATTCTTCAATCGTTATGGATGCTCTCACTGAAGAAAATTTTCAAGTTACCAGAATGGCTTCAACAGGCGGTTTTTTGAAGTCAGGCAACACCACGCTTATCATTGGAGTTGAAGATAATAAAACTAACAAAGTAATTGAAATTATTTCTAAATACAGCAGCAAGAGAAAGCAACTTGCCATGGACACAAGCCCGATTTACCCCGACTTGGTTTCGACTCCTCCTTTTGAAATAACCACGGGCGGAGCTATCATATTCGTTTTAGACGTTGACAGATTCGAAAAGGTTTAAAGCATGAGTAAATTCAGTTTTGAAAAAATTTGTGAAAATCCTCCTCATGCGATAATTTTGGAATCTTTAAACTTCGAGAAAGCAAACGAAGAAGCCTTGAAAATTGCGAAAAGTATTCTTTGCCTTTCAGGCGATAAAAAGCCTTGCGGGCAGTGCGGTTCGTGCGTTAAAGTGGAGAAGGGTTTCCACCCGGATTTAAAAATTATTTCGCTTGAAAAAGACGCTAAATCAATAAAAATCGAAGAGATAAGAAACGTCAGGCAGGATGCTTATATTCTCCCGAATGAAGGGGCTTACAAAGTTTATATTTTAGCTCCCGCCGAGGCTTTAACGGTTCAGGCGCAAAATGCTTTCATAAAAATCCTTGAAGAACCGCCTAAAAACGTGGTGTTTATTCTCGTTTGCAAGTCAAGCGATTTGCTTTTGAGCACGGTTCTTTCACGCTGCGAGATTTTTAATTTAAGCGAAAGTGAAGACGAAACTTTCGGCCCTGAACTTGAAAATAAATGCAGCGAAGTTTTAAGCCTTAGCTTTGCGGGCAAGCTTTCAGAGGTTTTGAAAATTTTGGCGACATTGCCTGCTGACAGAACCTTTCTTAAAAATTTTGTTTTGTGCCTTATGAAGGGTCTAATAGGTCTTGTTAAGAATTCTGGGAGCGGCGTTTCTCTTGAGCGAGCAGACAAAATGCTTGAAAGCTTGAAATTTTGCTTTGAGCTTATAAACAAAAATGTAAATATTAATTTAATAATAAGTATGGTCAGCATTGCCCTACAAAAAGGAGGTTAATTGTTTGAGTTTGGTCGTTGGTGCAAGGTTCAAAGAAATAGGGAAAATTCGTTATTTTATTTATCCTCAAAACGACATTTCAAAAGGTGAGCTTATTATTGCTCAAACCAAAAGAGGAATCGAGTGCGGGAAGGTTATTGCGGTTAAAAAAGAGCTTTCTGAAAGCAGAAAAATCTTCCCTGATGAAAAAATAATCAGAAAAGCAAATGAAAAGGATTTAAAATCGCTTGAGCTCAAAGAGCAGGAAGAGAAAAAAGCTTGGGAAATTTGCAAGAAAAAAATTGCCGAGCACAAATTGAAAATGAAAATAATCGACGTTGAATATATGTTCGACAGAAGCAAGCTTATTTTTTACTTTATTTCTGAGTCGCGCGTTGATTTCAGGAGTCTTGTTAAAGATCTTGCTTACACTTTTAAAGTTAGAATCGAACTTCGCCAAGTTGGAATAAGAGATGAAGCAAGAATCCTCGGCGGATTGGGAATTTGCGGCAAACCGCTTTGCTGCTCAACCTTTTTGAGTGATTTTCAATCCATTTCAGTCAAAATGGCAAAGGATCAAGGCATTTCGCTTAACCCGGTTAAGCTTTCGGGAATTTGCGGCAGGCTTAAATGCTGCCTTAAATATGAGCAGGAAACTTACCTTGATTTAATCAGCAAAATGCCTGCAATTGGCGAAACTGTGGGAACGGACGAAGGCCTTGGAACCGTTACTGCGAGGTTTCCGGTAACTGGGCTTGTTAAAGTGCAGATTCAAGACGGCGCAGGCAATGACAAGACAGTTGCTTTTAATGTTAGCGCTATTTGGCCGCTTTCAGATGCTAAGCAATAATGGCTTGATTTTTGGCTAAAAAAGAGGTATAATTATATTGTTAAAATGAATTTTGAAGAGCTATCAATCTTCGAGGAAGTTATACATTTGTGAATTTGTAGTGCGGACTTATTTTTTGGTGCTCTCGGTATGGTGGTGCTTATAAATTGTCAGATAAAATTTCCAGAGAATTTAGGGAATTAAAGAAAACTTTTTTGAAAAAGAAATTTTCAAATCTTAACGAAACACAGCTCGAAGCGGTTTTTAATGTTAAAGGCCCGATGGTTGTTATCGCAGGTGCAGGAAGCGGAAAAACAACGGCGGTTATAAGCCGAATTGTGAATATGGTTACCTACGGCGATGCTTACCTGAGCGATAGCGTGCCTAAGAATTTAAATGAAGACATGATAAATATGCTTAAAGCGGCTTGCGAAAACCCCGAAGATAGCCACGAAGTTGATGAACTCATAAAGGTAAACCCCGTTAAACCTTGGAACATTTTGGCCATAACCTTCACGAATAAAGCTGCAAACGAGCTTAAAAATAGGCTCAGTGCTGCCCTTGGCGAAAGAGCTAAGGACATTTGCGCTTCAACTTTTCACAGCCTTTGCTCAAGAATTCTTAGAATTCACGCTTTGAAAATAGGCTACACGAGCCATTTCACTATTTACGATGATGAAGACAGCATAAAGGTTATTAAAGAATGCCTTAAAACTTTAAAACTTGATGATAAACTCATTTCTGCAAGAAGTATTAAGAACATAATTTCCCGCCAGAAAGACAAACTTATCACTCCTGAAGGATATAAAGAAGTTCAAAACGAAGGCTACAAATTCAGCGGCGTGCCTTATGAAGTTTATGAATATTATCAAAGAAAGCTCAAAGAAGCCAACGCAATGGACTTTGACGACCTTATTTTTAATACTGTTAAACTTTTTAAGGAACACCCTGAAGTGCTTGAAAGCTACAGGCGCGAGTTTGAATATATTCTCGTTGATGAATATCAAGACACGAACTATTCTCAAAGCGTTTTGATAAAAAGTTTGGCTGAAAAAAGCAAAAATATTTGTGTTGTGGGCGATGATGACCAAAGTATTTATAAATTCAGAGGCGCTTCGATTAAGAATATTATTGAATTCGATAAAGACTTTGAAAATGCTAAACTCGTTAGGTTTGAGCAGAGCTACAGGTCGACTAAAAACATAATTGATGCGGCTAATGCGGTTATTAAAAACAATGCTTACAGAAAAGGCAAAACATTGTGGACTGAAAACCCTCCGGGGGAACTCATTAGGGTTCACACGGCTTACAACGAGCACGATGAAGCCAATTTCATCGCAGAAGCAATTCAAGACAGAGTTGCAAGAGGCGAAAAATATTCTGACTGCGCGGTTTTATATCGCAGGAACTCTCAATCAAACGTTCTTGAAAAGGTTCTCATGAGAAGAGGCGTGCCTTACCGCATTTATGGCGGCCATAGGTTCTATGACAGAAAAGAAATTCGCGACATGATTGCTTATTTGAGCGTTATTAACAACCCACGTGACGAAATTAGGCTTAGAAGAATTATCAATCAGCCGAGGCGCTCAATTGGCGAAAGGACAATTTCTCAGGCTTCTGAAATTTCAAAAGAAACTGGCAAAGATTTGCTCAGTGTTATGCGTGAATGCGATAAGTTCGATAGCCTTCAAAGAGTGGCCATGAAGCTTAAAACCTTTGCTAATTTGATTGACGAGCTTATTTATACTTACAAATCAGGGAAGATTTTGCTTTCAGAGCTTTATGAAATGCTTCTCGACAGAACCGAGTATATTAGCTTCCTTAAATCTGAAAGAGATAGCAGCGAAGCCAGAATTGAAAACGTGAAGGAATTGCTCAGCAGCATTAAGAGCTATGAACATGAAAACGGCAAAAACGCAACTTTGGCAGGATTTTTGGAAGAAATTTCGCTTTTCTCTGATGTGGATAATTACGATGCAGACTCTGATGCCGTTGTTCTCATGACGCTGCACGCTTCAAAGGGCCTTGAGTTCCCGAACGTGTTTATTCCGGGCCTTGAAGAGGGAATCTTCCCAGGAATTCAGGCAATGGAAGACATGAGCGGAATGGAAATGGAAGAAGAAAGAAGGCTTGCATACGTTGGCATAACCAGGTGCAAAAAGAGCCTTTACCTCCTTGATTCCGACAGCAGAATGTATTCCGGAAGTACTTCGCACAATAAAGCTTCAAGGTTTTTGAGTGAAATTCCAGAAGAGCTTATTTTTAAAACGAAATCTCGTGACTGGAAACAGCCCGAAGCAGGCCAAACGATTCCGAAATCTGCTCAAGAACAAAGAGCTCAGTCGGTTATGGCAGCTCATAATTTTGGCGGTATTGGCGGCGGAAGAAGCTATTGCCACAGCACAAAAGAAACGCTTTTTAATGTTGGAGACAAAGTTTACCACGCTTCTTTTGGCGAGGGAATAATTGAGTCTATTGTTCCAATTGCTAATGACAGCATGATGTCCATAAATTTTGGCGGAGTTACCAAAAAACTTATGTCTAATTACGCTAAACTTGAAAAAAGATAACAGGTAACAAATTTTAAATTACCTCCATAATATGATTATTGGAAACCCAAATTTTTGGGAATTGTCAGTAAGAAATAGTAATTTTCAAAGTAAAATATTTATCAACTATTTTTGACAGCCATTAATATTATGGAGGGATTTTTATATGACAGAGAATTTTTCTACCTTTTCTTGCCGTGAAAATAACCAATTTAAAGAGCCTGTTTGCATTGATGCTTACAGAGTTTACGATTCTTGCGCAGACAGAAGCTGCCTTGAAAATTTAAGAGTGAATTTTACAGAATCCGGTCAGCATATTATCGATCAAGCAACAAGCGTGAGGGTTAAAGATGTTAGTGTTATTACAACTTTCATTGATATGGAGCCTGTTCCTTTCCGCAGGGGTTATTATTCTATTGATATGACCTACTTTTTCGAAGTTGATATTGAAGCTTTCATGGCTCCTTCAGTTATGCCGGCAACCGTTGCAGGGCTTTGCGTTTTCAGCAAAAGGGCTATTCTTTACGGAAGCGAAGGCGGCGTAAGAGTGTTTAGTTCTGAGTTTTCTTCGGGCGAGACTGATGTTCAAAATGCTTCACTCAGGAATTTGCCGCGTGCTGTGGTTCAAGTTGCTGATCCTGTGGCGCTTTCGGCTAAACTTTGCACTGTAAGCGAGTGCGCTTGCCAAACTCAAACTAGGGTTCCAGAATCAATTTGCAGGCGTTTTGGCGGCGAATTTATAAGGTCTAATGCTGTGAGCAGAGCGGTTGCGGTTACGCTTGGAATTTTCACCATAGTTCAGATTGAAAGAAATGTTCAAATGCTTATTCCTGCTTATGATTTCTGTGTTCCAACGAAAGAATGCACCTCTTCAAGCGATAATCCTTGCGATCTTTTCAGCAGGATTGAATTCCCAACAGCAGAATTTTTCCCACCAAAAATTAAAAACGAATCTTCCGGATGCGGCGGCTGCGGAGGATGTTCGGGTTCAAGCGCAGCTCAAGCCACAGAACAAAATTAACAAAAATAGAGTCTCTCCTTTAATTTTGGGAGAGACTTTTCTTTTAAAATATTAACTAGTAGTTGACATTTTTATTTTTTAATTATATATTAGCAGGAAGAGCTAAACCGTTTGAAAAGCGGCTAGCCTCCAAAGATTAGTTTAATAAAAATCGGACTTTTGGGAGAGTGGCGGTTTTTATTTTTTATCAATTAGATTAATGACATTAAAAATAAAATGTTGACTTTTCAAAATAAGATGCATATAATAAAAGTAGTAGAAGCTAAACCGTTTGAAAAGCGGTCAGCCTCCAAAGGATTTTTTGTTTATATAAAAACCGGACTTTGGTAGAGTGGCGGTTTTTATTTTTTTATGTTTTTATCTAAGTAATTAATAACGTTTAATAACACTAAAAAATAAATTACCAGAGGACTTATAAATAAAATAAACCCGAACATAATTTCTACCTCCTAACCGGAGGCAGATTAACCGCCAATCGTAGGCTAAACTCCTACTACTGAGAAACATTTTATATTAAAACCAGGCGTAATACAACAAAATTTTACATTATTTTCAATTATTGCCAAAAAACAAAGTGTTGACTTTTCAAAATAAGATGCATATAATAAAAGTAGTAGGAGCCTGACCGTTTGAAAAGCGGCTAGCCCCCAAAAATGATTAAGTTAACAAAATAACCGTTCAACTTTGGTAGAGGGAAACGGTTATTTCATTTTTTTATATGCAGAATCTAAAATAAGATAAATTACTAAGAAAAGGGTTGCAAAAAATCCACTTACCACTAATAACTTTAGCATATCATCCACCCCTTTCTCAGGGGCAGATTAACCGTTTTCCGTAGGCTAAACTCCCACTACTGAGAAATATTTTATATTAAAACCAGGTATAATACAACAAAATTTTACATTATTTTCAATTATTGCCAAAAAACAAATTATAAAAGAATTTTATTAAGTAAAAAACCTGAATAAAGCTTGCTAAACCGGCTTAGTAGGCTTTATTTTATTTTGTAAATTTTGATTTTTGATAAATTTTATTGTAAATAGTTAATTATTTTAAAAATATACTTGAAATTTTTAGCGTATAGTTATATAATTGCTTTCAGGTGCTAGGATATTATTTCTAGCTACTAAAAAATAATGTATGTAAAGGAGTTGTTTTAATGGATGTGAACAAAACATTTAAAGGAGCTTGTTCGGTTTGTTTAGCGGCATTTTTGGCATTTCCGATGTCATCGTTTTCTTCCGTACTTGCTGGCATAAGCGATTCGGGTGATTGCAGCGCTGTTGGCACTGGTAGCTCAACAAATAGCGTTTCATGGGAAGTTACTGCCGAAGGGGTTTTGACGATCAGCGGAAGCGGCGAAATGGAAGACTTTGCTGAATCAATTAGCTCCCCTTGGTATGATAAAGCGTCAAATATAACTTCTATTGTAATAGAAGACGGAGTTACATCCATCGGAAATTACGCTTTTTACGGACTTAATAATGCTGAAACAGTTGAGATTCCATCTTCCGTGAAAAGAATCGGCGTTGATGCATTTAAAGGTGCAAAATGTGAAGCCGTTGGAGAAGACGGCGTTAGGTATGCTGGCGGATGGTTAACGGGATTTGACTCAACTGAAGAAAATAAATCAAGTGATATAAAAGTTGCGAGCGATACTATAGGTATAGCAGACTTTGCAAGCAGCGGAATAGATGTTAGCAGCATATTATTGCCGGAAAGCATTAAGCACATAGGTGAAAATTCCTTGAAAGGCAGCAGTTTAAAGAGCGTTTACTTTGAAGGAAATGGCGAAAACTTAAATATAAATGAAATTAGAGATAAAGTTGCTGCTGGCGTTGAGATTTATTACACGGTTGTTAACGGGCAGAATATATCAGTGGAAAATGTGAATGAAACTTTAAAATATCATGTTGGTGAGAGGCCTACTTTTAGCGCGACGCTAACAGATAACGGAGGAACTGCTCCGAGATTAACTATGGAAGAAAAATGGGTGAATATTAGCGACAGCACTGATGAAATAACAAAAGATAACAACAATAAATTCAAAGAAAATGTTAAATATAAATACGTTATTATTCTGAAATTGAACAGTGACAAATTTAATTTCCAAAGACTTATGGCGATTAACAATAAAAGCGTTGAAGTTGACAGCGCCTCACCTTTGACTGGAACTGTTACTTTTAGAGATGTTTTCAATGCACTAATTAGCATAGATTCAGTTGAAGTGTCAAAAAGTGAAAACTTTGATATTTCTTGTAACACCGTAGGTTCTAAACCGAAGTTTGCCCAAAGTGTTAGCGCAAATGCTAATTATAGTATTAGTTACGAAGCATGGGAAAAAGTGAACTCTTCGGGCAAAGTTGAAAAACGTGTTGTTTCAGGCGATTATCCTTCATCAGGCACGGAAGTGGCTAAACTTGAAAACTTCGAAGAAAACGGTTTATACAAATATACTGTTTGCTTATTGCCGAAAGATAAATATTACTTTAACCCGAGCGTTTCTACTAAATTAGGCGGCGAAAGCGTAAAGAATAGTGTAATAACTGAAGAAAAAGTCGTTATGACTTCAGCCGTTCTTGGAACGAAACATTATTTCCCGCTTACCACGAAAGAAAGAGTGGAACCAACGTGCACTAAACCCGGAAACATTAAGTATTATCAATGCCCGACATGCACCAAATTGTTTGCAGATGAAAATGCTCAGAGTTCTTTAACTTCCGACGACACTGTGCTAGCTATTGTTGACCATACATACGAAAAAGTTGAAGCAAAAGAACCAACTTGCACAAAGAAAGGTAATATCGAATATTTCAAATGCAAGGAATGCGGTAAACTTTTCAAAAGTGAAAACGGCCAAGCGGGCAAAGAAATAACAGATGCTTCAAGCGTTGAAATTGAAATGATTCCTCACACTTTCGATGAAAGCACCTTTATAAGCGACGGCGAAAACGGCCATTACCATAAATGCAAATACTGCGATGCTCACTCAGAAACCGTGGCTCATACTTTTGGTGAAGCATGGTTAAGCGACAGCGAAAGCCATTATCATAAATGCAAAGATTGCGACTATAAAAAAGACGTTACTAAACACACTTTTGACAAGAAAGTTGAAGATAAAAAATACCTTAAAGATGGCCTTACTTGCGGCGATGTTATATCTTATTATAAATCCTGCGAATGCGGCGAAAGCAGCAAAGGCACCAAAAGCGAAGAAACCTTCGAAAATGAAAAAGGCAAGAAAGTTGAGCACGAATTTGGCGAAGATGGCGTTTGCACAATTTGCAAAGCTACAGACTATAAATTAAGCGCAGTTGACGGAAACACTTATACTGAAACCGAAAATGGTTCGCTTGTTTTCCGTGCAAACGGAAGTTTAGACAAGCTTTCGAGCGTTAAAGTTGATGGCACTGTTTTAACGAAAGACAAAGACTACACTGTTAAATCCGGCTCAACTATTGTTGAACTCAAAAATGATTATCTAAAAACTCTTAGCGCTGGAGACCACACCTTAACATTGGTTTACGAAGACGGCGAGTGCGAAACTAAATTTGATGTTAAAGCTTCTTCGGATTCGAAAAGTGATGGAACCGACACAGGCAGCGACTCAAAGGGCAATATTATTAGTGATATTATTTACAAAACGGGCGACAATCCAGGTTTAATCTCTTTGATTTCAACTGTGTTAACAAGCGGCTTAGCAAGTGTTTGGTTTGCTAAAAAAAGAAGAAAAAATAGATAAAAAGATTAATGTGGCGGCTAGCTTGGGTTAGCCGCTGCTTTTTATTTGATTAGAGTGTTAAAATGCACTATAAGCACGCAAAAACACTCAAAAATTTAGTTTTATTAGTCAAAAATACACTATGGAAAATGTAAATAAATGCTATTTTTTGTAATAAACATAAAATATAAAGAAATAAATTATGATTTTGTATCTAAATTCTTCATTTTTATTTAAAATCAAATTATTTTATGAAAAATAGTTATTTTTTTAATAAAAAAGGCTTGACTTATGTATATTTCTATATATAATGTTGTTTAGGTGGTCGAATAGGACTGTTTGACTTCCGGAAAATATTAAAATAAAGGAGTTGTTTCAAATGAACAACAAATTCACAAAGGTTTTACCATTATGCGTAGCAGCATTTTTAGCTTTACCATTTGTTACTGAGCATGCTTATGCAGCACAGGGAGATGTCCATGCTGATTCAAGCTCTTCAGGAAGAGAAGCAACAATTTCTGTTGAAGGATCGACTGCTGACAGCAGAGATGGCACAGTAATAAAAGACTGCGAAAGTAAAGAAACAAATTCTTGGACAGACAAACAAAAGAAAGAAGTTAAATATGTTCAAGTAGGCGAAAAAGTTGAGAAAATTGGTAAATATTCAATGGCTGGATTAAAAGAACTCAAAGAAGTAGATTTACCACAAGCTCTCAAAACAGTTGGCGACCATGCATTTGAAGGTTGCGACAAATTAGAAAAAGTTACATTCCAAGGAACTGAAAAACAGTGGGATGAAGTAGATATCGGACATCAAGGAAATGCTAAACTTGAAAATGCTAAAGTTGAAGCATTATCAATCGGAGCAGAAGAAATTGAAGTAAAAACAAAAGATCCTGTTGTTGGTGTTGACCCAGAAGGAAAAGCAACATCTTCAGTTTCAAGCCCGAAGTTCACTGTTGAAGATATGTGGGAAGAAACAGAAAGCGGCAAAGTAAAAACATCTTCAGCAAGATGGAGCGGAAAACTTGAAGGTGAAGGAAAAACTCTCTTTGATAAATTCGAAGATGGTGTTGAATATAAACACAGCATTCGTTTAACAATTCCAAAAGACCTTGTAGACAAGGGATATAAATTTGATCCTGCATTGAATGACCAAAATGTAAAAATTAAACTTGACGGACATAGTATAACCAAACAAATTTCCCTTGAAGAAAATGATACAGTAGCTACATTCACAGATCTCATTGAAGGTCTTTTCGCAGTACCTGCAAGCGAAGACACAACTGGTGAAGGAAAAGATCCTAAACCTGAAGAAGCTAAAAAAGACGAAAAGAAAGCTGAAGAAGCTAAAAAAGCAGAAGCAGCTAAGAAAGAAGCTTCAAACAGCGAATTCTACAAAACTGGAGACGCTAGCGTTCTTCCTTTAATTTCAACAATGCTCACAAGTGGTCTTGCAGCATTTGCTAGCAGAAAGAAAAAAGACTAATACATAAAAATTAGTGAGTAGGCGGCTGAGTTGTTGTCAGCCTCCTGCTTTTTTATATTTCCCCTTGCATATAAAATAAAAGTGTGATATACTAAATTAAGTTCTAGCGGGTGTGGCGGAATTGGTAGACGCGCTAGGTTTAGGTCCTAGTAGTTTGCGCTGTGCAGGTTCGAGTCCTGTCACCCGTACCATATTTGTACTCTAATATTGATACAATTGAAAGCCCAGTATTATTGGGCTTTCTTTATGTTTGAATATAAATTTTAGATTCAAAAATTTATGTTATAGGACTTATTTGAATAGTAAATTAGAAAAAAATGAAACCTTGACGCTCAAGGTTTCATTTTCCCATGAATTTTCTCAAAGGGGTGCATACTTCCGCACGGCTATTTTGGGCGCATATATGTGCAATTTCATTTTTGAATCTTGTTATATCTGACAAACGGATAAAGTAGAAGTTTTAACTCAAGGATTTAAGTTGCAGAAACGAATGCGAAGGTTACAGCTGGTCATGTTTTATAATAATTTACACATTTGAAAAAATAGTATGATTTTTGGCTATTGTGAAATAAATTTGATATATTTTCCGATTTTATTTCTGTGTTTCAAATATTGACGAACATATCGCAAATCAATATTATAGTATAGATAAAACAATGAAGGAGGTGCTCTTATATGGACAAAAGAATTCTATTTAAAAACATTTCGTTTATGCTGAAGAAACTGGGTAAAAAAGTAGGTGAATTAGAAGCAGAAGCGGGGGTTAGCCCTGGATATATTTCTAGGACAAGTAAAGATGAAAATACTAAACCAGGGATTGAGTTTATAATGAATGTTGCTAGTGCGTTTAATATTAGCATTGATATGTTATTAAAGGTGGATATGTCGTATATGTCGCCAGCAGAACAATATCTTATCCCTTTTTTAGAAAAGTTAATAGGTGATACATTTGACAGTAAACTAGATTGGCAACGTGAAACAGCAGAACACTTGAATAAAAAGCTTTGTGTAGACGTAAATGGCATTTGTGATCATCCGTTATTTACTGAGCAAACGCTCCCAGAAGACGACGATTTACCATTTCCGCAGCAATTAACAAAGCCTATATTTAGTTCACATTCTTATGGAAATAATACATATATAGCTGGAGATTGTTTTAAGCTACGTATGAAGAACGGGATGTATTTATATATTATGGACGCAGGGAAGATGGATTATAAGGCGGAAAATACTGTATTGCATATTAAGGAAATTTGGATGTGTACTTGCCAAAACGATAAAAGGTTTCTGTGTTGCACTAAAGACAATTTATCTGAAATTGCAATGTTGATAAAGCATCTATATAATGCGATTTGTGAAAACGAAAAACATCCAAAACTAAGCAATAACATCAGAAGTGTGATTGATGCTTTTATGAATGACGATATGGAAGATGATTAAAATTTAAATGATTTACCTTTTTAAATTTACTTCAGAGTGTCGTTACTAGATTTGATAAAAAGTATACTTGTGAAATGTTAGATGATTTAAATGTTTTGAAGGGAGGATTTAAAATGGAAGTCAATTTTGAAAAAAGATACACATTGATATATGTACTAATATTAGCAGTTAGCAGCTATCTTATCACAAAATTTGATTCTATACTCATGTTTAGAAATTTTTTAACTACTATGGTATCGCTAGATGGCATAGTACTTGTAATAACGCTAATCTCATTGTCGCTGTTTACAAGAGAGCAAAAAGAACGAGTAGCATTCGCTACAGTTTTTAAAAAACAAAGTCCTTTTGAAAATGCGGCTAAATATGTAAAAAATGATCGTAGAATCGATATGTCGGTTGTAAAAAACATGGGTTTAGAGAATATATCAAACGATATGTTTTACAATAAGTACTACTATCCCGTACGTGACAATTCCTTAGTTAAAAATAAAAATGCAGAATTTTGCATAATAAGAGATATAGTTTTTGTTTTATTTATAATTATGATGATCACGTTCATTTTTACTATGATTTGGTATAACAACTTTGTAGTTGAATTTATTGTGAGTGTTGCAAGTTATGTTATAGGGGTAGTGGCTTGTCATAAAAAAGTTGGGGATTTTATACGTCAAATCATTGTAGAGTACATCAATAAGGAGGATAAATAGTGAGTATAGTAAAATCATTTTCTGTAGGCGAAGGCGACATGTTTTATATTGATCACGATTCCGATAGTATTACTGTTATTGATTGTTTTCTTCATGAAAATTATAACAAGGAACGCATTATAAATGAATTGGTTAGTAAATTTGAAAATAGGAAAACAAAAAGGTTCATTTCAACGCATCCAGATGAAGACCATATAATGGGATTAAAAGATTGCAGGAATAAATTCGGTATTAGTATTTTTTACTGTGTAAAAAATCGTGCTACTAAAAAGGTTGTAACTGAGGATTTTAAAGAGTATTGTGATTTAAGAGGTGGTGTTAAACAGCTCAACTTATACAAAGGGCGTTGCATGCCATCTTCAATAGATATTTTGTGGCCTGATATAAATAATTTTTATTTTAAACAAGAGTTAAGACGGGCCGAGAACGGTGAGAGCCCTAATAATATTTCGCCTATTATCAGATACACCGCAGTAAACGGCGCAAAGTTACTATGGTTTGGTGATTTGGAAAATAGTTTTATGGAAGAAATCGGTTACCGTCTAGATATTGGTAAGGCAGATATTATATTTGCCCCACATCATGGAAGAGAATCCGGAAAAATCCCGAAATACATATTAGATAAAATTTCACCTAAGATTATTGTTCTAGGCGAGGCTCCGTCCAAAAATTTAGATTATTACGGCAAATACAATACACTAACTCAGAATACGGCGGGAGATATAACATTCAGTTTTGAATATGATAATGTACATGTATATGTATCTAATGATAATTATGCTGTTAGTTTTCTAAAAAACAAATACGAACCGAATTACACGCTTGGGCATTATATAGGCACCTTAGAAATTTAAGAAGAAACATTTGTAAGCTACTAGTTCAAACGGTAGCTTTTATTATCATTAAAATTATTATACATAAAATATTTCATGTTAATTTAGACTATGCGATCTCAAATCTTTTTTTGACATAGCATATAAATGCCTTGAGAAATCAAAGAAATAGAGGTATAATTGTTTTGACTTTTAATAAAGGAGAATATATATGGGGCTATCATATAAGAAACTATGGAAACTCTTAATAGATCGAAACATGAAAAAATCAAATTTATGTGAACTTACCAATCTTAGTCAGTCAACAATTGCAAAACTTGCTAAAGATAAAAATGTTAATACTATTGTTCTGGAAAAAATTTGTGAATCATTAAGGTGCGATATTTCTGATATTGTAGAATATAAGATGGCAGAGGTATCGAAGTATGAATGAGCAAATGACATTTTTTAGTTTAATGGAGTCTTCTAAAAGACAAAATTACAATGTGCTAATTATATTAGTAAACCTTCTGAAAAGAAGCGTGTGCTTTCGTTATTTAGTGGATGTGGAGGAATGGATATTGGATTTGGGGGAGGTTTTTCGTGTTTAAAAAGGTCTATCAATTCAGTACTTCACCCTGAATGGATCGAAGAAGATCATGGGCAATGGGTTAAAGTTGCACAAACTGGTTTTACTACAGTATTTGCTAATGATATACGTTCAGACGCTAAAGCCGCATGGGTGTCCTATTTTAAGAAAAATCATGAAGATGCAAACAATATTTATCACGTAGACAGCATGGTAGATTTAGTAAAACGTGCTAAATAAGGCGAAAAAGTATTTCCAGAATCAATTGATATCGTTACAGGGGGATTCCCATGTCAAGACTTTTCAATCGCAGGTAAACGAAAAGGCTTTAATTCTGAAAAAAGTCATACGGGAGCAAAAATGGAAATAGGAGAGCCTACAGTTGAAAGTCGAGGTCAACTATATATGTGGATGAGAGAAGTTATAGGTATTGTTCAACCGTCCATATTTATAGCAGAAAATGTTAAGGGTTTAACCACATTAAAAGACGCAAAGGAAATTATAGAACATGACTTTGCAGATGCGGCTGATGGTGGATACCTTGTTATTCCAGCGAAGGTGCTTCATGCTGCTAATTATGGAGTGCCTCAATCTAGGGAACGTGTCATTTTTTATGGATTTAAACGTTCGGCATTGACAAAAGAAGCACTTGTGGGTTTGATGAATCTCGAAGAAAATAAGGACTACGATCCTTATCCGATCCCTACGCACTCTTTTAATGTGAAAGGTGAAAATTTATACTCTTTTGTAACCTGCGGTGAGGCGTTTTCCGGACTATGTGAACCAGAAAATGCTGAGGGTGATTTGTCGCAAACTAAGTACTCTAAAGCTAAATATTTACCGCATGGGCGAGGTAACATTGAGGTTAAAATTGATCATATTTCCCCAACTATTCGTTCTGAGCATCATGGAAACATAGAATTTAGAAGATTGAGTGCAGAAAATGGAGGAAAGAATGCTGAAGAATTGTCTAGGGGGCTTTCTCAAAGACGCCTTACCATTCGAAAATGTGCTCGAATTCAAACCTTCCCGGATGATTATCAGTTTATTCTACCTAAAACTAATGACAATACATCGGTAAGTGCAAGTGATGCCTATAAAATAATAGGTAATGCGGTTCCTTGTGTGTTGGGGTATAATATTGCAATGAGACTTGCTGAGAATTGGAATAAGTACTTTTTGTAAAGTGGTAAGATCAAATTGGTTCATATATTGTCAATAATGAACCTCTGTGCTCATAGTACATTTTAGCCTCTGGTGTGCCATTAAATTGGCCATGACTGAATCGACATTCGTTCCTCAAAACAAGTGTTTTCCCTGTTTTTGTATTTTTGATGGTTGTTAATATATTTGCTTGCTTGTCTGGTACGGATGCCTCAATTGATTCTATTATTATGTTGTGTCCAAACTCTGATAATGAAGGTACTTTGTATATTTCAATGCCCGATTTTGTAGTTTTCGCATAGTAGTATTCGGAATTATGTATCCTTAGAAATCGTGGTAGTCCAGCATGATAATCTAAATTATCGATAAGTTCTTTTGCGAGTGCCTCTGCTGCAGCTGTTGCACATGTTTTTTTGAAATATTGTATTGATAATTATTTTTTAAATTTATATTGATAAATCTGGCAAATACTTCTTCACGAATTTTGGCAGTTGTGTTGTTTTCATAGATGGGCAAAGAACAATCGATAGGTAGTTCTGAACTAGCACATAGAGTTTCATTTTTATAAAAGCTAAATTGGATATTGTTTTTATTAAGTTTGATTATGCTTTTTTGTTTTTAGTTGTATCGTTATACAGCCATGTCCCTGATTCATTTAGCGTTGATACTAATTCGTTCCAAGTAACTTTAAACCAATGTTCATATTCTTGGCGAGCATAGTCACTAAATATGTGTCGTTTTTTATATGTGGATCCCGTATAACAATTTAATAATTTGTAAAGGCCCATATTTTCCAAAATAAAACTATCTTCTTTTAATGAAAACTTTAAATTATTAATAGATATATCATAAGGTTCTTCTTTTTGAGTATCAAATCCGTACCAGCTAACTTCCTCAATTGTATCAATTCCGAATTTTTTTATAATAGTTTTTGATAAATTGAATCCGTTATCAATTATTTGAATTTGTTCTGCACTAAATGATGGTAATTTTGTTATCTGTGCATACTGAGTTAACGGAACTTTAGGAAGCATTTTTTACATATCGATATAAATGATGCTGGTTCTTTTGCGTATGCGCTTTGTTCAGCATAATAGTAAAATCCGACTATAACACTTAATTCTCGTAATAATGTTTTTATATCAGCCATATGTTTCTCCTTTCATAGGTTTATAATTTGCAATTAGCTATTTTTATTTTTTAGTATTATTTAATAACGAATATACAGCCGGCAGTATACGGGCGGTTTGCTTGGAAAATCTAGTGCTTTATATCAATTCGAAGCATTTGCTTATAACATATTGTTTCAATAAATGGGTATGCTATAAAGTTGATGTTTTATATAAGTATTGTATCAAAATCTTGATATGTTGACAATATGAGCAATAATAACTGTTTGTTCGACATATTAGTAAATGAATTATTTTACTTTAGTCAAGGCAGGTGAAAGCGGTTATGAATCAAATAATTTTTCATATTGACGTGAATAGTGCGTTTCTTTCGTGGGAGGCTGCACGAAGGGTTAAAAATGGAGAATCTGATATAAGGAAGATAGCTTCATGTATCGGTGGCGACCCTACTACAAGACGTGGCGTGGTTTTAGCTAAATCAAATGAAACTAAAAAGTACGGAGTGAAAACAGGTGAACCACTATCTTTTTCGCTTAGAAAGTGCCCTCATTTGCAAATATTCAAGCCGAATTTTAAGCTTTATAGCTCTTGCTCAAAAGCATTTAAAAATATATGTAAGCTCTATTCGCCCACTATGGAAGAATTTTCGATTGATGAGTGTTTTCTCGATATGTCAGGAATAGCTAATGATTCCAAACAAGCGGTCAAAATTGCCTATGAAATAAAAGACAGAATAAAAAATGAGCTTGGATTCACGGTTAATGTCGGAATCGGAGAGAACAAGCTTTGTGCTAAGATGGCGAGCGATTTTGAAAAGCCCGATAAAGTGCATACCCTCTTTTTAAGTGAAGTACCGACAAAAATGTGGCCACTACCTGTCGGAGATTTGCTCTTTGTCGGCGGAGCTTCAGCTAAAAAGCTAAACTCAATAGGGATACATAAAATAGGGCAACTTGCAAATGCGAAAATAGAATTTTTAACAAAGCATTTTGGCAATAAAAGAAGTCTATATATGCACCGCTTTGCAAATGCCATAGATGATTCACCTGTGGTTTCCGAAAGACCTGAACCCAAAGGATACAGTAACTCTATAACACTTGAGGAAAATTTATCTTCAATAACTGAAGCGAATACTGTACTTCTTGCTCTTGCTGATGCAGTAACCGGGCACATGAGAAAAGACGGAAATAAAGCACATAGCATCTCGGTTGGCATAAGATTTTTAAATTTCCAAAACCAATCGCATCAAATGAGTTTTTCCGAGCCTCTAAGCACAACAAACGAAGTGTATGAAGCAGCAAAAAAACTACTCCAAGAACTTTGGAAAGGTAGACGCCCAATCCGACTTATAAGTATATCTCTTACTAATTTAACTAAGCTCAGCGGTTGTAAGCAGTTATCCTTTTTTGATAAACCAAGCAAGCAAGTAGAAACAATTAAGAAATCTGATGAAAAAGTAAATATAGTAATTGATAATCTACGCAAAAAATACGGATTCAATGTAATAAAACGCTGCGGAGTAATGAAATTCGATGTGGAAGTAGGCGGTAAACTTAAGGGCAACATCGATGCTGATGCAAATAATAAAATTTAAAAAGTATACCCTGTGGCAATAAACTGCGTAGGGTATACTAATTTTTTAGTCTTAGTATAAATGTTTATGTTAAGAGATATGGCAAATTTTTATATTGCTTTGCTTTTTTGCATATGACAGTGTTCTATATGCTCCGCCCCAGTTATGCTCTACATAAGCAATTAAAAAATCAGATTTATCAATCATCCACTCATTTCGCTTGACTATAGCGAACTTGGGTGGAGCTTTTTCTATTTCGGGATATAAAGTACCATCAAATTTCTTATAAAGATTTATATCAAACTGATTTTTCTTTCCGGGCATATAAGCCAAAATCAAATACGACTTTATAAACGGATAATCATTTTTAAGTTCTTTGATGCATTCAGCGCAAAGCCAATCAAATTTACCTTTACCACCATTATAAAAAGTATTAACATCATGATGTTCTATTAGATTTATAATCTCTTTTTTTAGCTTTTCTTTCAAGGTACTGTTGCCATAAATTTCTCTATGCCTTGCAAATGTGCATATGGTTTGTTTCAAGTTTTCTCCTCACTAAATTAATTAATATTGGTTTTATAGGAACGATAGATATATGTATTTTACAACATTAGTTCTTATAAATCAAGAATTATAGCTTGTGTTTAAAATGTTCAATAGTTGGTAACCTCTAAATTGAGGTGATAACTGTGAATAATTTTAATAAAAAGCTGGGTCTAAAGATAAAGAAACTAAGAGAACGAAGGAAATTGACTCGTGAAAAATTAGGCGAGATGGCTGAAATAAGTGATAGGTTTATTTATGACGTTGAAACTGGGCAAAAAGGGATATCTGCAGAAACTTTATATAAATTATCACGAGCATTAAACGTAACATCTGATTACTTGCTTTTTGAAGTAGAAGAAAACAAAAACGAGTTATCGTATGTAACGGAAATGCTTAAAAAACTGGACAAGGATAATCTTGAATCGGTAGAGAAAATAATAATAGAAATTTCCAAACTTGCATCTAAAAATTAGCATTCCAAACGGTTCTCCAATAGGGGAGCTTTTTTGTTTAAAAAATTTTATAATGGAACACCATTGTTCGACATGCATGCATAACGAAAAGGTTTAATATATAAACAATAAATTAGAAAAAAGAAAGAGGTGACTATATGGTCTAGAATTTAATGGTGTGTAAAGAAAGGTAGCTCTTTTTATGTGCGTATCTGAAGTTTATTCCGTACTTAAGCGATGTAGATCGCCGGGTAATATTAATTCCGATTTACATAATATTTTCAAAATTTTAATATGTATCAGAATTTTGGATAGGCACGTCCAAAATAATGCGAAAAAAGTAAAATTAAATAATAAAAAGTCTGAAGTCGTAAAGAATTGTTTCTTTATGGCTTTTTCGTTTTATCAAGGCTTTTTAATACGTAATTAGTGTTTTTAAAATCTTCAAATATTAAGAATTCGAGATTTCAAGAATACTAACATTTTAGATTTTCGCATATTTTTTATAACACAAAGATATATCCATTTATTTTTCTTTTCTCGAAATCGGAAAGGAAAGATAAGTGGGTCTTTTTTGTATTTAGCTCGTAGTCCACCGTAGTCCTTTTGTTTTTTTGAAAGAAATCAAAATTCGAAAGGACAGCGGAATGAGGGAATTATTCTGGAACTTGACAGAGATTTAAAAAATAATAATCGCAAAGAAACTCGTAGGCATGAAAGTTTAAGTTTACTTGATTCAAACAAACAAAGTATTGCCACCAATACAGATGTTTATTCACAAACTTTAAAAAATCTCGATAAGGACAAGCTGTATGCTGCGATTGCTAAATTAAAACCACAGGAACAAGAACTACTGCGTAATTTATATTTAAGTGATAAACCCATGACTCAAAGACAATACGCAAATATATCGAACATAAAAGAGAAGAGCGTTCAAGAAAAGTCTAGGCGCATACGTAAAAAACTGAAGGAACTCATATATGAGGAAACCAAAGACAATTCCAGAGGTTAAATTTAACAAATGTTCAGATGCGTGAGCAAAAATATTGTGTGTTTATCTAATCTTTTGTTTTTTGTGAGGGGGGTAAGCCCTCTCTCGTGGCTTATATATAGAGGCACTTTTAATAACGTAAAAAATAAAGCCTCTGAAGTGAGGTGTAAAAAATGATAAAGCATCAAATGAGAATAACCGTCAGACGGCCCGGTGAAAAGCCCATAAGTATTGCTGAGTTTAGAAAAGTATCACTTATAAAAAGGCTGGCACTTAAATGGTTTGGCGGTGTGGAAAAAGTAATGGTTATCGTACCAGAAAAAAGCGTTCAATCGGTAGAAATTAGAGAGGAGGAAAGTGATGAAACAAATGAAAATGCCAATCAAGGCGAACCCATTTGAACATCAAAAGAAGGCGTTTGAGTTTGTCATGCATCGGTTTGAAAACGATAGCGGAGCAGCACTTCTTGTTGAGATGGGTTGTGGCAAAAGTTTAATTTCTGTGGCGGTTGCAGGAGAGCTATTTAATGAAAGGAGGATTAGGAATCTTTTAATAGTATGCCCGTTATCGATTTGTGGGGTTTGGAAAGAAGAATTTTCGAAGTTTGCGGACTTTGATTATGATTTAAAAATTTTAAAAGGTTCACTTGAGAAGAAGACTGAAACTTTATACTCACTAGAAGGACAAGCATTGCAGATTGCAGTTGTGAATTATGAATCGGTTTGGCGAATAGAAAGGCAAATAAAAAATTGGCATCCCGATATGATTATCTGCGATGAATCGCACAAGATAAAAACCCATAATATTTCAGCATCAAAATCACTTCACAGACTTGGCGAAAAAACAATGTACAGGCTTATATTAACGGGTACTGCGATAACCAATAAAGCCATTGATATCTTTTCGCAGTATAAGTTCTTAGAACCTAAAATTTTCGGCAAGAGTTTTTACACGTTTCGTAATCATTATTTCGACATGGTTGGATACGGAAACCATACACCCGTGCTTAAGGAATCAATGAAAGATGAACTAAAAAACAAGATTCACAGTATTGCATTTGTAGCCAAAAAGTCCGAATGTTTGGATTTGCCCGAAACGACCGACATCTTAAGATATGTGGAACTTGAACCTTACGCAATGAACACCTATAAGCATTTAGTCAGAGACAGTTTTGCAGAGCTAAAAAATAGTGAGATCACGGTGACTAATGTGCTTACTAAAATTTTGAGATTGTCTCAGCTTACAGGCGGTTTTCTCGGTGATGACGAAGGCAAAAAAGTACATCAAATCAGCAAAGCAAAATTAAATGCGCTTGAGGACATCATTGATGATGTGACTTCAAGCGGAAAGAAATTAGTAATCATGGCTCGGTTTATTCCCGAAATTGAAGCGATTAAAAAGCTACTAGTCAAGAAAAATTTAAGTTTTTCAGTTATAACTGGTGATGTCAAAAACAGAGCCGATGAAATATCAAGGTTTCAAAATGATGCGGATGTGCTGGTGTTTCTCGGACAGATAGCGACCGCCGGGCTTGGCATAACGCTGACGGCTTCAAGCACGATGGTGTTTTATTCTCTCGATTATTCGATGTCAAATTTTGAGCAGGCAAAGGCGAGAATTCATCGTACGGGGCAGAAAGAAAACTGTACTTACATCTATTTGATTGCTAAAAACACAGTTGATGAAAAAGTTTTGAAAGCCCTTAAAAACAAAGTGAATCTCGCAAAGAGTCTGATTGATGACTACAAAAACGGACTTAATCCGTATGAAAATGGAGGATTTTAAATGGACAAGTTTTTAAAAGATAATAGTAATACTTTAAACGCAAGCGATGAAACAAACGTTAAAAGCGGTCTAGATATGCGAACTGTCGGTGGCGACTCGCCACTGTTTGAGCTGGCAGATAGGCTTAAAACCCTTAAAGAAGAGAAAAAACAAAAGGAGCTTGAACTTCGGAACTTCAGCGATATGCTTACGGAGATTGAGGCGGCACTTGCCGAATTTATGACTCTCAATGAAACACCGAATTTCACACATGGAGATACGAGTTTTTCGCTTAGGACAAGTCTCAAAGCATCAGCAGTTTCGGGTAAAAAAGAGGAACTGTACAGTTCGCTTAAAAACGCAGGATATGGCGATTTGGTGGTCGAAACTGTAAATCCGAGTTCACTCTCGGCGTTTGTCAAAGAGCAAATTTCCGAGAATGAAAACGAGCTACCCGAGTGGCTTGATGGTCTTATAAATATATTCGAAAAAAATATAGTCAGCACAAGAAAATACAATAAATAAGGAGTAAATTAAAATGTCAAAAAATGAATTAACAGTAAACGCAAATCAAAGTTGCATGAACCTCGCTAACTTCAAGATAAACGGCGAATTTTTGGAAGAACTTAGCGGACTTGATAACGAGTTCGAAAGGATAAAAATACCTGCAGGAGGCGGCGTTATGTTCGAGTCTCCAAGCGGTAACCCCGATGAACCCGATATGATAAAGGAGTTCTCTGCGGTAATTCTTTACCACCACCCGATGTACGTTTTTTACAGTTCAAAGTTCAACGGATCGAATAATCCTCCCGATTGTCTAAGTATTGACGGAATAACTGGTGTCGGAATTCCCGGAGGTAAGTGTATGAATTGCCCCAATAATAAGTTCGGAAGTGGTGAGAACGGATCAAAAGCGTGTAAGAACAAGCACCAAATGTATCTTTTAAGGGAAGGCGAGATATTTCCCGTAATACTTTCACTTCCGACAAGCTCGAACAGAGAGTTTTCGAGGTACATTAAACGGTTACTTTCAAGGGGCAAAAAGTCTGATAGCGCAGTAACAAAATTTTCGCTCAAAAAGGCTGTAAATAAGACAGGTATTTCATATTCACAAGTACAGTTTAGTATAGCAAGAGAGCTTGAAAAAACAGAAATCGAGCTAATAAAAAACTATTCCGAGCAAGTAAAATCCTATGCTCAGAGCAAAGTTAATCTTCAGACAGTTGACATAACAACGGGCGAAATCATAGATTCGGAGGAATCTTTATGAGCTATAAACTGGCTTTAAATATCCAAGAAATGCAAGAATACATCGGGACTCATAAACTTTTAGCTTTGGATATCGAAACTTCTCCACATCCGTTATTTTGTGATGACGAAAAAGCTTCACTTGATGCACACAAATCGAGTATCACAGGGAGAAGTTTTTCGGTTGTGGAAGGCACGGGAATTTACGTTCCGTTTAATCACAAGGTCGGCAGAAATGCTGACTTTGTGGAGATGTTCGAGTGGATAAAGAGTAACGTTTTAATGAATGAAAATTTGACTGTGGTAATTCATAACGCTGCGTTTGAAACGATGTTCTTTTATGCTTTGGGATTTATTCCAAAATGCAAAGTTTATGATACTTTGTCCGCCGCACAGATGACATTCAAAACACATACAGAGTTTCGGGAATTAAATGACTGCGTACTTAAAAAGTTGGTTCCCAAACTTTTAAAGGTCGAACTGCCGACTTTTAGCGAAGTTGTGTCGCAGGCGAAAAGCGTAAGAACAGGGAATGATATAGCGTGCGATTCGGGTGCAGGCTCAGCCTGCTTTGATGAACTGGATTCTGAAGACTCTGAAACTATCAGATACGCTTGTGCGGATTCGGACTATGCTTTAAGACTTTACCATTTGTTTAATAATTGGTTTGATAAGAATCTCCCGAAACATAGGTGCATCGTGGAAAATATCGAATCTCCGACCGCCGTGTATGTGGGCCTCATGAAATATAATGGCATTCCGCTTGATGTGGAGCTTATGCGAGCAAAAGGTGAAGAAGCTCAGGAGCAGATAAATCAATTAAAAGAAGATATACATCTCACAATCGGAAATATCTACATCGGTGCAAATGTCGGAACTAAGGTATTTAAAGATTATCTGTACAAAATTTTGGAGCTTCCTGTTCTTAAAACAACAGAAAAACTGAGCGAGGCTGCGGACGATGAGGCTATGATTCTGCTTTCAGAGTGGTGTAAAAAGAATAGACCAAAGCTGGTTTCTATGTTTGATATGATTAAGGACTATAGAAAATGGAACAAGTTGAAATCTGTATACATTGATGGTTATTTAAGGTTTTTAAACAGTAGTACAAACCGCATACATCCAGATTTAATGCCACTTGCAACACAGACAGGAAGGTTCGTCAGCCGAAACGCAAACCTTCAGAATTGTCCCCGAAAAGGCAATGACCCGATTGGTGTTAGGAATTTTATCCGTGCCGATGACGGAAAAGTGTTATTGTCGCTTGACTTCTCCCAAATAGAACTTAGAGTTGGTGCTTTTTATTGCCGTGACGAGAAGATGCTTGAAACATATAGAAGTGGCGGTGATATACACGCTCAGACTACTTCGGTTACTGCATAAAATTCTACCTTAGTATGTCCTTCTTTAAAATTTACCGGGTGGCTATCAATATAGTTTTTCACGATTTCAAAAAATATACTTTTTTCTTTATTAAATCCTCATCATCTCCACAAACGATATAGCAGTCTTCAAGAATACCCCAGCAAATGTTATCTGATACCGAAGAAGCAGTGGCTAACTCTAAATCTGCAAGCGTTTCAAATATGACATTTAGATATTTATCTAAGTATATTATTTATCACCAAGCTCTGATTTTATCTTGCTTGCTAATTTCTAGAATTCATTCATATTAGTACGAATACTTATAAAATTTGGTTTGCCAAAAAATCTGTCACGATTTTTAAATTATTTTTTGAGTATAAAAATTTTCATAACCTATGTAAACTCTGATTTTTCAGTAAATAGTTACATAAAAAGCGCAAAATGGATTATACAACAGTTTGTATCTGCAATATAATCCGCTTTTTATGTGTAAGTATCGTTTTTATAAATCGTAAAATTTTATACTGTAAAATATTGAAATTTAAACAATTCCAAATTAATTCGCGCATAAAATAAATTTTAAACAAAAAGCTTTGTGTAAAAAACGATAATATAGACATGTTTTCAAAAATATGGTATTTTATAAAATATACTAAAATAAAACTAATGGGGTGATTTTATATGACAACGTTTTGGGATAATCTAAATTTTATCTTTAATTTTAAATATAAAACATATAGCACATTAGACGATGACATAAAATACATAAGCGAATATCTTGACTATATATTAAAGACTTTTGAATCTGATGTAGTTGAGTTAAAAGGTAATAAATCAAAACTCATCAAAGAAACTATAAATATTCAAAAAATCATAAAAAAATTTTGTAAAAAAATTTCATGCTTTGATGAATCAATTAGGTTTGTAAAAGACGAATCAGATAAATTAGCGCAATCAGTTAAAACGCAGCAAAATATAGAAGATTCATTTTTAAAAAAATCAGAAATTTTATTAGATAAATTAAATTACAAAAGAGTTGAAATTGAATCTATTGAAAAAATAGTCAAAGAAACAAAACAAATTTTTGAACACTTAGGTAGTTTAGATGATGATTTTGACCCAAAGCTAATTTTAAAAACTTTAAAAAACATTTTGAAAAAAACCGAGGAATACAACATTTCAAAACTTAGACATGCTCAGAAGAAATTTGAATTGAGTAAAGAGCTTAAAGATTTTATGTACGGAAAAAGGAATCCAAAATTAGCGCATTTGCTGAGTTTAGATAGTTCAGTTCCTGTTGACAGTGCAACACCTTCAAAATTAATGACGCCGTTTGGACCAGTATGGGTAAAAAGAAGTAGCTCAGATAAGAGTAGAATGATATATTTAATTTATTTAAATCAGCAGTGTTCAAGAGCTTTAAAGTATGATGAAATGTGTAAAGAACTAGATTGGAAATTTAATCCCAACTTCAATTCTAAAGTTAAAGATTTATATAGAAAAAGGGCCATAGCAGGTATAATCAAACCAATTATTGAATATATAAATCAACCTTTGGATAGGGGTCAAAATTTTTTAGGAACTGAAGCTAATTCAAGTTCACCTGAATATTTATTTTCACTTGTAAAACATAATTACCCTATTTCAAAGTATCTAACAATATCACAAAAAGAAGCAGCAGCCTTTCTATGTGGTGTGCTACTTCTTTCAGAGTCTCATGAATTTAGAAATCCAACCGGTGGGAAATTTGAACGCAAAGCTATGAAGAACGTTTTGGAGTTGGCTGAAAATGGTTGTGTTAATCCGTTTTCCAAAGTTTTTTCAAATGTAAAAGGCAGATATATTCCTGCTCATGATAAAGGGGGAGAAACAAGTGACGTATTCCCTGGTGGGCAAAGGCAAGCATCTATTTTAATAAATTTACATAAGATTTTTTTCAGATACCTATGTTTCAATTCGGAATTTAAAAATAAAGATAAAAATTGTGCAACATTTAAAACCGATTATATTGGAAAAGTAAAATCTGAACTTCCAGACATTAGCGATAGTTGGGATACCCGAAGCAAAATGCTATTGAGCGGGCAAATATCTACTAAATTTAAAAAGAATCAAAAATATATAAATAATAAATTAATTTATGATGAATTTGTAAAAGGCTTTAAATTTTTAACAAACTTTCAAAATGCAAAAGCCGATGATACCTTCGATATAGACGATTTGCCAGATCTACCAGAGGACTCTTTGCTATCTAAGATTAAGAAATTAACTAAAACTAAAAATATTGTGCGTATAAATAAACTATTAAACAATAGTTTATAAATCAATACTGTATAATTTGAAAATATTTGTAATTAAAATTTTAAACATAGATTCTTTCGTAGCTAAATCCGCTTGGTGACGCCCTCTACTTAATATTGTCTGACATATTCTTGTCAATTCACGATATTTTTCGGTAGAAATGGAAACTGAGCCATGTATTGAACCATCGTTACATTTGTTCAATAGTTTAGTACAAGATGGTAGTAGCTCTTTAGTCATTCCATACGGAACATCATTATCTAAAACACAAAAAATACTGAGAAAAGGATGTCCTTTAGGACTAATTAAATAAAACCAAACCCCCTCGTTATTCGGAAGATGACTTCCATATTCAGGACGATTGGTAAAACTATATACTTCTATTTTGGGACTCATTGCAAAAGTATTATTAAAAGCTCCCAAATAACATAAAGCAGCACAAGCCATGCAAATTAATTTTTTAAATTTTTTCATATAAATTACCTCCAATAATGACATTACAAGATAAATTCAAACTAATCTTATTGTACCACATGAAAATAATTTTTTCAACTAATTCAAACTATTTTTTAAAACAAGCTTAATATCAACCTGCGCATTAACAACAATTTTATTCACCAACACATACCAAAGCCTTTCGTCAAACTCAGATATTACTTCATTAAGGTTTTTAAGATTGTCAACAAATATTCTTATTTTATCTCTACGAACTTTTAAATCTTGTTTTTTGTCTTCCAATTTTGATAACGCGCTTTTTATTTTTTCATATTTCTCAGTATAAAAATCGTATTTTTTGTTGTATTCATCTTGGTTCATTACTTTTCTAGAATTCTCATATATCAGACTTTTCATTAACTCTACTATAATTTCGCTTTCTTCCTGGAGTTTTGATATTTTGCTGTCTATATCTTCAGTATCTACAAGGCTTAAAACAGTGTTCTCGCAGTCTTTTATGACTTCTTCCTTATTACTAACTAAGTTATTAAACGCTTTTACAAATTCTTCTTTTATTTACTCCTCAGTCAAATGAGGAGTTTTGCATTTCTCTTTGTTTTTAAATTTGTTGTTGCACTGCCATATGACTTTTCTATACTTATCCTTCGAATGCCACACCTTTGATCCATAAAAACCGCCGCACTATTCGCATACAATCTTACTTGAAAATGGGCTTACACAGCTATGATTAAACATGCCTTTTGCTCTCTTTTTAAGCTCTTCTTGAACCAAGTCATAAACTTCGGGAGAAATGATAGCTTCGTGACTGTTTTTTACATAATACTGCGGAACTTCACCTTCATTTTTCTTTTTTGTGAGAAAATCAATCGTATAGTATTTCTGAAGCAACGCATCGCCTTTGTATTTCTCATTAGTTAAGATACTTCTGACTGTACTTGTAGTCCATTTTTCTTGCCCGATTGAGTGGGTATGTTTTCGTTTGTTAAATGTTTTGAAATTGCAGATATAGTCTTTCCCTCAAGAAACAATCTATATATTAGTCTTACGATTTTATCTTCACTTTCTATGATTTTTGGAGCACCATCATTTCCTTTTTCGTAGCCTAAGAATGTTTATACGGAAGGCTAACTTTTCCATCAGCAAATCTTTTTCTCTGACCCCATGTCACATTCTCGCTGATCGACCTTGATTCTTCTTGAGCAAGTGAACTCATAATCGTTATGAGCAGCTCACCTTTAGAATCAAGCGTATAAATGTTTTCCTTTTCAAAATAAACTTCTACTCCTTTTTCTTTAAGTTTTTTGACAGTTGTGAGAGTGTCGACTGTATTTCTCGCAAATCTTGAAACTGACTTTGCAATAATGAGGTCTATCTTCCCGTCAAGTGCATCTTTTATCATTCTGTTAAAGCCATCACGTTTTTTGGTGTTGGTGGCACTTATACCTTCGTCAGTATAAACCCCAACAAATTCCCATTTACTTTTTGACTTTATATATCTTGTGTAATAATCAACTTGTGCTTCGTAGCTTGAAAGCTGTTCTTCGTTATCTGTGGATACCCTTGCATATCCCGCTGTTCTTCGCTTAATAGATGCCCGTATTGAGGTATTTGTAAATAAATTAAGCGTTGCCAGAATTACAGTTACTGATCGTGCTGCACACATCTGTTTTCTTCCTATTCTGACGATTTAATTCGCTGTTTCTAGCCGTCTCTTTCATTTTTTCAGTCCAAGAATCTCTCCTTGAAGGGTAATCCCACACTTTTAAAACTTCATCACCGTAATCAAGAATAAATTTAAGTTTACCCTTGCTTGGAACAACGATTTTGCTTACTTTGTTTTTGAATATCTGTTCATCGAACTTTGTGATTCCGAGTGTCTCACAAGATAGTTTTTTGATTGTTTCTTCGGGTATTCTACTTGAAGGGCAGTACTTTTTACCGTAGGAATTAAAAGTAGAACATATCCATATCGGCTTTTCATATTTCGTGCCACTTCCAGCAATTTTCCTTCTGTAGTTTTTACCACAAATCCCACATTCTATTTTGCTGGCTGGTAAAAATATATTCTTTAATTCCGCTAGTAGGTTTGTAATGATTAGCTCTACAATTTATTTCTTTTTGCACTTTTTGAAAAGTATCAGCATCAATAATTGCTTCGCGGTTACTCTCTACATAGTACATTGGCAATTTACCTTTGTTTTGGCATTGCTTTTTGCTAATGTGATCAACGATAAAAGTCTTTTGAAGCAGTAAATTGCCTGTATATTTCTCATTTCTAAGAATTTCCCTAACCGTGTTTTCACGCCAAAATCTTACATAAACAGTAACATTTGAGCAGTTATTTGAAACATTCTGTGAGTTCTGATTTATTGTTATGTTGTATTTAACGTGCGTGTTACTTGCCCCAAAAGTGCTTGATGTTCCCAAAATTTCACCTCATTTGAAAATTTAACTTTAAAATTGCACAACATTGAAAATAATTGTATAATGCGAATACATGGAATTTTGCTATAATATCAAATACAAAATACAAAAATTAGAATTAGAAAGGGAATTTTAACTTATGCAAAAAATGTATATGACGCATCCCATTTTTCCTACGCCGAACATCAAACAAACCGCTGATTTTTATGTTCAAAAGTTAGGATTTAATGCAGTTGAATATCTAAATTCCAAAGAGCCTCATATATGTCTATATAAAGACGACATTGAAATCGTATTGACGGATTCAAAAGGTCAAAAAGTTATTCCAAATCGTGAATTATATGGCTACGGCTATGATGCTTATGTGATTGTATATGACCCTGAGGAATTACAAAAGGAATTTGACAGTATAGGACTTAAAATTGTAAGAAGGTTTTCTATTACCGACTATAATGACAAAGAATTAGTTTTGGAAGATATAGATGGCAGATGGCTTGCGTTCGGAGTAAAACTTGACACAGGAAATTGGAAAAATTTTACTAATAAAAATAAAAACAATATTCCTAAATAAAAATTTTTAAATAGCGCCTTAAGGTGCTATTTTATTTTTTTAAAAGATAAATTTCCGCTTGTTCTTAGGTAAAATCAAAATTATTGAGCCAAAGTAGATTTAAGAATTTTATATTGAGAACGTATTTATTGTTATGTTGTATTTAACGTGCGTGTTACTTGCCCCAAAAGTGCTTGATGTTCCCAAAATTTCACCGCCTTTATTTTATTTTCTTAAAAGATAAATTTCCGCTTGTTCTTGGGTAAAAAGCAAAATTACCGAGCTGGAGTGAATTTAAAAATTCCCCGTCGGTAATTTAAATTTTCTATATAAACAATGCTTATATAAGAATATTACTTAAGTAAAACGTCCAAAGCTATTCTTGGTATAATATCTTTTTTGACTTTGTATCTTCTTTGTTGTTCTTCATTGGTTCTACCGCTATACAGTGACTTATTTATTATGGTATTATCGGATATATTCATAATTGCTGATGATTTTATGTTTACGATATTTGAAGCATGAAACAATGTCGCTGTTTCCATTTCGATGGTATTACAGCCCATTTGGATAAATTCCTCTATGTGAGCATACTGTGAAAATATAGTGTCCACACTAAAAGTATATCCGCTATGAATTTTTATATCGGTATTTTTTGATATCTTATTTGCAGACTTCCAAAGTTTATCCGAAAATTCTTTATCAGGGTAATACTTTTTACCATAGCAATCGTTTTTATCAGCAGTTTCCGTCGTCAAATATCTATCTGCGCCAACTCCACTAACTGAATACTGGGGAATAACAAGATCACCTATTTTCATATTCCTGTCCAAAGCTCCGACAGACCCCATAAATAATATTTTATTGCAAGGAGTACAGCCAAGAGCTAAAACTGCATCTATAATATTACAGGCACCTACACCTGTTATAATATATGTTATTTTATCGCTGCCAATCTTTAACTCATATATGTTGTATTCATGACCTGTTGGACCTGAAATATGCTTTATTTTATCGACATGATTTGAAAAAATATCAACTTTCCACGTTGGAGCAATAATAACTTTTTCATTTATTTCAAAAGATTTACACTTAAAATTAGACTCACAAATATGTTCTTTATTCGAACCGTATTTTTTATTTCCATTAATTAAACTTTCATAAACATCCATACTTTTTTCCAAACAATATCCTTTCACTAATTTTAGATTTCTTACACTATTTTATCTTCTAAAACTTAGGGCGTCAAATAATTGAAACTTTTGGTATCTTACCTTATTTTCTTAAAAGATAAATTTCCGCTTGTTCTTGGATAAAAAGCAAAATTTTCTAAAGAATTCCCTCGCAAGTTATCTTTTTTTCGTTATGAAAACCAAGCTCCGAATTAATTACTCGTCCTTTAAAAATCAAATTGATATCTCGATAAATCTTAATTATTGAACTTAATTTTGATATGTTATTAAAATATGGGTGATTTTGATAAATAGTAAAAATCAACTCATTTGCCGTGTTTAATTCTTGCTTTAAAACAGGATTTTCAACTTGAAACTCGTTGAGCTGTGAATCATATAAGATATAGTCATCGCAAAATATTTTATACTGCATTTAGCGTCACATCCAAAATTTCAAAATAGAGTCTGCTCCTTAACAAAGTTTACAAAGAATATAAATTATGATATAATTATATTAAAATTAAAAATAGGTTATTAAACAAAACAAGGAGACCGTTTTCATGAAAAACAAATTTTTAAAAATGTCAAGTTTAATTTTATCTTTTGGAATGATAGTTTTTAATTTGCCGAGTGTTTTGGCAGGTGGTGGGCTTTCAAAGCCTAAAATGTCTGCTCAAGAACAACGCGCATTAGAAATATCTTATAACCAAATAAAATATGCACCTGTATATGCCGAAGATGGTGGGCTTGCATATTTTTGGTCTTGGAACGGTTTTAGATGGAAAGAAGGCTTTAATGCGGTTGTGTCCAAATATAGAAACAAAGCGGACAACATAACAAGCGCAAGAACGCTTTCTGATTCTACGCATGACAGCAATTGGGTAACATCAGCCCAATTTGGTAATGCTTATACTTTAGAATCGTTCGAAGAAATCCAGGATCTTGATCCAACAAAATATTTACTGCGAATAGATACAGAAAAAAACTTAATATATACCGTAAGAAAAGCAGGTGATTTGTATTTATTCACATTTTATTTAGCAGCTTGTACTGACTATACTAATCCTAAAGTATGTCTAAGTTGCTTTGCTGTATCATCAGACATGAGAAATATTAAAAACATTCTTTTACCGAGTGATCAAGCTTTACTTGATTAAAATCCATGTTTCCGATAGCCACCCCAAAATTTTGCAGGGTAATTCTGAAAAATAAGTTATAACCTGGGATATAAATTCCGGCACTGTAACTGTAGCAAAATTCCATAAATCAAGACCGAATTTTATGATATGTCCGATAGCTTGGCCTATTAAAAATCCCAAATTATACGGGAGCTGCCTAAACCACTCTATCACGCTTTCTATAAATGCGGGGGATAGTTTCGGTAAAAAAAGAAATTATATTATTCCAGCCGTTTACAAATAGTTCTCTTATAAAGTTCATCGAATTTGCTATAAATGAGCCAATCTCGTTACCGATATTTCTAAACCAATCAAATATCGGCTCCATAGCTGACATAATATTATCCCATAAAGAACTCAACCAAGCGGAAATCTGTGGCCAAAAATCCGATAAAGTTTTAATTAGTGCTACAGGCCAAGCAGTAATCCAAAGTAAGATGTTTTGCCAATGCTCGTCCAAAAAGCTGGTTACTTTACTCCAAATATCGCTACACCAAGAAACAATCCCGTTCCATAAATCACTAAAAAATTTTGAAATTTGAGGCCAAAAAGCAACGATAAGTCCGGCGAGTGCTATTCCTAACGTAACAGGCCACGCAGCAATTGCACTTGAAACTGCAGCTATAACCGCAGATATAGCGGCGGCAAGGGGAGGGCCTAAAGCAATAATTGCGCCAACGATAACCAATCCCCAGCCCGCAATTTGAGCAGCAAAAGGTTCTATTGCTGCCCACAAACCTTCTCCGATTGCACTAATAATCTGTCCGCCAAGCTCTAAAAATGCTGGCATTTGATTAGATATCTCTGTAATTAAAGTTTTTACAGTTTCTTTGAAGTTAGCTATTTCATCAGATAAATCATCATCGCCTGAAATAATGGATTCTACAAGTTCCCCGAATGAATCTCCGACATCATAAGCCTTATTCCAAATTTCACTTAGCATTGATGCAAAAGAAAGTTTTATTTCATTTGCAACTTCTCCGATTCTTGTTTGCGTATCTTCCAAGGCCGCAGAAAGCTGAGCCCTTTTGCCTGCGTCTGTTTGTCCTAAAGCTTCATTCATTCCTCCAATTGACGAGGTGACAACTTCTGTCAGAACCGCGCACCTTTCTTCTTCGGTGCCGTATTTTAAGATTTTCTCTTGTGCTTCATCGAATTTATATCCGTATCTTGAAAGAGCTTCTGTTTGTCCGTCCATAACTTTTCCGAGCATGGTAGCGATATTTGCAGCCGATTCTTGCGAGGCATTTATTCCGTATTGCTGAGCTATCATATCATTCATAACTGGGATTAATTTTTCGAGAGTTTCCTTTTTCGTTAGATAAGTGGAAAGCTCCTGAGCACCGCCGAGCTGGGCTGTTTTAGACACGACTCCGAGCTTTTCTTGGCTTGAGATTAATGCTTCTATACTTTCAGCATCTTCAAGTCTTGCGTCCATGGTGTTTTGCATAACTTGTAAGAGTTTTTGCCTATTTTCTGTTTCTGCATTTGATAGCTCTATCCCTGTATTTACATAAGAAATGACGGTTTCTTTAATTTTCTTAAAGCCGTCAATAATTTTTTCTATTCCTGTTTTTATTAAATCCGCAGCCAAATTTGTTTTTAAGACTTCGCCGAAAATATTTGTTTGTTTTGCGGTATCGTCCATTTCATTTCCGAGCTCATCAGTTGCTTTTTCGGCCTCGTTTAATTTGTCTTTGTTTTCTTTTATATCGCCGTTTAAATTTTTTATTTGGCCAGCAAGTTCTTTAGCTTCGGTAGAATTTTTACCTTGCTCTAAAACTACATTCTTATATTCGGTTTGCAATGATTTAAGCTCATTTTCCTGTTCGGAAATTTTAGCCGTTAGTTTCTCAAGGGGTGACCCACATTTAGTCATTTCGGAATTTACATCACTTAAATTTTTTTCCATTTTTGTAAGTTCAGTTTCTGCTTTGTTAAGTGACGTTCTCCAATTATTTGTTCGTTTATCGTTTTCGCCGTATTTTTCGCTTGATTCCTCAAGTGCTCCCTTTAAAGTTGCAATTTTTTCTTTTTGGTTTTTAATTTGTTCATTTAAAACTTTACTTTGCGAAGACAGAGAAGACGCAGATTTATTGTTTTTTCCGAATTCCGCCGTTACTTTTCCCATTTCCGAAGCTAAAACTTTTAAGTCTGAATTTATCTGTGATATTGCTTTTCTATATTCTTTTTCGCCCTCGAGCTTTATTGTTCCTCCGAATGTGTTACTTCCTGCCATATTTTTCACCTCCAAAAAATGTGTTTACAATATATGCACTATATGATATAATGTGAATATAATAGTTATGAAAGGAGTTTTTACTATGGGAGCTACAAAAAGTGTAAATATGAATATCCGAATGGATGAAACTACAAAAAAACAAGCACAGCAGCTTTTTGCCGAATTTGGCTTAGATATGACTACTGCAATAAATATGTTTTTAAAACAGTCAGTCAGAGAACAGAGAATACCGTTTGAACTTAAAGTTCATGTTCCAAATGCTGAAACTATTGAGGCAATCAAAGAAGTTGAGGAAATGAAAAAAAGCGGTAACTTTGGTAAAACTTATCAAGATGTAGACAAAATGTTTGAGGAGTTGTTAGCTTGAAATATGAAGTAGTTCCAACTTCCAAATTTAAAAAAGAACTCAAAAAAATGAAAATGCGCGGTGCTGATGTTACACTTCTTAAAGAAGTAGTTAAAAAATTAGCAAGTGGTGAAGCATTACCTATCAAAAATAATGCGCATAGGTTATCAGGAAGTTATTCGGATTATTATGAGTGCCATATAAAGCCTGATTGGCTTCTAATTTACCAATTTATAGAAGATAAACTTGTGTTATCCTTGGTTCGCACAGGAACACATAGAGACCTTTTTTAATAATTTTATGGCAGCCATTCATCACTACTTTGATGAGTGGTTTTTTCTTCTTTAAAAAGAGCTTGCTTCATGAAAAAATTGTGATAGCACTTAAAATGTTCATATAGTAAAGTCCATTTTTTAAATGTGAAATGCCCGACTTCTTTTTCTGTGAAGCCGAGCATTTTTGTTCCAACAAACAATATCCACGAAAAAATCAATTAAATTTTCTGATTCTTCGTGGTTTTCACTTTTTTGATTTTTCATCGTGTGGCATGCTTTCAGTTATCATTTTAGTTATTGTATTTGCTACTTTTTTCAATCCGATTTCGGTTATAATTCGCCCTGATTTCTTAGTTGTAATCGGCGTTTTTCTAACTTCCCGGTCAAAGACATTGCCGCCTTGCTTATTCCCATTCGCAATTCTCTGTGTCTTTTCCTGTTCGTCAGCACGCCTGCATCGCCCACTGGGCGCGGCACACTGCGAACCATATTCACTTGTTTGTTTCGGGGTATAAGTGATTTGTTTACCGAACCTTACGCACATTCGAGGTCGCTGTTTTCCTCTTGGCTTACCTAAGATTTTAAATTTTATCTCCACCTTCTTTTGATTTTCCTTTCTTTGAAATTTCTTGAAGCCCTGCTAAAATATCCGACCGCTGTTTTTGCGTTAAATCTCTAAAGCTCTTTACTTTGTACCTGTTTAAAATCATGCTGTAAATTTTGTCGCCGTCATTAATTTTCCTTATGATATCTTTTAAAATATTTGCGTCTTTAGCTGTAATTTTTTCCGTTTCAATTTCCGGCAAATCTTCGCCAGAATAGATATATAAACCAAATCCGAACATGGCAAGATTTTTAACCAAACAACGCATAATCGTTTTATTTACATCAAACATTGTTGCAGGTTCTACAGGAATATTTTTTCTGAATTTAGTGTCGTAAGTATAGCCTTCGGACTTCATCGCCTTGTTCGCTGAATCCATTACAGGCAGCCACATACTATGTGTTAAATCGTTAATTGTAACGCTTGTAAAAACCATGTACCCAACGCCTTCATCAAAAACATAGGGGAGCTGTTTTTCTCCGAATAAATGTATTTTATATGTTGCGTTCGGATATTTTTTATCTCTGCCCAAGCGTATGGCCACGAAAGATAAGTTAAATCTTTTTTCTTTTCAATATGGTCATTTACATTAATTTCAAACAATGTTTCAAATACTGATTTATTTTCGTTCATAAACTCTTTCTCCTATTCTTTTAAATCGTGATATTCTAAATCGGCCATTTTCGCTTCATAATCGGGAAGCTCCGCAGTAAATTTAAAATGTACATCCAAACATTCTTCGCAGCAGTCAAAGCCGTTTAAAACATAGTAATCATCACCTTCGTAAATATTCGCGTCGCAAAAATAACATTTTAAAGCGACTTTCGCTTCGTTGTCAGGTGGTTCAAGATATGCTCTGTCATCGAGTAGTTCCATTTATTTGCCTTCCTTTCTTGTATTGATTTTTTGACATACAATTTTAAAAGCGCCTAAAGTTTTTCTTTCTAAATCTCTTATTTCTCTGCCTTGATATACCAAAACGCAAATTAAAATAAAAATTATTGATAATAAAAATATTTGCATTATTTTTTGCTCCTTTCTGAAATAAAAAAATCGCCCTGATTTTTTCAAGACGATTTTATTTTGATTTTTCTTATTTTTTGTGATATACTGTCCTTAAAGTTTATCGGATTGTGTCGAATGGCCTTTCTTGTAAACATTGTAGTTGGCTTGAAGCCTCATTATTACTGAGTTTCTTCATGTCCCTTATAACTACTCGGACTAGTCAAAAATAATGTCAGATTTTGTAGAATAATTTGTTTTAAAAGAATTGCTCTTTTTAGGGCAATTTTTTGTTATTTCCGGCGGTATAGTGAATAGGTTTTTATTTACTATACAAAGGAGAATTATTATGAAAATGAAATAATTAGTTCTTGCAAAATCTGATAAAAATAACGGATATTGTGTGGTGGGCGTAAACAGATTAGGAGAATTCATAAGGCTGGTTAAGAATTCTGAAGGTCATGCACTTGCTAAAGAAAGGTGCAATTTTAATAAAATGGATTTTTTAACCATAGATGCTATGCCGGCTCAACTTGTTCACCAAAAAGAAAATTATGTTCTCGGTGAAATAATTAACCACACTAAATCCAATATGCGAACTGAAGATTTAGATAAATATATTCAAAATCCTGAGTTTATATTTTTAAATACTAATCCCTGGCTTACAGAAGAAGAGATAAATAGTCAAAATACCTCTTTTTTATTTATTGAAGTTACCGATTTATTTTTATATGAAAACGAGGAAGGAAAACACAAATGCGATTTTATTTATAACAACATTAGTTACAAAGGTTTTAGTATAACCGACCCAAAGTTTAAGTTAAGAAAAAGAAAAATTTCTAGTTCTTTTATTGCCGTAAGTTTGCCTGAATTCCCATATAAGAAATATGGTAATGACCTTTACTATAAATTCGTTTGTGCGGTTTACCCTTTAAAAAATTCTACAAAATCATATGATATGGACTGCTACAAGATATAATGCTATAATATAGTTAATCAGAATTATTTAATGAGGAGAGAATAATGCCAAATTTATTTACAATTGGATATACAAAAAAATCTGCAGAAAAGTTTTTTGGAATTATAAGTGAAAATAAAATTGAAATAGTTGCAGATGTTAGACTTTATAATTCTACTCAGCTGGCAGGATTTAGTAAAAGTGCGGATTTACAATATTTTCTTAAAAAAATTTGCAATTGTAACTACATAGCATTAAAGCAGTTGGCGCCAAATCCCTCACTTTTTGAAAATTACAAAAACGGCAATACTTCTTGGACTGAATACGAAAAAATTTATAACAAATTTTTAAACACTGAGGCAAACCTTGATTTTTTCTATGCTTTCAAGAATAAGCGAATTTGCATTCTTTGCGCTGAAAGCACTCCCGAACAATGTCATCGAAGATTACTCGCAGAAAAAATCGCAAAAATTTATGACGATGTAACAATTGTGCATTTATAAAATTTTGTTGTAAACATTGTGTTTGGCTCAAGCCTCATTATTACTGAGCTTGTTCAAATCCATATTGGTTATCCGCACCAAACAAAAATTAAATTTTGCAAAGTAGTTTATTTTTTGAAGTTGCTCTTTTTAGGGCAGCTTTTTAAATTTAGCTGCAATAATCTTCTAAAAGAACATTTAGTTCTTCTTCTGAAGAAGCTTTTATTCCGGTTTTCAGCATTTCTCGGTCAGTTTTCGGCAGGTCGTTTACAGCAATTGAAGTCGTTTTAACAGGGGCTTTTTTGCCGGTTTTAAAAATGGCTATAGTTCCTTCGTATTCTTTTAGTTCGTAGTCGCCTTCATTGTTTATGGCGCAGTGGTTTGGCGTAACCTTGGGCTCTTGAGGGGCATTTTCTTTTTTTACTTCTCCGGTTGAAATGCTCACTTTTGGCGAGTCGCTAACTTCCATGAAATAAGCTGTTCCAACGCAAAATGCCAAGAAAAATGCAACGCATAACATAAATTTTTTCATATTAAAACTTCCTTTAAAATCTTTTATTTTAGTTTTGGCAATGTTCATTAATTTATGCAGGCGCATATCTTTTTTAGTTATTAATTGATAATCACGACATTTTTTGATATAATTTTTCTTACACTTTTTGCAGCAAAAATTATAAGGAGAAATAAAATGAAAGTTGAATTGATATCTCACACTCCAAATCCGGAAAAATCGGTTGCGTGTGCGGCTAAACTTTGTTATTCCGCGTGCTCGATAGATGAAATTTCGGATTCGCTCGAAGCAGGTAAGGCAGCTTCTTTCGTTGAAATGCTCATGAAGCTTGGGCACGAAAGCCCTCTGGAACACATAACTTTCACTTTTGCCATAGAGGGTGTTTCGCGGTCGCTTCTTGCTCAGCTCACTAGGCATAGAATCGCTTCTTACAGTGTTCAAAGCCAGAGATACGTTAAAAGTGGAGAAGCTGAGTATGTGATTCCGCCTGAAATTGAGAAAATCCCGGAAGCAAAAGTTGAGTTTGAAAGAATGATGCTAGAAGCCAAAAAAAGTTATGATAATTTAACCGAAATTCTCGTTAAAAATTACGGGAGCGATGACAAAAAATCGGAGAAAAAAGCAATCGAAGATGCAAGATATGTTTTGCCAAATGCTTGGGAAACTAAGCTGATTTGCACCTTTAATGCAAGGAGTTTGCTTAACTTTTTTAATATCAGGTGCTGCAACCGTGCGCAGTGGGAGATAAGAAACCTTGCAAACGAAATGTTTAGGCTTGTGTATAAAGTTGCTCCGAGCGTTTTTGAAAATGCCGGGCCTTCTTGCCTCAGGGGCGCTTGCAGTGAAGGCAAAATGACTTGCGGCGAAGCGAGCAAAATCAAAAAAATATTTAGCGATATGAAAAGCAATTAGGTGGGTTATTTAATATGAAAGGCAAACTGATAGTTTTAGAAGGCCTTGACGGCTGCGGGAAAAACACTCAAACCAGGCTTCTAACCGAGCACCTTAAAAAAGAAAATATGAATGTTAAATACATTACTTTCCCGAATTATGATGACGCTTCTTCAAGCCTTGTGAAAATGTATTTAAACTCTGAATTCGGAAGCTCGCCGGACGACGTCAATGCTTATGCTGCAGCTTCTTTTTACGCAGTTGACAGATATGCAAGCTTTAAAAAATATTGGCAGGAGTTTTATGAAAATGGAGGAGCTATAATCTGCGATAGATACACAACTTCAAATGCCGTTTACCAAATGTGCAAGCTTGAAAAAAATTTTTGGGATGAATATTTAACTTGGCTTTATGATTATGAATATGATAAATTAGGGCTTCCAAGGCCTGACAGCGTTATTTACTTGCGCGGGGAAATAGAAATTTCGCAAAGGCTCATGGCGGGCAGATACGAAGGCGATGAAAGCAAAAAAGATTTGCATGAATCTAACATCAAATTTTTGAAAAAATGCTCCGAAGCGGCTTTGTATGTTGCGAAAAAAGATGATTGGAAAATAATTGATTGCTGTAAAAATGGCGAAATGAAAGGAAAGAATGAAATTCATGAGGAGATAATAAAAATTATATAGGGCGGTGCATAATGAGTCTTAGTTTTAGAAGGCCGCGTCTTGAAGACAGGCAGGAAGTTAAGAAAATACTCGAAAAATCGGGCAATATTGATTCAGCTTCTGCATTTGGCACTCTTTACTTATGGGCTGAAGGTTACAACATTGACATTTGCATGCAAGGTGGCGTGCTTTTTAAAAAATCAGGTAAAAGCTATGGCTTCCCGAGGGGCGCTGAGAATGACGCCCAGCTTAAAAGTTGCTTAGAGGCTTTGAAACAAAATTGCTTAAACTGCAAAAAATTTATTTTGGATGATTTGCTTGAAAACGACGTAAGAGAACTGGATAGAATTTTCCCTGGGAAATTTTCTTTTTCAAAAAACCGAGACAATGCGGAATATGTTTATGACATAAAAAATCTTGCGCAGCTTTCAGGCAAAAAATACCACTCAAAAAGAAACCACATTTCAAAATTCAGCAAATTATATAGTTGGAAGTACATTCCATGCATAAAAAATACTGAGTGTATGGATTTTTTCGAAAAATGGTTTAAAATATATTCAAAAGATGAAGAAAAGTTTAACAAGCAGGAATACTTGGCGATTAAAAAAGCTTTGGAAAATTTTGAGGTTTTGGAGCTTTCGGGCGGAATGCTAGAAGTAAACGGCGAAATAATCGCTTGCACAATAGGCGAGATGATAAACAAAGACGCTTTGCTTGTTCATTTTGAAAAGGCTTTGCCTGAGTTTGAAGGTTCTTACAGCGTTATAAACAATGAATTTTGCAAAAGTAAGGCCGGAAATTTTAAGTTTGTGAATCGCGAGGAAGACATGGGAATACCGGGGCTTAGGAAGTCTAAACTTTCATATAAACCAATGCTGCTTTTAAATAAATATACTGCCGTTTGGGAGGATTGAAATTTTTATGGAGACTTACACTAAAGCCAATTTAACTATGACTGAAGAAATAACGAAAGTCATGATGGCTTGTTTTGGTGACCCGATTTGGGTTTTAAGGTTTTTCTTTAAAGAAAGATTCGACATGAACAACTGCTATGTTTGCACAGTTGACGGGAAAATTGTTTCGGTTTTGCATGCGCTTAAATCCAAAATAAAAGTAGGAAGAGAAACTTTGAACGCAGTTTACATCTATGGTGCATGCACTCTAAGCGAATACCGGAATCGCGGATATATGACTAATCTTCTTAAATTTGCTAACGATGCTTACTCAAAAATGGGTTATGAATGTTCGTTTTTAGTGCCGGAAAGCGACAAACTCATCAGGTTTTATAGCAATCTTGGTTACAAAAACTTCTTCAAAATTAAAAGAATTGAAATGACGAGAAAAGAAATGATGGAACTTTGCGGTTTTGAAGGCAGTGATTTTAAAGATTTAAATTCAGGAAGCTTGCTCACTTCTTACCAAATTGAAAATTTAAGACAAGAAGTTTATAAAAATCAGTGCGGTGTGGTTTACAGCGAAAAAGATATTGATTTTGCTGGCAAACTTTATGAATTTTTTAGTTCCGGCGGAATTGTGAGCAACAGTTGCGGCTATGGAATTTGCGGGTTTGTTTCAACCGGTGAGCTTAAAATTAGAGATTTTACTTGCAAATTTTCAGGCACTACAGATCTTCTTAGAAAAATTTATTCAAGGTTCCCTGGCCAGCAAAGATACATGATAGAAACTTCGCCGTCAACTGCTTTTTTTAAAGATTTAGGTGAATGCTATAATTACGGGATGATTTTGCCGCTTTCGGAATTAAGCGCAGAGCTCATTGAAATGTGGGGGCTCAGTTTAAGCGGTTTAAACGCGCCGTATCTTGGAATTTCACTTGAATAATAAACGAAAAGGATGGATTTTTGCAGATGAAAAAATCAAAGAAAATAAAATCTAGTAAATTTTTCTTCAAAATTGTGTGGCTTGTGTTCATTTGCCTTGTTTCGGCGCTTCTTGCAAGGTTTGCCATTAGTGGGCTTAACGACATGCTTGCTTTCGGGAAGGAACCTGACATTGTTCAAATAGAACTCAGCACAGACTGCGGCATAGATGAAGTGGCGAATATTTTGGAAAGCAAGAAAGTTATTTCTGAAAAATGGTGCTTCAAAATTTATGCTTTAGTAACGAAAGCGCCTAAGAAATTTAATCAAGGTGTTTACGAAGTCGAGGTTGGAATGGATTACCAAGCCATAATTAACCGCATGAAAGATGCTGAAAGCTCAAAGGACGTGGTGGAAGTTACTATTACTGAAGGCATGAACGTGATGGAATGCGCGAACCTTATGAGCAAGAGCGGAATTTGCAACAAAGATGAATTTTTAAAATGCTGCAGCAGCGATAAATTTGATGAAAAATATTCATTTTTGAAAGAGATTAGTAACAACGGCAAAAGGATTTATAAACTTGAGGGCTATTTATTCCCAGACACTTACAAATTTTACCGTGATGAAAAGCCTTACAACGTTGTGATTAAATTTTTGAATAACTACCAAAAAAAGATTTATCAAAAAATGGATGTTGAAGGTTATTCTTCGAAAATAAGCATTTCGGAAATTGCAGCAAATCAAAATATTCCAGTCGATGAAGTTATTAACATTGCTTCGCTTATTCAAGCTGAGGCTGCAAACAAAGAAGACATGTATAATGTTTCTTCGGTAATTAACAACCGCCTTGCAACCGCTAAAACCGAAGGCAAGAACAGGTTTGGTGAGTTTTCGATGAATATTCTTCGCTTGGATGCAACTGTTTATTACCCCTACAAAAGCGAATCTGCAGTTCCTTCTAAGCTTAGAAAGAATTTCAGCAGTTCTTACAACACTTACAAAATTGAAGGTTTGCCTCCGGGGCCAATTTGCAACCCTGGAATTGAAGCAATAAAAGCTGCTCTTTTCCCGGCAAAAACAGATTACTATTATTACTGCCATAGCGCTTCAGGCCAGTCTTTCTTCGCTAAAACTAACGATGTTCACATCGCGAACTTGAAGAAAGCAGGTATTGCATAAAATTCCCATGTATTTTAAGTTTTAAAGATGCCGACACTTACCATAGAAGAATCGTTTTAAGGTAAGGTCGGATTTTTTATGTATAAAAGAGCATTAATTCTTTTTGGCTTGATGATGGGCCTTTTTTGTTTTTCTTTTTTCTCGCTTGATTTAATTTCGAATAAAAACAATTTTAAAGACGCAGCTTCCAACCAGCAATCGTATAAACTTAGAATATCAGATATTCGCGGCACGATTTACGACTGCAGAAATGTTCCTCTTGTGAACGTTGAAAAAAAGCTCGTTGCAGCGGTTATTCCAAGCGTTGAAGCCCTAAGCGCGCTTACTCCTGCGGTTCCTGAATGCAAAAAAGAAGAACTTTTCAAAAAATGTTCGGGCAATACTCCTTTCATGATTGAAATTGAAAAAGAAGTAAAAAGCCCGTGGATTAAAGTTTTTGAAGTGCCGATAAGATATTCCGGCGTGACTTTAGCGCCGCATATAATAGGCTATATTTCGGGCGACAAAAAAGGCATTTCGGGAATTGAAAAGGTTTTCGATGAATATCTTTCGGGCAAAAACCAAAATATTTGCATTAAATATGACGTTGATGCTTCGGGCAAAATCCTCCCTGGTGGGCAAAGCATCGTGGAAGATAAATCTTATTTTACTTCGAAAGGCGTGGTGCTTAATATCGACAGCAGAATTCAGGCCATTGCCGAAGAATGCGCTGCTAAACAAATGAGCCGAGGAGCGGTCGTAGTAACGCAAGTGCCGAATTGCGAAGTAAGAGCCTGCGTGAGTTTGCCTTCTTTTTCGCCGAAGGATGTTTCGAAATATTTAAGCGATAAAAACTCACCGCTTTTAAACAGGAGCTTTTGCTCGTTTAATTTGGGTTCTATATTTAAGCTTGTTACTTCTGCGGCAGCTTTGAAAAAAGGCGTTAGCAGCGATCTTTCTTACGATTGCCAGGGTATTAACGAGGTTGACGACGCTAAATTTAAATGTTTTAACTGCAAAAAGCACGGGCTTATTAATATGCAAGATGCCATTGCTTACTCTTGCAACGGCTATTTCATCGAGCTTATTAAAAACAAAATAAATAAAGATGATCTACTTAAAATGGCGGGTAAATTCGGGCTTGGCAAAGAAATCGTTTTTGCTGACGGAATAGTTTCGAGAGAGGGCAAGCTTCCTGCAAGCGAAAGCCTTGAAGACATTAAAACCCTTGCGAATTTTTCTTTTGGCCAGGGCAAATTGCTTGCAACGCCAATGCAAATTTCAGCTTTGATAAATGCCATTGCATCAGGGGGAATCTACACGCCGCCCAAGCTTGTAAAAGGTCTTGCAGCTGAAAACATGAAATTTTCGCCCTATGATGCTCACTCGGAACTTCAAAGAACTGAAAAGATAATTTCGCCGGGAATTGCCTCGAAACTCAAAGAATTCATGAAAGCTTCAGTTGATTATGGCACGGGCAAAAAGGGCAAACCCGAAGACCCCGAAACGGAAGTTGCCGCGAAAACTTCAACCGCGCAAACGGGAATAATTGAAGACGGCAAAAGAATCGAGCAATCGTGGTTTGCGGGGTTTTTCCCTTATGACAAACCTAAATACTCTATCGTAGTTCTTTCAGAAGCAGGCGCAGGAGGCGGCGAAAGTGCGGGCCCAATATTTAAAGAGATAGTTGAAAGAATTTACAAAGAAGTGCCTGAAATATTCATGGATTGAGACTTTAAATCGTTTATAATAGTTTGAATTTTATTCGAAATTGTTTCTTGAATTTTGCTTGTGTTCTGGCTTTCGTAGCAAACTGCTTTTTTATAGAAGCAGGAAACGTCTTTAAAAAGCTTGTTGTTGCCAACTCTTAAAAACAAAAGCCCAGTTATTAAACTGATGCAAACGGTGATTCTTGCAAAAGTGAGGCTCACCGGTTTTTTGCAACTTACTTGCGAAATTTCTTGGTTTGTGTTATCATTTTCTAAAATAGTTAATTCATCTGTCATATTTGTTCTCCTTTTTAATTTTAAACTATTTGGAATTTACAAAAAGAAAGGGTAATGGCAATGTCAAACAATGTTATCAAACACGATTTTAAGAATTATAAAAAGTCAAGCACCGCTCGCAGAAAAAGACGCCTTAGATTCATGGCTTTGATCGGAACTGTTTTAATGATAAGCGGCATTATCGGTTCGATTGTGTTTTATCTTTAAAGATATATTATATGCAAGGTTTGATTATTCATGAAAATTTGTGCGGTTGTGGCCGAGTTTAACCCGTTTCATAACGGGCACGCGTATCTTCTTGAAAAGATTAGAAACTCAGGCTACAGCCATATTGTTGTTGTTATGAGCGGCAATTATGTCCAAAGGGGAGAGGCCGCGATTTTCCCGAAGGATGCTCGTGCGAAGGCAGCTTTGCAAATGGGCGCGAATTTAGTTGTTGAGCTTCCAACGGTGAAAGTTCTGGCCACCGCTGAGAAATATGCCTTTTCTGCTTTGAGCATTATTAAAAAACTTGGCCGCCAAATTGATTCCATCGCTTTTGGCACTGAAACCGAAAATTTTGAAAATTTGATTAAAATAAAAGAAATTCTTAAGACTGAAATTTTCGAAAAAGAAGTTAAGCTCCAGCTTGAAAAAGGGCTTAGCTTTGCTGTTTGCCGCGAAAATGCAGTGAAAGATATTTCTAAAAATTCTCAAATTGCAAGCGAAATTAAAAGCCCGAATAATATTTTGGCGGTGGAATATTTAAAAGCTATTGACGCTCTTGGAATGAGCCTTGAGTGCTTGCCTGTGAAGCGCATGGAAGTTCCGGGGAAATATTTTTCGGCTTCGAAATTAAGGAGCATGATAGCTCAAAAAAATTTAGATTTTAAAAATTATATTCCTGAAAAAATAGATTTTAACACTGATTTGAAAGTTTCCTATTTTGAAATGAGCAGGGAGATAATTTCCAAGCTCAGGAGCCTTAACAAAAGCGATTTTGCAAGCCTGCCCGATGTGAGCGAAGGCCTTGAAAACAGGGTTTACAGCGCGGTTAAAAAGGCTTGTTCACTGCCTGAACTTCTGGAGCTTGCCAAGACTAAAAGGTACGCTATGGCACGCATAAAAAGGATTATTCTTTGCGCTTTTTTGGGGATTGATTCAAGTGCGGCAAATGCTGAGATTCCTTATTTAAGGGTGCTTGGCAGCGACAAAAAGGGTTTTGAAATACTTAAAAATGTTGATTTTCCGGTTGTTACGAGATATTCGGATGTTTTAAAACTTGGAAGTAGCGCACAAAATTTTTTTAAACTTGAAAATAAATTTACGAATATTTATTATTCGCTTACGAGTGAAATTTTGCCATGCGAAAAAGAGAAAACTTTTAAAATGATAAGGAATGATTAGAGTTTTGACGTATCAGCAAGCAACTTTAAAAATAAAAAACCTTGAAAAATTCGGCTCAAAACCCGGCCTCGAAAGAGTTAGGAAGCTTCTTGAATTGATAGGAAACCCGCAGAAAAATCTTAAATTTATTCATGTTGCAGGAACAAACGGCAAGGGTTCGGTTTGCTTTATGCTCGCGAGCATTTTGAAAGAATGCGGCCACAAAACTGGGCTTTTCATTTCGCCTTCTATTATGGATTTTCGCGAAAGAATCAGCATAAATGGCGAGATGATTCCTGAAAATGGCGTGTGCGAGATTCTTGAAAAACTGGAAAAGTTTAAAAGCGAATTTTCAGAAGACCCCCTAACTGAATTTGAAATCACGACCGTTATGGCGTTTGAATATTTCAGCAGGAAAAATTGCGATGTTGTTGTTCTTGAGACGGGAATGGGCGGCAGGCTTGACGCGACCAATGTTATTGATGCTCCGCTTTGCTCGGTTATTACTACAATTTCGCTTGACCACACTAATTTTCTTGGTAAAAATATCAAGGAAATTGCGGCTGAAAAATTAGGAATTGTTAAGCCGAATTCTTGTTTAATTTTGGGCGCAGGCATTGATGCTTCGGTTTGTGAAATGGCTAAAAAGGTTTGCAAAAATTTAAATAGCAATTTGATTTTGGCTGATTTATGCCTTGTGAGTGGCTTTAAGCCTGCAGGGTGTAATAAAAGTGAATTTATTTATGATAAAACTAAAATGCAAGTGAGTTTAGTAGGGAACCACCAAAAAAGTAATATTTGCACGGTTTTAAGCGCTTTAAATGTTTTGAAAAATAGTTTGAATATTACCAATGATAAGATTAAATCAGGGCTTGAAAAAGTTAAAATTCCATGCAGAATAGAGATTTTAAACAATTCTCCGCTTGTGATTTTGGATGCTTCGCATAATCCTGAAAGCGTTCAGGCTCTTGCTGGTTTTATTAAAAATAATCTTAAAAATAAAAATCTAACAGCGCTTTTCGGAATGTTTTCGGATAAAGATGTTGACACGAGCCTTAAAATAATAGGAAATTGCTTTGAAAAAATGGTTGTTGTTCAGTCGGATAACCCAAGAGCTATGGAAGTTAAAAATCTTAAAAAAATAGCAAACAAATACAATAAAAATGTTTTTGCTTATGAAAATTTTGAAGAAGGTTTGAAATTTGCTATTAGCAGTTTGAGTGAAAGTGACGGGCTTATCATTTTTGGATCATTTTCAGTTGTTAGTTTGGCAAAAAAATTATTTTTTTCTATTGACAATTTCCCGCCAATGTAGTATTATATTGGTGTTTAATGGGGGTATAGCTCAGTTGGTAGAGCGCTTGAATGGCATTCAAGAGGTCAGCGGTTCGAACCCGCTTATCTCCACCAATGACTAGATCGTATGGGCACTGACTTTGAAAGTGTCTGTGCGATTTTTTGATTTCGTTAAAGTGCTAAAATTACGAAAGAAGAGGAAATTCAATGAAACATGCGGAGTTGTTATCCTTGGACTCCTATGAGCACGGAGGTTTATACAATTGCTTAGGGTGGGCCATGCAAAAAATAAATGGCAAATATAAGCACGAGCAACCTGACGAGAGAACAACCGACAACCTTCGCACGGCAGAAGCGGCAAAACAGCATATAGAAAGCTCCACGAACGCAAAAGTTGAGATTTTAGACCATTTTCCAAATGTAACTGAGCTGGAAGATAATCAATATTTCGTGGCTGTTAGAACAAGTTTGTCGGGTGATGCACATTTTATACGTTCAGATTTGGAAAAAGGCTAGCTTGTGTGGACGCAAAAACTTGGAGACCAGGGGCCGCTTGTGAAGTTGCTAGATATTACTCCAGAAAATGATGAAGCTTTTTATGCATACGAAGCTGCACCTGGCAATGAAAGCCTTAGTGGTGTGGGGCTAATTGTTAAAGTGGAAAAGGCTAGTTATGTAGGAAAAACTCGTTATTTAAGGGTGACTTTAAAGAATCTAGCAAATCAGCCATCATGTTGCACTGTACTTTAGATATTTTAAAAGGGGAATTTTGATGTTTTATTCAAATAGCAATGTCGACATTGACTACAAAGACTGCTTAAGAGAGAGTTTTTTAGTTTATAAACGTGAGGGGAATTATAATTATTTTTCTGAACCGGACATAATTTACGGAAAAAAATATAAAAGCAAAAGGTTTAAAGAAATTTTATCATCTAAAAATTATAGAAATATTATAGATAATAAAACGCCAGCAAATTTGTTAACAGATTCCAAACTTGAAAAAAATGAACTTTGCGATAATTACGAAAGTTATGTTTGCCTAGGATACCCTTATGGTTTGGAAGAAACTGAACTTGAAAACATTCGGTCAGGCAAAACGCTTTTGAGATCAAATGGAAAAAATAACGTGTTTTACACTGTTAGTAAATCGGATGAATGGTATGTTTTCAAGAATTTTTTTGCAGTAAAAGGCAACTTTGGCGCCAAGAAGAATTTCACGAGGCTTAATTTGATGTCCGTTTGGTGTGTAAGGAAGCATCTTCCGGATATAGAGAAATTTAATAGCATAATTCTAGGGTTAACCACGATGAGCGACATTATGAGCATAGACCCGAGTTTTAGATTTTTCAGGGGAAATGAGGTTTGCTACAGCACGCATACTTTCGCCGATGAAAATGATTCGAGAATCACTATTGAATACAAGCAAGATAGCAGCGGGATTTACCGCGTTTCAAATGTTGTGAAGGTTAGGGAAGGGTATAACTTACTGCCGTATTTGCTTCCGATTGATAGGCAGATCATAGACCCGAATTACAAAGCAAATGGAAGCGATGAGAAGCCAAGCAGCTGCGCTATACTTTAAAAATTTTTAAACGGTGACTGTGTAGGTATTAATCACTGGCATGCTTATGCAGTTTTTGTTTTTTGTATTAAAATTATTGAGAAAAAATTAAGTATACTTATTGATTTTTTTAAAAAAATGATATATAATTTATTTAAAGGCAAATAAGAAAGGAATCGGATTGTAATGAATTTAAAACAAAGCAATTTATCAAAAAGTGTTATGAAAGCAACATCTGGGGTTTTGGCGGCACTTTCTATTTTATCTAATTCTGCTTTTGCAGCAAGCTTAAACGAACCTAAAAATCAAAGTTCTAAGTTACCTTATATTGTTGCTGGAGCTGCTACTACTGGCTTTATTGTAGCATCCGGAATTGCACTTTGGTGTGTGTCAAAAACTGACAAGCCGAAAATTTTCGTGGATTACAAAGACAGTTTAGACACCATAAATGGTATTAAAGATAAAAAGTCGCTTTATTATATTGTAAATATATCTGAAGAATTTCTTGAAGGCAAAATTAATAAAAACGACACTAAAGAATTTCAATGCAAATTTAGAAAAATCAAAAAAATAATAAATAAAATTGACGAAAAAGATGAAGATTTATTTAGATCTTTTAAAGCTGCACTGGTTGAAGATCTTAAATCAATTGTAAATAACATTTTAGAAGGCACTAAGGTTAGCACAACCGGAAAAGTAACAGAATTTGCTAGCAAAATTGAGGAAAAAGTTTTAGCTAAAGAGGCAGAAAATAAACCTGTTAAAAATGAAGTTGACGATTCTAAAATTAACGCAAATGAAGTTAATGAGAGCAAGTTTAATGAAATCAAAGTCAATGAAAGTAAAACAGATGAAAAAACTGTAGAAAAAGAAGAACCAGATGTTAATGAAGAATACAAGCAAGCGCTAAACGGGTTTAATGCAGGTATCGAAAAAGATTTAGAATCTAAGTGTTGGAATGGAATTACCGATGAGGAAAAAATGAGCATTTTAAAGACTAAGTCTGCTAATCTTTGTGGAATTATTTCTCAATATGATAATCCTAAAGCACTAATAGTGGAAAAATTTCAAAATATGCACAACTTGACAACATTTGAAGAAATGTGCCATTGGATTATTAGTATTGATAATGGAATTAAAAATTTTGATGAATTTTATGAAGGATGCAACATATCTGTGAAAGATGAAATTTCTTCGTCAATTGGAAGTTTCCGTAAACTTGCAGAGTTTCTATTTATGGAAAATAGTAAGGCATCTGAATTAGCAGAGGAAAAATAAGTTTTATCCTCCTTGAACTTTCGTGGTTTAAGGAGGTTTTTAATTAATAAAAAATAGCAATAAAAAAGGTATAACCCATTTTGAGGTTATACCAAAAATTTTATCTCGAGCGCATTTCGTCTTCTTTTTCTTGAGTTTCACCGCGGTCTTCAAGCAAAACAACGCTTGCGTCAAATGTACGAGAACTCGCTGTTGCTGAAGTTCTGAAAACTGAAAGTGTAATCGTTTCGCCAGGTTTGTGTTTGTAAAGTTCACCATAGAAAACATCAAGATTCGTAATTGCAGTGTCTCCGATTTTGGTGATAATGTCTCCGGTTTGAATTCCTGCGGATGGAAGATTGCTGTCTTTGTAAATTTTTGAAACCAAAATTCCAACGGGAACATTGTAAACCTGAGCTTGATAATTGCTTATCATCTTTGCGCCAATTCCAAGCCTTACTCTTCCTGAAACGTAGCCTTTGCTGATTATATCGCTAACAACGGTTTTAACAACATTCGATGGAACTGCAAAACCCATTCCTTCAAGCCCAGCAGCACCAATTTTCATGCTGTTTATTCCAATTACTTGGCCATACATATTAATCAGTGGCCCGCCGGAATTCCCTGGGTTTATAGCTGCGTCGGTTTGTATGTATTTAACTAAGCTGTTTGAAGCTGCAAGGCTTTTTGAACGGTTAACCGCCGAAACTATTCCGCGGGTGAGGGTGCTTGCAAAGTCAAGGCCGAGAGGATTTCCAAGAGCGAGAACTGATTCACCGACTTTTACTTGGTCGGAATCTCCGAGAGTTGCGCAAGAAAGGCCGGATTTATCGCATTTAATTACGGCGATATCTGTTCTAGTGTCATATCCCACAACTTTTCCTTGAAATTCTTCATTGGTGTTAGTAACGATTTTAATGTTGTTTTTCTTTGAATTGTTAACAACGTGCGAGTTGGTTATTATATATCCTTGGTCGTCAATTATAATTCCTGAACCTTGGCTTACAGGGTCTGAAATTATTTCTGCGTCTGCATCATAAACCACAACGCCAACTACAGAAGGAGCTAATTTTTCATAAATTGTTTCTGCCGAAAGCTGATTTTCATCGGTTGGTTTTGGTTCATATTTGATTTTTGCTTCGCCAAGCTGCGAATTTTGAGTGTCTGAGCTTCCTGAAAGCGAGCCTGAAATGCTCGAAAGCAAATTTTTGTTATTCAAAAAATAAACAATGCAAATTATGAGTGCCATAACCAAAAATGCCAGAATTCCTGTGATTGCTGAAAGAAATGTTTTCATTTTTTTCTTGTTTTCCGGCGCTTTTTCTTCAGGCTGAGCGATTGGAATCTCTTTTTCGGGCATATTAAATTCAATTTTGCGCGTCGAAAAAATGTCGCGGTCCTTATCTAAATTGCTGTTGTCTTGAATTCTTTCGGAAATGTCGATTTGCATTTCTTCAGGTTTAACCGGGTCAGGCCCGGTTTTTTCTTCTGTTTTTTCGTCAAAATTTTCGTTCATAGTTCATCCTTCTTTCTTATGCTAAATTTCTGCCGGGTTCATTATGCTTTCAAACTGAGTTTCTGTCATTTTCTCGTTTGAAATCAAGAAATTTGCAACATCGTGGAGTTTATTAATGTTTTCTTTAATGATGTTTTTGGATTTTTCATAGCAACCATTTACTATCTTTTTGACTTCAGAGTCAATAACAGAAGCAGTTGATTCCGAATAATTTTTCACCTGGCCGCCTTCTCTTCCGAAGAAAGGTTCGGCGTTTGAAGAATCAAACACAACTGGCCCGAGTTCGTCGCTCATGCCGTATTCCATCACCATTGCCCTAGCGGTTTGAGTCGCACGCTTTATGTCTGAGGAAACCCCTGTTGAAGTGTCATCCAAAATGATTTTCTCAGCTGCCATTCCGCCAAGCAAAACGATGATTGATTCGAAAAGCTTTTTCTTGAATCTGTAGTGTTCATCTTTTTCAGGAAGCGACAGGGTGTATCCTCCTGCAGGGCCTCTTGGGATAATCGAAATTTCGTGAACTTTCTCTTGAGTTTTGCAAAAGTAAGTTGCAATTGCGTGGCCTGCTTCGTGGTAAGCTGTTTGCCTTTTTTCTTCTTCCGTGATGACTCTTGATTTTTTCTCGGGGCCCATTGAAACTTTCATTACCGACTCTTCGATTTCAGCCATCGAAATCATTTCAAGGCCGCGCTTAACCGAAAGAATTGCTGCTTCATTAAGAAGATTTTCAAGGTCAGCGCCGGTGAAACCTACGGTTCTTTTCGCGATAACTTTAAGGTCAACGTCAGGTGCAAGAGTCTTGCCTTTGGAGTGAACCTTCAAAATTTCTTCTCTGCCTTTTATGTCAGGGCAGCCAACGTAAATTTCTCTGTCGAATCTTCCTGGGCGAGTTAAAGCCGGGTCTAAAATATCGGAGCGGTTTGTTGCAGCGATTACTATAACGCCTTCGTTATCGCCAAAACCATCCATTTCAACCAAAAGCTGATTAAGAGTTTGCTCTCTTTCGTCGTGGCCTCCTCCAAGACCTGAACCACGCCTGCGTCCAACGGCGTCAATTTCATCAATGAAAATCAAGCAAGGGGCATTTTTCTTTGCTTTTTCGAATAAATCTCTTACTCTGGAAGCGCCAACACCAACGAACATTTCAACGAAATCAGAACCTGAAATTGAGAAAAATGGAACACCAGCCTCGCCTGCAACAGCTCTTGCCAAAAGGGTTTTTCCGGTTCCTGGAGGTCCAACGAGCAAAAGGCCTTTTGGAATTCTTGCGCCCATTGAGGTGTATTTTTCAGGTGTTTTTAAAAAGTCAACTATTTCTGCGAGTTCTTCTTTTTCTTCGTCAGCTCCTGCAACATCTGCGAAAGTTGATTTTTTCTTGTTTTGGGAATTATCTTTGAGCCTTGCTTTCCCGAAGCCGAATTGTTTGTTGTTTTCGCCGCTTATTGCGCTTAATTTGCGAAGGAACATCCATCCCATGACGCCTAAAAGCAATGCCGAAACTATCAAAGGGAAGAAAAGGCTCATAAACCATGAGGTGTCTGCTGGTTTTGTTATGTTATAAACCATTTTGGTTTCGTTTTTCTCGTTATATTCCTTTACATAATCTTTGATATCCATGTAAATTAAGCTTGCGCTCGGCGAAGTGTAGTTTATAACGCTGCCGTCTTTAAGCGTGATTTGCATGTCGCCTGAACTTAAATTCAAAGTATATTTTGTTACTTGGTGAGTTTTGAATTTTTCAATTATTTCTGAGTAGTTGTAAGTTTTTTCAGCGGGGAGGCCGTTTACAAAGCCAAAAATCAAAACTATGAGCAGCCCCAACCCAAAAAACGTTATCACATTTTTTATTGCGCTATTTTTCTTTTCCAATGGTCGTATCACTCCGTATCATATAATTTTTATTCTTAGCTAATTAAATATATTTTTTATTAAGAATTCCCACGAAAGGCAGGTTCCTGCATTTTCCGTAGTAATCCATGCCATAGCCAACAACGAATTTATCAGGAATAGTAATTCCAACGTAATCTGCCTCAATAGGCGTTTTTCTGCGAACGGGTTTGTCAAGAAGCGTGCAAATTTTAAGGCTTTTAGGGTTTTTATATTTAATTAAATCAACTACTTTTCTGAGCGTGTAGCCGCTTTCTAAAATATCTTCAACTATTAAAACATCGTAGTCAGTCACATCTATGTTTAAATCTTTGACTAAATTTACTTCACCACCTAGGTTTTTCGTCCCAGTATAGCTGGACATGCACATAAAATCAACTTCGCAATTGTAGAGTTTGATTTCTTTCATGAGGTCCGAAATAAACAAAACCGAACCCTTTAAAATGCTGATTAGAAGCAGGTTTTTGTCTTTATAATCATTCGTGATTTCTCTTCCAAGCCTTTTTACGATTTTGTCTAGGTCCTCCTCGTTTAAAAATATTTCTTCTAAAAAATCTTCTTTTAAAAAGTCTGTCATTAAATTTTTACTCCTTTTAAGGCCGTTATATAACGCTGTATTTTCTATTTTTACTAATGCAATTTTTTCGGTTGCTTTATTCGGAATATAATTTTTTGAAACTCCCAAGTTTTCGCACCAGATAACTTCATTTTCAAATGCAATAAGCGGGATTTTTTCCCGTTTCGAAATCGGAATCTTCATTTCGCTGAAGATTTTTTTGATGCTTTTTGTTAATCCTCTTTTTTTGAAAGTGAATTTGTCGCCCGCTCTTCGGTTTCTTATCACGCTATTTTTAGGAATTTTATCAAAATCAATGCAAATATCCCTGGCTTTTTTTAAGTAATCACTTGATTTGACAACTTTAATTATGATATTCGTTTCGATTTCTGTCAAGATATTTAAAGGTTTAATTAAGTATTCCCATTTTAAAGCTTCTTCATTCGAGGGGCTGCAAAGAGTTATTTTATTGTTTTTAAACTCAAGCATTTTGCCACCCGGGATGCAAATCTTGCCCGATTTTTTAATAATTAAGTTTTCAAGATTTTTAATGTGCTTTTCTTCAATTCTTTCTTTGGTAAATTTTTTAATAATTTTCAAAAGTGCTCTTGATTTTAAAGCCGCAGGCAGATTTATAATTTCATTCAAAGAACTCGATTTCAAAGCTTTTTCGGTTTCTTTTTCAATGAAATCTTCATCATTTTTAAGCAAGTTTAAAGTTCGTGCGGCTGTATTTTCAAAATTCGGGTTTAGGCTTTTGAGTTTTGGAATAATATCCAGCCTTATTTTATTCCTAGTGTAATCTCTTTCGAAATTCGAGCTGTCATCAACGAAATTTAAATTATTTTCTTCGCAATATTTTTCGATTTCTTCGCGTTTAACTTCAATTATCGGCCGGATTATGTTTTCTCTCGTGGGAGGAATCCCGCAAAGGCCTTTGAGCGAAGTGCCGCTTGCAAGCCGCATGATTAATGTTTCAATATTATCCGAAAGGGTGTGGGCCGTTGCAATTTTAACGCTTTCTTTTTCGCCTGCAATTTCTTTTAGAATTTTATATCTTGCTATTCTGCCGGCTTCTTCAGTGCTCATTTTGAGCTTTTTCGCAATTTCCGGGACTGAAATCTTTCTAACAGTTAGTTTAATTCCTAAATTTTTGCAAAAATCCTTCGAAAAATTTTCGTCTCTTTCTGCTTCATTTCCTCGAATTCCATGGTTAACATGCACCGCTTCTATTTCAAAATTTTTTTCTTTGCTTATCTTCAAAAGCGCATGCGTTAAACTCACTGAATCCGCGCCGCCCGAAAGACCAATCACGATTTTTTTGGTTTTTTCAAGCATTTTGTGCTCAGAAATCGTTTTCAGAACTTTAGAAATCACTAGGCGAAACCTCCCGAGCAGTGTACCGCATGAATTCTCCTTGCCAGTGCAGCGGTATGGAGCGCGTTTCGCCGTGCCTGTTTTTCGCAACTATGCATTCGCCGTTATTTTTGTTGCAATTTTCTGAAACTTCGCCGTTTGCATAATATCCTTCTCTATAAAGGAAAAGCACGATGTCAGCATCCTGCTCGATCGAACCCGAATCTCTAAGGTCCGAAAGAACTGGTTTGTGGTCAGTTCTTTGTTCGCTTGCCCTTGAAAGCTGCGAAAGCGTTAGCAGTGGGGCATCGAGCTCTTTTGCTAAAATTTTAAGGTTTCTTGTTATTTCCGAGATTTCTTGCACGCGGTTTGAAATGTTTTTAGGACTGGACATAAGCTGCAAATAGTCGATTATTACTAAATCAGCCCCGCCGAGGCGCCTTAGCCTTGCTTTCATTTCGGGGATTGTTATTCCCGGCGTGTCGTCTATGTAAATTGGTGCTTTCGATAAAACGTCTCCTGCTTCGATGAGTCTGGCCCATTCGTCGTCGTTTAGTTTGCCCATTCTAAGGGTTTGGCCGGGCACTCTCGCTTCAGCCGAAAGCATTCTTGAAACGAGCTGCTCTTTTGACATTTCAAGCGAGAAAAACGCAACCTTTTTTTCTTTAACAACTCCAACGTGGTGCGCAATGTTAAGCGAAAAGCTGGTTTTTCCCATGCCAGGCCTGGAAGCAAGGAGGATAAGATCCGTTTTGTTAAGACCCATTATTACTCTGTCAAGATCTTTAATTCCTGTCGGAACGCCGCTGTATTCATAATCAGTTTGGGAATTCAAATAGTCAAGCCTATCAAAAGTCTGCAGGACGATTTCGTTTATTCTTTGCAGGCCTTTGGTTTCTTTGCCTCGGCGGATATCAAAAATCTTTTGCTCGGCATAGTTAAGAAGTTCCGAAGGGTTTGTTTCCGCGGCTGAGGCGTTATCAATGATTTCGTGGGCTGTGTTTACAAGGATTCTAACGTTGTATTTATCTCTCACGATTTCGGCGTAAAATTCAACGTTTGAAATCGAAGGAACCACCTGCGCAAGCTGCAGCAAGTAAGATTTATAATTAACAGTGTCGTCTTCGGTTTTGAGCCTGTCAAGCAGCGTTATGTAGTCCACAGGCTGGCCTGAAGTGAACATTTCAAGCATTAATGAATAAATTTTTCTGTGGCTTGAGATGTAAAAATAATCGGCATGAGTTAGAATTTCTGCGATTCTATCAAGGCATGAAGAATCTATCAGAACCGACCCTAAAACCGATTGTTCTGCTTCGAGGCTGTAATGTAATTTATTTTCTTCAAAATCGTTTTTTTCAATGCCTGAGTTCAAGCATGTCACCTCTGATTATTTCTTTATATATAAAAAGCAAGATAAGAGGGTAAGCGCTCCGAAGAAGTTCCGGCCGTTTGTTGTTGCCCTCTAATCATTAAAATATAAAATTCAAGTTTTTAAACTGTCCCTTTGCGCCAGCATTTGTGGCAAAGGGTTATGTATTTGTCTTCTCCGCCAATGTCGATTATCTCGCCGCTGTAAAGAACTTTATTCCCGGAGTATCTTGCGTTTATTATTGCTTTTGTTCTGCATCTTGAGCACATTGATTGAATTTCTCGCATTGTGTCGCAGACTTCAACTATTCTTTTCGAGCCTTCGAACAAGTGGCCAGTGTAATCGGTTTTAAGCCCGTAGCACATTACCATTGTTCCGTTGTCGGCCATTTCTCTTAGTTCGTCAACCTGTGCTTCGGATAAAAACTGCGCTTCATCCACTATTATAATGTCGCACTCAAGGCCTCTTATTGCTTCTTTTATGGTCACGTTTCTATCTAAGTATATAGCTTCGCTTGAAAGCCCTATTCTTGATTTAATCAAAGTCTTGCCGTTTCTTGTGTCAAGACTTGGTTTTAAAAGAAGAACTTTCTTGCCTCTTTCTTCGAAATTAAACTTTTTCATGAGTGCGTTAGCGGTTTTGCTCGAACCCATGACTCCATAGTAAAAATAAAGTTTCAAAATATTCACCCTTGCTTTTATTAGATAAGGTGCCCAAAAGAAGGACACCTTTTTTTAAAGTATATTAAGTTGGCGGAGCGAGTGGGATTCGAACCCACGTGGGATTGCTCCCAAACTGATTTCGAGTCAGCCCCGTTATGACCACTTCGATACCGCTCCATTGGTCTTAACAATTATATTTTACATTTTAATTCCTTCAATGTCAAGAAATTTTGAATTATAAATTTTATTTTTTTAAACCCCTGTTTTTGACATAATAATCTATTTAACATGCGTAATAATATTATTAAGCTTGAAATTGTGAATTTGAGTGGGAGGTATATGAAACAAGTAATATACATAGATGTTCTTATTTGCGTGAATTTAGTTATTAATTATTTTCTTATTTTGGCAACTTCTAAGTTTCTTTATTTAAAGTTAAAACGCTTGCGGCTTATTTTAGGCGAGGTTTTGGGCGCAGTTTATTCGCTTTATATACTTTTGCCGGATTACTCTGTTTTTGTTTCTTTAATAATAAGGCTTTTCATGGCTGTAACGATAATGGGAGCGGTTTTCGGGTTTAAAAACTTTAAAATTCTTGCCAAAAGTGTTGCTTACTTTTTCGTTGTTAGCTTTTTGTTTTCAGGCATAATGTTTGGAATGTGGTATGTTTTTAGGCCAAAGGGTATGGCGATCAACAACGGCGTGGTTTACTTTAATATTTCGCCTTCGCTTCTCATAGCTTCGAGCCTTGTGGCTTACACTGTGATTGAAGTTACAAACAGGGTTCTTGAGAAAAAAGAAAACAAAAACTTGATTTGCTCGGTTTTGGTGAAGGTGGGGGAAAGGCAGGTTAATTTTATGGCAAAGGTTGACACCTGCAACTCTTTGAGAGAGCCTTTTTCGAATCTTCCTGTTATAGTTGCCTCCGAAGAAGTTTTAAGGCCCGTTTTGCCGCAAAATTTTCAGGCTATTATAAAAGAAAACGAAGTGCAAAATTTAGAAAATTTTAAAATAAGGTTTATTCCGTTTCAAACGGTTTCAGGCGAGGGGCTTTTGCCGGCTTTTAAACCTGACATAGTTAAAATTAAAAATGATTTCGAAAAAGAAGCTTACATTGCGGTTTGTTCAAAAGAAGTCCTGCCTGATGGGGCATTTTCTTTGGTAAACCCTTTGCTCATAGATTAAGCTAGTTAGGAGCGATTATTTTGAAAACATATATGATAAGATTTTTAAATTACATAAAGAAGTTATTTTATAAAATTTTCAAGCGGCCGGTTCATTACATCAACGGCCCCGAGACTCTTCCTGCGCCGCTAAGCAAAGAAGAAGAAAACGAAATAATGGAAAAAATTTTGCAAGGTGCTCCTCCAAGCGTCAGGCAACCGCTTATAACTCATAATTTAAGATTAGTTGTTTACATAGCGAAAAAATTTGATTCCTCAGGCGTTTGCATCGAAGATTTAATTTCAATTGGCAGCATTGGCCTTATAAAAGCCGTGAACACTTTTTGCCCTTCGAGGAACATTAAACTTGCAACATACGCTTCCAGATGCATTGAAAATGAAATTTTGATGTATTTGAGAAAAACCTCCCAGCTTAAAAACGAAACTTCAATTGATGAACCTTTGAACGTTGACAGAAACGGCAACGAACTTCTTTTTTGCGATGTTCTTGGAAGCGACAAAGATTCGGTTACTTCAAAGCTTGAGCAAGAAGTTGAGTGTTCGCTTGTGAGGAATGCCGTTGAAAATTTAGCTCAGAGGGATAAACTCATCATGGAGCTTCGCTTTGGCCTTGGCGGCAAAAAAGAGCATACTCAAAAAGAAGTTGCGGATCTTCTTGGCATCTCGCAATCTTACATTTCAAGGCTGGAGAAGAGGATTATCGAGAAACTCAAGAAAGATATTGAAAGAATTTCATAAAATACGACGGTTTGTAGCTGTTTTTTTATAAAAAACGATTTTTATAAATTTTTTTTAAAAATACTGTTGACAAACTTATATGTGCTGTGATACAATTAATTTCGTTGACAGGAGGCGCGGGTGTAGTTCAATGGTAGAACTTCAGCCTTCCAAGCTGATAGCGTGGGTTCGATTCCCATCACCCGCTCCAATGTTAGGTCTTTCGGGTGCGTTCTGACGTTTATTAAGCGCTAGTAGCTCAGCAGGATAGAGCAACTGCCTTCTAAGCAGTAGGTCAGGGGTTCGAATCCCTTCTGGCGCACCAGGAACCGTGGTGGGTATAGCTCAGTTGGCTAGAGCGCCAGATTGTGGCTCTGGAGGCCATCGGTTCAAGTCCGATTATCCACCCCATGTACCCTTGATTGATTATTGGGGTGTCGCCAAGCGGTAAGGCAATGGACTTTGACTCCATCATTCGCTGGTTCGAATCCAGCCATCCCAGCCAATTAATCATCCACAGCACTTGCTGTGAGCCATTAGCTCAGTTGGTAGAGCACCTGACTTTTAATCCGGTTGTCCGGGGTTCGAGTCCCCGATGGCTCACCATTACAAACGACTTGAGAAATCAAGTCTTTTTTTATGCCCAAAATACCTATAAACGGCGTGGTTGAGCCATTTGTGGACAATGCTACGCCGGGAAAATTTTCTTTATTCTTGTCGAATTTGAGCTTCATTTTATGTAAATTCCTTCCATTTATTTCCTTAAAGTCCAGTTTAATGACAATAATGATGAAGAAGAAAGCATGAGTCTATTTATTTTATTGTTTAAATTTATTTCTTTAAATAAAAATGTAACCCTTTCTCGGCTAAAAGATAGGATTACATTTATTTTTATGTTT
>OIYV01000040.1_pt1 | contig 90984 bp, 130 predicted proteins | sample 1588251 | NCBI WGS metagenome assembly OIYV01 (sample SAMN03283282) | human gut metagenome | biome: human-associated habitat; material: feces | host: Homo sapiens | place: Peru | collected 2012
GAGATAGAAGACCTTTGTGAGAACTATCTGCCGTATGCTCTCAACCCAATGATGAGCACCGAGGAGGTTAAGGATAAGCTTCACGTTTCTGATGCTACCCTTAACAGAATGGTGGCTAGGGGCGATTTGCCCAATGGCGAGTGCAAGAAGCGTGGGCATACCCGATATTGGAAGAAGTGGGATATTCTTCACTTCATTAAAAAGAAAAGAAAATAATAGTTGAACATGTAAGTATTCCTTACAAGTTGAGTAAGAGAGGTAAGTGATTGCCTCTCTTTTTTTTATTTATGATACTACCTTCTATCACCTTAAATCATTGATAATCAACCACTAAAAGAAAGTGTGATAGAGTTATATTTGCTCTCCCCTATTCTTTGTACCTTTGCATCCGTAACGTTACAATAGTGTTAGTTAATATTAAGGATTTCAAAAGATTGTATTATGGAAATGACAGATGCAAAGGTCGTAGAGAAGAAAATCTACGAAGAGGGAAAGAAGCACGATGATTATGCTTCTAAGGCAACAGGCAATGCTGGTCTTACCCTTGGTATCATCGGCACAGCACTCGGTGCTGGTGCTTGGTTGCTTGGCGGTAACAACCGCAGCGTATTTGGTTCACTCGGTGGCGGAAATATGCCTGAGAACGTGAACATCAACGCCTATGGGGCTAACGCAAGTTCCAATCAGCCAACCGCCTTACAGGTAATGGAGAAGGAATGCGATGATGAGGTGAAGTTGCTTACCTACATGTTCGGTATGAAGCTCGACACCGCTAACAAGTTCTACGCTATGCGAGAGACAGACATCGCTGAGAAGTTCTCTATGTATAAGGGTGCTAACGATGCTATCAACGCCGAGAACCGCCGTGCAATGCAGGCTGAGTTCGGTCTGTACAAGTCTCAGGTTGATGCGGACTTCGGTCTGTACAAAAATCAGAGAGACCAGTATGACGCACTACAGGCTAAGTATAGCGACCTCGACAAGAAGGTAGCCGTAATGGAAGCCCTCACTCCTTACAAGGAGAAACTTATGATGGCTTACGTTAACGAGAAGTGCTGCCGCAAGATTGATGGTCAGCTTGTGCTCCCATCTACACCAGTAGTTACTGGTTACGGCAGCTATGGCTGTAATTGCACCGCTCCTTCCACTCCCACTACAGGAGCGTAACAGAGCAGTAAGGAAGTCGGTTATTAGACGGACTAAGAAAAAATGAGTTGGTGAGGGGTGTTTGCCCTCGTTGGTGGATGCCCTCTCACCTCTCTATAATATATCACCAACTTAAAGATATTGATTGTTATGATGAATTTTGGAAACAGCCCATTATTGGATATGGGTACAAGTCAGCAGCAGCCGCAGATGATGGATGCCGAGCTACAGAAGATGTACGAAGCAATACAGCAGAAGCGAGCATCTATCAATATGCAAGCGCAGCAATCCGCAACCCCACTTTGGGATGAGATTGATAAGATTGAGGACAATCTTACAGGCGCACAACGTCAGTACTTGATGCAGAATCAAGAATATGTCAATAGCTTGCAATATGTGTCTAAGCTAGTGCAAGACGAGGAATTGCGCATCATACGCCCTCGTATCGAAAGCACTCAGCAAGGACAGGAAGCATTAAAGAAACATCTATCTTTGATGCAACGATTGAGAAAAGAAGTAGCGCAAGCAGAGGAACAAAAATCTGCTATGCTCAACGATTATATGACTAACCACAGCGACAAAACTTGGCAAGAATATCTCGTTTGGTACAACAAAACAAAGAAAGGAGAAACTAAGAAATGAACGTAACAGAACTGAAAGAGAAACTGCTTACATCGCTTGATTTGTGGGCAGACGCAAGAATTAGCGATATGGTGAAGGAGAACCCTGCATTGGCTATTCCTTCCGTGTATATGAAGCGAGCTTCACATAACATCATCGCCAAACACAAGGATAGTTGGGGCAAGAGCATTGACAACGCTACCCTATTCATTGCCGATGAAGACGGCAACATAGATGCCAACACGATATTTGAAGATATGATGCAGATGCTAAAATCCGTGGAAGATTACAAATTCGATGTAGGTTTTATTCACGGACATATCGACAAAGGAGTTGTGTCTATTGACCTGCCAGATGGAATTGCCACTGCTATCCTCTTTGGAAGCAAGCGAAGCATCAACTTCACAGAGGAGGACTTTGTAGAGTTGAAAGATTTGATAATAGGTTAAAATATATAAGATATGGAAACAAAAGACATTATGAGCAAGTTTGATGAGCTGTATGGGATGATGGCATCATCAGCCAACGTGAAGTATATGCGCACATTTGGAGACACAATGCGCTGCATGATGAATGATATGGCAGCAAAGCACCCAGAGTTGGCACAAGAGTATCTTAATAAGCTTTGCGCCATAAAATGGAAGAACTATCTCACCAAGAAGGAGGCATCTGAGATTGTAAACGGCATGAATCCGCCTGCAACCTGGGATATGCAGACATGGATCAATGCTATGACCGGTCTCGGACTTGCAACAGAGGAGAAGCCTTACTACAATGATTATGCTTTGTACGTTGCAATGAATCAGGTCGTAAGTGACCACGGATGTACCATTGCTAAGATACTCGGCAAGGAAGATGTTAAGGATATTGGTACAGAGCATTTGGTCAAATATGCACACAGCCTTGCTCTTGACTTGTTAAAAGACAAGGATGGCGTGTACGACATCAGAGAGTATTTTCTGAAGTAACATCAAAAATATACGGTTATGAAAAAGGTATTCGAAGACATTATAGCTAGCAATGACATGCAGGCTATAAAGAACTGTGTTACGATAATGGCTGATTGTTGTGAAGTCGGAATGAACGACAGCGTAATGCTTGATATGATGAAGCAGGTCAAGGGAGAGATTGGCGCATGTCATTATGACGAAGAAATGGCAGATATGCATCTTTGTCTCATAGGCCAGCTTCACACTAAAGATGTAGCCAAGGACTATTGGCATGAGGTCAAGAATGACAACATCAATCTCGAAGACTGGTGCGTTCTCTGGGGAGAAATGGTAAAGCGTAACGACGCAAAGATAAAGAAATGGTTCCCGAAGATCAACACGCTTGATTTCGAGCGAAAGATTTTCGACGAATGCGTTTCTTTCCTGGAAAACGGCGGAATGCCATATTATGATCTGAATATCTGATTTTTTCGTTATTCTGAATGAAGTTTCGGTTTTTTTTGCTATCTTTGCATCAAAAGACCGAAACTTTATTTTTATTAATTATTCAGGATAACAGATTATGACAGATTTATTAGATTCATCACAGATTCGGCAGATAGGTGTAACTATATTTTCAGCTATACTTGCCTTTGCAACGCCAACAGAAGGCTTCGTTTTGGCGCTGGTTATCGCCTTTGGCTTCAATATCTTCTGCGGTATGCGAGCTGACGGTGTGAGTGTTGTACGATGCAAGAACTTTTCTGCATCAAAGTTCAAGAACGCAATTTTGGAAATGCTGCTTTACGTATCTATCGTATATGTGATATACGGCATCATGTTAGGTTGCAACGATGGTACGGAAGCTTTATTTGTGATCAAGATGCTTACGTATATATTCTGCTATGTGTATATATGCAACGCATTCAAGAACCTCATTAAAGCATACCCTAAGAACATCTCATTCCGGGTTATTTACTATATTCTGAGATTCGAGTTCGCAAAGGCGCTGCCTAGCTACTGGAAGCCGATTATTGACAGACTCAACAATGAGTTTGATAAAAAAGAGGAGGAAAACAAAAATGGCAAACAGTAAGATTTTGGAGCCTTTCATTCTCAAGTGGGAAGGTGGCTTCGTTTATGATAAGGATGATTTGGGTGGAGCTACCAATATGGGTGTGACTCTCGCTACGTACCGCTCAGTATTCGGCAGCAAGAAGACAGTTAACGATTTAAAGCGTATGACCAGGGTGCAATGGAGTGTAATCTTCAAGAAGTTCTACTGGGATAAGTGGGAGGCTGACAACATCAAGGATCAGAATGTTGCAAACATCCTCGTGGATTGGCTTTGGTGCAGTGGTTCTTATGGTATCAAGATTCCACAGAGAGTGCTTGGCGTTTCTGTCGATGGTATTGTCGGCTCGAAGACAATCGCCGCCATTAACGCAAGAGATGGTAGAGAACTGTTCGACACCATCAAGCAGGAAAGAAAAGATTATATTGACCGTATCTGTCAGACCAGGCCACAGAACAAAAAGTTCAAGAAGGGATGGCTAAACAGAATTAATTCGCTTGCTTATGAAACTGATTGATAAGATAACAAGAGTTGTAATTGCTATTGCAGTAACAATGCTGATTCTATCAATGTTCTGTAGATGTAAGGCGAAAGAACGTGTGATAGAAAAACAGACATACATCACTGATAAACGTAACGAGGCTAATTGGGATTCACTCTTTAACGCAAGGCTTATTAAGGAACTGGAATCATATAAAGTATCTTACAAGGAATCGGTGAAGTCTACAACGAAAGAGAAGACTCATATAAGGGATAGTACAGCTTCGAAATACGATGCGAACGGAAACAAAGTCGGCGAAGACAGATTCCACTACGAATATCACGAGATATCACAGGAAGATGTACAGATACTGAGAGATAGTATTTCTAGTCTTAAGGAATACAAGGATAGTGCTGCGATATATCATAGCAAGTGTGACTCCTTAAGCTCAGTGATAAGTAAAATATCGAAAGATAAAGTATATGTCGAGAAACAACTATCAAAGATCGATAAAGCTTTCTTTAGCATAGGTAAGATAGCTTCAGTTTGTCTTTTTATAGGCATTCTCGCATTTTTAGGTTGGATATACTGGAAATCAAAGCTGCACAAACGTTCTTAGTTTTTTTCTAATGTTTTTATTTGGTTATTAGTTGATTTACAAACAAAAAGGGGTGACCGCACGCGATGTGTGGCCACCCCTAAACTATAGATAATGCACAGAAATTCAATCTTCTTCAGCTTGCAGGAACTTAATACTATACTCCGTTTCGTAGTATTTCTTCTGTTCGTCGGTCAGCATTCTTGTTTTGCTGTCAAAGAACAGGGTAAGCAACTCTCCATAATCCTTGTCGTAAAAGTAGTTATACTTTCGGCAAAGATAATTTCTGGCATTCATACACTTGCCGGAAACTGTCTTAAACTTACGCTTTGTCTTCTGCGGCAAACCGCTGACAGCTCTCAGCTTCTCAACGGCAAGAACCCTTCTCAGTGTTTCCTGTCTCTTTCTATTAGCCTCATCGGTACGTGTCCGAGCAGCACTCTCCTTCTGTATTCGTTTTGTAGTCTCATCTGTATGCTTTACCCCAAGCCTCCTCGCCAGGTTGTTGACCGATGCCTTTGTTATACCGAGAATCTTCCCTACCTCTGTGGCAGAAAGATCTGGATAGAGATTACGAATAGCCTGATTCCTCACATCCTTCGCTTCCTTCTTCCTTTGGATAAAGGAATCCCCGTGTACCTTATGCAGCCACCAGTAGATGGTCTGTACGGTGCATCCGAATAACTTTGCCAATTTGCTTGGCGACTCACACGGATGCTCCTTTATGTAATTTTTCTGTTCGTCTGTAAGTACGTTCATAGGCTACTTTTTATCAGAAGAGCCGTAGCCGTTATCGCCACGCTCTGTTTTGTTTAATTCATCCGTCTCTATAAACATGATGTTGTCACTTGTTTCTAGGTGAAATTGCACGATTTTATCACCAACCTTGTATCGCGGCATATTTGGCATAACGTGATAGAATACGGCAGAAATCTCGCCGGTATAAGGGTCATCGATAGTGCCTTCACAGTTACTGAGAATCATACCAGTCTTATATACGGAAGAACGAGGACGAAACGTGAAGCATCTCGAAATATCGGCAGGTTTGTTGCGATTTTCAATCTGTAGCGCAAATCCGAGACCGTATTTCCACACGTTAGGTGCAATCTCTTTCTCAGATACAGCATAGCAGTCGTAGCAGAAATCATCGTCATGCGCCTTAGATGGCATGATAGCGTTCTCGTTTGTCTTCTTAAACAAGACTGGTACGCCAGCAACCTCGGTGAATCTGTCAATTTCCACGCCATCAACATTTACCTTTCCGTAGAACATACCAGCAGGACGAGTCCAAACCTTGCGCTCCCCATAGAGAGCCTGATAAACAACTTCTTTCTCCTGAGTTTCACTATTAGTGACCTCTGTAATAAATCTGTAATAACCTCCTTTGAAATGTCTGTAAATCTTTTCCATTTTATATTTAAAGTTTAAAATTCATGTTGACTACACACTTTGTCGCAAGATGATTCATGCTCGTTATTGCTACACCATCCTACACCATAAACGTCTTCGTTGCCAAACCAATGACAGTTGCCGCAGCATTTTTCTTCATTCATACGCTGTACTGTTTTAATCTTTCTACACTACGACGAAGGTCTCTCGGACAGAACGGATTCTTTTTATTAAACTTTGCCGCCTCGTTTCTGTACCTACGAGCATTCCAATGTTCAACCAAACTCATCGCCTTTGTGATGCGGTGGTCAAATGGTAAGGCATTCCGACATACCTTTCTCTCATTGTAAGCACCCCATGCAAGCAGCCACTTGACATTATACCCTTTCTTTTTGTACTTCTCTTCTATATTTAAAAAAGTACATTTATGCTTCATTATTTTCTTTGCTAATCTAATCTTCATACGCTACTTCTTTTTATCTAACCATTCCATTACGTAACGATAGGCATCATTTTTGTAACCTCTCATAAAATACTCTAAATTGCTTCTATCTTTGAGATAATCAGACAAATCACCTCTCCAATAACCATACAGATTATCGAGTAAAACACTTGACATTTCATTGATACAACGCTTGATAAGCTTCTGTTGCTCAACATTCTTGTTGTAGTGAAAGAGTGAATACGATGCTCTTTTGAGCCATTTCCACCACTTTGATGTGAACTTCTTTACTTCTATCTTTTCGGGAAGTTCCTCTCTTTTCGTGTGCATATCAATGAGCTTGTTATACTCTTCTATGCTAATTGTTATTTGTCTTTCCATACGCTACTTCTCCTTATCGAATTTATTGCCAATTCTTTCTATCCTACAAACTTTTATAACATCGTGAAGCCAATAAGAATGTTTATTCTCGCTGGCTACCATAAAAGCATAGTTACATTCCGACCAAATCACTTCAGCAGTATGGGTAAACCCTACAAAATGTATTAGGTCGTGTTCAAACAATTCTTTACCTTCACAATCTGCCAGCCCTGTGTACTGGCAGACGGTAGAAGGGTCAACTTCATAAGTGATATTTCTGTTCAACATACTTTCTTCCTGACGATTTTCGATGATGTAGGTGTTACCACATTCGGCATAAAAGTAACCTTCTACCCACTTACCATTGTCAAGTCGTTTAGCCTTGAACTTGATATTTTCTACTTTCATAAGCTACTTATATAAAATTGTTACTCTTCTACTTTTATCAACCTTCAATATAGCATCCTTGGCTTTATCAATCGAAGAAAACAAATACTCTGGGCAAAGGTTATATGCACCATAATCCCAATAATGGATAAGTCCAAATAACAATGAATGTCTCTTATCTACACGATAAGCTAATATTGGATCACCCCAAGAATCGTAATGTATGCCTCTAACAGCCTTGCTTTTACGATACATATCTACTATTCTATAGGTTGCCATTACTATTTTTCTTTAAACTCTCTTTAATTCTCTTCTCGTGACACAGAATCATACGTTTATAAAATTCTATCATCTTTCTATTAACGAAAACAGTATCAAAGTCTCCTACATAGTAGTCACCGTTTAAAAGCTCGCTGACGTATATTCGTACGACTTCTTGTGTCCAGTTATCGATAAAAAGATAATACGTATCACGGTTAGGGTGTACCATAAGGTACTCGTAGATGTGGAATTTATCATTTTTAATAAATGTCACTACGCAACCTTTTGTTAACTGACTTATGTCTTTTAATACTTCCATATCTATTTCTCCTTTGCTTTAACATTATACACTCCGTTTATAACTTCTACTTCATAACAATCGGGACAATAATGCTTACCATCTATCATTTCCCAATCAGAGTAGTCACCAATATCGACTTTTTTGTTATTGAATAGTGCAGAGCAAGTATCTGTACCGCCAAATACTTCTCCACATCTATCACAGACAATCTGATACATTGTAATCGGTCTATACATAAGCTATTCCTCCTCTAAAATTCCAAAGACTGTTCCGTCGGCAAAGGTAAATCTTTTCATAATTTTGTCCAAAGTAAAGCCGCCGATACAATTTATATCTATATTTTCTTCGCTAATAATAAGAGTAATTAAGGAACGACTTCCATCTTCCTTAGACTTTATCCACCCAAACGGCTGATGTTTGAGCATTTCAGTCCAACACTCTTCTGTGTTAGCAAAAGGGCGGTACTTTAGTTCTGGCTTGATACGATACTCTGTATTATTCCAGTATTCAATCTCCTTCATTTCCGTCCATTCATTCGGAACATCTGTACCTTTTATAGTACTTGGTTTTGTCCTACACTCAATTACCTTTCCTTCTGCAAAAGCTTGCAAGATAGGGTAAAACTCTTTAGCTTGATTTCTGTCCATAGCTCAATCCTCCAACTCTTTAAGTGCTCCTTCCAAGTAACCAACAATCATTTTTTCTTCAAATTTTGAATAATAGTTACCATTCATATAACGAATAGTCTTTTCAATAGCTGATTTTATTTTTTCTTTGTTCATTGCTTATTCTCCTCTGTCTTAAACATAGGGTCATCTTGCCACCAACTAACATATTTGCCTGTAGCAAGATCTTCCTCTATCGGCCCTGTTTTGTCAATTTCCATACATGCAAGTATAACACATTGTGCTTTTGTTCTTGCATTTGCAAATGAACCAGAAGGAAGTACAGCCTGCCATCCGATATTATCAATTCTCAATATTATTGGCGAGTGGTGTTTGTAATATAATTGATACATTCCGCTTCTGATTCTTTCCGTTTTTATTCCTGCTTGTCTTACCATCCCTTTTCTTCTTTTTACCCTCTACTGTAAAAGGGAGAGGGTGGTTAGTTACTCTGTCACCATTTCAAAAGCTTGCGCTCGTAGGCTTCCCATTGTCATAGGCATTGCCTTAATTGCTTTTGTTTCTGTGTAATGTTTTATTTCTTTGTTCATAGTTTTACCTAGTTAATGTTATTCATCAATTTCAAAACTCCATTGTTCCATATCAAACACTTCTTTTAGCTTTTCAATGACTTCATAAAAGTCATCTTTGGAACGTAACGCTATGCCACAATCGCCAACTTTTGAGTATTCATAATGTCCCATATCTCTTTGTATCCTTTCCTCAGTCAAAGGAACACCAATATTAAATGCAAGGGAACAAGATTCACTTGGAATATCTATTACCTTGCCATCTACATCTGTACCTCAGTTCGGGATAATAAGCTCTGCCTAAAGGCTTTATAATGTTTTTATATAAGGGACACAGTGGCTTGGCAACCATCTATATATCTTGGATGGTTGCTGAGACAAAATCCTCATGTAAAATATGCAATGTTAGAAAAGACTCAGCTGTTTCGTATCTTCGATAACGTATCCAGTAAGTGCCTTGGGCTTGTTGTCAAAGAAGCAGTATGCCCCTAATGCAGAAATAATATTTATGATGAAATTCGCAACAGACCTGTGACGTGAATGTACTATCTGAGCTGTATTTTTCAACAGATCATTAATCGTTTCAATGATGTATCTTTTGCGCAGCATCATTTTGTCATAGAACGGCATTAGTTTGTTCTTCATGTTCACTCTCAGTCCTGTTACCAACTGGATGCCTTCCTCAAAAAGTGAATCGAAGAGTTTTTGCGAGATATAGCCTTTGTCAGCAAACAGCTTGCCATACAGACGTTTAGCCAACACATCGAATACCGCTGGATCTTTGTCGCTGACGTTTGCACCAGTGAGAACAAAAGCAATTATCTCACCTCTATCATTACAAGCCAGATGTAGCTTGAACCCATGACACCATCCCATTGTTCCCTTTCCGTCTGTGGCAATGCCTTTGAACACTTTGTTGGCATAACGCCTGAGATTGTGGCATATTGGTATCATGGTTGAATCTACAAAGGTTATACCTGTACATCTGCCAAAAGCACGGAGATTCAGGAAGAACATGAGAGGGAAGAATACACGACTTTCAAGTTCTACAAAACGGTTATAAGACACTGCATTTGGAAAATATGACTTCAATGTTCCTCTAATAAAGAATAGGTAATAATGCTTGAAGTTTCGGAACGAGCCGAAATGGAAATACAGCAAAATCGTCATGATTTCACTATCAGATAAAGAGGCTTTACGTCGTCTGCGCTTTACTCCATCCTCACCCAAAAGCAATTTTCCTGCATTTTCAGCATCAAAAACTTTGTAAAATTCATCAATAATACAAAATAATTCTGTAACTTTGTCCTTGGTAATCTCCATAATGATATCTTTTTATGTTTGTAACTAATTGGATTTCACCTACAAAGATACAAAAAATATCGGAGATTACCAACTTTTTTAGGCACTATTTCTTATCCCGAACTGAGGTATCTGTAATATATCCACTAATATAATGTGATGGATTATTGACATCTGTGTTGTAAATTGCTGAATATGCCTTACAGAAATAATGACAGGCTCCTCCACATAACCCGATAAAAGTTGAAATCCTAAAACGTAATACACGCTTATCATTTTTACGGCTAGCCTTTGTAACATAGTCAACCACATTTTTATTGAAAAAATCTAATGATTGAAACCTAAACCCCTCACCAATAGTTGCTGGTAATGGGAATGGTCCTTTAGTAATATCGTACCCACTTTCAAAAAAAATGTGCTGATTCAGCCAGCTTACGATTTCTTCGTCTGTTTTTCCAGCCATTGGCTGACTTAACATAGCTTTTAACATATTACTTAAATTTATATCCTTGCGGATGGTTAGTTACTAAAGCTCGTCAAACTCTTTCTGAATGCTATTTAAAGCCTTTTTTATAGCATTCTTTATGTCGGCAGATTCTTTTGACGCATACTTGTTTATATCTATTAGAGCACACCCCAATCTGTTTTCATTAGCTTCCAGACCATTACAATATCTTTCGATAACTACTCCATAAGCTTCAATAAAATTGCTTAAATTGTTAGCTCTAGATAATCTTTCTTCTGTCATATCTTTATATTTTATGCCCGAAGGCGGTTAAACATCAAATCTTTCTGTCTTGATGAGTTATTATCTCACATTCATTTCCTCTACTATTCCAATAACCACATTGGTAACATTTTCTTCCGTAGAAAGGGCAATGGTGATTTACTTGTGTTGCTATGCTCATACCTACACCTCCATTTCTGAGTTGATATTCAAGCCAAAGAGAAGGTGCTGCAACTGATGAACAAAGTTAATACTAGCAAGATTATGTCTGTCTAGACCTACACACACCAAGAACTCATCCAAAGTTGTTATATCTTTTGTTATATACAGATAAGCTCTTTTTGTTGGCAATCTATACCAATCATAGCCATCATCCTTCCATCCATTCTTCTCTAGAATCTCTAGAGTAAGAGGAACACCTGATAATTCTAATTGGTGTACCGGATGTTCTATATAAGATAGTTCATAATTATTTAACTCAAGTGTATCCATAATTGTATGTATTTTGTTGTCATACATAACAATATCACCTTTAATATATTTCTGTACCATACACTTTACTTTTTACGATGATTATATTTATCACAACACCAAGTAAATTGACAAGCCCAGCACGTTGAGCCATCACACTTCTCATTATGTAATTTGTACTTATCCATACGCTTTACTCCTTTATTTCTTTAAAGATTACATTCTTTTTGTCTGAACGACATTCTGGAGCACACTCCATTCCAAATGATATCACTATACAACAGCCATTTCTTCTATTAAAGAAGCATCCATCACAGCCTTTGCTTTCAACAGTTTCAACAACTTCAAGAGTAATGGTTACTCTTTCTCCAACTTTAAGCTCTTTCATTGCTCACCTCCTTTCCACTTATCTCTAGTGCCAAGAAGGTGTTTGGTGTCTTCGTTGTAAGGAATGCACTCTGCGTATATTTCACCTCCTACAGAATGATAGAAATCACGCTGTTCTCCACTTGATGATACACGATGTTCTGTATAAGCATATTGGCACAATTCCCACCCTCTATTGTTGTATTGCCCTATGTATTTCATCAAACACAAGTCCATAGGCTTAAACTCATACTTGGGCTTCAAGTCAACAATCATTTTCTTTTTAGCATCCCAAGCCTTGCCCTTCTTTTCGAGAGCTGAGAAGAGCTGTTTTTTCTCTTCTTCTGTGGCATATCTTATAAATTCTATACCTTCGTTTTGAAAATGACTATCACTATAATTTATAATAACTTTATTTGAATCTAAACGAACTCTATGGTTATAAAATTTGCCATTAATATTTGATAAAATAAATATTATATTTCTATTGTTATATTTTACAAAAAGTATGTCTCCAATTTTAAACTCTGGTTGAGTCTTCACTTTACTCTTTTGAATTGAACATTCTTTCCGTCTTTTCTAGATTTTGCGCTACAGACAAAATCGCCGCAAACATTCTCATAGATATTGCTACTTATCTCATCGAAAAAGCAGCCATTGCATTCTTCTTTCTCGCTTTCAACCACCTTCAAGACGATTTCTGAACCTATAGATAAATCTTCCATAATTACACCTCCTCGTTATATTTATTTTTCTTACGTTTTAAGTTAGCTATTCTAGTCTCTCTAATATACTCCTCAGATTTCTTCAATCCGAGTTTCTTAGCTTGCTTTGTAAGCTCGTAAACGCTTCTGCCGAGGATCCTGGCAATCTGTTTGTTAGAGGTGTTCGAATAAGCGACAGTCAAGGCTCTCGTCTGGGTCTCGTTCCAAGGTGTACCGGTATTATCCTGTTCATTATCCAGGAATTCTCCGTCAGCATTAAGGTTGAATCCGTTTAGGATACAGGCATTTGCTAGGGCATTCTCGGCACGTTTCCAGTCGAGTACCTTCTGTCCGATAATCTCGAAGCCGAGGTTGAACTTATCCGGGCATTCAGAGAAGACTTCCTTGTCAACCTTGACCGGGTAGAGAATCTCCATAGCATTGCGCATACGAGCATAAACTCCTCGAATAGGGTTCGTGAAGCGTTCTGCGATGTTGACGGCATGAATACCGTTGTACTTATCCATCATCTCTGAAAAGCGTTCTACTGAGCTTACAAGCATACTGCTCATCAGTTCAGACATCAGGAGCATTGTGTACATCTTATGCTCTTTTACGTGATGCTTGAGGAACTGGTTATCGATGGCATAGAAGCATTTCTGTACGTCCAGCTTCAAGTCATCCTCGATGTTATCAGTCATATCCATCCAGAGTTGGGACATACCGCATTCCTTCATATAGTGCATGAAGGCATCGATGAGTTCATCAGAGCACACCTTTGCCTCTGTGATTCTCTTCTTAGCCTCGAAGCGGAAGATTTTCTTGTTCTCCTTGATAAGGTTGTACGTATCGGTGATCTGTGTCTGAACGATTGAGGCGAAACCGCCGACCATAGAATAGAAGAGCATATAGAAGCGATTCACCTGCTCTTCGGTTGGTACTTTGACCGGAATTCTAGCCAACACCGGTCTGGAGAAGTTTGGATTCCATCCTGTCTGCATACTATACCTCCCTCTCTACGGCCAATGCACAGCTGATGCAGAAGACCATCAGGAGTGAAAGGAAAACGTGTTCAACCATAAAGCAGATGAATCCGTAACCTGCGATGAAAGCTGCGACAACGAGCAGGATCATTACTATTGTATGTTTGTATCTCTTCATATTTACTTTGATTTAATATTTCCGTATGCAGCATAGAAGCTATCAAGCTGCTGTGTTGCGTGTACCAATTTCTTGTTGTAGCTATCTCGTTCTGCCCTTGCCTTAGAGATGAAAACGAAGCTAACGATGAATGAGATTACTACAGTTATCACGATGAATAACCAAGGCAGCTTATGAACCGCCTTATTGATTGCTCTTCCTAGGTTTCTCACAATAACCCAGGAGTAGATACAGATGAACACTACCGCTTGCTTCGTGGTAGCGTTAGTAACTTCTGCGATTTTACCTTTGCTTTCTACCATAATAACTAATTTAATAATATCGGTAATCTTCTGAAAATCTCATTGTCTGGAGTTTTGAACTCCTTATCCCACGTACGATACAGAACGTTAAGGTTCAGTTTCTTAGCGATGGGCTTAAATCTTTCCTCGAAAAATGAAATCTGTTCCTTAAACACATACAAGCGGTTACTAGACAATCTAGAAATATTGTTAAGGTAATCACGAGAGGTGCTGTTGGCAATTTTTTCCAAAGCCAACCAGTCTTTCATACTTTTTGGAGAAATACTAAGGCCATCAATATAAGAAAAAATATGTGGTAAACGATACATGAGAATGAGCCCACTTGTATAGACGAATATGTTTTCGATGTTCGGAAAATCATTCTTGACACTGCGGGCGAAATCATCAAGGTCGATACTTGCCATGAATGGTTCTCCGCCCGTAATGCACAAAGTGTGTATTGTTTTCAATTCCTTAACCGTAGCGACTGGAATTTTCTCAATATCGTACAGTTTATTGCAGCATAATTCACATTTGTAATTGCATTTGCTAAGAATCATCAAATGCATGATTTCTGGTTTCACTTTTCTTTCTGCCATAATTCTAAATTTACTTGGTTCGGTTACACCAGTTATCAGTAGATTTCCAATAACCAGCCATCCATATTTCTTTCTTTGTTGCATCAGGATGCTCACTGAGCCATTCTTCTGCCATTTTACTTACGTCCGCCATCTTTGTCACGTTTTGATTCTCTTTCAAGCTTTCTGTTTAAAACCTCAAGAGGAGATTTCTTAATATCAATATCTTTCAGTCGGCAGTACTCTTCATAAGACACGGCGTTTCTCCTAGCTTCTTCGTCCGCTTTCTTCTGAAGTAATACATTCTTTTGACTCTCAATCTCGGCTCTCTTCTCGTACACCTTACACATGTACCTTTCGAGAGCGATGAATAACTTCTGTGGATTTACAGTCCTGCCTACATAAATCTCACCGTACTCACCCATGGAAAATTCATAGAAGAATCGTGTAAGTTCTCCTGGAGATACATGGTAATATTCCTGCCTGATACGCTGTGCAATCGCCTTGAACTGATAAGGAGTAGTAGCATCGAATGCACCTATAACCATAAACAGGTCAATAACCATTGTTTTGATCCACCATTCGCTTGCTCCTTCCTTGAAATACTTGTCGATTTCCACGAACGAAAGTCCGCCGTTCTTTACAGAGTCATACACCGTAGGAACGCTGCTGATTCTCTTTTGAAGAGTCGGGTATTTATTCAAGAACAAAGCGTATTGCGCGCCAAATTCCCCGATTGCCTTTTTGTACTCATCCGGCAAGGATTGAGTTGATCTTGTTGAAAGTTCGTTGCTGCTGTTCATAACTATTTATGCTGTTATTTTTCGGAGCGTACAACCCAGAATAGTTGTTTCCCATAGAATGCTCAACGATAACCTTTGCGTATTCTGGATTTCCGTTCGACATCTTTAAAAGCTTCTTTTTAAGAGCCGCAAGACCACGAGGTTGATACTTCTGACGTTTCTCTTTCTTGTATGCAAGCCACATATCAAGAGCCTCTTTGCAAGGGTAAATCTCCTCATGCTGCACTTCTTCCTGTTGCCCTTCTTCTTCTTCAAAGTCGGATAAATCTTTGCCTAACGAGAACGCAGCACCCATACAAAAGATTTTCTGTTTCTCTGCGTCATTAGGAAACAACTCGCTAGACTTCTGGCGTATATTAGTTGGTAACATCATAAGCTATTGTATGTAATTTTGTTGTCTTTCTATATCATGCTGAATATGCAGTAGTGCGATATATTCATCAGAATCAGGAAAATCAAATCCAGCTTCCTCTTTTGCCCACGATTTGAAATCAGAAATTGATTTACTCATTTCGTCTTTCGTAAGGTCAGCAGAAGAACGGAGATACTTATAGCATTCTCCTGTAAATTTATCAATCCCTTCTCTGAGGAATATATCTTTGTTCACTACCAGCTTATAGAAATGCGTCTTAACTTCGTCTAGAGTGTAGCCGTATTGGAGGCCGAATGCAGATAGGAGCAAATGAAGATAGGCATTCTGCCTCAAAGAACGTCCACGTTTCTCTTTCAGCTCTACCATCGCGCCTTTGTTCTCCAACTCGGCTACTTTTGTCCTAAACGTCTCAAGTTCAAACACATTTTTCAGGTTGAACCACATAAGCGTTGAATGCTCGTTTGATTAATTCTACACTAGAAGGGAAGGTCATCAGAGTTCCCTCGTTGCTGTGCTTGCTGCTGTGCTGACTGCTGTTCAGGTGGAAACAGATTTTGCTGATTCGTCGGGTTTGCCACGCCAGCAGCATTAGAAGAACTTGCCATAGCTTGTTGTGCTGCTTGTGCGCTAGACTGGCCACCTTGTACAGGAGCTTGCTGCGCTTGATGAACAACGTTCCAAGCACGAATCTGATTAAAATATCTGCCCTGATATTCATGTGCATCAATATCAAAGCTAACGTTAACAACCTCACCGAGCTGAATACCAAAACTAGCAATTCTATCCGCTCCAAAAACATCAAAAGCCATCTTCTTAGGATATTGCTCTGGTGTTTCTATTACATAAGTCTGAGACTTCCACTCACCTCTTGCAGAAACGCCGCTTCTTTCAGGCAAAACGGCAATAACTTTTCCTTGAATTTCCATTATTTTTTATTTAAAGAATTTTGTAAAACCAAATCGGCCAGCTCGTCAAAATAAGCTGCATCCTTGATAGCGGAGTCCTGTTCGCCCGTAACCTTCGATGCTATTGATCCTTTCTGCATAATCAAGCTATAAAGATAGCCGTCGATGGTATTTGCACCCATGAGAATCCACGATGTAACCGCATTCTTCTGACCGTTACGATAGGCACGGCATTCGCACTGCGATAAGTCAGCCATCGTCCATGGGAGCTCGACGAACACCACATTGGAAGAAGCCGTAAGCGTAAGGCCTACGCCGGCTGCCTTGATGGAACAGATGATGATTCTCTTTTTCCTGGCCTGAAAAGAATCAATAGCCCACTGCTTCTGCTGCTGGCTATCGGAACCGGTTACGGTGCAAACCTCATCAGGGAACTCTTTCTTGATTGCACTAACGACATCACGATGCTCGGCAAACACGATTATCTGCTCTTCGGTATCATGAAGAAACTCTATCGTCGCCTTCATCTTCCCTCGCCCGGATATCGAGCGAAGGTTCATAAATCTGACAAGAGCCTTCATTCTCAGCTTTTTTCTAGCCTCTTCCTCGGAGCAGCTCTTGTATTCGAGAAGGAACGTGAGCAGGTCTTTCTGACAGGTATCGTACTCTTCCTGCGTTTCCGGGTCGAGGGCAACACTGATGGTTGTCCTGGTCAGATCCGGCAAATCCTTGAGGACATCTTTCTTCTCTCTGCGGAAGTAACATGTTTCGTGTATCTTCCGGTTAAGCTCTTCAAGATTCTCGTTCTCACCATACCTGTTACAGAACTCGCCAAACCCTCCGAACTCGTCGTTCAGACGACCGAGGATAGCAAGCTGGCAGGCCAGGTCTGTTGCGTGATTGACAACGGGTGTACCTGTAAGCTCATAGATATACTCCTTACCCTGGCACAGTCCCATGATAATTTTAGACTGCCTTGTTGATGGATCCTTGACTCTTGCAGACTCGTCGATAATCACAGACTTGATAATCTTCAGTTCATCACGAAACAGGAAGTTTTTCAGCCGTAACGGTTTCGGACCGAGGCTTACGACGAAGTATTTTGCAAGCGACTCGTAATTGCATATCACTACATCATACAGGTTCATCTTAGTAAGATGATATCCGTATGTCGCATTGACGGAATCGGTAAGAATGAGAGGTCGGAGGTTCGTAAACTTCTTTATCTCTCGTTCCCAATTAACCTTAAGTGCGGCAGGGCAAACAACAAGGCAGGGGGTTGCCTTTGCACGTTCAATGGCGACGATAGACTGAACCGTCTTTCCGGTTCCCATGTCATCGCCATTGATACAGCGCTTCATGGCAAGCTCCATTCGCACACCTTCTTCTTGATAATCGTATAATTTCGGTTTATCTGACATAATAATAAATTATAATAAACACCACATGCGGAAAGCCCATTCAAGAGCCTTCTCCCTACCACGCATATACAACTCGTCACCACGTTCAATCTTCTTATAGAATACTTTCTTCTTGGTCTTGGAGACCGCAAAGATAAAGTCCTGGTTTCCGTATCTTGGGTCTATGCTGTGCGTAAGGTCCATGTACCATGCACGGCTTCTATCCCAATCGACGAAATCGATCTGAGCCTCAAATTGCTCCTGTGATGTAGCTGCGGTGGTCTTCAAATCACCGCCGAACTCGCCGAGCCACCAGTCGAACTTGCAGCGTACCGGAAGCTCGAACTCGAAGCCCTGGTATTCCATCTTCATGTGCAGATTGATGAATGTTTTCTGACCGACCGCATTCTTCAGGACGAAATCAAGGAATCTATCCTTCGTTGCCTGTTTCTTCAGAACAGCAAGCCGGTCTAGCCCCCATTTCCAATCCTTCTCCGTATATTTCTCGTCATCGACCGTCATGGCGTAATGATTACACTTTTCCGGTTCGGTAACGAGAGCGTCAACGAGAGTTCCGAGATGGAAAGCCTTTCTCTTGTCCTCTTCCTTTACGAAGTTGAGCTGCGGGTTCAGGGCAAACTTCAACGCAGTGAGGTCTGAATTGGAGACCTCACCACGAGAATAATAAGGATCAAACGGTTGTTCCGACATATTACTTAGCTGTTACCTCATCCTCATATTTAATATAAGGAGAAACGATGTACTCTTCTTCGCTGTTTGCGTGTTTCTCGCAAGCCTTACGCATAAATTCCAACTTAGAAGCAAGCTTATCAGGAGCCATCTTTGAGCCTTCAATCGTCCACCACTGCTGGATGATGTCGAGCCAGGCATTCTTGTCGGTAACAACAAGACGTTTTGTTACCTTGATTTTCTGCTTGCCGGTTTCTCCAACCGAGGTCTGGGCAAAGAGCGACTGAGCCTGTGCAGTAGCGTGCTGGGCTGCATTCTCTGCATCACGCTTCTCCTGCTCAGCTGCAAGCTTTCTCTGCTGCTCTTCCTTCGCTGCTTCATCAGCCTTACGGATAGCCTCTTCCTTGGCCTTGCGTTCAGCCTCAGCAGCGGCAGCTTCCGCCTCTTTACGCTTACGCTCTTCCTCGGCAGCCTTCAGCTCTGCCTCCTTGGCCTTGCGTTCTGCCTCAGCAGCTTTCAGCTCTGCCTCCTTGCGCTTACGCTCTTCCTCATCCTTGACACGCTGAATTTCCTCCTGCTTCTTGCGCTCCTCTTCGGCAGCTCTTGCAGCCTCCTCAGCCTTGCGCTTACGCTCTTCCTCAGCCTTGCGAGCTTCCTCCTCCTTACGTTTGCGCTCCTCTTCGGCTCTCTTGATTCCAAGAAGCTCAGAGACCTTAGAATCAAACTTCATAAGAAGCTCATCACGCGTAGCATTTACGGTCTGCTTATAAGATGCAAGAAGAGAAGCGGAAACCTCCTTGTAGGCTCCATTCATAATCTCCTTGGCATCATTCTCATCAATTTCGGAAGAGTATGAAGGCTTGTTATTAACGAAAAGATGTCCGAGGTCAAGAACATCAGAACACTCTGTAATACGTTTCTTAACTTCATCCTTGTTATCAAGGGTGAGAAGAGAGAACGTATTATTAAGTGAGTTGATAGCAGCAGAAGAATGCTCTGTAAGGAGATTGTTCAAGATATCAATCGTATCAGTCTTCAACTTAATCTTGGCCTCCTTGATGCGCTCCTGGCGCAGGCGTTCCTGCTCAGCCTTACGCTGCTGTTCAAGCTTGTATGCCGCATACTCGTTGCGTTTCTCCTGAATCTTATAGACAACAGAATCGGTGTTCTTGATAGAGATAAGGTTCTCCATCATAGTAAAACCCTTACGGACAATATCGAACACTTGGGTAACACCCTTACGTTTCTCCGTCATTGCTTTCTCTGTCAGTTTAGCTTTCTTGATAAACTCAGCGGCTCTCTCGTCAAGAGCATCGTTCATTCCGGAAACGCCAATATCAAACAACAGAGACTCACCTGCATTCACGCATGCCTCATAAGATTTCCTGTTGGCTTGCACCGCATTTTCCGTATCAGATTTTAGCGTTGCAATCTGTCTTGTAATATTGTTGGCTTGTTGTTGTACCAACTGCAATTCTGTATTTTCTGCCATGTATAACAATTTTAAAATGGTGAATCACTATCAACATTTACCTTTACACCTTTATCTTCCGGTGCGGCATCACCAGTACCAAAGGCTTCCTGAGTCGGTTTCTGCTGAGTCTGCATATCGATGTCGGCCTGCAACAGAGCACCAAGACCAACCTTCAGCTTAGGATAGCCCTTGAACGCATGCTTGCATGTCTTCGAGATAAGGAAGCCTGTATCAATATCTTTGAAGTACGTTCTTCCATCGCTGCCGACATAGCTTCCGCCGTAAAGAGCATTAGCCTTGCGGTCTTTTCCGCCGAATTTAGCCGAATACTCACGCAAGCGGTCGATACCTTCGCGGTCAAGAACGAAGTAATCGTAGGCATTGTTCGGAAGAATAATCTTCACGTAACAAGCAACGATGTATGAATTTTCAGGTCGAGGATAAGTCTTTGCGTAATCAACGTACTTATGACCGTCTCGTTCACCGAAACGAAAATCGTCACAATTGTAAACTACGACAGGATTGTCACAACGAACAATCTGACCGGCTCGTTGGCGAAGAAGAATCTCGCCATATCCAGTATAGGTAATCTTGGCCGTATAATTCGTTTGTCTGGTATTCTTGTCGTAGTTACTGTAGCCCATGAGGTAGCAGAGTGTCGTAGTTCCCTTTTCGAGAGACAATCCGTTAATTGCCAAGTTCATGAAGGCATCGTGAATATTCAATGACGGAGCCTTTTCAAGATAGCCTTTGAACGGACCATTGAGAAGTTCTTCGTTGAAGAACGCCTTCTGTTCTTCAAAAAATACGTCTCCGCCCTCTCCGAACTTCTGATTGTACACCTCGATAAATCTGTCTCTTGCCAAATCGCAAATCTGATTATGAGGCGTTTTGTTTAACTGCTCTATATCCATTTGTATAGAATTAAAAATTAATGTACTCTATTGATATAACTGAAGTAAGTTTCCACGTTAATCTTTTCGCCTTTAGAGTTAACTCTTTCGTAATAACGTGGAGTCTTACCGAGCTTTCTTCCCGTACCCTCTATATAGTCTAGGAAGACAGCTCTAGCCGCCAGAGCTCTAGCTTTCTTTGTGTCGAGTTCCATCAGACAGGAATGAACCTATCTCAGATGGATCACGGCAGCAGCTTCACCCGGCGGCATAGATGCGATGATTTCGTTGATTCTACTCATTATACCTCCATAATAGGAATCTCAGGACAGAGTTTGCGAATCTTGTCAAGCTCCGTATTGATGATCTTGTCGCGGGATTCTTCGATGATACATTCTGCATCAGCAGAGATAAGCGTCAGCAATGCCATATTGCCTTCAACGTAAGCGATAGTCTCGATTGAAAGCTTCTCAGGCTCGGCGCCCTTGAAGATTGGAACGTTGATAACGAACGATGGAGGAAGGTTAGAGTCTACAGCCTTCTCGTAGTTGTCAGTTACAGATCCATTATCGCTGAATTCCTTCTTGATTGTTGTCTGAACCTTTGCTGAAAAGCTCTTGAGGAGATTGACGAGCTCCATGTTCTTCTCCTTCGTCTCGAAGTAAGAACGGTTGAGACGGAAGAAGTCACCAAGCTGTACCGGCTTCCACAACTTTTCATCGTTGATATGGAATTCCTTAAACTGGCGAGACAGCTGAATGGAGCCAACGATAGTCTGCATCTTGCGCATATCGTTCTCGTTTGTTACAAGAGTAACAACGAGCTTCTCTCGATTAACCAGGATATGCGTATGCTCTTTGTCAATCTGCTCTGTACCCCAACGCTTCTCAAGGAAGGCATAGATGCAGGTAATAACACCGTCTACCTGAAGATTAAGAGGCTCCTTTGCAGGAAGCTTATAAGGGTTCTCGTTACCTACCTCACGGAGAACAATCTCCGCATGATCCTGTCCAGGAGCGAGGTCTATCTGCAATTTTTCATTGTTCATTTTACAAAATATTTTAGAATTTAGAAACTATGTGAAAGCAGACTACATAGCCTGCTTGTCACGGATAATTGAATACATATTCTTAGGGAGTTCGTCACGTGTTGCCGGACGGGAAGAAACGAGATTACCCTCTTTGTCGTAGAAGGCCGTCATCTTAGAATCACGGTCAACAAACTTGTAAACCTTCTCGTTAACCATGCTACCCTTCTGCTTGATTTCCTTAAGGAGAGAAGAAATCTCCTCCTTGATAGGCTTCAACTCTGCCTTTTTCTGCTCACGGAAATCCTTGATTTCCTCCTCGATGTCAGATGCACGTGCAGACTGAAGGGCGAACAGGTCCTTCTTCTTCATCAGCTCATCAGAGTTAAATCGCTTGATGAACTCCATTTTCTCAACAGAGTCCGCGTTGTTGGCGAGGAAATCCTCACGCTCCTCCAGGTCCTCGTACTCGTGACCTAGTGTTGCAGAAATAGTTGCTTTTTCTTTAGCCATTGTTATATGAATTAATGTGTTAATACTCGGCGCCAGCGTCCACGCTTAAATTTCTTGTCCGCGTGAATTCCGAACAATGTTGGTGTTGTTACGCCATTCATCATTGGAAGTACATTGCCCTTCTTCAAAATACTTTCGAAATGTGAAGAAGAGACAGGAGCGTGGCAGATGATGTTCTTCTTGACATCATACAGGTTGCCGTACTTAGATACTACGCCCATTTTACTTGCCCTCCTTCATTACTTTCAATAACGCACAGATGCCTTCAATGGCGGTCGTCTCTCCGTTTTTTACTCTCTCCTTGAGCTCATTGAACTTCTTGATCTTGTCGAGATAAGCACTCTTCTGCGCTTTGAGGCGCTTTGTGACACCCAGCTCCGGGTTGTCACTGAGAATGATATCCAATGCGACGCCGGCGAAGAGTTCAGTATTCTTCTCCTTCTGGCGTTCATCATCAAACTCGTCTACATCAAGAGTAAACTGATTAGTTCCATCGATAACACTCTTAAGCTCAATGTAATCAGAAGGCTTCATCGAGATGCCGAATGCACTGTCAACAAGAGCCTGCTTGTCAATTACTACACTGACGATAATTTTTTCTTTGTTCATAATTTAAAATATTTAGAATTAAACTACTAGTCTTCTTCCTGGTCATAGCCAAAAAGATGTGCTACGAATGATACAGCAGCAAACATAACTACTGTGGTTAGTAAACTAATGAAAATTATACCCATATCTTTTAGTTTTTACACCTTATTATATTATATAGCAGTCGGACGGTGGATAATCAACTATTTTCCACTCGTTCTTCTTTACCTTGATAGCCTTTCGGAATATCACGACTGCTTCACCGTTATGACGTTTCCTGTTGTGGGCGATAAGTCTTGCCACCACAGCCTTTGTTGTAATCGAGAACTCTCTGAGCTTTGAGGTATAGAGGCTCTTGACATCGCATATCACAATCTTATCGCCTTCCCGGTAAACGAAGTCGGCAGTATAGTTATGCCCGTAAAGCAATGACCTTCTCTCGTACTTTACCTTTGTTTTAAGCTGCTTTGGTTTCAGCATCCATACCGGGTTGATGGCCGTGATGGTTACCTGTCTGTGTATGCAGCTTATGCCAGGATCATCGAGGATGGTCTGCAAGTACAGGTACTCTTCCCTGGAATCGTATTCGTTCCCGTCAGGAGCAAAATACTTCTTAGAACCTACTCGTCCCATGCCGCACCCGCCTCCTTTGCAGGATTCTTGTAGAGATGATTGAACGCTGCCTCGCCGAAGCGCTGCCACTTACCGCTGCCCCATTGTACGAGATACTCGTCTCTGACAGCCTCCTGCTTTCCTTCCGTGTACTCGGGATTCAGGTGAACGAGAATGTCCCTTCCATTCTGTTCAATACTCTCGACGCATTCTAGCTTCTTGAGCTCCCTGATGTTCTCCTTGCGGATTCTTATTGTCTTTTTTACCTTCATATTGTTTCCAACTCAAAACAATCGGGAGGAGGCCGAATTGACGACCTCACTCCCTTCTTGTACCATTAAAAACTAAAAAACTTATGACATATACATTACTGAGCTGCATGCAGGACTCGAACCTGCGGCCACTTGGGTACAAACCGAGCGCTCTAGCCAACTGAGCTAATGCAGCAAATCCATCCTACTTTCGCAAGCAAGATGGGGTATTTATGGAATAATATGAATCATTTATTGCTGAACGCCTTCAGAACAATGAGTTAATGTAAAAAAATAAACATTAAAAAACTAACTTATAGTAAACCCAGGGGAGACTCGAACTCCCAACCTCGCTGGCTGATTCCACGGCTCTATCCAGTTGAGCTACTGGGCTTGTTTCAACGTTTTAATTAAAATTTAGGAAAAATGAAAAGTATCTTTTAGAGAGGCGGATGGACTCGCACCATCGACCTCCAAGGGCCTTCCCCTGGCGCTCTGCTGCTGAGCTACGCCACCTGAATATATATCAACTACGCACAATGGGCTATTTTAAGGCGCCCGATACTCACGTACAGAGCGCACGAAACTAAAAATAAATCTAAATAATAAAAATACGATCACCTCCTCGCCAGGAGAGTTAACCAGAACGCATTTTAAACTAAAATTATACTCACAATTTTCATTCTTCGTGGATCTTGGACGAGTTGGACGTTCCTGTCTCCGGATGATGTCCCCGGCGCTCTACCGTTGAGCTACAGATCCGTATTGTGCAGTCTATCTTCACAGACGGGCTGCGACAGTTATGTAAAAACATTAACAAAATATCTATAGAAACAAGATATGAGCCTGTCTTCACAGACAAGCAACACACTGAATAAAAAACAGCGTAGAGGCACATTATGCCTCCAACTAAATCCAAAAGTAATCTATGGGAGATGAAGAGGGACTCGAACCCCCACCAACGACGATAAGAAATCGGTATCATCTAGTTGTCGCCGTGCTTCCATTACACCAATCATCTCTTTGATCTGAATTAGCAAGAACCTCAAGTCTGTGTATTCTACACCTTATATATAATATAAGAGGCTTGCCAACGCCAACCATTCTCGATGGTGGACTTGCATGGCCATAGGGTTCTTTGACTCTCCGGTGCCGGGGTTATAGGTCCAGGCACCTTCGGCCAGAGATTTACATCTTCTTCTCATTGATCCTCCGCTTACCACGACAATTCTTCGTTCCGTGGCAGTTCGGCGGATGGGAAATTTATGAAAGAGTAAACCATGTCTAACTGGTCTTCCGTGCTACGTGCGTTCCTTCTGGGCATCTTCGCTATAGGTTCCCGACCTGAGATAATTAAATCCGCTCTACCCGTACTATCTTACACGTACACTAACGCTATAATGCGCTATATGTCCAATATGTCAAAGAACTACTTCTCCAATCCTTTCCGAACCTCTCCCGCTGCAAGATTGTAGCTGCCCGAACTACCTACTTTATAAGGTCGTGGGCTTATCTTTGCACCGTTTTAGATACACACGAAACGGAATTAGTAAGAGAGTGTGAACCAGACGAGATTCGGACTCGTGGCCTATCCCTTAGGAGGGGATTGCTCTTCCGCTGAGCTACTGGTCCATTTTGGAGCGGACTAACCAATTAAAAATCCGCTCCGCTATTCACCGCTGTGAACTAAGCTAACAATACCCAACTAACAATGAGTTTTTTTTCAGAAACCCTCACGGGCAAATTCAATTATATATAAAATATGTTAAAGTATTCTATTCTTGGACATCAACATACCTTGTGTCCTTCAATCAACTCATCAACATCAGACTTTTTGAAGAATGCGGTGTTGCCTAGCATGTAGTGATGAATCTGGCCGCTCTTTCTCAAGTCGTGTATGTATCCTGTGCTCATACCAATATACTTGGCGAACTCTTTTGTGGAGAGCCATATCTTTTCAACAGGCTCAACTGATACTTTCTTGCGAGGCATAGGCTAATTTCTTAGTAAACTGACAGCTGTAGCTAAGTAACGAATGAGGTCTATAGCGTCATCCTTGCTTAGGTGTGCCTCTTTCTCTTCGTCATCTGGCCCATATATCTTAATGGTAATGACATCTGTCTGGCATTCCTCGTCATATATTATAGTACCGGTACTGACGCTCACTGCGTTGTCAATGACTCCTCCGCCTGCCTCTGGAGAATCATACATGTCATTGACACCTTTCTCGAAATCCGTATTAGCACCTCTTGATATTCTAACAACAGCCTCAAACTTATTCAACTCCTTGTGGGCTGAGTTTATCTTTTTAAAAATTTCTTTTCTATACTCATCCATAACTCAACTATTTAAAAATTTACTAACTGCAACAGAAATTACCTCAGCCGCTCCTTTGCAAGCAGCTTCGCAAGGATCGACGCCATATAGGTTTCTCTTCTCGATGCGTTGCTTGGCCAAATCCTCGGACAATTCGAGAGCAGTAAGCTGAGTCTTACTCATGTTGTCTCTTATACTGTCTTTCTTCTCAATTCCGAGATGCTTGCGAAGAGCAGGAGCCTTACAGCCAAGAAGACCTTCGTAAGAAGCATTCGTGCATCTTCTAAATCCGTCACCATGAACTCCGTGATGGCTCAACGTACTTGTCAGCTCATTTCGAGTATTAATACTCTTCATTCTCTTATCAATCCAGTCATCGCTTTTACCTTTCTTTTTGTATGACGAACGATAACGTTCAAGATATAATTCCGGATTTCCCTGGGCTTTCAACTCTTGTAGAAAGAGGTCGTTTATCTGAACTGCAAGACCTTTATCAAGATACCTCGCATATTCGACAAAAACTCGCTTGCTTCCATAGGAACCTCCGTTTCTGCCCTTCTTAGATAAAAGGACAGATTTTTCGTCCTTTTCTATTTCTATCTCTTTTTCAATGTATCTGACAGAATCTGGCAGAAGGACCCAGCGTTTAGGCTCTTTGTATTTTGGAGAGCCAAGAAGCTTCCACAAATCGTTGAGCGAATAAAGCTCACCTTCTTTGCTTATAGCTTTCATCGTTGTTACGTTAAACCTAATAATCTCTTCCATACTTAAATCTTTTATAAGTTTACTACTCAATGACCCTCTTCCTTCGATTGACCTTTTCCGCTTCCACCACTCCGATTGTAATCGTGCTACCATTGATTCTGCAATAGTAAGTGCAGCCATCAGTTCTAGGGTAAGCCTTCTTGACGTAGCCGACCGTATTTTTGGCAGAGACGCAAGCAAGGTAACTAGGAAGCTCGACGGTAATAGAACCGCCTACTCCGATACTTCGGATATCACTAACTTGTATTTTACTTGCTTTCATCGCTTAAACTTTATTGTTTTTACTCATATTAACTAAAAATATTTGGAGAAACCAAGAAAAACCCGTATCTTTGCAGTGTAGAGTTGCTTGGAATGGGATAAAACTCAGTCCCTCCGCATTTCGTCTTTCTGTTTTTACCAGTTTGACGATTGCAAAGGTATGGAAAAATCCCGAAACTTCCAAAGAAATCCCGATATTTTTCGGGATAATAAATATTTATTAACATTTTGCGGCTTTTTAGTTGCATATACAAAACTTAATTATGGAAAAAGAAGGAATTATCGGGAGAATTAAGGTTCTCATGTCGGAAGGAGCTGATAACGCCAATTCTTTCTCTAAGAAGGTGGGGATTGATCCGTCAGGGTTCCGCAAGAAGATGAAAGGAGAATCTCCAGTTATGCCTAGAGATGTCAAATTAATCTGTGATGCCCTAGGTGTGAACAGGGAATGGCTCGAAACCGGAGAAGGCGAGAAACGAACCTATTCGTTAGGATTCGATAAAGATTCGCTTAACCGGTCAATCGACAAGGCGTTCACTCAATGCGCGTACGGAGAAGACGCAAAGCCTTTCTATGACGTAGACTTTGCGTTGGGCTTTAGCGAGATGTACAATGACTCTCCTAACGTGCCTATGAAGCATATTTCAGTACCAGGCTACGAGAAGACGGATTTCTGGTGCCGAACATCAGGTGACAGCATGAAGCCCCTTATAAGCAACGGAGACATCATAGCTCTGAAGCAGATTCTTGATTGGAATGAGTTCTTGCCTATGAACGAAGTGTACGCCATTATGACGACTAACGACCTCAGAACAGTGAAGATCATCCGCAAGGGTTCGGACGAAGAGCATTTCACTCTTCACTCATACAACGAGGAGTTCGAGGATCAGGAGATACCAAAGGAGGCTATAACGAAAGTGTTCAAGGTTCTTGGGTCATTAAAGGCAATATAATTAATTATAAATGTTGATATTATGAAGAGAATATTAATCATATTAACTGCAGCATTATTCTCCAGTGCTTCTTATTCGCAAGTAGTAATGGGAAGAGACATATATACAACCAGCAAGAAATACGCAGCTTTCCTTGCGACAAGGGGATACAAACCTTACGAAACGGTTTCTGGAGTAAAAAAGTTCAAGGTAAAATTTGCGGGTTTTACTAACGTAAGAGAAGAAGTGCATTACGACACTAGCAACGATTCTATCACGCAAGTAAAGTTCATTTTCGAAAATAGGACTCAAAGCGAACTGGAGGACGCATACTTCACACTTCTCAAGCAATACAAACAGAAGTACCCTAAAGGGGAAAACGGGGACATGAAATGGGAAGGAGTTGATATGTATATGTGGCACTACAACCCATCCAAAGGCTCGAAGAGGTCTATATATCTAAGCATAGACAACATCAAGCATGAGATGCAGGTGCAATACTTCTCAAACTACGAAGAAAAAGAAAACAAGAAAATTGAAATAAGTAGTGATATATGAAAACAGCTAAAGAAATCCTTGACGGGAAAATCTACAATAGATTTGATCTAGCAAGAGCTTGCGAAGATGTAGTGCGCTTTTTCGAAGAATCGGAAGCGAGTTCCAAGTTAATAATCAGCGGGAAACAATTTGATGACATAAGACCAGACGCAGACTTCTACGGATACTTTATGTACCAAGGTGACGAGGCCGTAAACAAACTTGTAAACTCTAGAATAGCAACAGAAAAGATGGGGTATATCGGCTTAGACTTTGCCTTAATAGAAACAGAAAGCTCTTGCGTCAGAAAACTTGTTGATGAGCTTAGAAAGAATAAATTCTACGCAGAAAGAGTTTGCGCAGGGATTTATGTTGTGACAATAATATAATTTTTGTGAGTAATATGTGAGTGAACAATCATTAATTGCATTGAAAATCATCAGTATCAGCACATTACCAATTCACACGAGAGTCTTCCCAAGCCTGTGAGGCGGGTTCGACTCCCGTATCTCGCTCAAATACTGATAATCAGCCACTTACATCATTTTTCACCATTAAAAACATAGTAAAATCCACCATTTTCACCCACAAAATAGGTACAAAAACGTGCATAATGTACGCCAATGTGAGTAGTTTTGTGAGTAATATGTGAGTAAAATTGAGTTGTGAGTAGAAATTGTGAGTAAAATCTGTGAGTAAGTATGAATAGCATCAAGACGTACGTTGAAGGAAAGTCCCTAAAGGTTTTCTTCATCATCAGTTATCAGGGAAAGAGATTCCAGGTCTATACCGGAATCACGAGTACTATCAAGTTCAGCGGGATGATCTTCCCGAAGAGTGTTCCGAATGCAAGAGCAAAGACGGCAATGCTGGCAAGGCTGTTTGCGTCCGTGGAGGAATATATCTATATGAATGGCGAACTTCCGGCAGCAAGGATGAAGGAAGAAATCAAGGCTATCATCAGCGGAAGAGCAGCATCGGTAGAGAAGAATATCCTCTACTACATCGATGAGTTCATCAAGACCAAGGCTAAGGATAGTACCAAGGAGATATTCCTCAGAACGAGGAAGAGGATTGAATCCTTCGATGAGCATGCGGATTTCGACAACATCGACAGGGACTGGCTCGAAAGATTCCAGGCACACGAGCTACTGAAGGGCCGCATGAGCGGAGGAATCGCCATTGACCTCAGAAACATACGTACGGTGTTCAATTGGGCCATAGACAACGAGATTACCACCAAATATCCTTTCCGTAAGTTTTCCATCAAGACGGAGCGTCAGCAGTACCTGTATCTGAGTGCCGAGGAGATGAGGGAGTATCGTGACTTTCCGGTTGAGCCTTTCATGGAGAAGTACCGTGACTTGTTTATGCTTGGGTTCTATCTGATAGGAATCAACCTCTCCGACCTGCTCGAACTTCCTGCTGACTGCATCAAGAGAGGGCGCATCCAGTACAAGCGCAACAAGACCGGCAGACTCTACGACATCAAGGTTGAGCCGGAAGCAATGGCGATTATAGAGAAGTACAGAGGTACAGACCACCTTCTGAGCATCCTGGATGACGGAACGAAGGAATCAAGCTTCAGGAGAACGCTAGGAGATTATCTGAAGAGAATCGGACCTACCGAGATGAAGAAGAATAAGCGTGGAGCCTTGATCAAGAAGGAAATCAAGCCTCTTCATAAGGATATAGTATGGTACACGGCCAGAAGAAGCTGGGCTACCATAGCGGCGAGTATTGATATCCCGAAGGAAGTTATCGGTAAGGCTCTAGGTCATAGTGAGTGGGATTCATCCACCACAGACCTCTATATTCAGTTCAACAATAAGAAGATAGACGAGGCGAACCGAAAAGTCATCGACTATCTGAACGGTTAACAAGGAAAATCCCCACGCCATCGGGAAATGACGTGGGGCAAACCTATAACCTAATAATTGCTTATGACGAATAATTCAAAATCCTAAAAGAGATGCCCGGCGCCGGGAGTGAGTCCGAACGCCGGGCGGAAGAGTGCTATTTGAATGTGTTAGTGCAAATATACGAACTTTTTCCGACATACGCAAGAAAACTGCTATTTTTTAGCGTATAATTCGTTAAGTTCCTTGTCAAGCTCAACGATTTTATCTGAAATCTCAGATTCCTCCTTCTCTTCATGATTCATCGCGTCAACAAGTTGTCTCGATGTTATCTTGCGCTTGCAGTAATTGACCTTGGCGCGTTCGCATTTCCATCTTTCCCGCCACAGCTTCATCAGTAGTGTATAGAGGTTTACGAGCTTGCTCTTTTTGGCAATCTCTAGATGATCACTCTCCGCATCCTTCAGCTTCTCCTTTGTCTCTATCAGCTCCTTCTTCAGTTTCTCGTTGCAGCGAAGTGTGTAGCAGACTCCGGTAATTAGAAAGGTCATCACAAAGCATTGCGCAAACCCCTTCCAGAATCCCATATAAGCCTCCGCTACTGTGAGGCTGCACCCGAAGACAATGCACACGACTAAGATGTCGATGCGGTCGAAAATCATTTTAAATCTTTCTTTCATAACATTCAAAAATTAGATGCCCGCCCCGAGCTATAAGCAGGAGACGGGCACGGTAAATTACTTAGTTGTCATCATCATTTGAGGAACGTTTCCGTAAACAGGGAGCTTTCCATCCCATTTCTCAATCCACATCTTTTTCAAGATAGCAGGAGTAAGGGAAGCGGTCTTGAGCTCATTGGCCTCACGTTCTGCACGTGCCTGCACGAGCATCTTTTCCGCCTCTGCCTTCTTGACCGCAACCTCGTTGAGAGCTCTCTGTGCCTCCTGGATAGCCTTGTTTTTCTGATTGACGGCCTCCACGATGGAACTCGGATACTTCAAGCCTGATGTCAACTGCTCTAGATGAAAGTGCTCCCTGGCGAGAGCCTTGCTGAGCTGCGCCTCGATGGCACGTTCAACCAAATCCCTGTTGCTGACAATCTGATCAGTTGTGTACTTGTTGAGCTGAATACGGAACGCATCCTTGACGTAGTTGAAGAGCGTACCTTCAATGATGTCATTCAGCCCCTTGCGGTACTTCTTGAACACTCTCGGCGCATTGCCATCAACCATCTTCAGTGACACGGTAGGGTCCACGGTGAACTCTGAGCCGTCCTTGGCGTTGATGGTGAACGCAGGGTAGTCGATGGTCTGGACGAACGTTGGGTACTCATAGACCTCCTCAGTGAATGGATTGTACCACACGCGGCCGGTAACGAGGCTAACGTCGTCAACGCCCTTGTCGGAGCCGTAGAGGTTCACCAGGATACCCTCAGAACCTGCATCGATACGCTCGCTGCAAGAAGTTAAACACAACGCTGAAAGAATCAGCGACAACATGAACACGAATTTAATCTTTTTCATCTTTTTTTATTTTTGAATGTTAAACAATCCGTTGCGATGGAAGCGAGAATCCATAACAGGAGGATGGCCACGCTTACGATATTCGTTGTCGTGTCTGCCTTGCTCACTCCTCTGAGTCCGACATCTACGACCATGAGGGTTATTACAACCCACGCCACGAATGCGGCGATTTTCCATTTGATTTTCTTCATTGTATCTATTTTTTAACTATATTCTAGAACAGATCCTTGATTCTTCGGAAGTCCTCGCCATCCGGAACCGGGCAATCCTTCACCCACTCCATGTTCTTCACTTTCCACATAGACAGGTCGATGTCATTAGGGAGAAGAGCCTTCATGTCTGCGAAGAGGTTGAGACGAAGGGAACATTCGGGATTGAAACCTCTGTCCTGCCATCTATTTCTCTTGTGCCTAAGCATCACATCGTTCATTTCAACGAACTTTACCACATCGGGCTTGCTGTGGAGCGTGAGACAGATTCCATCGAAGTCATAGCTGCGATTGCGGAGTGTTCTGTAATCAACCCATGCCGTATAGAGGAAAAGTCTTGGTGCTGGGATTCCGAGCGTACGGAATACGTTTCTGATTCCGTGAGCAAGCCACATTGTCTTTCCGTTGCAATCCGGCAGAAGAGGTTCTCCACCAGTGATACTAATCTCATCGTAGTCCAATCTGTCAACTACCGGAATCTTCTCGAAGTCGAACTGGTTGTTGCAGCACATAGGGCACTTGTTGTGACACTTTGCAGTCACCAGCAATCTTAGTTTCTTGTTCATAATCTCAATATTTTTAAGCAAATGCGATTTTCGGTCACATTTCGTTCGTATTTCCTACCTTAATTATTCGTAAACTATCGCAACTCTCCTCTCGCACTCTTCTACGGAAAATGCTGCAACGTACGTTCTGAGATTTCCGACCTTTTTATACTCAGTATAGCAGAGCTCCCAGATATACTTGGCCTTGAGACCAGTCTTCAGGGTTGCGTCGATAATGTTCTCGAATGTATAAAACATACCAGTCAAGTTGTTATATAACGTAATCTGTCGATCGTCGTTAAAATCAACGTTATCATTGTTAGACGTGAAGTCTTCTACCGATTGAGCATGGTTCTTTTTGAGATTGAACTCATAGTAGCTCTTAGCCCTTTCGTACGTGTCTGCCTTTTTGCGAATAAAGCCAGACTTTTCTATATACTTGCAAAGCAAATCTTTTGCTATATCGAAATCAATTTCGGTCATCTCGTCCAAGACGTAATCATTACTGATTCTACAGATAAAGCGTTGCTTCTTGCGTATGATGCGGTCTTTTTGAGAGTCGATAGCCTTTTGCTCTTGCGAATTATGCGAAGCTCCGTCAAGTTCGAAGTATATTCTCCAATACGGAACGAAGAAATCGTAATAGCACCATCTTGTGCCAATCTTGTAATTTCCCTTCTCTCTTGTGAAGTAGATGTTGGCATCAATTAACATCTGCTCAAATTTGGACTCGGTTTTCGAGTTTTTATTGAGCAACTTGTTCTTTACAGGAGTAAAACTACGTCTTACATACCCTATATTCTTTTTATTAACTTTCATCTTCCCTATATTTACTTATTTAAAATTAATATTTTGCTTTTTAAAAAGGTTATATGAAACAGGCAATAGACCTCTGAGAGAGTGGTTCTCCCCCTTACCCCCATCAGTCATTGAAACGATGAGAGCTTGGTAGGAATATTCCACTCGAAGTTACATGAACCCAGTGTAATGAGCCCCTTCGGTCGGATCGGTTGCCAAATCGTACAGCACCTAATCTAAGCAGCTTTCTGGGTACGCCCAGCCCTGCCCGCCTTCTGCCTTCAGTTCCTGCGGTGTCACCATGCACCTCTTGCGACGTGGGTTTAAAGTCTGTGTAGCCGAGTGTATTTAGCCGACAAGCCACCAAGACTACCTGTCAGACCGAAAAAGGAATAGGGAAAGTGAAAACCCTATCCTTTGTTCGTGTAACGCTCCGAACTCTGGATAGGGTCGTATAGGGAAGTGAATAATCACTTAATTATACTCATATGTCCGCTGTTTAGTGCGTTACTCCTAACAAGCACTGCAAAGGTACGACGATTATTCTTGCCATCCAAATGCCTGATTTGTGCCAAAAATCTGCACATTCAAGTAAAAAGTAAAAACAAAACTCCCGAAAGTGCTGATTTGGCTAGATGTTTCGGTTGAAGTAAAAACAGGAATTCGTGTCATCCATTAAAGTATAGAATATTTACATTAACCCTTTTTAAGAAATAAGAGAGTTTTTCGGTGTGTTTTTAGTGGTGACTTTTAATAAAATAGCCGCCCATCTGTGAAGTGATGAGCGGCTAGTTGTATGAGAACCTGCGATTACAGATGCCCTATATCCTCCTTGGATATCCAGGTCCCGTGACTTGGCTGTTTGTCAAGGGTACAACCGGTAAGGTCCTCCACCCCAAGCTCCTTGCATAGGTCCTCGTCGTGAAAGTCAGCGTAGCACCACCACTTTGTCTCTTTGGTGGCGGTATCCTGCAACTCTAGCACGACATGAGGATAAAAATGATGTTCTGTACTTATGACTTTGTACATATAAGTTAAATTCGTTAATTGTTGTTGAAGAAATATTGTTTTCTGAAACAAATCCACTATCTTTGCACATGTCTTCGGAAGACTTTAATCGAACCTTTATGGAATTGAAATAAAAATAAACTTCCGTTGACGGTCAATTCTTCGGAATTGTGGATTTAAACGCTCATAAAGAGCAAATTTCTACTATCGTAGATGTCAGACTGTAATGGTCTGTGGTAGCCCCGGCTTAGGTCGGGGCTTTTTCGTTCTACTGCATCCGTAGAGTTCAGTTTAATTGCTTTTTGAGCAAATTAAATATCATATTTTCCTCTGCTTCGTCGAGGTTATAACAGGCGTGAGGGAGGATGGTAGTTTTCTTGTTATCTCGATGCAAATAGATAATATTCGCATTCTCATGCCATGGACGTGATTTATAGCATCGCTTCACCATCTCCGAGAACGACGTGTTCTCATTTCTTGCGAAGCTGGAATCCCAGGCGCCCAGGAGTGCAACGACCTGCTTCCAACTTAATTCGTTTAAGTTGATATTTCCATTTTCCTTCACCGTTTTTTCTAATATATTCTCCATATTCTTTCCGCTTGACCGTGTTGCGTAGGGCTTGGTTATTAATTGCAGGAGCCGAAGCTCCCTATTTTTGGCTAATCGGGGCCGTTTTAAAAATCCCCTCCTACCCTCACGGGCAAGAGAGGACACTCATTTAAACAATCTAGCTATGAAAAACTAGAAATATCTTATTTTCCGCACTTAACAACTTCGAAAACACGATGCTCTCTGTCAGCGGAAAGTCTGTTACCGTCTTCGTCACACATGTGGCCGTCTTCGTTGACCCACATCTTCTGGTTGAACATCTCCTCGCACATACCGATGGCAAGAAGGTATTCCTGCGCTTCAATGGAAACATTCTTGCCAGTATTCTCTGCCTGCCTGAAGTTTTCTATGAGCTCCGGGTTAAGGTCAGGCGCCGTATCGTCGTACTCGTCCATCTCCTCGTGGTATTGGAAGTTCAGTGACTCCAATTCCTTTACCATAGCGGAGTTCGTAGCAATCTCGCCTGTGAGTGCCTTTATGACCGTCTGCTTTATAAGCTCGGCATACTTTTCCTGGCACTCATTGATGAGTTCTTTTTTATTATCTTCTACCATATTCGTTATTTAATTGGTTAAACAATAGCAGGAGATGGCTATTGGCCACCTCCAGTTTTAGCTTGGTCCTCATCTAGACCATCATCCAGATCCTTATCGTATACACCGAACAGTCTCAGGGTACTGCTGTCAATCTCCGTCTTCCCGACAATGTAGCGCTGCGTCATCTGGATATTAGGCTTACCGTTACTAGTATGCCCCATCATGACGGCAATCTGTTCCAATGGTACGCCTTTCTTGGAGAGATTCGTGGCGAATGAACGTCTGCCGGTGTGTGAAGAGATAAAGAGGTACTTCTTTCCGGTCTCTTCCTTACCTGCATGGAACACCTTCGTGTTCTCGTCTATTCCGCATTCACGGCAGATATCACGAAGGGTTCTGTTGAAGGTCATCTCGCTGATTTCACCAGGAAGGGGTTCAACGCCCGTGCCGCTTACCAGGAACGGACGCAGTTTCTTGTGAAGAGGAACTCTTACCTCTGTCTTGGTCTTCTGTGCTACATACACCAGGAAGTGTCCGGTATCATCGATGTTCTCGGGGGTTATCCTCTGACAATCACTATATCGTGCTCCACAGAGGCATTCCATGAGGAACATGCGCTGAACATATCTCTTCGTCTGTCCTCTTGGATTGTAATTGATAATTCTGTTTATCTCCTCATCCGAGAGATAGACGGACTGTACAGGAACAGCCTTCGTTCTGAGTATCTTTCCGAACGTCGGGCTGTTAATCTCTTTCGTAGCATCGTTCTCACGTATCACCGCCTTGATGGTGGCGCATACGGTCTTTGCGGAGTTGGGAGCATAGTTCTCCTTGATTTTCTCAAAGAGGTCACGGAGGTTGTCGTCAGTGATGTCTTCCCACAATGGCTTGTGGCCCAACAGCTCATCGAACATTCTCACGACCTTGATGAACTTCGGGTATTTCCAGATGTACGCTCCGTAGAACGTGCTGTGTCTCCACGAGTTGTCGTGGTAGTTGGAGAACCATCCCTGCTTGATAGCGAGCTTGTACTTCTCCTGCTGGACAGGACTCAGCAGACGCTCCCAGTCTCTTGTCTTGATTCTTATTTCTTCTGTCATAATTCTATTATTTTGGTTATTAGTGGCAAAGATACGAAAGTTTATAAAATAAACCATCATCTTTGCCGTTTTTAACGCTAAATTAACCTTCCGAAGCAGTCTGTCTCTCGACTGACACGAGTTCTATCGTATCTTCATTCCAGTCATTCCACACTTCTGCATAGTCGTCTGCCTTATCTTTGGCATCTTTTTCTGATTCTGCAAGGAATACATAAGGCTCATCCATGTCGGCAGTAGTTCCGTCTTCATAGAGGAATCTGTACTTTGCCACATAAGTGCTGACGTATCCACTCAGTTCGTTATTCAACCCGGTCGCAATATCAGCAAGAAGCTCGATCGGTACACAATCATCCAATGCACTTACCTTGTGAGGCTCTTTGTAGTAGCCAACACCAACATTTATGACGAAAACCGGGATGTCGGTATCACCACTACCTACCTCTACGATATCTACAAGACTGCTATTGTTGACAACTACAGGCCAGCCGAGTTCTTTCTTCTGCACATTGTGCTCTCTCATTATCTCACGGATGGTGCATGCAAGCTCCATCTTTGCTGTCGAACGCAACTCATCAATCTTGTCTTTCAATACTTTTCTATCCATAATCTTAATATTTTGGTTTAACTTGATGCCCGCCATTCCTGACAGGCTTGTTTGGCTTAGTCTTTTCTTTCGATATCAAGGCCCGTAAGCACGCCTTTCATATAGGCTAATGTCTCTTCCTTGCATTCCGATAGAAACTTCTGGCAGCCATCAATGATAACGCCGAACTTACCGCTCGGATAATTCTGTAGAGAGCACGAGTGGTAATGCTTTCCGGATTTCTCCTCGATTTCTCCTGCGAGTCGCTTCCCTTCGTCGGTCTCATTTGGACGATTTTCTGGGTACTCATTGTAAAAATACTCGTGCCATAAATCTAGTAGCATATCCTTGCAATCCTCCATATCTTGCAAAATATCCGATAATTTGTATGGCGCGCCGTTAGCACCATGTCCATCCTCGCCAATCCATTTACTGGCTTCCTCGTCAGGATCGAAGTCGCTATAATATTGATACAACTTATCCATGAAGTCAGACTTATTGCCATTCTCGAACCAAATTGTGGCGATGAAGTCTTGGTCTTGTGGGGAATACTTCTCTAACTCGACGCAAACCTCACCTCTTTCGTTAGGTGTATCGTCAACATTATAACTCCATTCTAAATCCTCTGCTAATTTTAAAAAATCATTCATATTTTTAATTTTAATTGGTTAATACTTGCACCCTCCGAAGAGGGATTTTAGGCTACAATTCCGAAGTGGGTCGCAAGCGTGCTTTCTATCAATTCAATGATGTCTTTATCTTCTCCGATACCTTTGTAAACAAACATTGTGACATCAACACCATATAGCTCTTCCCCACAAGAAACCGCATCGGATGCTTGCCTTGGAAGGTCTTCGATAACGAAGCATAAATCGCTCATCGTCTCACAATAATCAACTATACTATCTGGTATATTCAGGAGGATTCTTCCATCCTCTCCCACCAAATGCCACTCATAGTAGCTAGGTTCAAATCTGATATTCTTCATAATTCCATTTAATTGGTTAATACTTGGAGCGTGAAACAATAATGTTCCACGCATTTTTCGGCTTTACACCGGCAGAGACACGATGTATTCCTTCTTCTTCTTTCGTGTTCTGCCCGTTACGGAATATCCGCAGATGTCTCTCAGAGAGAGTGCGGCTTCCGTAAGAAAAGGCTCGTTGACAAAGATTATCGGTCTCATCATCTTGTTTCGTACCATCAGCTGATAGTCGATGAAGTCGAATGGGTCGTCGGGGTCTTCCGCCTTCTTCTCCCAGATGCTTACGTCCAGCATTTCGATAAAGTCTCCATCTGGTGGATTCTCCATGTCGAGAAATCTCTTCGGAACAAGCAAAATTGTTTCCTTTGGTTCATGTGTCATAAAGAAATCTGATACAGCACTACAGAATATGTTCAGATTGAACACCTTTGGCTTCAAGCCCTTTGCTTTTAAGATATCATTAACGTTAACGATTCTTGCTACTGCCATAATTCACAAAATTTTAATTGGTTAGACATAGTGGTACAAAAAACCGGCGTGTCTCACGACAGACCGGCTTGAACCATTTAAACAAAATCTAGTTATGATAAGGAGTCAGCCGCTGCTAACGACTGACCTGTTTGGCTTTACTTCTTTCCGAAATAAAAGATTCTGATAAACTGATAAAGTAGTTTCTTGTCACAAAGGTGATAGAGGTCTTCTATAATGTATTCTTTACATTCTTTCGTTCCTTCCCTGAATGTCTTTTGTATTGCTGCGATTTGGATATTATCACATCTAAGCCAGCAGATAAACATCTCACCCAAACTCTCGTAACGCCCATCCTTGTTATAGAATTTAGTTTGCTGCTCATAAGTTTTATTCTTTCTCATAATCCTTACTTTTTTGGTTTTACTTTGAATCGGTTACCGAATCAGTAACCGACTTTTGGCTAGAATGGCTCCCGGCTGGCGCCTTACTCTAAAAATATGATCTAGAGAGCTTAGATTGAAGGATTACCTCCAGTAGTAACTGGAGGAGATCCTTCGTTGAAGAAGCTCTTGTGAATTCTTGCCGGGCCACCATACTACAGGCGGCGAACCTTACTACTTACTGGCGATCACCTTCTCGACCTTAGCCTTATGCCACTCGTTAATCTTGCCCTGGATGTCGATATCGTTCTCTATAATGAGCTGCTTGAAAACACCGAGCATTCTCCAACCCTCTTCGTCGTAGAGCTTGGCTTTTGACTCAAGCTCCTTCAACGAGTTGGCTTCTGACATCTTTCGTCCGTTTTTCCAGAATCTGGCTCCGTGGAACATAATGAGGTTTCTCATCGTGTAGTAGGAGCCGGAACCCTTATAGGCATTGATGAAGGCATCAGACTGCTTGGTGTCCCATGCGAGATGCTTGCGCTTCTTGTTGAACTCGTGAACAGCATCGTAGACTTCCTTGTAGGTATTGCTGTCATACATCTTGCGCGCAAGATTACCGAGAGGAGCATATACCTTCTTTTCCAAGTCTGCGACGAAGATATCCTCGTTCTGAAGACGTACGTAAGGATTGCCCTTACAGGTATGCTTGAATGCCTTTGTCTTCTTTCCGTTCTTGTCTTTCTTGACCTTCCAAATAAGGTTGTCGTCCACATACTTGCGGAGCTTATTGATGTAGTCATAAGCCATATCGGCAGCAACGTAGCCTCCGAACCATCTGTTTCTCGCACCGGCATTCTCGTGATCCCCGTGAGCTGCCATCTTCATCTGAGCATAGAGCTCATTTTCAAGCATGCGCCACTGGTACTCGTAGCCCTTGTGCTGCAAGACCTGGTTGAATGACCAGTTCCATCCGTCCATCTGTCTGAGCATGTGAAACATCTGGCTCATCACCCAACGGCGGAACAGCTTCCAGTTACTTACGTATCCACCCTCGACAATCTGCTTGCCTACCGCATCGATGGTTGCATCGTCCATATCAACAGGGACAGCCGCACCATTCTCGATCTTGATAAGCTTGTCGTCACCGAGAGGGAAGTACTTACTTACGTCAACGCCTGCTGCCTTAAGAGCTTCGAGACGCATCTGCGCCTTGGTCTTCTTACCTGCACCAGCTGCATCAACCTCTACATTGTTAGCTACTACCTTAAGATTCTCACCAGTGATTGTTACAATCTGCTTCATAATTCTAATTATTTTAGTTGGTTATTAAAAATGTTAATTAAATCGTGGATGAGGCTTATGCCCCACCCTTGTTTGGCTCAATCCAGTCTCTGAGGATAATCAGGTCCTTGTCGTTCTTGGAACACCAGAACCAAGTTCCCCATCTGCCGTCCCAGTAGAGGTTGCCTCTGAGGAGCTGAATCAGCACGTACAGTTCCAGCTTGCATCTAGCCACCTCACGTCGCTCACCATACATCATATCTTCGTCAGTGAGTTCTTTCTCAGGCAAAGCCTTGAAGTAATACCGGCGATGTGATTCGGAGCGTTCTGACGGCACAGAATGCTTGTACGCTGCATATCTCTGCTCGATACCTACAAACACAACCTCGGGTGTAAGGTAAGGCGTGTCCTTCGGCTTGTCTTCCTCGGACATTACTACCTTGCCGTTCACTCTACATGTTCTCTTCTGGAAGTTGATGGTGAACTTAGCACCATTCTCAACTTCATTGATAATCTCGTCGTATGTCATAATTCTAAATATTGGTTTATAGGAATGGAGCATTACAGCTCCATATTTTTGGCTTCTTCAACCAAGTCGTAATAATCTCCATCGCTATAGAGCTCAAACTCATCTTTATCACTCCAATTCTTTGCTCGTATATATAGGTAGAATGCTTGTTCGATAGTCAGGCCTGTAGCAGGTGTACTCGCAAGAACTTCGGCCATACATACGTCATCGTTGAAGTAATCCTCTTTCAGCTGATTGAATGTTATTTTCTCCATAATTCTAATATATTGGTTAATATGAAGGCGTAGAATTACTACGCCGTTTTTAGCTTCCCTTGAGTGCTGATATATAGGAACGCACCTCAAACAGGGTAAACTCATTGTCGGAACACGACTTTCTTAAAGAGAATACAAATTCCCTTCCTTCGATCACGTACTGGCAATCCGAACTAGTGTCATCGCACCTTGATATCTCTATTACGATATCGTTTCGTGTACTTCCGGTAAATATGCCTACTCGTAAAATCTTGTCGTAAGCATACTCCATCTGAATCTCATGCAACTGCTTAAGTATCGACTTGATCACATCTTTCTTTTTTCTTCTCATAATTCTAAAAAGTATTGGTTGATAGGAGTGCGCTCAGAGAATCTGTTGCGTAACTGTATGCTTTTGATATATACAGTATTATAGTCCTGAGACTCCTGGATATAATCCAGTGATTCTCAGGATGCTGAATACTGTATTTACAATCGATTCTCCTTGCGCACCATTCGGCTCGCAATAGCTATAGCATAGCCTCAGTAGAGTGTTGCATTCCTGTATCGTCTTGATTATTGCATGTATAAGAACGGGACGCGTACCGGGCAACCGCCAGGTTGTGTCCCGTTGTCACATTACATGCAACTGAATCTGTTCTACTCTTGGCTATGCGGACTGCAATGTCCGTGACTCATCTCTAGTACTTCGTTGCATTGGTGTATGTTCGCGATTAGACCCCGAGATTGGATACGGCCGTCGATATCGATAGACATCGACGGCGGTATTCCACTCACGTGGTATTAAACCTCATACTCTTGATAAGTCGTGATGCAATTCACTTTGGTTGTTGTAGGTACACTTATAGGTCTGTTGCCTTACTATAATCAACTGATACGAACCAGATGGCTTACGCGGGTTAATATTTAATTTAAGGATTAACCCGCGTTATTTGCCAGTTGGTTGGTAAATTACAGCCTCCTCGTGTACCTCGTTTGGCAATAACGTTGTCTTCATCTGAGAGCGTGACACGTAGCTATAACAGCTTGATTCGAGGGCTGTTGTAAGCCGCCGGAGTCCCGGATAGTGTTCCGGGAGGCCGGCGGCATGGAAACAGCACTCATAAATTCACTCTCCTTTGAAGACTACCCTCGTGCTTGGGTAATTCCCTGACCGATGGCTCGGCACAATGCTTTATGATTCTGATTTGACACAGGATTCGCCAGAATAGATGATCCAGGACGTCGTAAGTAGTATACGACGACGTCCAGGATCAACTACTCTGGTTAAGAGACCTGTTTTATAAACTTTTGCCATCCGTCAGGGATTGGTGGTGTGCGCCACCGGTGGAAGTCATACGGACTGGCACATTTCTGTACTTCGTTGATGATCTACGCCTTGTGCGCGAATTCGTCGACAATCCGTCTCAAGTTGCAAACTTGCGAACTTGGACGCATCGTCGACAAATCCCGTTATAGAGGCGCTAGCCTGAATCTGCCCGTCCTTCTTCCACGTCCGTGTGCTCGGTTACAGAGTATGCCGGTTAGAAGATACAGCGCATAGCTTTATCAGATTGATAGTATCCTGGTGGAGAGGATGTTGGACCATCTCTAATCAGAGATAGGTCCACATCATTCGAGACCGGATGGTTAAATCGTCGCTCTTCATTCCGGCAAAATCCTTGCGCTAGGATGCTCATCTACAGAGTATTCACCAATGTGTTGTACGCTGCCCTGCTCGTTCGCAAGGCATTCTGAGCACAACCGATTGATAGATACCCCTTGATTTCGCTCTCTGTCTTACTCCTGTTTGTTGTCACGTTCCTGCCACGGCCTCGGTCTATGCAACCTACAGCCTGAGTCTTAACGTAGCCAAGTCCACCAACTTTCTTCTTGCCTGTCTTGACCGCACGGATGCAGTCCATGACGAAGGTGTTGAGCTTGTCGATGTCCTCCTTTACGTTTATGACCGGAAGAACCTGAGTAGCCCAGGAATAATCGCAGTACCCCTTGTAGAGATATCTGTTCACTGAATTGATGGCTTTCGTCATTGTGGTGTCACGCTTCTTTATCGTCCTCTTCTCAACCTCCTTCTGGAAGGTCTTGATACGTGTGGACGACAGAGAGATACTGTGACCCTTGATGGAATACCCGAGGAATTTGAACCAGTGATTAGCGTCAATATACTCGACTTTCTTAGGGTTGAGCGTCATCTGCATCATCTCCAGTTCGCTCTTCATAATATCCATGGCTTTCTCATAGTCTTCACCGACAAACAGCGTATCATCTGAATAGCGGACGTAATATCCGTTAAGCTTAGACAGCTTGTCGTCAAGATGGAAGAGAATAACATCAGCCAGCCATGCGGCAACAGAGCATCCCTGCTTGAGGGATTGATACTTCTCACAGAGGTTGTTTTCCTCATCGAAATAGATATCTGTGTGATAGTAGTCACGGATGACATCTATCAACGCGGACTTTCCGTACTTCTCCTCTACCTTGTCGAATGCCCAGTCGATGAACCGAATAGGCACGGAATCAAAGTACTTGGAGAAGTCACCTTTCCATCCGATGATTTTACCATCTGCCGAGTATATTATCCGAGACACATCTTGCACCACACGACCGCAGCCGATACCTTTCTGGTACGACGTGCAGCGTGGATGCACCATCTCTGGCATCAGCTCAAACAGGAGGTCGTTGGCGATGCTCAAGAGGATTCTGTCCACAGCCTCATTCACATAGACTGTACGGAAATCTCCGTTGTCTTTCGGAATCTTGGCTGTATGAGGCGGCATTATCTTGTAATTGCCGCTCTTGATCCTCTGATACATAGCTAGACGAGCCTTTGGCTCTGTCAGCTGATACATTACTGCTTTGTTCATGTCCTTGAATAAGCCTTTCTCGATAGCGTACTGCCATCTGGCTTTCTCGAAGAACATACTTAGGATTCTGTCTTCATTCATAATTCTTCTTGTTTTGGTTTGTGTGGTGGTACGTGACCACCTTTTAGCTAAAACCAATATTCTCCGGAGCCTTCGTCATAGTGAGGGTAATAATCGGATGATGCCTGGTCCGCATCGTAATCCATCTGAGCCATCTCCTCCGCTACTGCCCTATCTCCGCACTCACGGAAATATTTCTCTTCCAATTCTTTTTGCATTTCTCTTGTCATAATCGTAATGTTTTGGTTATTGTGCGCAGTCCTTAGCTGCGCTTTTCAGCTTTTCGTTTCATATACTCCTGCCACCATTCCTGGATTTTCATTTCTCCTGCGTGCAGTCTTTTCCAATAGTCTTCTGAACAAGCTATCGATGTAAGCTTGTCTGCTAACTCTGCCTGATTCTCCATGATTCCTACGAGTTTAGTTTTCTGATAACTGCATTTACCTCATCGATATATGAGTTACTTCTCTCTATCTGTTCTTTGTCGTCTTTCTTGATGGCGATTTTAAGAGTGACCTTCTCGTTGGCTAGCAATGCCGCTAGTCCATGCTTAATCATACAGATGTCCTGTATTCCTAAATTCTTCATATCTATAATGTTTTGGTTATTGGTAGGGAGATTACTCTCCCCGTTTGGCTAGTCGATGTGCTGATAAGTCTCCCCGTAGTTTTTCTCATAATCGATGTAGGATTCCTGATCATCTTCGGCTTCTATAGTTTCTCCGCAGAAATGGTCGGAACCGAGAATGATAACGGAATCGTTGTAGGCCGTTTCCACTTGTTTCAGTGCGTCAGCCTCACTCTCGGCATCAACGCTCACTACCTTGTTTAAAGTCTCTGTGACTGATACGTAATATCTCTTCATAATTCTCTTTACTTAATTGGTTAATTGTGATAGCCCGAAGGCTATCTTTAAGCTAATGCGTTCAACACTCTGTGGGCGTTGTATGCGACGGGATTCTGATATCTCATCTCTGCATAGATTCTGCGCTCACAAATCTCCATACATCTCTCGTGTGCGATATTCTCGGACAAGGCATCAAGCTCGATATGGGTGCTGCCAGATGATGGCTTGCCCACACAATACTTGTGCCCGTCACGATAGCACACGATTCTTCTGTTCACTCTGTAGATAGTTCTACTTCCCTTCTGTGAAATTGTAATCTTTCCCATAATTCTATTTAATTGGTTAATAGAAGAGGAGCATGCAAGCTCCCCTTGTTAGGCTGCATCTTTCGGCTGTAAGCCGTGTTCTTTGATAACCTCTTCGATGAGGTCATCAGCATCTTCGAAGTACTCTCCCCAGCAGGAATCAATCTCCTCCCAGTCGTAGGAGTCAGAAGTGTCTCCGTCGTCGTACATTTTAGTGTAGTGACGCTTCTTTTCAAGGATATATCCTTTTACGTCACCCCACATCCACATACCAATATCCTTGACTTCGCTCTCAAACAGCTCGATGGCACGATTCTTCCAGTTCTTGGTATTCGTATCCACCATCTTCTTGAAGCGCTCCTTGTCACAATAGGCAACACCTTCTACGTAGTCTCCCTGGCAGTATCCTGTGGAAGACCACTCGTATATCACGATTTCGTAAGCTATGTCATCAAGCAGCCAGATCAAGTCCTCGTTGTTCATAGGCTCAATCATCTCTGCTCTCATGTCATAGTTCTTGATTTCGTCAGGAGTGAACTCTACCGAAGTCTTGTACGCCTCTCTGCTGTCGTAATAATCAAGTTCCCATACATGAGAGCTTCTATCATACGATAATTTAGCAGAGCGGTGCTTGTTGCTCTTCAGATATTTTACAAGACGATTCTGCGGAACATACTTGTATACAAGCTCACGGAGAGCATCCTGCAAGCTGTGGTCGTTTGTGTCGTATTTTCTATCATATATTTCATCCCAGTTGCAGCCGTTACTTAATCTTCCACTACCACAACTGGTATACTCCCAAAGATACACACCTACCAAATCCCATGCAGAGCAAGGCGATTCAGCATCCTCATCCTGGTAAATGGTGATTCTGTAATCACCGATTTCCTTCTTTGCAAATTCGTAACTCATATCTAATCTCATTTAAATGGTTAAACATTGAATATCCCCATGCTAGGGGATATTGTTAGGCTTCCTCCATCATAGAGTGAACCTCTTCAAGGTAATTGCCGAAATTGTACTTGATGTTGTACGTGCCGAACGCCTTGAAATACCATTCTTCGAGATATCCTCTGTCCTTGTTAGCCTGCTCGCTGTCTTCTGCGGAATCGAGTCTGGCTACCATCTGAGGGTAAAAGTCGTAGTAATCATCACCATCGTAGTCTGATGCCCACCACACACCTGTTCTGTGCTTAGGGTAGTCCTCGTACAGATTGGCAAAATTACCATCCATGCGCTGGTCGTTAAGATGGAGATATTTCTTCATCTCTCTGTTTACCTTGTGAGTAAACTCCCATGCAAGTGACTGGATATTCTCACTGAGCACATCTGCAATGTATTCTTCCAGATCTTCTGCGTCATCGAATTCCTCCAGACACTCACGATAGAGGCCCTCAATTACCTTGGCGAAGCTTTCAACACCGATATAATCGGCTACTTTCTCGATAGCTTCACCCTTGTTATTCATAACAACTTCTACAATATTCTTTTCCATAATTCATCTGTTTAATGGTTCATAATGGTTCCCTCCGAAGAGGGATTTTAGCTGATTAAACTCTCATTGAGCGTGTACGTATCAATGTCGTACTCGTAATCGGTTTCGTTGGTACACTGGGATTGATGGCGGTAACCGCGCAAATCCTCAATCTGCTCTTTTGTCGCTCCATCTTCCTTGGCTACCTTACAACATCTTCTGATACTACCTGCTACAACAAGTAATTCGCGACTTACGTATGTATGCCATTTGTCTGTGCGATAGAGAGCATAAACTTTCTTTGCCATATTCTAATTTTTAATTGGTTAATAATGGTTCCCCACGATGATGTGGGGAGTTTTAGCTAATTATGGCTATTTCGCCATATTTCCTGTAGAATTGTCTGTACGCATCAAGCTCACTGAGAGCCTGGATGTCTGTAACTTCCAGCTTGCCGGTATCCTTGCGTACTTCAGCGAAAGAGAATGTATTGTCGTGCGTCCACTTGATAAGAGATACACGCCTTGCTGCATTCTCTTCTGTCTTCATTACTTCACACTTCAGTAAATCGTCATTCAGGATTTTCTCTAATTCACTCATAATATATAGATTAATTATAGTCACACATTATTTCTGTCTCACTGATAATTTCATCACAATACTTGCAGCGATGGCACATTATGTAGCCTTTTGCTAGTAATTTGCTGAACTTCGGGTATGGGCATTTCTCGCCCATGCCAGCTCTCGTAATCTCAATTTTCTTCATATTTCAATCTGTTTGGTTAATAGAAATCCCCACCCGTGAGAGTGAGGATTGGTTTGGCTTAATACAGACAAGCTCTGAAACAAAGCTTGTCGCTTATCACACCATCTTTCTGCAATCCGTCCTTCCAATCGTTGAACATTATGTTCAAGTCTAGGTTGAACTTTGTCTTCTTACCTGTGTAGTCGATACCACACTCGTCGCAAAACTGCCAGAATGCTTCACGAAGCTGCTTCTGGTTTGTGATCTGATATTTATTCGCCATAATTCAAATAATTTATCTTGGTTAAACAATAGAAGGCACGCTCAGACATGGGCGCACCTTTTTAGGCAAATACTACTCTTCTTCATCTTCATCCTCTTCCTCTTCTTCATCGTCTTCCTCCTCGTCGAGGCAATAATAACTATCCAGTTCATCTGTGCCGGAATAGCCATCGTCCACACACTGCTCATAACTACGGAGACCTGTCCTGGCATAAATAATGTCTGTCATCGCTTCCTCGTTCCAGCCATTTATGTCCGTGACAAGTCTAACCTCGTCCTCTGTGGCGATATTGTTATCAACAATGAAATCCCACAGCATAGCCTCAATACTTTCTTTCATATCCTTTGAATATTTAGTTAATAATAGCTCCTACGTGTCTCCACGCAGGATTTTTTGGTTTATCGCTCCTCTACTTTCACGCTCACGGCATAAGGCAAGTCATCTCTGTCAACCTCCTTCCATTCATACTCAACGACAGTGCTCATGTATCTGTTCTCCATCTTATAGATGGCGCCATCTATAGTTCTCTTACTGATGGTGCATCTCGTTTTCTCGACCTTGAACTTGACGTGAGCCTCGTATCCGCCATTAATGAACTCAACGAGTCCTTCTCTTCTCGCAACTGCCACACATCCGTGGAATGCGTTAATGAATACGTACTTTTCTCCATCGAAATACACGTCAACGCGCGTATTGTTCTCTGTCCTCTTTATATACTCCATATCTATTGTATTTTTGGTTAAACATGGTTTCTGTGCAGATAGGCTGCACAGAATGTTGGCTAAAATCTTCTAGGACGCATGTACGCACGCTCAATCTCCTGAGCTTTCTTGTCCACACGAGAGGCACGTCTGTAATACTCGCTCTTGTCGAGCTTCTTTCTCGCACACTCCTCGCTTATCACCTCCTTGTGGCTCGCTACGAGCCTTGCAAGGAACCTTCTGTCTCCGTCTGTCATAATTCTGAATTTTATTGGTTAATAATAGAAGTGTAGCCCTATATGAGGACTACATTTGATTAGGCTATCTTTCTCCAACCTCCATAAAACGGATGACCTCCGGCATCAACGCACGCCTCAATTTCCTCAACAGATAGGTAGTCAATGCGTATATACGCAGGATAACAATCAGGGTCCTCCATTGTTGGGTCTGTGTAGCAGTGCATATCATCCTCGTCGTTAGCCTCGTAATCGTACAATCCGTACAACTCATTCTTTTGGCAATACACGAGATAACGCTCCATTGCTTGCTCCAAGTCGTAAGCGTAGATGTCAATGATAGGCTCTACGTAACAGAACCGGTATAAATGCGTACCATCTTCCTTTGTGTTAAATGTATTCATAATTTATTCTGTTTTGGTTAATAGCAGGCAGCACATTATCGTACTGCCCAATTCTGGCTAGATATTGTACACCGGAGATTCTGAAGCATTCAGGATAGAACTGCCGGTGAGAATGGAGAATGCACAGGGATCAAAATCATCGAAATTCTTCATCCTCTCGATTTTCTTCTGTATCGCAGCACGTATGGATGACATATTCCATCTGCCGTCGATACGCATGACAGAATCCATGCCCACCATCTCTACGGTTTCTTCTTCATCCGTAAATCTCATGTTCACAAGGTCAAACTTGTTAAGCTTGTGATAAAATTGTACCCATTTACTCATAATTCTACATTTTTGGTTTGTAGGAGAGGGAGATAAAACTCCCTCAATTTTTAGGCTGAGTACTTCTTGATGAAATCCGTGAGATCTGCTAAATTGGAATCAATTTCCTCACGGCTATCTACGCAGGACAGATTTAGATAAAGGGCATCATCGGCGGAAACATTTGTATACACGGAAATATATCCTCCTTTTTTGCCCACGCTTATCTCGAAGATCAGCTTCTCGTTACCAAACAAGTCACGCTGCATCTCCTGTAAGCGTGGTAAAACCTTACTGCGCAGATAATCTCTGCACTCTTCCCATTTAGGATTCTCTAATTTCTTCATAATTCTGATGTTTTATGGTTTAACATAGTATGCGTGACAACTGCCACGCACATTTTAGCCCATACACAGCACCGCTATCTCCGAGAAACTTTTGGAGATAGCCTCCTTGCTACGATAATCTCTGTAGCCTCTGGTATTGTTGTTGTGCCACTGTCGTGCAGCAATTTTAATTTTCTCCATCTCGTGGAGCAATGCACGTTCGAAGTTCTTTTGTGATTTTCTGTCTTGCATAATTCAATTTGTTTAATGGTTCTACATAGTATGCCCAGGAAAATGCCTGAGCACATTTTTGGCTACTCGTACTTGTTGAGCATGAAAATACGAATGCAACCATCTCCGTTCATAAGCATTTGACATTTGTCATCGTCATTTATTATGTTTCCACATATTTTCTCGAAGAACGGATACGGGTCATCGACAATACTCTTGTAATACAATGCCATGTACGTACCAGGGATGAGAGGATAAGAATCCTCAGGTTCTCCGCCGAATACGTCACACGCCTGTGTATCAATCAGTACACGACGTACCGAGAAATTGCCCTCAACTTCCTCTGCATCCATTCCACGCAAGAGGTCGACAATCTCATTCTTGCTCAAATCTTGCTTTAATATTCTATCCATATTTCTCTAATATTTTGGTTAATAGAAGAGAGGAGCGGAAACTCCTCTCAGATTTGGCTACTTTCTGAGACCTACGAACATTGTAGGTCCCTCTGCTGTGTAACTGGCGTTAAGCTCTGAAATCTCATTCGCCTGGCTGATAACTGTCTTTCTCAGCATCACGTTTGCTCTGTGACAATTATACAGAGTAATTGATACTGCAAACAATGCAAAGCACACTACGACAAATAATGCCACGAAAATTTTCTGTTTCATAATTCTGTAATTTAATTGGTTATATTATCGTACTGCCTGGATTTCTCCAAGCAGAATTTAGCCAAATGTTTCCAAGCACAATTTTCGTACTTTCTAGATTTACGAAACTCCAGGCAGAACGAAACTTTCCAAGCGGAGCGTGGATCGCCACAGCTCACGGAAATACCACTTGCCCTTTTTCGTACTGCTCCAAATATGCACAAGCAGAATCCCGTAAAGAATTCCAAGCACATTCAGGAGAATTATCGTACTTGCCAAGCAGATGAATATTGGCGATGTCTGAATAAATCCAAGCACAATTATCGTACTTGAATAAATAATCTGTCTTGCTTTCATATCTATATTTTTTTGGTAATTGTTCCGTAGCCACACACGACAATTATCGTACTGGCTACGGATTTTAGGCTCACAACACGCAGAATAATGTAAGCACACCATTCTGCAAAGACCCGAATTCTACGTGACTTAAAATCTCCTGAGCATCTGCAATGATACTCTCAACCTCTTTCATATCGAGGCATTTAATTCTCATCGTACTCATAATTCTGTAATTTTGGTTATTGTTCCCTACAAGCGTAGGGAGATTAGGCTACTGAATTCCGGCAGACCAAGCGAATCTTTCTTCTTCATCATTCAGTCTGTAGATACTGGAAAGCATACCAAACAGGCGAGGACCGCTTTTAACGAGTTCATCATAGGCATCCTCTGCACTCTGGTCTGTCACATTAATACGCACAAGCGTCTTTCCTATCTTCTTCAAAATCTGTTCTTTCATAATTCTAATATTTAAATGGTTGATAATTGTAGAGCGGAGATTTCTCCCCGCCCCGTTAGCCAGGATGTGCATCTTTGCACCACGTTTTATCATTATCGTCTTAACTACGTGGCTCACACCCTACAGTTATTATGGACTGCATCCAGTCAGTTTCTCTCGCTGCAAACTATTACGTTACCTGTGCCAACTGACAACACATTTCAGATAGCTCTCTTTTTTCGGATATACCTCACGTGGAATATAGCTACATTATCCACGGTGATTTCACGGATAACCACTCCGCACGGCTCACAACACCATATAGAATATGAATTATGATTTCTTTCTGAAACTCTCATCTCGCTAGATGATACAAATTCCCTAGCCGTCGTGCCGTCTCATCTCATTCGACGCTCACGCCAGGAATTTTTGCGTATCTCTCGGATGGATGTCTCTGAGTAACTCGTTACTCTCTCCCATCTCGGTGTGCCTCTCGCACTCTCGATTTACTGAGATACTTCTCTTGAATTTTGGCAATTAGTCCCCTGAGGGAGAATAAATTCTCTCTCTGAGTTAAGCCCACACACCACGACAAGGTTTCCAAAATCGTGTGGGAAAAATAAGGATACGACGACCCGCTCCAAGTTGAAAAACCTGGAGTAAAATTTCCCACTGGCTACCTGCTAGATAGTCAGTGGGGAAAATGTAAGGGGTAAACGATAGGTAGTTTTTCGCTACCTATCAAGTTTACTTACTTTTGCGCTGCTGCTAACTTTGCCTGTAAATCTGCAATTTGCTTCTGCAAATCCGTGATAGTCTCAGATTTTTTCTTTGCTACCTTTGCACCGCCTGCAAATTTATGGTGTAAATCTGACAATTTACTACCTAATCGCTGCAAGCTATCTATAATCGATGTTTGCTTATCTTTGCCGTTTGTATCAAACCACGCAAAGAAATTAGGCAAATTGTGTGTACGTGAAAACTCACTAACGGCGGTACGCACGCACTCTGTTTGTAGGTTGCAATATGCCGTATCTGCTAGCACGTACTTTGTAGCGAGCTTGTTGTACTTTGCACGTGCGCTCTCTAATTCTTTCTTTGCTGCCATCAACTCGCTATCTGTAGTTTCAGAAAGAAGCTTCTTTCTGTAGCTATTAAGCACGTCTAAACTCTGTGCTAAAACAGCACTTTTCTTGCACTCGCTAACATAACTAGCTACCTTTGTGCTCACGTGCTCGTAACCTTGAGCACCTTTTGTCTCTTTATCCATAGTCTATTTATTTAAATGGTTGCAAAGGAAAATCCCTTTGTACCTACATAACTGCAAAGGTAATGCCAAACAACCAGTTTAAAAATAGTCTATTTATACATTTAACATCTTGTATATAGCTTATTATCAGTTAGTTATAAAGCTTGTAATAATTCCACTATATGGCAGTATTTGTGAGTTTATGTTAATGTTATAATATTTTAACTCATCTGCCAAAATGGCAAAACGTAACTATCTAATAATCAATATGTTACAAAGTATATCGTGTCAGCATTTGTTAAATTTATAACCTTTTTAAGTTAACGAACATCAATCTTTACAAACGTGTAACTAGTTAATAATCAGATAGTTACAACTGCCAAAGTGTCAGTTAATGATATATAATTTTAACTATATATGTAATATTATTTTGTTATTTTAGTTAATATTCCTTTAATATGTTAAACACTGAATATTTATACAAGAATAAATATGGTAAAGTTTTATTGGGTCAAGTAATATGCAATAATCTTTTGTGTTCCACGGTGGATATTTATGCAAAATATGGAATTAATATGCAGTGTAAGTGATTGATAATTAAGGGGTTACAAAAGCTAGTTTATAATATAAACCAACAATGTTAAAAAGTGTAAATATTGATGTTTCACGTTCGTTTATATAGTGTAAACCAACATAATTTGTTATATCTTTTCAAGATATACCCCCACACCCCCTTTGTAGCCCTAAATCAGCGCGGTAGTCACCTCATCTAAAAATTTTTTCTTCCGTTTTTTAACCTACTTGTAAGGTTTAATTACTTTTGCTACCGAAAACATATTTATGCATATTCATCCATCTGCCTATTTTTAACATTTGGAAACATTAACTTCTATATCGGTGAGCAAAACCATAAATGTATATCTATTATTCATCAAATGTATATCCAATATGTATATTTATACCCTTTATTTACTAGGGTTATAGCATATCTACAGGATATTTACCGTATCTTTGTATTGTCGATATTTTATAGTCGACATGTTGTAAGGACGGGCTGACGCGTGTTATCCGTCAGAAAGTCCCTGTTTATCGGGGGTAATCCTACATAATAACGGAAAATTAATATTATTATTGTACATAAATGGAAAATGGTATTGCTATAGACACATTGCACGCTCAGCTGCTGGACCTTTCGAGGCATGACGAGTACGGATTCGAAGAGCTCCGTTGTCAGGACTGGGGTAAGGCGAACTCTGAGAAGTACAACAAGCTGAAGTCTAATTTCATCAGGTCAATGAGACGTCTGGCGAAGAAGGCTCCCGTGAAGTACTATGGTGGTTCGTATTACATGTTCAACGGTAAAATATATGAAGCAGTTCCGAAGATCGTACTGGAGCAGGCTTACCAGCTGTTGCTCCTCGACCTGGCCATGGCTCCGATGCTAGGCATAAGTACGGTGATGAACAAGTCGTTCATGGAGGTGATAGAGTGCTACAACATACTGAGACCGACCTTCGATATCGTTGCATTCGCCAACGGAGTTGTTGACTTCGGCAGCGGTCTGAAGTATCCGAACGTGATGCCGTTCTCTCCCGACTACCATGTTACGTACTACCATCCCTACGACTACAATCCGAGGGCGAGGTGTGACAGGTGGATGAACTTCATACACGAGGTGCTCCCTGACAGGACGTCGAGGATGATCCTCCAGATGTTCCTCGGCCTCGGTCTCATACAGAGAGGTACTGCATACAATCCGTACGAGGGGAAGGAATCATCGAAGATTGAGCTGTGTCTCCTGCTCATCGGTACGGGAGCCAACGGAAAGAGTGTCATCTTCGACGTTGCCTGCAACATATTCGGAAAGGACAGGATAAGCAAGATGGACTACGCCGACCTCACTGCTGACGGTGACGAGGGAATGAGGGGAAGGTATCCTATAAGGAACGCCATCTTCAACTGGTCTTCCGATTCCGACCCGAAGAAGTTCGGAAGGAAAAATACCGGAATGTTCAAGAGGCTCGTGAGCGGAGAGCCCGTCCCGATGAGAAAGCTCGGCAGGGATATCCTGGAGGGGAACTCAATCCCCTACCTCATCTTCAACCTCAATGAACTTCCGTTCCCAGACGATGCTTCGCTCGGATTCATCAGGCGCTTGCAGTACGTGAGCTTCGACGTGACCGTTCCAAAGGAGAGGCAGGACCCGGAGCTGGCGAACAAGATCATCCGTGAGGAGCTGAGCGGAGTGTTCAACTGGATATTCCGTGGCGCGATGGAGCTGAGGAGCAGGAAGTACAGGTTCCCGGCAGCTGAGGGCAGCAGGAGGCAGCTGCTTATCTCTCTTCTAGGAAGCAATCCTATATATGCCTGGATAAGGGCGTATGATATGAGGTGCAGCCAAGAGGCGAGGGGCGAGATTTCGGAGTGCATGCTTGCCAAGGAGATGTACGAGAGGTTCGTCGAGTTCTGCAAGGCCAACGATGTCGAGGAGAAGGATATCCCTACGATTCAGAAGTTCGGGCGTGATATGAGCGACAAGTACGGCTTCTTCAAGAAGAGGTCGCAGGGCGGAATGACGTATCAGGTGTACGGCGCCCAGATGATTGACCTGAAGCAGGAGCTTCTCATCAATGACGTGAAGAATAAATTGCGTGGTGAGGAGGACATCAAGCAGCCGGAGAGCTTCATTCAGCCTGATGATTAACGGTTATAAAACAGATTTCTATGATAGACAAGGAATATATCAAGGAGATTATCTCCTGTATCACGAAGAAGAAGGCTGACGGGAATATCGTTCCGGCCACCGCTTCGATGAGCGAGATTATGACTGCTGTTCGCGAGGATGCCCTGGAGTGCATGAGGACCATGTGTAACGAGAGTGAGATTGCGGTGAACAGGACGTTGAACAGTATTTCATTCAAATGTTTGTAGCTTATGGGAGAAGAACGTAATTTTGAGTTTTTTATAGGCGACTGTCAGTTTCCTGCTGTTGTTTCGCCAGAGTCAACAATATGGCTGCTACCTGCGGACTCCAACGAAGAAGAGGTATCTGGCTCTATTAAGAAGTATGTAGATAAGGCTGCTGAATCAGGCGGTAGGATGTCTTCTTTCAGGTATGGAAATATCAGTGGTGAGTTCACCATTGATGTTGAATGCAGTAAAGGCTTAAACGAGCTGCTGCTCGAAATCCTCTACGGCGACAGAATAAGAAAAATTACAGAGCGCCTCAATAACGAGTGGCTGAAGAAGATGTGGAAGGTTTCTGAGGATGACCTAATGGTTTTCAGATTCGAGCAGATAGCCAAAAAGTTCGATTCTTCGCTTGAAAGACGGCTTTCTGCTCGTGAAAGGCTAGAAGCTATACGTAGAACGAGATATACAGCTTTTTAATTATGAGAAGACATCACAATCCGAACAAGGTTCCTCCGTTTAAGCCTGACCCTGAGCATTGGACTAAGAAGGTTCATTCCTGGAAGGCGAAGGTTGCCTATGAGACTGAGGATGATGCTTGGGAGTTTCTTAATCAGAATCCGAGATTGAATGCACTCGGTTGGCATCCTTACTTGTGCAAGGTTTGCTCAAAGTGGCATATTGGAAGGTTACACAATAAATAGTTAAGATATGGAGATTAGAGTTAATATTTTAGGAAAGGTCGCTTACAAAGAAAGTGTAAGTAGGTTTGATATTGAAAAAGCCGAACTATATCCATTTGGAGATGGTGTCTATGCGGTAATGGATGGAGAAAATTTCGTCGGGTTAAGAGTCGTGTCTGACAAAAAACACAGCGACGAAAGAGGTGATTATTATGAAACTGTAGAGAGGTGCTGGGCGAATGGTAAAATCACAAGCTCTGCAACTATCATAGAGCATGAAGAAAGGTTGAAGGATTATATCGACAAGTGTTTCGGTCGTCTTGAAGCTATTGTTAAAAAAAACAACGATTGTATCAGTAGTGTAAGTGAAGAACTTGATGGATTTATAAGTAATTCTCAGGATGATTTTTGCTCTATTGAGAAATCTCTTGAAAGAATAGAGAAAGATGGTGTTGGTAGTGGAAAAGGTATCAGCGAGAAGACATTATTGTCTGCTATCGAGATTGTGTCAAAACAGAAATAGTTGAGAATATGAAGAAGAAAGGATATTACGAATACGAAAACGGAATCTACCCTTTGAAACTTTGGGTACACATCGGTAAAGACTTGAAAGAGCTGATAGATTCATGTTTTGACAAGTGCAATGCTCCCGATAGTGATTACGGCGGCGTTACGTATTCCGATGCTGTCAGGAAGAGCGACAGAAGACGTGGCGTTCTTGTATCGTTTCCGTGTCAGAAGGTTATGTCGATGAACTATTGCTGCCACGAAGCTTCTCACGTCTGCGATGCCATCGAGGAATATACTGACTTGGAACACGGCGGAGAGCCTTCTGCCTACTTGATGGGTTGGATTGCTTCTTGCATCAACAATGCTCGTTTGGGTATTGGTGATTTCGTTGAACTAAAAGATAAGGAGGAATAGCTTATGGATAAAAATGAGAAATTAAAACTTGGTGACATTTACTTTGCGCCTAAAGAGTTTTTCCTAAATAATTCCGTAGGAAAGCTAAAGCAGCAAATAGAAAGTAATGCGGATGTCCGAGAGAACGGAATGGTTATGTGTGCGGTTATTGAGGATATGAATTCTGTTTTTCCACACAAATCGGAATATACAATAGCAGTTAAGCAAAAAGAGTTTGCACCTCCAATTAGGGCTTATGTAAATAAGGACTATGACTTTGAGTGCTTTAAGCAACTTTCGAAAGCAGAAATGAAAGTTTATGGTCTGCTTTGGTTTTGTTTTGGGGTTTAATATAGAAGGAAATAGCTTATGATTAAGAAAGAAGATATTAAGGTAGGTCTTGTATTCACTTTGTGTGAAAGAAGGGGAAAGGATGAGAGAGGATGGATTTTGCATTCTATAGCATCTGGGGGATTCGATGTTCTGCTTAAAGACAAAGTGGATCTTCCGGTCTTGTTCAAGATAGTTGACATAAAAGATAACCGTGTTACAATCGAGACGGTACGTGAGTTTTTTGTGATGGGAAATAGTCACAATACGATTTTTGGTAAATTGGAGGAACAGTGGACTACCACAAGATTCTGTTTTGGTATAGAGGAATTTAACCGAATTATTACAGAAACAGGAAAAAAATGGTTGTCTATGGAAGAAATCATCAATTTGCGTAATTGCGCAAACAATCTTTCAGAAGAAACCGTTAACAAACTGAACGGAGTGCGCGACATGTCGCAAGATGTCATGCTCTTTAATAGAATTACGGGAGAGATGCAAGAAACCTATATCAAGAAGAATCACGACTACGGAAATGCCTTTTCTGAGATGTATGATGAGCTTGGTATCAACTACGGCTACGGAAAGACACGAGAGGAAGTGAATCGTATCAAGACGTTGAAGGATAATGAAGCGCAAGTTGCTAATGAGACATTGGAAGATGCTCTTCTTGACTGCGCTAACTATTGTATCTTGACATTGATGGAATATCAAAAACGTAAGGAACATGGAGCAGACTGATTACACTTGCAAGGATTGTTTCTTCTTTAAGGATGGAACTTGTAATAACCCTAATGAGATTAGGTTTACTTCTGAGGAGAATCCATCTTGCACAGATTTCGAGTATAAGGAAATAAAAGTTGAACTTTAAAATATTGTTATCATGGCATTACCATTTGGAAAGACTATCAAGACAAGACACTTCACCGTGCTGAAGTTCAGTAAGAGCTTGTCTAAGAAAGAGGTTGCTTCACTCAGAGAGGATATCCCTGCTGAGATCAAGAAGCATTTACAGAGAGGATCGCTGCCTTTCATCAAGATTGCTAACATTGCCGGCACATGGGGAATCGAATACTCCATCGGTACATCCATGTACGCTGCACTCGATGAGTGTGTTCCTGTGGCTGTAGGAGACCATTACGAGTTCTCCAAGGACGATGGAAACATCATCGAGGCATTTGCCCAGCTTATGTATGCGGATACATCGTTGCCTGGCGATGCAGAATACACGGCAGGCAAGTTGAAGCTCCGTGACGAGTACCTTGCCCGTGAGTCTGCGAGACTGAATGCTGCTGCTGACAAGGGCAAGACAGAAGAGCAGCTTCGCAAGGAGAGCGATGAGGCCGTACAGGAAGTCATCGACCGCGACAAGCACGCCGAGACTATTCTTGAAATGGCAGAGCAGATTAAGAAGGAAGGAGGCAAGGATGAGCGATAAATTGCTTGAGGTCGTTCAAGACCATACTTCCCTAGTACAGGCACTCCAGTTCATTTTGGAGGCCGCTGAGACGAAGAAACTGCCATCATACGGCGTTCTTCCTACGTTTAATGACGATATGCTTGAAGATCAGGTGCGGATTGCGCTTGAACTCATCACCGGAGAGAAGTATCCCTGATTGAGTTTATATTTTTCTTCTACTTTCATAATATAAAAGTGAGGGGTGGCATCTGTGAAGACACCACCCCTCGTAACCAATTAAACAGAATTACGAACAGCAGAACGAATCTGTGAACGTATATCTGCCTGCAAAGGTACTTGGTTTTGCAGAAATTCTAGTAAAACAAAGTTACTTTAACACGAATTTAACTATTTCTTCTTCTTTTGGAATGTCGCCTGGCCATTTTTAAAGATAATGCAGTCCTCGCAGCATCGAGGCATTGACAGAGGAATGTAGTAATGGACCACATTGTTTTCCGTATCAATTTCATCCTGCTTAATCTTAGAATAGTCTGCTATCATGGCTGTCGTCTTTTGCCACTCTGGAGAGCCAAACTTCTGCTTGCGCTGAGCGATAACGAGGTTTCTCAGAATCTCTTCCTTCGAGGTAGCCTTAATAAGTTCCTCCTGGGTGAGCTCATCGGCGTTCTCGTTCTTCACTTTCTTTCCCTGCACCTCTGCGATTCTCTTCTGAACGGACTCCTGGGCTTCTAGCTTATTCATCTCGTTTTCGAGGAAAGATTTCTCCCACACACCTATTCCTTCTCCCTGAAATGCGATGGCCCAGCTGTCACGGACAGACATACCTGAACCACGGAGGCTGGCGTAGATATAATAGCGAGGGTCTTTCATCTTAAGAGCCTTCGCCTTCTTATATGTATCGACGGATAACGTGTATCCTTTTGTTTCTTCAATCATAATCTTATTTCTTTTTATTATCCTTGAATGCAAATACCGTAAAACATTGACACGAAACATGGAATGGTGGGTATGGATCTTTGAAAGAATGGAGTCCGGCATCGGCTTCGTTTTGACAAATCAAGCACGGGAAGTCGCTTCCTCTCTTGACATAGAACCCGATAGCCTTGTTCTCCTGCCCATACTCCTGCTCTGCCTGTCCCCACGCCAAAGCAATCACCTGAGAAGCGTTTCTTACGATATTCTGATAGGCGTTCTTGTAGTAGCCCTTTCCGTAAGAAGGAACATCGATGTTGATGTCCTTTCTCTTCGCCTTGGTGATGACTGATGTGTGGTATGGGTCCTTGTAGCCGGTTCGGATGGAAGAAATGAGCTGCTGTTCTGAATATCCCATCAATGTTCCCGCCTTGATCATCCTCACAATATCTTCAGCAAAGTTACCGAGATAGACGGCGTTTCTTTCGGATGTTGTCTTTCCGTAGATGTCGCTGACGAGAAACGATTCTATGTTCTCGCTGTCAATCCCTAGAATCTTGCACGAAGCCTTTGAGTAGGCAGAGATGTAGCTGTTAATGCTCTCCTCTGCATCGGCAGTAACATTCTTGGCGTAAGAGAGCAGGGCCGACTCGTTAGTGAGCCTGCCCGCACCTCTGTATCGCTTACTTGCGGTAATTACCTTTTGTGTCGATTTCCAGAGAATATCTGATATGTGGCCCTCGCAGTTTCGGATTGCCTGCAAGCGCTTCCTGCTGTAATCGACAGAACGTTTTAACTCATCCATAGGCTATTAATGGGTTTGATTGTATTTTTTCCAATTATTCTCTTGAGGCTTGTTCCCCCATTTATCGGTATTCTTACCCTCGCTAGGCCTTCCTGCCTTCCTTCCGTTACCTGTACGAATGTTTCCATTGCCTCCGTTCTGGATCCTCGCAGTAGCTTCCTGCTCCTCGATGGCGTTCTCAGTTTCGTTATCCGCACGCTGTATATCCATGAGGAGGTCCTGCTGATCCTCTTCCTTCTTTTCACGCAAGATACGCTCCCACTCGGCATTCTTTGGAAAGTCAGGACAACGCTCCGATGCAGTCTGCTTCGATAGGAATCCGTTCTGAACGGCAGTTGCAAGATTTGTAAGAAGTTCCGTCTTGTTCTGATGTGTATAAGGCTCAATCCATGCATTGATATCGAGACCAACAATAGAAGCCGTCGCATTGTTTTCGTATCCGATTCCAAACTTGGCGATTTCAACCAGTTTATCAAGGAATGGCTGCAATTTCTGAGCGTCATTCATAGCTACCTCCAATGCTGGGGAATAGAGAAGCTTGATAGCTACACCTGGAAGGTCACCAGACTTCAACTCCGGTGGCTTTACCGTGAATGAAAGTTCATAGATAAGGTCATACGACTTATTGAGCTGAGTTGCGAAAGCTTCAGAAGCATCTGTGCCATTAAGGAATCCTGCATCGTTATCCTTGTTGTTCATAGCGATAACCTTGGCCGCTCCTGTCATATCGTCGCCAGAGATGGAAATTTCCTCACCATCACCTTTAATATAGAATACCGGGAAAGCGTACGCTTTGTTGTTCTCGCAAAGGTACGAAAATGCCTCCTCGTAATCTTCGATGTTTTTCTGAACGTTAGACCAGCATGGGCCCTCATCGTTGCGGATGTATGCCACAGGTATCGAGTTGAAGTGATGTTTCTTTTTCTCAACAAGAGCATATCCGTTCATTCCGAACAATCCCTTAATGAGGTTCACTGCCTTCTTCGTTACGCTCTTGTTTCCGACATCGTTCCTGAATCTGTAATAATAGGTATCATCCCATACTTCAACCCACTCGATCTGTGCGTTTCCGTCTTCATCCAAATCGTAATACTTGCGGGCAAATACAGAAAGCTCGCCAGTTATTGAATCATAATGCGGATAAAGATAGTCGCCATTCTTGAATGAAAGAACCTTGACTCCGAACTTTCCTTTATCAATATACCCGACAGTTGCAGTTTCAGCAACTATCATATAAGAGCTTACTGCTTCGAAGAATGCAATCTCCATGTTATGCATAAGCCACCCCTTCTTGAAGACATTGAGGTTCTTTTGAAATTTCTCTTCCTTGTCAAGCTCATCCGTGCTATCTGCAAGCTCGAATTGGATGTCATTTCCGGTCAGGTGCAGGGTATGTTTCGTCGCGATAACCTGTTGGAAGGCAAAAGCACACCTTGTAATTGGCTGTCTGTAGTAGTGGCTCCCCGTAGATGGGTCTTTTGGATCCCAGTCTGGGTTTTCCTTAATAATATCAGGATATGCTTTCTCGTCCCAAATTCTATGTCCGCTCGTGAAGTACTCACGAAGGAAGTCAGACTGGGTTTTTACCCTCCATACACAGGGGTCGTAAGGCATGTTCTGCATGCTCCTGTCTCCAACCTTGTCGGAGAAAGTGCCGTGACTCATATATCCGTCAGGCTTAAGCTCGTAGAATGGTTTCTTTACGAGTATTTCTCTAAAATTTAAATTCTCCATAATCCTTTTACCTTTTTATGTTTCTTTTTTGTTAAACTGAATATCATTACATAGAACCAAGACTCAAAGAAGTCAGGCGAGTGGCCCACATATTTCTTTGCCTTCTTTTTAGGCATAAGTTTGAATCCCCTATCATCTCCGTCTTCGTCACGTCGGAGCATCTTTCGCTCCTTTTGGAGAATTTGTCTGAGGGGGACTTTATCGAATCCGTCACCCGAATACTTTCGTTCCAAAAGCTGCGAGTCGATGGATACTTTCTTCTCTTTCACCATCTTGTAGAATAACCAAGCGCATTGAGACTTTAAGTCCTTGTATAAGTACTTGATTCCTTCCTCTTCTTGGTGATTGGCAGGAATAGGAGCCGCCTGGTTGTTGAATGGAACCGCTTCTTTGAAGAATCCCTTGAAGTACTGCCCTATGCCCTGCATGTCGTATGTGAAGTTACATTCCTCAACACCCCACTCACGCAATCTTGTCTGGACAACAGAAACGAGCGTCTTTGAGTCGATTCTTGACACGATGAGGTCTTTGCAATGGTATCCTTCCCAAAGCCACATTACGAAGTTATCGCCGCCGGTGAAAGCAATATCGGCAGAAGCTCTGCGTTTTCCATCTCCTATCTGTTCTGCATTGTCGTAGATTTCATCAAGGTCTTCCATCTTGATCATGTCATCTCCGGCAGCTTTCCAGTTCCAGTTGGCTTCCAGGTCTCGCATACGCTGCTCCTCGTCCTGCTGGGCAAGGTTGGCGATATATGATGCATCTGTAGAGATAAGCTTGATGTTCTCTGATACGTCGGCACGGATAAACGTTGCTGACTTGATGAACATTTCGAGCTTCGTGTATCCAAGCTCTTCGTAGCTGTCCTTCCAAAGGCTATCGATGATACCCTTGCACTGCTCGTATACCTCTTCTCTTGTGTCGCCCCAGTAGATTGAGTCCGGTGTATCACCATCCATGAAACAATAGCGGATAACTCCGTCTCGCTCCGGTATGATGTAACCGTTTTCGTCAACCCACCAGTCGATGAACTTTCGTACCCAAGATTCGGGGTCAGGGTTACATGTAATCCAGAAGCGGTTTCGTATATGAGCTGCATTTCGGTTGTTGGTCAAGAGATACTTGAACTTCTTGTATGGGCACTGAGTACCCTCATCGATACAAACGTACGCATACTGTCGTCCCTGGAATCGCGTCTTGAAATCCTGATAGGCTCCTGCGTAGTACGAAAACTTAAGCCATCCTCCGTTATTGAAGTTCCAGGTCATATCGTTTTGAGACTTATTGTAAGTTCCAAATTGGGAGAAAAGTTTATAAGAGTCGGTTACCAGCGACTGCAAGTCATCTTTCTCGTTTCGCAGGATGGTCGCATGGAAGTCAGGGTTCTTGATATCCTTCAGAACTTCCATGAGTGAAGAGAAGGACTTGGATCCGCCTCGCGAGCCTCCAACTATCTTAATATCAGCGTCTATAGACAGCATACGCTCCTGTCCGCCACGCTGAGCTATAATCTTCAGCTTGTCGGGATGCTTCTTATCAGTGTCTCGTAGAGACTGGATATACTCTTGCGTATATACGGGCTCTCCGTTATCCAATTTTAATCCTGAATAAATATCTTTCTGCATAAAAATACAATTTTATAAGCAAAAATACAGAATATTTTTGTATTATTGTATATTTATTCGTATATTTGCGGTATTAAAACGTATATTTATACACTTTCGGAGTGGAAGAACCACTTCCAGGATAACATTTTTAATAAAACAACAACATGACAAGAGAAGAACTCTTAGCATTGGTCAACAAGGAACTCGGTAGTACCAAGTTGACAATTAGCGAGAAAACCATCAATGAAGAACTTGATGATGTACTCGAAGATTTTGGTGAAGACGAAGCTGCAAACGCCAAGTTGGTAACCAAGGTTACAAATCGCTTGAAACGCATGGACGGCAATCTCCATTCTGACGTTTCTCAGCAGGTTAAGGAATACAAGAAGAAGGCGAAAGAACGTCAGAAGGCAAAGGAAGCTGAGCTTGACGAGGAAGAGCCGGAAAAAGACGAAATTCCTAACGAAGAGGATATGCCTGAGTGGGCAAAAAAGCTCATTGGTGAAGTCAAGAAGGAGCGTGAGGCGCGAGAGCAGAAGGAAGCAGCTGACGCAAAGAAGGCGTTGGTGAACTCCATTAAGGAAGGTCTTAAGGCTAAGTTTGAGAAAGCCAACATTCCTTTGAATTCGTTTTTCGTTAAGACAGCTTTGGATAAGCTTGAGATTCCAGATGGTGAAGTTGACATCAAGGATCTTGTCGGTAAGGCAGAGGTTCTTTACAATGCTGACCTCAAGGAAGCGGGTATCAATCCAGACACCAAGCCTCGAAGCGGAGGTGGCGGAGCCGGAGGAACCGGAACTGTAGATGAACACGAGTTCGATGATGTTGCAGCTATCAGATCTCGACACAAGCCTAAGGACGAATAACATTTAGTATTCAGGATAACAAATTTATTTATTGATTATGGGAACAGTTTCTCCTTATTACAGTGAAAGGATGAATGGTAGCGGCTTCTTGCCAGGTCGTTCCCTCATCCAGGCTCGTGGCGAAATCGGCGGTATCCGCTATGTGTTCGTCAAATTGATTGGTGTCGCAAAGGATGCTTTCCGTACTCCTACAACTGGTGGTAAGTTGCTCAATCCTTTCAAGGGCCCAGCTAAGATTTACGCCGGTGACTTCCTGGAGTATGACCCAGGCATCTATGGCAACGCAGGTGCGACCGTTAAGATTCTTAAGTCTTACCAGTGCGCAAAGAAGACCGGTGCTACAGATACAACTCTCCTTATCGTGCGTGATGGCTACAAGCACATTCCGTTCATTGGAGACAATATCATGGTCGCTCCTAACACTCTTGATGGTACAGGTACAGCTGTTACGATTACAGGTGTTGAGAAAACAACTGAGGCTGGCACAGACGTATGGAAGCTTACTTTGTCAGCAACACTCGGTGTTGTAGCGAAGGATGCAGTACTCGTTGAAGCGGCAGCTGTCGGCGAGACACAGAAGCCTATGGTAACCAACCCTAACGGTTACGCTCAGTGCGACTACGACTTCCTGTTCACCCCAGGTGACGATTTTGAGGATGGTGCTCGTTATATGCTTACTCCATTCCTTGCTAACGATGATACCGTTATGTACATCGACAGGATGTCTCCAATCCCTCCTGCAATCAAGGCTCTCAACAAGAGTCGCGTTAACGGATGGTTCCATCTCTAATTATTAACCTTAAAGATTGATTCAGGATTATGGCAAAATTTGATTTTAATAATTCGCGACTTGCCAAGTTCTTCGGTTCTCAGGAGAATACGGCATATTTGCAGAGTTTCCTTGATAAAAAGGAAATCTTCTTTACTAATTATGGCTGGTACAAGACACAGGGACATAACGCTTCGTTCCTGACATCTACCGACAACTATGGCTTGGCAACATTCAACGTCAAGGCGCGCAAGTTGAAGGCAGCTCCTATGGCTGACCTCCGTGCTCCTCTCGGTGACTCTAACCAGATGGACAAGAACGGACATAAGTGGTACACCGCTTCTATTCCGGACTTCATTACTCCTGGTTATGTTGAGACCGCAGTTGAGCGTTATGCACGCATCAAGCAGTTTGAGGAGTTCGGCAACGATGCCGATATCTTAGCAGACTGGTGTGACGAGGTTCAGACACGTATCGACTCAGTTGATGCGACAATGAACTTTATGACCGCTCAGTTGATGTCTACCGGTAAGATCGATTACTCTGGTATTGGTCGTGGTATCTCTACCCCATTGCACAAGGCTATCGACCCTATCGAATACGGTGACAACTTCATCAATGGTGGTGCTAAGAAGTGGGCTGACCCTACTGCTACCATCCTTACCTACATGAAGGAGAAGGAGGCTAAGTACCGTGAAACCCGCGGTGGTTTCGATGGTGCTTTGATCTGGCAGATGACTCGCAATACATTCTATAATGTATTCTTGAAGAACGCAGAGGTCCGCGAACTCGTTACCAATTACCGTCAGCTGAACTACATTGCCTCTACCAAGACAATGCCTATCAGCAAGGAGCAGTTCATCAAGGCATTCGTTGACTTCGAGGGAGTATCTCCTATCGAGATTGTTACCGAGAAGGAACGCAACCTTACTCATACAACCGATGAGTACAAGCAGGGTTGGTCTGACAACATCGTTGTTCTCCGTCCTGCCGGTGATGCCTGTGAGTTCGAGCGTACAGACAGCCTCGATCGTAAGTTGATTGAACATGCAGGTAACAAGGCAATCTCTACCCTGTTCGGTACAACAAACGATGGACTCGGACTGCTTATGAACTCAACGGTTCCTAACGGTAAGTACATGGAGTGGCACACAGACATTATGTTCTCTGCTTGCCCAGCTCTCATCGACTTCCCAGACCATTGCATTATGGACATTACCAAGACTGATTAATTTCGGTCTTGGAACTATTAACGTAACTAGATTGTATGACTATGGATTCGGAGATGAACATTTACACTGTGAACGACTACCTTATTAATAAGGTGAAGTTCGAGATGCCGATGAAGGCTCTGTTGGGCATCATGCACGACAGAGAGCTTGAAAACGGCATCGACCTCGAAGCCTGCGACAAGGACAAGGTGAGACTTGCCTATGCCGACATGCTGAAATGGTTTGTTCTTGGTCCGAGCAAGGTGAACAACACCTCCGACTCCGATAACGGATGGACTCATTCGGGAGGTGGCTACGACATGTCGGACAACGACAGGAGCGAGATGAAGGCAGAGGCTAACGCTATCTATGCAGAGCTGGAGCCTGATTCGATGCTCAAGAAGAAGTCCACCTTCCGGGTGACCTCCCACGGAGTAAAGAGGGCGAATTATTCTCCTTGGGGAGAACCTCTCCCTCACATCATCAAATAAGGCGTATGGAAAAGGAATACATCAGAAACCCAAGATACCCTCACATCATCAAGATCGTGAGGAAGGTCGTCGGAAAAGCCGGCCCTGATGACCCGTTTGCCGATGATGATGCTCCAGTTGGCGAGGACAAGGAAATCATTCTCTACTATGGCGAAGGTCGCAGTTACACCGATACTACTACAGAGGGAGACAAGAACGTCGACCAGAACAAGAGGAAGGCATCGATTCCGGTCAGATATGACGAATGGGATGCTGACAGATGTCCTCTTGACGGCGACACCATCTACTCCACTGTCGGCAACAATACCGAGGTAGGTATGGTCAAGGACTGCGAGCCGGATAACAACAGAACCGTCGTGTATTGGAACTTAACAAGGGTTTAGATTATGGCGAAATACTTTAGCGGAAAGCGTCTGTCTCTCGGAGCGCAGTTCGAGCATCAGATTAAGCCAAGGGTCGAAAAGCTGGCGTATGACAAGATGCTTGCGATTATGCAGGAACTTGCTCACAGAACCGTCAACTATTTCAAAGAGAACAGGACGTTCTACAATATCACCGGTAACGCATATACTTCGTTCTATGCAGCAGTGTATTACAAAGGAAAGCTCGTTTACATGGTGCGTGCCTCAAAGGGTGAAAAAGCACCAACGAGAGTAACCCTGGCGGAGGGAGAAAAATATAATCTCCCGTTCTACTACGACGGTGGTGAAAACAAAGGCTATACCGGTAAAGTCGGTGGTGGTCACCAATGGGGTCCTAACCTTATCTACGGACGTATAGGAAAGGTGAAATCTACCGGGAAAGACTGGGCACTCGTTGCGATATGTCCTGTTGAATATGCAGTATTCGATAAGGAGAACCGCATTTTCGAGACAGTTTACAACACATACGAGTCTCTTCCGGATATGTTCGATGCCTGCGTAGTGTACGCCAATAGTTCAACTTTTAACAAACTGTAAGCTATGGTAGATATCAAGCAGATATATTTCGACTTAGGAAACGCCGTAAAGGGTATATGCGACAAGGTGTACCCTAGGAATCGTCCTAAGGCCGTGGATACCAAAATAGGTAGCTACATCGTCGTAAGTGCTCCGTACACAATCAGGAACAACGAGATGAACTATGATGGCTCCTACAACGACTATACTACCACTATTCAGATAGAGGTGTATGTAAGGGATAAGGCTTCCTCGGCGAATCCGAACGGCTTCAGCCCTTCAGAAATGAGCGGGAAGGTTAAGGCAGTCCTCGAAAGATTCCCGATTTCCACAGACAACATCATCGTTACCAGGCCGAACGTTGCTATCCAGGCTGACGATGGCGCAGGTTTTTCCGTGACGATCATACAGGGAAGGTTACGTACTAGATAAGTATTCAGGTATAACAATTTAAAATATTTTAGATTATGGCTATGACAACTATTGACAAGATGAAGGACATTTTCAATGGTCCTAAGACTCTGCTCTACTCAAAGGCTATCACAGACTTGAGCAAGGCTACAGTTGACATCACCCCAGAGGTCGAGCTTCCGGTTACCGTTGACTCGCTGAAGGCGACTATGGATGACCCAACCATCAACCACTACAAGGTTATCGGTCTTGCTGGTGACTGGGCAACTACCGCAGAGCTCGGCGACTTCAATGTAGAGTTCGTTGTTCCTTCAAAGGCAAAGGACTTGCTGACAATTATGTTCGGCGAGGATGCTATCACAGAGCTGACCAAGGTTACCCTTAAGGGTACAGGTGACGCTACTCTCGACGCTACTACTGGCTTTACAGGTATCGCTGTTGAACCTAAGAAGTTCAAGATCAAGGGTACTATCGTTATTGTTGACGACGAGAAGGAGAACCTCATGGTTATTACCAACATCGCTCTCTACGCTACATTGCAGTGGGATAACTCTGGTACAGAGCCGGTTGCATTCAAGTTCTCTGGTTCTATCGAGGGTGCAGGTAAGCGCAGTATCGCTTGGCTTACTAAGGGCACAACAACTGGCGACGTGTAAGGCTTCTTTAGGTAATTAGATTCAGGATAACAAACCGTTGGGCGGCAGGCTAATCAACAGCCGTGCCGCCCTTCTTCATTTAATAGCATACAATCATGGCAGAAGAAAAGAAAATTGAGCAGCCTTCGGTGGACTTACAGGAGTTGCTCGACAGCGTACTGCACGACGAGCCTACCGAGTTCGTGTTCCGTGGAAAGAAGCACAAGCTCGGCTGGCTTCGCAAGGGAACCATGAGCAGGTGTTCCCACATCAGGGCAAAGGAGAAGAACGAATGGAAGCGCAACGTCAAGATTTGCGTCTGCATTCTCCTCAACAACATCTGGAAGATACGATTCCTGTATTGGATCTACTGGCGCTGGCTCTACTACATCAAGGATGTGGATGTGACCGAGGTTCTGAGAGTTCTCGATGTTTCTAAAAAAAAAATTCCATCGAACGCATTCTCACTGGCTACCATATTAGCGACCGGGATGACGGACGTGATGATGACGATGACGAGGAGCGAAGCAAAAGCTATCCAAGCAGAACCAGCTGGGGAGCAGCCTTCTCACTAGCGGAGAAGTTCGGTTTTCTCTTTCAGCGTAAGTACTTCATCGCGGCCTACGACTACTGGTGGGGCTATTCATCGGCGCAGATTGACCTCATGGTTGCAGACCAGCCTCTTGTCGTCTATCCTAAGACCAAGAAGGAAGGCGGTCCGAAGAAGCATACCAAGAAGGAGATGGATGACCTCTACGACAGGTGGATGGAGAAAAAGAAGAAAGAAGGAAGTCTTGTCGGCGAGAAAATAAATCTTGTCGGTTACTTAAACAATAAACTCTAATTTTAAAATATTCAGGATATGGCAGGTGGAAATTTAGGTGACTTGTGGTTCCAACTTGGTGTCAAGGATAATACTTCCAAGGAGTTGCAGAAAATCATTGACAAGCTTAAGACCGGGGATGATGCTGCGAACGCGCTTCTTCGTGCCCTCCAGGGATTCGGAACGAAAAAGTCTGGATTTAAGGATCAAGCAGAAAAAGCCAAAGAGTTTGCAGATGTTCTCAATGAGATAAACAGAAGGATTTCCAAACTCAAGAAAAACGATAAAAGCAATGAGGCAAAAGATTTGCAGTTAGCGGTAAAAAACGCTCTCTCCTATCTCGATATGCTTCAAAGAATCAATATAGAGCGCAGTAAGATTTCAGAGCTGCGCTCACTGAATCCTAATGTTGATACCTCGAAACTTAGGGAAGCCGAGCTGATGCTTGAGAATATCAATAATCAGCTTTTCAGATTGCAGAATAAAGCACAAGGCGGCGGAGGTGGCGGCGTAGATAGCGCAAAGGTTTTGCAGGATTACGCCAAGGTTCTCCAAATGACATTCCGTGATGTAAAGCAGATTACTGATCAGTTCAAAAAGGAGAACCCTCTTTCTGCATTTTCCGGTGGAGCAGCAAAGGTTGAAGCTGACATAGCTAGAGTAACAGAAAAGCTCGCTAGGATGCGAGACCTTATGGCAGAAGGATCCTTGAAGGGTTACAATACTAACATGCTTGGTGGAAGTATTACCGAGCTTGACAAGATACTTGCCAGATTACAGGCGGCATCTGGAAACAAATCAATCCTCACCGATGCTGCGCAGATGAAGAACCTTCTTTCCGATGTTGCTGTAGAAATGACGAAAGCAGCCACAGCAACACAGGCATACGGACGAGAGAAGGAAAAAGTCATTGCTCAGGAGAGAGAGTTTGCGGCAGCTTCAAAGTTGAGCGCCAAGGATAATGATGCGGAACTTAAAGCTTTGTCTGATTATGCAAAGCGCTACATGGCATTGCAGGAGGCCAAGAGAAAGGCAGAAAAGCAAGCCTCTGATGAAAGGAAGAGACAATCTGCCGCCGAAGCCAGACGCATAGAAGCCGATACTGAAAGAATGTCTAGGCTCTATGCTAAGATGTCGCTTGTAATCGGTAGAGGTGAACGCGCCGGCATGAGAGGCCTAGAGCTTGGAGTAAATACAAGTGCTTTAGAAAAAGCTCTTTCGGAAGCAACCGAGCTCAAAAGAAGAATAGAGGATGCCAATATTGCCCTTATGGGTAAGGGTGGTAGGCCTTCCTATTCGTCGTATGCGGAGGAAGTGAACAGGCTTTCATCAAGCCTTGCAAATGCTACCCAGGCACAAAGGGATTTAAACTCTGCACAAGATAAAGCTAACAGGAAAGCAGAAGCTCAGGCTACAAGAGATGCTGCCAAGGCGAAGCGTGAAGATATTGCAGCAGAGAAGCAGCGACAGAACGAGTTGAAGAACACCGAACGCCGATACGATTCTCTCGGCAATAAGGTTCGTCAGCTTCGTTCGGAATACAGCAAGGGAATATCCATTGGCGCAGATGTAAGTAAGGCGGAAGCTGAGATTAAGAGACTTCTATCTTTAATGAGAGCCATTAGAGCTATCAGGGATAGGCTGAATTCTGAGAATTGGAGAGATTATGTTGGCGCGCTTGGCGGTATTGGTAGTGGTCATGACACAACATTAGCATCAAGGGTTCTTCAGGACCAGAAGGCAGTAAACCGAGAAGTTCAGAGAGGTGTTGAGCTTGAACAGAAACGTCAGCAGGAAATTGCTCAGTCTGCCGCAAAGGCACGAAACGACCTTGCAGCAGCATTCGCCGGAGCAAACGCTGAAGCGAAGAAGATGCAATCCATAGTCGGAGACATCAAATCTCTCTTCTTGCAGGGAGGTATTGTCTTTGGCGCGCAGCAATTCTTTAATTCAATCGTACAGACCGGTGGTGAGATTGTTCAGCAGCATGTAGCGTTGCGCTCTATCCTTGGAGATGTGCAGAAGGCTGACGAATTATTCGCTCAGACTCAGCAGCTTGCATTGCAGTCTCCATTCAAGTTTGGAGAGCTGAACAGAGATGTTAAACAGTTGGCTGCATTCGGAGTCGAGGCAAATGACTTGTATGATACCACAAAGCGACTTGCGGATATTGCCTCAGGTCTTGGTGTTGACTTCGGTCGATTAGGTTTGGCATTCGGACAGGTAAAGGCTCGTTCTTGGCTCGATGGTAAGGAGTTGCGCCAGTTTGCTTACGCAGGACTTCCTCTCTTGCAGAAGATAACGGAATTATATAATTCTGAAGGCAAGAACGGGCGCAAGAATTATACTCAAGCAGACGTCAAGAAGATGATATCTGGAAGGCAGGTAAGCTTCGAGGATGTTCAGAAGGTACTGTGGAAAATGACTGATGAGGGTGGCCAGTTCTACAATATGCAGCTCGTGTTGTCCGAAACACTGCTTGGCCGCTGGAATAAGCTTATCGACGCGTGGGATATTATGCTCGGTAAATTTGCAGAAGGAAAGAATGTCATAGGCGGTACGTTCTCGTTCATTATCAACCGAGTAACAGACTTGGTTTTGGCATTGGATAAGCTATCACCTGCAATGTTATCTTTCGGAGCTATATTTGCTGCAAGGAAACTCGGACTGATGGCTTCCGGTAAGCTCGGGTTAGGCTCAATAAACAAGAACTACACTCAGCAGATGAACGCTCAGCTGAGGACTTACGCTATCGAACAGCAGCAACTTGTCACAGAAGGTAAGATTACTCAACAGAAGGCGTTGCAGAATGTACAGGCAAGGGCATACTTGCTGTCTGATACCGCTTCAAGGGCGAATGCTATGTCTCGTCTTGCACTTGAAGGGAAGATGTCTGTTCTTCAAATGCAAAAAGCGGTCAAGGAAGGTCTTATAACCAGAGAGCTTGTTAGTCAGCTTGCTGTGATGGGACAGATTACAGCAAGACAGGAGCAGATTATACTCGGAGGAACACGATTTGCTGCCGTAATGAATATGGGTATCTCTAAGATAGGCGGAGGAATCAAGTCTCTCTTTACGATGCTTGGCGGATGGTGGGGACTTGCTATCGGGGCAGCTGTTCAGATATTCTCCAGCTATAGCAGTGATATGGATAGAATTTCCGAGAATGCGAAGGGATTCAGGGATTCGGCATACAACAAGAAGAAAGGTTACGAAGACGAACTTGCGAACGAGAAGCCTACAAATAGTGCTGACTTGCAGCAGCGGGTAAACTCGATGAAGGAACTCCTTCAAAATAGCGGAGATTATACCCAAACTATAGAAGATCAAATTGCAAGGGCGAAGAATCTTAACGAGCAGTATGATATTCTCAATAAGGGAATAGTTGCCGCTCGTGATAACTCACAGCAGGAAGCAAACGACTCGGATCTAGTTGCAGGAGCACTTGGAGCTTCAGGCGGTTGGGGTTCCGGTAATCCTTTTGCAGACACGATAGAGGATGCTGTCGAAGACCTCAACGAGGCGGTTATCAAGTACCAGACGCTTCTATCCGGACTTGACGAGGAAACGAAATCAAGAATGGATAGTATTGCTAATCAGTTCCTGAAGCCAGAGGAAAGAACCATGTCTCTCGATGAGAAGATTCGTATTCTCGCAGAAAGAGGAGGCGCAAACTGGGATTCTTTCGTTTTGAAGTCAAGTAACGGAAGCAATGATATTGCAAATAGCATTTATAAAATAGGAATAAGGGCCAACAAGGTTAGTGACCAGATAAATGAAATCGCTAAGAAGAATATTCCTAGAATCATTAACTTCCTTAAGAAGTCATTCAACCTGTTCGGTGTAGATTTCTCGAAGTGGTGCAACAGGAATTCTTCACGCTTTGCGAGCATGATAGAAAGAATGCTCGATGCGTGCAAGGTGAATGTTCCTCAGATTCGTGAGTACTTGAAGTCTATCTTCTATCAGGAGGCTGGTGCAAAACAGCCAAAGAAAGCAGGTGGCGGCAAGGTCGAGAAACCAAAGACGCCTATGCAGCAAAGAGTCCGCAGAAATTTATCCAAGACAGGAAAGAGTAAAGCGAGGGTAGAAGCACAGGCGGCTATGCTCGATTCTTATCTTGACGAAACTTCCGACTACAATACGGATAATAACCTGCAAACAGAGTTGCAGAACAGGTACAACGAGTATAAGAACCGCGAGAACAAGTTCAAACGCGGTAAGATATCTAAGGCACTTCGAGATGAGGCTTTGGAAAGCTACAATAGCTTGAATCAGGCGGCATGGGAAGGTCTCGGCTATAAATTCTATCCGCAAGACAAAAAGTCCAATAAGGTTCCGAAGGGAAGAAATGGGAATTCAGGTCGCAAAGAAGATATAGAACTCAAGCGTTTACAGGAGCGTCTAAGCAGTCTTAAGTCTGCAAGGCAGATGTACCAGAAGTACAAGAGCCTAATGTCTGATGAAGAGGCAAAGAAGAAGACTTACAATCTCTTCCCTGAGGTTACCGGTCTTAATCTTGACGACTATAAGAAGGCTGTCAATTCTCTCCTTGAAGGATTCAGTATAAACACCACCGAGAGAAAGAAGTTCCAAACTTCCATCTATCGTGAGGTTGCAGAGTGGCTCTTCGACGAGAAGGACAAGAAGGAGTACGAGAGAAAGGCAGCGGATTTCAACGAGTCAATGAACAAGCTGTCCGAGCGTTGGGATTTATACAAGAGCCTCCTCGAAAAGACGGGGAGCAAGTTCTTTGCTGAATCTGCATGGGTTGATGCTTTTCAGATGGACGACAAGGTTCAGTCTCTTATGGACGAGTATTACGCTCACTACCATGAGATATTCAATCTCCAGGATTCTCTCAGTATGACTGATGGTGAAGCTAAGGAAAAGCTTAAGCTCCCAAATCAGTACGAAGAGTGGAAGAAGATTACCGAACTCCTCCGTGGTAATTATGTTAAGTCTTTGCAAGATGCCGCCGATATCATCGAGAAGACAGAAGATTATGAGGACAAGATTCTTAAGATTCGACAGGATTACGATAAACTTATCAATAAGACGAATGATCCTGGTATCAAGGCGAGGTATGAGATTCAGAGAGACAAGGAGATTGGTCAGGTTAAACTTGACAAGTTCAAGAACTCTTCTGATTATCTCAACTTCTACGGAGCCATCGTCTCTCTCGGCATGGATAAGGCTCAGGCTATCGGAGCAAGAATCAGGCAGAATATCAATGAGGCTCTGCAAAACGGAGCTATCGATGCGAGAGAGTACGCCAAGGAAATCAAGCAGCTTGATGAGCAGTTATCGAAGCTGACGAGTCCAAAGAAGACTTTCCTCAATGGAGGTCTGAAGGGAATGGCTGAGCAGAAGATTTCTGATGCTAGCGAGCAGATGACCATCGCAGCAAGTAAAATTGCTGAAGGCAAGAAGGTTCGCGAACTTGGCCTCAAAATGGGAGACGAAAACTTCATCAAGCGTGGTGACAGTATGATTGCCAGTGGAAAGGCTATGATGAAGGCTGCTGAGATTCTGTTTAAGGATGGAACAAAGGCGAAAGAATCTCTTGATAAGTTTGCTAACGTAGTAAGCATTATCGACCAGAATGTACAGGGAATGTTCGAAGCGTTCAATGACATCAAGGAGACAGCTTCTCTTCTCGGCGTTGATACCGAGTCTGACGGATGGCAGGACGCTTCTGCGTTCTTCGAGACATTCTCTGGCATGTCAAGTTCACTGTCAAAGGTGGTAACAAGCGCGGAGTCCGGCAACGTTGGTGGAATCCTTGCCGGTGTCACCGGCATATTTACCTCACCTATCAAGGCGTTTGCGAAGGCTCATGATGCTAAGCTCGACAGACAGATAAAGCTCGCAGAGAGACAGCTGAATGAATTGAAGAACCTATCTAGCAATATCAGTTCCGTTATTGAAAAGACTCTCGGTGGAATCTATTCTTACGAAAGGTCTTCCGATACGACTAAAAAGCTCAACGATGTCAAGAATGACTATAAGGCTTGGGAGGCTTTTTCTAAGACTGATACAGGTAAGGGATTCTTCGGCGGCAAGAACTTGAGTCACTACAGCAAGGAGACCTATGATGCTGTGATGAAGACGGAGACGAATCCTTCCGCATACGCAGATCAGCTCGCCCTACTCCACGCTCAGGAAGACGAGTTGAGAAAGCAGAGACAAGCTGAGGAGGATAAGAAAAAGACGGACAAGGATAAGATTGCCGACTACGATCAGCAAATCAAGGAGATGCAGTTGCAGATTAAGACGTTCGCTCAGGACTTCCTGAAAGACGTTTACTCTATCGATATGAAGAGCTGGGGAAATCAGCTGACTGATACTGTTGTGAGCGCATGGACTAAGGGGGAAGATGCAGTTGAGGCTTACAAGAATAAGGTCAAGGAAATGGTTCGCGAAGTTACGAAGAATATTGTATCTCAGAAAATCATGGAGAAAGCACTTGAAAAACCTCTCGAATGGCTTACGGGAATCCTTGATGAAAAGGGTAAACTTGATGAGACTGACATGAATGATTTCGCAGACAAGCTCTACCAAGTTGGCGAAAATGTAGTTCCTCAGTTAACCGGTATCTTCGATGCTCTAAAGGAAAAGGGACTTGATTTGAGAGAAAACGGAAGTTCCTCTATGACCAATTCGACTAAGGGCATTAATGAGGAAGAAATCGACCTTCTCGCATCCTATCTTAACGCGGTTAGACTTGATGTCTCTGTAATTAGGGAAATGCAGGGTAAATTCCTTCCAGAGATGAGCGAGATTGCAAAGTCTCAGTTGACTCAGCTTAACCTTATTGCTCGGAATACCTTGCGCAATGCAGATGCAGCAGAGAGAATCGAGAAAATTTTCATTGAGTATAACGATAACTTCAACAGAGTTATCAATGGTACGAAATCTTTAAAAATGAAATAATTATGTTTGAAAAAAGAAATTTATCAGACAGAATGAAGAACGAGGCGGTTTCACTGGGTCTTTGCGCTCAGTGGACCGCCGAGTGGCACGACAACTCATCCAAGCATGAGATGGTCGAGAAGTTTGTTAAGGGTATTGACTTCTGTATCGGAAAGAACTGGCCTTCAACCAAGGATATGAAGAAGTACTTTGGTGATGTCATTCATGATCATGGTGTGTATGTTGACGAGAACGTTGACCTCCAAAACCCAAAGATTGTCATCCTCAATGGAGAGTGTGTAGCAAACATCAACTATGACTGGATGGACAGTGGAGAGATATACGTAAGACACAGCTCTTCACTTTACCTGAAGGTCAAGGGGTTCTCCAGGGTGTTTGTCAATCTGTTAGATGGCGCAGAGCTTCATGTTGAATGCGAAGATACCGCAAAGTGCTTCGTCTACCAATACGGAGGAACAGTCGTGAAAGCTACCGGACCAGTCAATATCAGGGATAGACACGACTTTAAGTTCAATTAACGCATATTTATGCGTATATTACTTGCATATTTATGTATTATTTTGTATATTTGCAATTATAAATAGTTGATTTAGGTATGAAAGATTATTTCAGGATATACATGCAGAAGGAAGGCGATGGGAACGAGGTGAAGGACTCCATCGCCGACTTCGGAATGTACGTTAGCGAGAGTCCGTTCAAGCCTTGCGATTCAGTCAAGGAACCTGTGAAAAGGGAATGGCACGACGAGCATGGAGACGATGAGTATATTGGCAAGAATGGTCTCTATATGGCGGCATACGAGAACAAGGTCAAGTTCCTGTTCAAGGGTGATGCCTTCGGCGCAAACGAGAAGTGTAAGGCTTTCATTGACTATCTCCGTAAGTCTGGTATGATGAAAATGTACTGCGACTTCAATAAGATTGGAAGGCAGCATGTGAGACTGAAGAGCATTGATCCGGACCTGTACAGATATCCGGGCAACGAGGACTTGCTAGTCCTCTCTATTACTTTCAAGATTAACGACCCTGTTACTGACATCAAGCCAATTATGGATGCGCAGGGCAGGATTTCAAATTTAGGATAACACAGACACATGAGTACTTGGAATATTTATCATAAGGATGGCTCGAAGCTGACAGACGTTAACGGAGAGCAGATAACCGTTCATGGATTGGAATACTCCGATTCTTGGATGGGTGAGTGCTTCGTGACTATCAATTTCAAGCATGAAGTGCCTATCAACTTTCAGATAGGTGACTATCTTTTCTATCGTGGCGAGCGGTTTGAGCTCAACTACGAGCCGGGCAAGGATAAGCAGGCCAGACCCGACACATACGGAGAGGGCTTCGTATATGACAGCGTGAAGTTCAACGCATTGCAGGATGAGCTTGCTAGAGCTGAATTCCTCGATGTGGTATTGAACGACAACGAACTCCACTACACTTCCCTACCGAAATTCCCATTCTTCGTACAGACTTTGGACGATTTGCTCGACAGGATCCAGGCGAACCTCGACGAGCAGATTGGTGCGGGTCTTTGGAAGATTTACTCCCGAAACAAGGAACGATCCGTGCAGCGTGGAGCCCTCGAAAGTGAGTGGTTGTCGGTTTATGGAGAGAAAACCGACGATAACGTCATCGAATCAATGTCCATCACCGTCGACTCGAAGAAATGTTGGGATGCTCTTGCACTCGTGAACGAGAAGTGGGATGTGAACTTCATAGTCAGAGGAAGAAACATCTATGTCGGTACTACCGGAATAGAAGCCGGCCACATCTTCTCATATGGTCTCGGCAAGGGACTCTACGAGATTGTGCAGAACGCAGATTCTGATCAGAGTGTCATTACGAGACTGAGAGCTTATGGTTCGGAGAAGAATCTCCCTTCTCATTACTATGCGGACCTCGGTGTCAAGTACGTGGCGAATATCACGAAAGTGGTTACAGCTAGCACGAATGTTGAACTTGAACTGGACCTCGATTATATAGAGACATATTTCAAGAATAAGAGAAAATACGTCGTTTCCGGTGAATCTCAGGAGCAGTCTAACGGATGGGTCCTTCAGGTAACGTTCGATTTTCAGACTACAATTACCGGTTATGTAACACAGTCTGGCAGCTCTGGCAAATGCAGGTTCTACTCCGAGTTAAAGGGAGGACAGGTAGATAGCGGAGACGAGGAATCAAAGGAGAAACTCGACGCATTCATTTCGCAGGTTAAGGCAGGGAACACCAAGATGTACATTACGTCCGGTCTCAATAAGAAGGCCGTTCCTTCATCAATGAAGGAGTACGCAAAGAATCTTCCGAATAATATGTCCATCAACAGGCTTATGCTGCCTGGATTCCCTCACGTATCGCTGAGTGATTTCTACGACTCGCTTACTGAACAGGAAAAGAAGTATGTGAATCCAACCGGGAAACTGCATAGATTCTCTACTGATCCATATAGACCATACATCGATTCTCTCAATATAGAGGAGATTGGGCTCCGTTCGGCATCTCAGTTCTTTGATACTGATGATAAGACGAATGGAGTTATTGAAATCTACCCTACTATCGAGGAAATGGAAATCGGTGGCGTGCGTGTGGATGAGATTGATGAGGGTGTTGCTCCTAATGACGACGGAAGGTTTGGTGACAACGAAACAGTAAAGAATGTTGATATATACCTCAATAAGGCTATCGACTTCGATATCAACGACCTTAAGGATGATGAATTCTCTATCTCTATGAAGGATGGTATGTGCGGCGGACGAACATTCAAAGTGGCATCCTCAACCAAGGTTGATGGTAGATGGAGACTTACTATTGAGAGGAGCAAGGATGATGCTCTTGAGCTGTGGTTCCCATACAAGGACTACCCGATCAAGAATGGCGACCATTTCGTTCTTACCGGAATCACTCTTCCTGATTCGTATGTGAATGCCGCATCATTGAAGCTCCTTAAGTATGCTATTGCTCTCCTTGATAAGAATGACTACACAAGATATGTCTATCAGCCTAAGGTTGATGAGCTTTTCATGGTAAGACAGCACGATCTGGCGCAGGCAGACGAAACCGGAACTATCAAGAGTCTGCACGATACACTGAAGGCCGGCGACCTGATGAACTTCAATGATACAGACCTCAATATCGAAGGAATCATCTCTATCGACCAGCTCACGATCAAGGAAGAAGATGGCAAGATTCCGACATACGACATAACACTTCGCGAGGACAAGGAGGTTGGAACCATTCAGAAGATTCAGCAGCAGATTTCATCACTCCAAAGCGGAAATGGAGGAACTGGAGCAGGATTGACAACTACACAGGTTAAGAATCAGGTCGCAACAGAGGGAAGCAAGCACTTCATCTCAAAGATAAACGATGACACCGCCAAGGGTACTATCACTTGGGAGAAGATTCAGAAGCTTTTAAGTGGATTGCTTGTCGGTAACTCCAACAATGAGAACGGAGGCTCGTGGACTACCGATGCAGAAGGTCGTTCGCATCTCATCACAGATTATCTTGAGGTGAGAATGAAGGCTATCTTCGAGGAGCTGGTCATCAAGAAAACCTCCACCATCGGTGGCAAGGAGATTATCTCTCCTGCTGGTGGCGTGGTGGCTCACAAGGTAGAAGAGGTTACTGTGACATATAATGATGTGTCACAGAAGGCTTATCGTTGCTATTTCTTAGCAGAGCAGGAAGGTGATGCCGTAGATAATGATTTCTCCGTTAACGACCAAGTGCGCTCGGAATCGTTTAATGTACGCAAGGGCACTTATCATAAGGTTGGCAATCACTTCTATTGGCGATTGGTAATCGGTCGCGATGAAGACCCCGTAGAGCTGGAAGGAAAGAAGTATCATTATATCGACCTCTCCGATACCGATTGCGCTACGGCAAGCGACGTTCCTGCTAAAGGTGATGTGTTGTCGCAGTGCGGTAACAGAACCGATGTTGACCGTCAGAACTGCCTTATCTTCTCTGCGGTAGATACCTATTCGCCATCCGTCAGCCTCTATCACGGCATCAACAGCTATTCCTTTGCAAACAAGGAGTACGTGGAGTATGGTGTGAACAAGCAGACCAACAAGGCGTTCTTCAACGTCTATGGCGATATGTATGTAGGCGACCGACCTACTAAGGAGAATGGCTATGAGGGTAGTAGCTACATCAAGTATGACAGCGCAGCCAAGCAGGTATATGTTAAAGGCAAAATCTCAGCCAAATCAACCGTGGATGGCAAGGAACTGTCTCAGTATATTAAGGAGAACTCAGCAAAGGGCTTGACCGAGGAGCAGGTAAACAATCTCATCAAGAACTCGCAGGTCATTGCCGACTTGCAGAATCAGGTGGATGGTGCTATCGAGACGTGGTTTTACGATGGTGTGCCTACTTTGAAGAATGCCCCAGCCAGCAGTTGGACGACAGACAAGGAAAAAGATACCCATTTGGGCGACCTTTATTACGACAACAAGACGGGCAAGGCATACCGCTTTGCCAAGGATGGGAACACCTACAAGTGGACTATCATTACGGACACCGACATTGCTAAAGCCCTTGCTGATGCAAGTAAGGCGCAGGAAACGGCAGACGGAAAGATGAAGGTGTTCAGCAGTCAGCCTACACCGCCATATCAAGTGGGTGATATTTGGGTTAATGCTACCTATCCGTCTGACGGAAGTACATACAAGAATGAGGTGTTGCGCTGCCAGACCGACAAGAAGGCTGGTTCTCAGTTCGCTATTGCCGATTGGATTAAAGCTTCCAAATACACCGATGACACCGTGGCTAACGCAGCAAAGAAGGCAGCGGAAGAGGCGAAGAAGGCGGCAGAGACCGCACAGACGAACATTACGAATCTCGGCAAAACCGTCACCATCAACAAGAAGGCATTCGACAGCTATGTTACCGATGGCTATCTTGAGCCTTCCGAGATTGCGGCAATGGCTCAGGATTCCAAGCGACTTGAAGATGCTTTCGCAGCTGCCGAGAAGTCGTACAATGAAGTGAAGGGAGCAGAGGTATTGAAGAGCACCAAGGAACTCACCGACCTCAATACCGCTTTTGCTACTCTCACGACTGCTAAGAAAGAACTCATCAAGTATCTTTCAGATATTTCTGCGAGATATAATGCGGCTGATATTAACGGCAAGGCTACCATCGTATCTGCTGTCGGAACGAAGTTTACCAACTTCCAAAGCGCATATTCTGCCTTCTATGACAAGTTGGGTTTGGCAAACGCATATATCACTAGCAAGATATATGGCGACCTCGGTGTAGTTATCGGTGACGTAACCAGCCTTGCTTACTTAAAGAAGGCTCTGATGGATGCTCCCGATACTGAGATTAACGGAGGTCTGGTTCTTACATCACTCATCGGTTTGCGAGACACGGATGGCAATACTACGGCAGGTATCAATGGTATAACAGAGAAGTCTGCAAAGGGAGGCGGCATCGCTGCTTGGTTCGGTGGCGAAATGGTCGATAAGGACTACAACGACGGCTCTAAGACTCCTGCCAACACCATCTTCCGCTTCGATGGTTCTGGCTACGTGGCAGGTGGTGCAATCTGGTGGGGAACTGATGGCAGGGTTCACGCTGACCCTACCTCTTTCATCATCAGCGAGAAGAATCTTGGCGCATACCTCACCTTCTTCGAGCCGACTTGGAAGGCAGGAAGTGCAGGAACGAGCGTTGCCGACCTTGTGTCTTTGAAGCCAAACGCTCCATTCACCAAATTGGGTGTTTCGGGCGATGCTACATTCGAGGGCGCAATCTCCTTTCATGGCATCAAGCTCACGTATGATGCAACCAACAAGGCTATCAAGATTGATGGTAATCTCTATGCCACAGGCGGTATCACAGCATACGGAGCAGCAAGTAGTGGCGCAGGCGGTGGCGGATTGAATGCAAGCGTAATCAGCTATGCGAGAATCATAGAGGGAAGCTATACGGATGCAGACTTGACTAGTATTCCTAACGCCTATGCAATCAAGGCTATCAGCAGTCGAATTGACAATATAGCTACAGAGCTTGGTGGGTTGAATCTCTCTTGGGATAACATTACAGGTAAACCATCCACGTTTGCACCTAGTGCGCACACTCATAAGTGGGTGGAAATCACCGACCGCATCACGAAGGTAAGCCAGCTTACAAACGATGCTGGGTATCTGACTTCCCATCAGTCTCTCGCAGGATATTACACCAAGACGGAGATAGACGCAAAGGGCTATACCACGAACAAGGGTACTGTTACATCTGTGGCTCTTACTCTTCCTACTGGTTTGGTGTGTGCAACTAAGACTATCACAACAAGCGGTACGTTTGCTATCAGTCTTGCTTCTGGGTACTCTATTCCTACTACAGCAAAGCAGGCGGCATGGGATGGTGCGGTATCAGCAAAGCATACTCATAGCAATAAGTCTGTATTGGACGGAATTTCATCTACAAAAGTAAGTCATTGGGATAGTGCTTATAATTGGTATGCACTTATGACTACTGACGAAGAGACTGCGGACGGAATTATCAATAAGTGGAACGAGGTGGTGAGCTTCCTCGCCAATATTGCGCAGACTGACACTCTTAGCGGTATTGTTGATGGAATCAATAAGTCTATATCTGACGAGGTAACAAGAGCGAAAAAGGCAGAGGGGGTGAACGCTTCGGGCATATCCACCAATAAGACGAATATCACTACTTTGCAGGGCTACTTTACAAGCGGTTCAGCGAAAAAGGCTCTCCAGCTCACGAATGCTCGCAAGCTTTGGGGTAACTCGTTTAACGGTACTGCCGATATTAACGGAAGCATCATCGTGCCTAGCGGAAAGTATATCTCTATCGGCAACATAAAGATGGAGTATGATGCGACCAACAAGGCGTTGAAGATTACGAACACTACGACTAACGAGGTGGCTAACCTCTACACAAGTGGTGGTGTTTCTGCCTATGGTGTGGGAACATCATCATCAGGTGGTGGTGGTCTCAACGGCTCTGTAAAGGCTTATGCTGATGCTATCAAGCTTACAACAGAGAACCTTTCAGAAATTGCTTCTGCATACTCTGTAGCGAAGCTCTATTCTGAGATTCAGAACGTGGCGAGTGCCGTTCCTAGTATCAGTGTATCTGTACCAACTGGCGGCAATGCCCTCACTGGTGCAACCTATGATGCAAGCACTGGTGTGATTAGCTTTACGAAAGGTACGTTCCTCACGACTCATCAGTCACTTGATGGATATGTGAATGCGGTAGCTGTTAGCGGAAGCGGAAATGCAGTTACTGCCGTTACAAAAAGCGGCAAGACCATCACCTTCACGAAGGGTGCTACATATCTCACCTCGCATCAGAGTTTAAGTAATTATTACACCAAGAGTAGTGTAGATTCTCTTCTTAATGGTAAGTCTGCTACTACTCATACACATAGTGTAAAGATTAACGGTATCACTAAAACCATTGCGGCTAGTGGTGGAGATGCTGTAGATTTGGGAACTTATCTCACAACACATCAAAGTCTCGCAGCTTATGCAACTCAGAATTGGGTTAAAAATGAAGCTACTGCTCATAACGCAGATATGGTAGATAATTATCACGCTAGTGGTTTGTTTACTGGTTTCAGTATTTCTGATGTTGCAAACAAGGTTACTATTAGTATTGGTGGAACTTCTAAAGCACTGAATTTAGTAAGAGCTTTTCCTAGTGGTGTTGGACACAATTTTAACGATATTGCAACACACGGGAATAGTATGGGTATGTCTAATATTGCAGCACCTTATGCTAGTTCTACTGCTAACTATCAAACGTTGAATGGTTATGTTAATCCTAATGGACAAACTGGTTGGCATCATTATATTAATCTGTCTTATACTGATAGTAATAATACGGAAACTTCTCCTAATATGTGGCAAACTCAGTTTGCTATAAAAGCTGGCACTACTGAAGTTTATGTCCGTTCTAGAGCTGGAGGCAAGATAAGCAATAGTGCTGCTTGGGATGCTCCTTGGGTAAGACTTGCTAGAGTTACTGACAATGTAGCATCTGCATCAAAAGTTGCTAATGCTCTTTCTTGGAGCGGTTACAGTAGTGGTTCTTATAATGGTTCTGCTGCAATGTCTATTAGTATTCCAAACAATACTAATCAGCTTACTAATGGAGCAGGGTTCATTACAGCTTCTGCTAGTATTAGCGGTAATGCTGGAAGTGCTACTAAGTTACAGAATTCTAGAACTATAAACGGAACATCGTTTAATGGTACTGCCAACATAGTAACTTCTTATTGGGGAACAACAAGAAAGCTTTGGGGCAATAGCGTGAATGGTAATGCTGATGTAAATGGCAGTATAACTATTGCTAATACTGATGGTGTTTATGTGCAAATTGGTGATGTCAGATTAGTTTATGATAAAGCTAATACTGCCATTAAAGTAGTTAAGTCTGATGGTACAACCGCAGCTAACTTCTATGCCACAGGCGGAATCAGTGCATACGGAGCAAGTGATGGTACAAGTAGTGGTGGTGGGTTGAATGGTAGTGTGAAGAGCTATGCAGATGCCTTGAAGCTTGCGTCTGAATCTCTGAGTGAGATAGCATCTGCCTACTCTATCAAGGCTCTTGCTTCTCGCATCTCCAGCTTGGAGGGTGGCAGTGCTACATCAATATCCGTATCGGGCGGTGGTAATGCGGTTACGTCTATCACCAAGAATGGTACTACTATCAGCGTAGTTAAAGGCAGCACGTTCCTCACCAGCCACCAAAGTCTTGATGGTTATGTAAATAATATTACCACAAGTGGCACTGGTAATGCTATTACAAGTGTTACAAAGAGCGGTAAAACTGTTACATTTACTAAAGGTGCAACGTTCCTGACTAGTCATCAAAGTCTTAGTGCTTATTTGAAGTCTGCGGATGCAGCTAATACTTACCTTAAACTTAGCGGTGGTGCTATGACTGGTAATATTAGCTATAAAGGGTCTAAGAATACCTATGACATGATAAGGTTTGTGGACAACAATGTCGATATTTATGGTAATGGTATATGTATCGGTGGTGGTGGACTTACTATTATTGGCGGAGGAGAATCAGCAAATGAGGTGCTAAAACAACACACAAATGGTGGAGATGAAAATATGATTGTAGCTAATGATGCTGCAATAGACTTCTTCTCTAATATGAATAGTGGATGGGATTCACGCAAAGCTGGTTCTTTTGATACATCTGGATATTGGAACGGAGTTGGATTTAAGAAGAATAATTCTAATGATAATTATGTTCTTACTGGAGGTGGTGGTCATAAAGCAATATCTACTCTATCTGTTAGTTATGCAAGTAGTGCTGGAAGTGCTAATTCTGTTGCTTGGAGCAATGTGAGCGGAAGACCTACGAAAGTAAGTCAGTTTACAAATGATAGTAATTATGCTACTCAATCTTGGGTTACTGGAAAAGGATATTTAACTTCTCATCAAGATATTAGTGGAAAAGTAAATAGAACTGGTGATTATCTAGATACTGATAGCGATAGATGGTGGATATCAAACTCTAAGTTTGGTATAAATTTACATAATTCTGATATTGTTGGTGTAAATAGTATATATACTGCCGATGTTTCAAATGGACCAGAAGAAAGTATATCCTTTAAGAGAAGTAATGGTAATTATGATACTCTAAGAATGGCTGATGGAGTAATATGGTTTGGTACTGATTATGCAGTCGATAAGACAATTAATGAATATCAAATATTACATACTAATAATATAAGTATGAGTTTGACTAGTGACGGTTTCATAAATATGTCAGTTGGTGGTGTACAAAAACAAGCATATATTTATGCTATAGGTAGCATAGATGGATATAATAGTTATCCTGATGGTAGAACTACATCTATCAATGATTATACTAAAGGATTAAATAGATTATTCTTAACTCATGCTACAAGTTCTCTTCAATCATCACAACGTCCATTAGGAAACGATGGTCATATTCTGCATTTTGGATGGGATAACAATGGTGGTTGGGATGCTCAACTCGCAATAACTGCTAATGGTGATAAACCTTATATTGCAGTTCGAGCACAATATAGTGGAACTTGGAGAAATTGGTATGGTGCAGCTTTACTTAAATGTACTAATTATATTAGTGGTAATGGTGGATTACTTATAGAACGAACAGATAAGGACTTAGATACTTATATAGGAGTTATTAATGGAAAGTATGATATAAGGTTGATGATTGGTAGTGGAAATGTGAATAGAGGTATTTATGATGTTGCAACTGGTAACTGGATGTTATATCGTGATGCTTCTACAAACATATATATGAATGGAAGTGTTCTTGCCTCTGGCGGTATTACTGCCTACACCTCCTCAGACATCCGCTTGAAGCAGGATTTGCGCAAGCTGGACTACTTGAGCATCATCAAGGCAATGGGTGGCACGTTCGGCTTTGCCTGGAAGAAGGATAATACAAGGTCTATCGGCTGGATTGCCCAGCACGTCTTGTGCAACCCTCACTTAAAGGACATCGTGGAGACGGACGAGAAGGGCTACTACAAGATTAACTACTGGTCTCCGAAGCTGATTGCAACGGCATTCGGTGCTATCGAGCAGGTGGGCGATGAGGTTAGCAGGTTGAAGGCTCTGGTGGTCTTCCTCGAATCAGAGGTTCAGCGATTGAGTGGAAAGCAGGACAGAAGTGACAAGAAGAGATTAGATAACAAGAATATTAATTTATTAAATTAGTTAAGAAAATGGAGAATTTAAAGATTAACAAGAAGAGTGAACAGACAACCGCCACTTATACCAAGGGTGGCTATCGAGTAGAAATTACTTACAACGTTGACAAGTCTGGTGGCAACATCGAGAGCATCAACATGAGCATCTACGCAGATGCGAATGGCAACTATCTCGGCAATGCCAACGCAAGCTCCAACGGCAGCGAGCTGACCTACAATATCAGCGGCATTCCTCAGAGCAAGCTCAGTGAGGTGGCATCATTGATTGAGGAGGTTAATTCCGCTATCGCTACCAATATGGCTAGCGAGGCAGCAGAGTAAGTATTAACGCAGGGTGGCTCTTCGAGAGCTGCCTTGCCTAGTGTTTTAAGTTTTAAAGATTAAGCGTATGGCATTAGCAAACGGAAAAATAACGGCTCCAGTCAGCGTTGATGACGTGAAATCTGTTCTCGGAGAATCCAGCAACGACCTTGCTGCGCTCTGCAAGTCCCCCAATATAAATAAGTGGGCAAAATACAAGCCAATGATAATAGCCAAGCCGTTTAATATTACAGAACGAGACAGAACCAACTGCCGTTATGGTTTGGATTTCACCACCAATTCATTACTTACCAATGAGTTTCGGAGAGGTTCATCTTTTAGTCTGAGTACATATTCCTTGACAAATGTACTGGATGCTGCCAGTGAATGGACATATTCCAGACCTAGAGGAGGTAGCAGTTCGCCCTATCGTTTAGGCGATTTCGTTAACAATGAAACATTAACAGATGGGTATAGTGCAAAGACCTCTGCCCCTTTAGGAGGATTCTCCAATGGTGTAATCGGATTGGATAGCTACAAGACTAGAACCATCAGCACGTCACCAGGTAAGACAGATTCCTCTGCCCTCAATGTAAGCCTTGAAGGTACAAGTCTCTTATATACCAGCTTCAAGTGTAGATGGGCTGGCTCTGATTTATATAGCCAGTCGTGGCAAGCACTCGGAATGGTAGGTTCAGATGTAATACCTATTAATAATATCCTCGATATTAATAATGGATATTATCGTTTGGGACTTGTTGTAAGAGGAGTAAGTAATTGGTATCTCTGTGTATCCAGTTCCACATTCAAGGAGATAAATACCAATACAGAAAGGCAGACTTCAGCACCGAGATGGATATGCCCGAATCTGATGAGCAATACAAGACTTATTGATGAAGTTTTAGAGCACATGAATAGCCACGAAGAGTATTATGCTACAGCAGTACCTTGTATAGTCAAGAATGCTATTATATCTGTAAGTGGCTTGACTTGTACTACTAAGCTTCAGAGTGATGGAGAAATATATTGTGTGCCGGAAGGTAAGGTGAATTTTGCGTTGCAAATCAAGAAGACGGCAGCTTACACCGTTCACTTCACTGTAGCAGTCTATGTAACCAAACAAATGATAAACGTGGGAAATGGAGAAAGCTGGAACAATTATCCTGTAGAGGGATTTGATATTGTTTTTGATGGAAATGGAGTTCTTACTCAAGATTATACCATAGAAGCTTTCATCTCCTTTACATATCAGTCGGGCGTGAAGGAAAGAAAACAGGTAAGCAATTATAAAGTTACTGGTTCTATGAAGAAAGGTAGTGCCGCAGGAACGAGAGTACATTCAGACAATCCACCTAGCTACCCAGCAGTAGGTAGTATTGTTGTTCAAAGAATAACATGGAAATAAAATATAAGTAATTTAAGTATTATAATAATTCCTCTTATATCCTTGCATATACAGAATATTTTCCGTATCTTTGCGGAGTATTAAGAATTATATTTTAAGTTTAACATAAAGAGCAGAACAAAATGAAGAAGATTAAGACAATCGAGGCTGTTGCAGCCTACAAGACATTGAAGGCATTGAAGACATCATCAATGAGCGATGATGCCGCTATGCGAGTTTGGAAGACAATGAAGGCACTGCGCCACGTAGCCGATACCTACGACAAGGACGTGGAGGAAGCACAGGAGAGCTTGAAGGACGATAAGTTCGAGGATATGCAGCGCAAGCTCCAGGAGTGCCAGCAGCTAGAGCAGAAGCATGCCGATGAGGGCTACGAATACACCAAGGACGATTCCGCCAAGTTTGCAGAGGTTAATGAGTACTTCTTCAATCAGAAGCAGAAGACCGAGAAGTATTTCTCAGACCTTGCCAATGCTGAGGTAGAGGTAGCCATCGATGAAGTTGACGAGAAGGAGTTGTTCAAGGCAGCGAAAGATTGCGGCTTGAAGTTCGCCGATATGGAGAGCCTTGAGGTTGTGATAGGATAAACACTGATAAGTAGATAGAAATAGCGTTAGAATTTGGCAAGAAAGCCGTTCTAACGCTATTTTTGTGACTTATTACTTTCAGATTGTTACTTTTTATAAAGTTTAACAATAAAATATTGCGCAAAACGAACAGAATTGTGCAATATTGTTTATTTTTGCAGAACTTTCCTTATTATTAAGAATGAGGAACTAAGAATAAATAATAACCCCAAAAACAAAAGGAGAAGAATTTATGACTAAAGAGGAAGAAGATGAAGTCCATCGGTTAGTTCAATCAGTCGGTGTTGTACAGTTGTCAAGAGTAATGTTTAAGGACATGGACGTTAGCGAAATGATAAACGTCATTATCCTTGCAGG
>OIYV01000041.1_pt1 | contig 90656 bp, 97 predicted proteins | sample 1588251 | NCBI WGS metagenome assembly OIYV01 (sample SAMN03283282) | human gut metagenome | biome: human-associated habitat; material: feces | host: Homo sapiens | place: Peru | collected 2012
AGGCAATTCAAGGCTACTGAGCAGTTTTTTAGCTTCCTTGGTATTATCAAAATCTCCTTGATCGGCTAATCTAATTAAAAATCTTCTGTATGTTTTTAATGCAAGTGGATTTAGGAGCTTTAAAAGTTTATAAGATAACTCACTGGCCAATGTTTCAATGTGCAAATCAATTGATAAATTGTAGGGAGTAGATAAACTATTTTCCATTTGTATTAAGTCGCAAGTTTCTTCGTACACACTATCTATTAGGTTATGTATCGCTTTAATATCATTTTTTATATCGTTATATACTAAGTTTCTTGTTGAAGCTGGCAAATTCGAAAGTTCTGGTGTTTTATTTGGCACAGGGTGTTCTTTTAAAATATAGCCTGTTTTACTTATTACAAAATATTGATAATTACTATTTTTGCTTGAATTTGAAGTATTATGTTTTTTGAAATTCATTTTAAGTCAACCTCTTTACAATAATTTTTTGGGAGTAGTTATAAAAAATTACTCCTAACTATTGGCCGAAAAGAGGTGGAAGTTGCATGAATCAGAGCAATATTGAGTAAAAAAATGGCACACATCAAAATTTATACTTTAATGAATGCTAAATTTTTATATATGAATATTCTTAATGAAATTGCTTATAGCATGGTTATTTGCATTTCAGCCTTTAAAATATAATTTAGTGAAAATTAATCACAAAATTGTTTAGCAGGCAAAAATACATAACTGGTCTTCCTTTTGATACAGTATTGATTTGCTCATCATATAATACAAAAGGAAGACTTATTAAAGATATTTATAGATTTCAAATTGTTTTTTATAGCATAAAATTAAACTTTTATATTCATCTTAAATGTTGACTACCTGATTAAATACAAAATGAAAATATTTCTATTTGACACCAATTTTGACACCAACTATAATGGGAATAAACATTTAAATGGAAAAGTAAAAAATTTCTAATTGGAAAATTATATTTAAATAGACAAAATTCAATTTTATTTGACAATTAAACTTTATCTAAAACAGTAGAAATTTTAGTGATATCTTGAAATAAGATTTTAACTATTATATTCGTAATCAGCAGGTCGGCGGTTCGAGTCCGCCCAGTAGCTCCATTTATTTTTTAACTTAAAATAGAAATTGACACCGCTAGTTGGTGTCTTTTAATTTTTCAGGAATTAAATTCTGTGCTTAGAATATCTATTTGGAAAAGTAAGAAATGCTCATTTTCTGCCGATGAAAAATTTTTCGAAAGAATAGGGCACTCTTTTAGCGTTTTTTGCTTAATTTTAATGTCACTACTGCCTTAAGTCTTCTTTTTTTAGCGACTATTTGAATGTTGCCGTTGCTTCTTAGCTGTTTGTGCGCTTCATTTTTATTATTCGTGGAAATAAACAGCTTTCCGCCGTGTTCCATCACGGCACCAAACGGTCTCCCGGCAGGGAAGCCTTTATTTATTGTCAAAACGTAAAAGCACTCGCATTCTTTCAAAAATTCATATGCTTTGCTCATAATTTTACTTCCGAAAATTTGAGATTGCTAAATTCGCACTTATATCATATCATAAAAAAATACGAAAATCCTCACTGAGAAGCTGATCAGTGAGGGCTATTTTTTTAAGAAAATAAATGCGGGTATTTTTTGTTAAGGCTTCTAAACTGGATTGCTTCGGCAATGTGCATAACGCCAATTTTTTCTTCGTTATTAAGGTCGGCTATAGTTCTTGCAACTTTCAAAATTTTGCTTCCCGCCCTGGCTGAAAGGCCCATTCGGTTAAATGCATTTTTTAAAATGTTTCTTGCCTCAGGCGTTAAAACGCAAACTTCTTTCAAGGCGCTTTGCGGCATTTTTGCGTTTGAAAATATGTTTTTCCCGGAATAACGCTTGAGCTGAACTTCCCGGGCTTTTATTATTCTCGAGGCAATTTCTGGAGATTTTTCTCCGCAGGTGTCTGAGCTAAATTCCTCGAAATTAATAGGAGGAACTTCGATGTGAATGTCGATTCTGTCGAGTATTGGGCCGGAAACTTTCGAAAGGTATCTTTCTATTTTATTTTTGCTGCAAAAGCAAGGTTTCGTCGGGTGGCCGTAGTATCCGCAGGGGCAAGGGTTCATTGCGGCAATGAGCATAAACGAGCACGGGAATGTAACGGTGCTTCTGACTCTTGAAATGGTGACGGTTCCGTCTTCAAGGGGCTGGCGAAGCGCTTCGATTGATTCCCTCGAAAATTCTGCAAGCTCATCTAAGAAGAGAATTCCATTATGCGCAAGGGAAATTTCGCCCGGCCTTGGGTTTGTTCCGCCGCCTATCAATCCTGCCACGGAAATGTTGTAGTGCGGGCTTCTAAACGGCCTGTTTGTAATAATCGGTTCGTCCGGTTTTATCATTCCTGCTACTGAGTGAATTGCCGTGGTTTCAAGCATTTCTTCGAACGTCATTTCGGGCAAAATTGAAGCAACATGTTTCGAAATCATGCTTTTGCCCGAGCCCGGAGGGCCTATCATTAATATATTGTGCCCGCCCGCAACCGCTATTTCAACTGCTCTTTTTGCTTCGTATTGCCCTTTTATTTCAGAAAAGTCAAGAAGTGGGTCAAGCGGTTTTTTCACTATTTTTTGCTTAGGGTAAGGCTTTAAATTTTGGCTTTTGATGGGGTCTAAAAGTTCGGAGATGTGTTTTATTCCGAAAACATTTATTCCTCCTATTAAAGAGGCTTCTTTTGCGTTTCCATAGGGCACGAAAATGTTTTTGAAACCTAGTTTTTTGGCTTGCATAGTCATTGAAATTATTCCGAAAACGCCGCAAACATCCCCTGAAAGCGATAGCTCGCCGATGAATGCGCTTTCTTTTAAAAAGTCTTTTTGAATTTGCCCGCTTGCCTCTAAAATTGCAAGGAGTATCGGCAAATCGTAAAGTGACCCGCTTTTTTTAACGTCTGCAGGTGCGAGGTTTACTGTGATTCTTCCGAGCGGGAAGGCCATACCGCAGTTTGTTATTGCTGATTGAACCCTGTTTTTTGCTTCTTTTACGGCAACATCTGGCAGCCCGACTATGTTGCAAAGTGGCATCCCGGGTGAAACGTCGCACTCAATTTTCACTTTGAAGCCGTTAATGCCTTCTATTCCCATGCTGTAAATTACAGATACCATGAAATTCTCCTTTTTATTAAACTTTTAATTTAATTATAATTTAAATTTAAATAAAAATCAAGCTAATCAAGGAAAATATTTCCTTTTTTTATTTTTCACGAAATAATTAAAGCCTGCCAAACAAGCGGCAAGCTTTTTGCTTTTTAGTATGTATGAGTGCATATTTCAAGGATTTTTTCTTTTAGGTTTTGCAAATCTTCTCTCACGAGTTCTTTTTGATTCGGGTTTCTAAGGACTGCTGCGGGGTGAATCGTTGGCATCATCCAAATTTTTTTCTTTTTATAGAACATTCCGTGCTGCTTCGTTATTTTAATCGAAGGGTCGATTATTTTCATTGCGGCTATTCTGCCCACAGCTACTATTATTTTTGGCTTTATTATCGCAACTTGGTTTCTAAGCCAATCAATGCAAGCTTCTTGCTCTTCGGGCAGAGGGTCTCGGTTTTGCGGCGGGCGGCATTTGACCATGTTCGCAATGTAAATGTTTTTGTCTCTTGAAAGGTCTACTTCAGCAAGGAGTGAATCCAAAAGTTTGCCGGATCTTCCAACGAAAGGCAGCCCTTGCAAATCTTCATTTTGGCCTGGGCCTTCTCCAATGAGCATTACTTCGGCGTTTGTGTTTCCGCAGCCGAAAACGAGGTTTGTTCTGCCTTCGCAAAGCGGGCATTTAGTGCACCCTAGGCATGCATTTTTTAAGTCTTCCCAAACGGTATACATTTTGTTCTCCTTTGATTTTAAACGTTGAATCTAAACAGCGTCACGTCGCCGTCTTTCATTATATATTCTTTTCCTTCGGACCGTAAAAGGCCTTTTTCTTTTGCAGCTGCTATAGAGCCACATTTGATAAGATCGTCGTAAGAAATTATTTCAGCTCTTATGAATCCTTTTTCGAAATCTGAGTGGATTTTTCCTGCTGCGGCGGGGGCTTTTGTTCCTTTTTTAATCGTCCAGGCTCTCACTTCGGGTTTGCCTGCAGTTAAATAAGAAACTAGCCCTAAAAGGCTGTAGCAAGCCGAAACAAGCCTGTCAAGCCCTGATTTTTCAAGGCCCATATCATTTAGAAATTCTTGTTTTTCTTCGGGCTTCATTTCTGAGATTTGGAATTCAAATTCCGCGCATATTGGAAGCACTTTCGAGCCTTCAGCTTTAGCGATTTCTTCAACTTGCTTGTAAAAAGGATTTTCTTCGATTTTCTTCTCGAAATCTTTTTCAGAAAAGTTTGCCGCAAAAATCGTGGGTTTGGAAGTAAGCAAGTCCATGTTGTTTAAAAACGCGGTTTCTTCTTCGGTGTAGCTTCCTGATTTGACCATTTTGCCTTGAGAAAGAAGCTCATAGATCTTTTTGCAAAATTCGAGTTCTTCGGCATAGGATTTATCTGCTTTCAAAAGCTTTTCGATTTTTGCAATTCTTTTTTCAACCATTTCCATGTCTGAAAAGATAAGTTCCATGTTTATTACTTCGATGTCATCCTTCGGGCTTATTTTGTTGCTCACGTGCATTATGTTTTCGTTTTCAAAGCATCTTACAACGTGAACTATTGCGTCAACTTGCCTTATGTTCCCGAGAAATTTATTTCCAAGACCTTCGCCTTTTGAAGCGCCTTTCACAAGGCCAGCAATATCAACGAATTCTATTGTTGCGTAAGTTTTTTTATCGGGATGATAAATTTCTGATAATTTTTCAATTCTTTCATCAGGGACGGCAACTATTCCTACATTTGGCTCGATTGTACAGAAAGGGTAATTTGCGCATTCAGCTCCTGCATTGGTTATGGCGTTGAACAAAGTGCTCTTTCCGACATTTGGCAAACCAACTATTCCTATTTTCATTAAATTCTTCCTCCTAAATGTTTTTAAAGCTCATACTCTAATATAATAAAGGTTTAGCAAATTTTTCTCAACCTGCACTTTTTTAAGTTAAACAGAAAATGTCGAACAAGTAAAAATTGACATTTTTAATAAAAAATATTTACAAATTGTGCAATTATGTTAAAATATACTTGAATTGTTTAGTAAGAACAATAATACTAAAATAAAGGAGGAAAAACTGTTTTTTACTACTAGTTAAATGAATTAAAATTAGGTAAAGGAGATGTTTCATAATGAAATTAAAAAGACATTCTAGATTTTTATCTTTTCTTATGGCAAGTTCGATTTTGTGCTTACCCGGAAAGGTTTATGGCTTTGGCTCGGAAACGCATGAGTATGTTACCAAAACGAGCATTGACAAAATAGAAAAGCTTTCTAAAGCTTTAAACGAGAAAAACGCCTTGAATAACAAAGAAAACTCGGTGCTTGGTGAAATAAAAAATTACAAAGACACTTTGATTACATACAGTTTAAAACCTGATGAAGACGAAAACCAAGGCTCAACTTTTAAACATCATTTTTATAATCCCGTAACCGGAAGAAACTTTATGGGTGAAGAAAAAGGTGCTCTTTCAAAGTGCGAAGAACATTACGGCGCATGCCTTAACCTTTACAAAAATGGCGAAAAAGAAAAAGCTTTCGAAGAGTTTGGAAGAACAATTCACTTTTTAGAAGATGCTAACACCCCTGTTCACACTGGGTATATTTATCCATCTGATGCTGTTTTTAAGCTTCCAATGCATGTTCAATTTGAAAATATTTGCGATGAAATAAATAAAAATTGCGATGCGGAAATTTCTGCCGAAAGCCTTGAATATTACAAAATTAACAGCCTTAAAACCATAGTGAAAGCTTCTGCGGTTTTGGCACTGGATAATTTTTATAGGCTTGAAGAAATAGAAACATCTAACGAAGAAGAACTGGCGAAAAATTCAATTTTAAATGCTCAAAAAAATGTTGTCGGCATGCTTTACAAGTTTATTGGTGATGTCGGCAAATAACTATTAAATGGAGGAATCTTTATGAAAAAAACAAAATTTTTAAAAATTGCGTTTATGTTTTTGGGATTGATTTTTTCCGGTAGCACAATTTCTGCAAGCTGCTTTGATTTAAAATCAGGCCAAGATGTAAACCGCGGGAAGTTAGTTTCTTCAGAGTATTTATGCATTGAAAATTTTAAATTAAGCCCTGAAGAAGAAATTATTCTTGAAAACGGCGAAAAAGCCTACAAGAAAAGTTTGAACGTAGAAAAAGAATATAAAAGTTATTATGATAAAGGTGACCAAGAAACAAAAGGGTATTTGAATTTTGATGTTACTTTTACTTATGATAAAAAATCATATGCCAAAGCAGAATCAAGAGATGTTAAAAGCATTAAAGACAGCAAAATCTGGAAAATAAGAGATTTGCCTGAAAGTTACCCTGCGGGCGATGTGCAGCTCGTTTCGAACAGATATTCTTTTTATGAAAAAACTTTTGGCGGTGTTGGAGATTATTTGTTCGATGGGCATATTGACGTTATGTGTTCTTGCAACGGTGAGGTTTGTGCCAATACCGAGTTGTGCTAAATTTTTAAAAGTATGGAGGAAAAGCGATGAAAGAGTATGTTAGAATAATGGTTTGTTTATTTGTCTTCGGTAGCACATTTTTTGCTTGGCGACCCGGTTTTGCGGCGGATGAAAATCTTATGAACAAAGAAATTTCTGAAACTAAAACTTCTGACGAAACCATAAGCAGAAAAGAAGAAACAACGATTAAAAAAGAAACTTTGAGCGAGCCTTTTGGTAAATGCGATTATAAATATTTGAAAGTAACTAAATTTATTACTTATTTAAAAGATAAAACCAATCAAAAATTGGCAGATGCCGTTATTGATTCGAATTTTAGATATAATCCTGTCACGCGCCAAGCGGTATGCCTCAGCAATTTAAGAAATTCTTCTGTGCATGATACCGATTATATAGTTGATATTTTTTCAAGGTGCGCAAATAAAAACTTGGAAAATGGAAGCGGCGTTGCAAGCGTTGAGCTCGTTTGCAGTTCAAGATTCGGCGGCAAACATTTGATAGATTCCAAAAAATATGAAGTGAACTGCGATTTTAACGGCAACGTGAGCTTTAATGACTTAGAAAATTAATTTATATTTAAATAGAGGGGAGTGAAACTTTTTGTTTTGCTCCTTAAAATTTGTTACAAAAAAGAGCTTTATTATCAAATAAAATAATTAAATGCGATGAAATATTTTTGCTTTTAAGATAATAATTGAATTTTTCTGTGATATGTGGTATTATGTTTTTGCAAAGGACGTTTAGCTCAGCTGGTAGAGCATTCGCTTGACGTGCGAAAGGTCAGCGGTTCGAGCCCGTTAACGTCCACCATAAAGCCTCCGTATGGAGGCATATTTTTTTGTAAGGAGAATAAAATGAATTTCAGTGTTTTGACTTTTGGTTGCAAAGTGAATAAAGGCGAAAGCGAAAACATAATTTCAAACATGATTGAAAAAGGCTTTGAATTCGCAGGAAGCAAAAGCACTTCAGCGCCTGACATTGTGATAATAAATTCTTGCACCGTTACCGCTGAAAGCGACCGCAAGCTGCGCCAGTGCATTCACAGAGTTAAAAAAGAAAACGAAAATTCCGTGGTTGTTTTGACGGGTTGCATGCCGCAAGCCTTCCCGCAGGCCGCTAAAGAGCTCCAGGACGTTGACATCGTGATTGGAAACGAAAGAAAAGCCGAAATTCCTAATTTTATTGAGAAATATCTTGAAAGTAAAACGAAAATCTTCGAAGTGAGCGAAATAAGAAAAGTGACGGAGTTTAAAGAAACCGCTAAAAATTCAAGCAAAGAAAAATTCCGTGCATTTCTTAAAATTGAAGATGGCTGCGACAGGTTTTGTTCTTACTGCATAATTCCTTACGCAAGGGGAAGAGTGAGGTCAAAGCCGCTTGATGAAATCGAAAGAGACGTGAAAAACCTTTGCGAAAAAGGCTACGAAGAAATCGTTTTAACCGGAATAAATCTTTCTTCTTATGGAAAAGATTTAAATTGTAGCCTTGAAGATGCCACGCAGAGAATTTGCAGCATAGAAGGAGTTAAAAGGCTTCGCCTTGGTTCGCTTGAACCCGACCTTATAACCGAAAAGCTCATTGATAGCCTAGCAAAAGAAAAGAAGTTTTGCCCGCAGTTTCATCTTTCTTTGCAAAGCGGAAGCGATAAAATCCTTGAAAAAATGAGAAGAAAATATAATAAGCAGCAATACCTAGATGTCGTTAAATTAATTAAAAGCAAGATTCCTTTGGCAACTTTCACGACAGACATTATGGTTGGGTTTGCCGGCGAAACGGAAGAGGACTTTAACGAGTCGCTTGACATCATTTCTCAAGTTGGGTTTCTTAAGGTTCATGTCTTCCCTTATTCGATAAGACCAGGCACTATGGCTGCGAATTTTGAGGGCCAAATAAGCAGGGCTACGAAAACGAAGAGAGTTCAAAAAATGATTGACACTTCGCAGAAAATAAGTAGAATTGTTATCGAGAGTTTTCTTGACCTTAAGCTTGAAGTTTTGTATGAAAGCAGTGCGGGAGATGGCTTTTACAGAGGTTACACGAAGAATTACATTCCCGTTAAAACCAAAAGCGCCGAGAACATTTGCGGCAAGATTTTAGAAACCTCTCTTATTTCAATTAACGAAGATTTTTGCGAAGGAAAATTAGTTTAAAGGAGAGATGTTAAAATGGAAAAAAATTTGCTTGAAGTAACGAACCCGGAATCGGAAATTGAAAACTCAGAAATGCCGGTTTTAGCTGATTTTTTCGCAACTTGGTGCGGCCCATGCAAGATGATTGCTCCTATAATTGAAAGCATTAGCAAAAAATATGAAGGCGAAATTAAAGTAATTAAAATCGACGTTGACAAACACAAAGACTTAGCGGAAAAATACGAGATTATGTCTATTCCATCGATTCTTTTCTTTTTAAATGGCAAGCTCGTTAGAAAAGAAGTTGGGTTTAAATCCGAAAGAGAAATTTGCGACATAATAAATTCGGAGCTTATTTTAAAAAAATAGCAAAGGAAGAAAAATTGTGACAGACTTAGTAATAATAGGCGGTGGCCCTGCAGGCCTTACGGCTGCGATTTATGCATCAAGAGCGGGGCTTAGCGTAACAGTTTGCGAAAAAAATATTTACGGCGGGCAGACTTCGATAATCGATAAAATTGAAAATTACCCAGGGTTTAAAAAAATAAACGGCATGGAACTTGCGAGCCAAATGTATGCTCAGGCGGAAGATTTGGGCGTAAACTTTATTTTCGATGAAGTGGTTAAAGCCGAGCTTGAAGGAATCGAGAAGACAATAACCCTTAAAAGCGGCGAAGAAATTAAGTGCAAAACCGTTATAATTGCAAACGGGCTTAAAAGAAGAACGCTTGGCTGCAAAGGCGAAAGTGAATTTTTGGGCAAAGGCGTTTCATATTGCGCAACTTGCGACGGCTCGTTTTTTAAATCGAAAAAAGTTTTAATAATCGGCGGAGGCAACACTGCGCTTCAGGACGCTCTTTACCTTTCAAACATTTGCTCGCAGGTTTATGTTATTGTTAGGAAAAATAAATTAAGAGGCCAGGACTTCCTTTTCAAAGCGGTTCAAAAACGCCCGAACATTGAAATTAAATTCGAAAGCAAAGTTAAAGAAATTAAAGGCGAAAAGTTTGTTACCAGCGCAGTGATTGAGAGCAAAGAAAACGGCGAATACGAAATGCCTGTTGACGGAGTTTTCATTGCAATTGGCTACGACCCTGATTGCGACATTTACAAAGGCCAGATAGAAATGGACGAAAACGGATATTTCAAAGCCACGGAGGATTGCGAAACGAACCTTGATGGAGTTTTCGTTGCGGGCGACTGCAGGAATAAGCCTTTAAGGCAGATTGTTACTGCTACGGCGGATGGAGCGGTTTGCGGAAATAAAGCGGCCGAGTATTTGCTCAGCAGATAAATTTTTAAGGAAGGATGCTAATGGAAGACGAAACTAAATGGTATGAAAAAGAATATATTTCTTTAATTTGCTTTGCTTCGGTTGTTTTTATTCCCGTTGGAGCGGTTTTGCTCTGGAAATTCGGCAAGCAAAGCACCAAGGTCAAGTCTTTCGTGGCGGCTGTTTCGCTTGTTTCTTTTGCTGCGATTTCTTTTTTGGTTTACAAGAATTTTTCGCCCAGACCACTTGAACCTGCGGTTAAAACCGTGGTTGAAGTCCCGGAGAAAAAGCCCTCTTCTAAAAGCGAAAGTAAGAAAGAAGAGAGCAAAACTGAAAGCAAAAAATCAGAAAAAACTGAAAAAGATAAACCAAAAGTAGTTTACATAACAAAAAACGGAAAGAAATACCATTATTCTAAATCTTGCGGGAAAGGAAACTACAAAGCCGTGAGCCTTAGCGAAGCTGTGAAAAAAGGCTACGAACCCTGCAAGAAATGCGCAAAATAAAAAATTAAATGTTCTAAAAAAGATTGGAGTAATTTTATGATAAATATACCCGAAGTGTTTGGCAGCATGGTGTTCAATGATGACGTGATGAAAAAAAGGCTTCCTCCAAACATTTATGAAAGCCTTAAAAAGTCTATTGATGAAAATTCCTCGGTGGATGAAGCAGCTGGCGAAATAGTTGCGCAAGTTATGAAAGATTGGGCACTTGAAAAAGGCGCCACTCACTTCACGCACTGGTTCCAGCCTCTTACTGAAATAACGGCTGAAAAGCACAACAGCTTCTTGGATTTCACGCCTGACGGAAGCGTTAAAATGAACTTTTCGGTGAAAGAGCTCATCAAAGGCGAATCAGACGCTTCAAGCTTCCCTTCAGGCGGCCTTAGAGCTACTTTCGAAGCAAGAGGCTACACCTCCTGGGACCCGACTTCATATGCTTTCGTTAAAAATGGCTCGCTTTATATTCCAACGTTCTTCTGCTCTTACAGCGGAGAAGTTCTTGACGAAAAGACCCCACTTTTGAAATCAATCTATGCGCTTAACAAACAATCTCTTAGAATTCTTAGAATCCTTGGAAATGATAAAATTAAAAAAGTTATTCCAACCATGGGCGCAGAGCAGGAATACTTCCTTATTGACAGAGATATTTATAACAAAAGAAAAGACATGATCTTCTGCGGCAGGACCCTTTTCGGTGCTGCACCGGTTAAAGCTCAAGATCTTTCTGACCATTACTTTGCGGCTTTGAAACCAAGGGTTATGTATTTCATGCAAGACCTCGACAGGGAACTTTGGAAGCTTGGCATTCCTTCGAAAACCAAACACAACGAAGTTGCTCCGGCTCAGCATGAAGTGGCTCAAATTCATTCTTATTCAAACCTCGCAACTGACCAAAACCACCTTATAATGGAAATGCTCAAAGTTATTGCCGAGCGCCATAATCTTGTTTGCTTGCTGCACGAAAAGCCTTTCAAAGGAGTAAACGGTAGCGGTAAGCACAACAACTGGTCGCTTTCTTCTGACACTGGCGTTAATCTTCTCGAGCCGGGTAATTCCCCGCAAGATAACGTTCAGTTCTTGATTTTCCTTTGTGCGATGATCAAAGCAGTTGACGAATATTCCGACTTGCTTAGAATTTCAATTTCTTCTTACAGCAATGATTTCAGGCTCGGCGGAGCAGAAGCACCTCCAGCGATAGTTTCGATTTATCTTGGCCAAGAAATTATGTCTATTTTGGAAGCAATTGAACGCGGCGAAATTTACACCAGGCAAAGAAGAAACTTCGAAATCGGGCTTAATGTTATTCCGTCCTTCCCGTGCGACACTTCCGACCGCAACAGAACTTCGCCTTTTGCATTTACCGGAAACAAATTTGAATTTAGAATGGTTGGTTCGAGCCAGTCTATCGCTTCGCCAAACATGATTCTAAACACCATTGCGGCTCAAGCTTTGAAAGAGTTTGCGGATGAACTCGAAAACTTTGCCGAACCTTCAAAACATTTGAACGAGCTTCTTGTGAAGACGATTAAAAAGCACAAGAAGGTTATCTTCAACGGTAACAGCTACTCAGACGACTGGGTTAAAGAAGCCGAAAAAAGAGGCCTTTATAATTTCAAAACTTCGGTTGATGCCCTTGAGCATTCGCTTGATGAGAAAAACATTAGGCTTTTTGAAACTCACGGCGTTCTTTCGAGAAGAGAGCTTAGCTCCAGGTATGAAATTCATTTGGAAAATTACTGCAAAATGGTTCACATCGAAGCAAAAACCCTTGCGAGCATGGTTAAAAACGAAATTTTACCTGCAACGAGTAAATACACGAAAATTCTGTGCGACACAGTAATCAGCAAGCAAAATCTTTCTTGCGAGTGCTTTGCTGAAAAAGAAACTTTGAAATATCTTTCGGAGCTTTCCGACAAGCTTTACAAAGGCCTTAATACTTTAATCACAGTCAACGACGAAGCCAACAAAACAGAGGACGCCATCAAACGTGCTCATAAATTCAAAGAAGAAGTTCTTTTGGCGATGGATGAAGTAAGGGAAAGCATTGATAAAATTGAAGAAAACATCCCGAAAGAATACTGGCCATACCCAACTTACGAAGATATTCTCTTCAGCGTTTAGCTTAATTTTAGCTTGACATTGATTTGCCGAAGTTAATATAATTAAACCATAGCAAATATGAAAATTTGGAGTGATATAAATGTCTAAACAGGTAATCTTAACCGAAGAAGGTCTTAGAAACCTTGAAAACGAACTTGAAAATTTGAAAACCGTTAAAAGAAAAGAAGTAGCGGAGAAAATAAAGGTTGCGCTTTCATTTGGCGACCTTTCTGAAAACAGCGAATACGACGAAGCTAAAAACGAGCAAGCAATCATAGAAGCAAGGATTTTGGAAATTGAATCTATGCTTAAAGACGTTAAAATCATCGATGAGCATGAACTCAGCACTGAGCTCGTTAACGTTGGTTCGAAAGTTAAAGTCGAAGATATGGAATACAGCGAAGTTATTGACTATAAAATCGTTGGTCCAAGCGAAGCAGACCCGAGAGAAGGCAAGATTTCAGATGAATCTCCTGTTGGAGCGGCTTTAATCGGCCACGAAGCTGGAGAAATCGTTAAAGTTGAAACTCCTGGTGGAATTTGCACATATAAAATAATTGAAATTTACAAGTAATTTTTTAAAAGGGATGATAAAATGAGCGAAGATATAAACGTTCAAAACGGAAATAATGAAGAGTCCGGCAGCGAAGTTTTTAAAATAAGAAGAGAAAAATTTAAGACTTTGAAAGAAAGCGGCAGAAATCCTTTTGACAAAACCACTTTCGCTTGCGACGTTCTTTCGAAAGATATTATAGAAAATTTTGAAAATTTTGACGGCAAAGACGTTTGCATAGCTGGAAGAATAATGAGCCACAGAGATATGGGCAAGGCTTCTTTCATGGATATTGCCGACGGTAGCGGTAAAATTCAAATTTACTTTAATATTAACGGCCTTGGCGAAGAAAAATACAAAGAAATTATTTCTCTTTGGGATATTGGCGACATCGTTGGAATCAAGGGCTATGTTTTTAAAACCAGAAGAGGCGAAATTTCGATTCATGTTACTGACATGGAGCTTCTTTCGAAATCTTTCTTGCCGCTTCCTGAGAAATTCCACGGCCTTAAAGACACCGACACGAGATATCGCCAAAGATACCTTGATTTGATTTCTTCCCCGGAAGTTAAAGAAACTTTCGTGAACCGCAGCCTTATAATCAGGGCTATAAGAAATTTTTTGGATTCCAAAGGCTTTATCGAAGTTGAGACCCCGGTTCTAAACGTTATTCCTGGCGGGGCAGCTGCGAAACCTTTCATAACTCACCACAACGCTCTTGACATGGATCTTTACCTTAGAATTGCTCCTGAGCTTTACCTTAAAAGGCTCATTGTTGGCGGCATGAACAAGGTTTATGAGCTTGGCAGGCTTTTCAGAAATGAAGGAATTTCAACCAAGCATAACCCTGAATTCACAACTATTGAACTTTATGAAGCCTATTCTGACTATAAAGATATGATGGATTTGGCCGAAGAAATGATTAGAAACTGCGCAAAAGCCATTGGCAAAACTGAAGCGATTGAATATCAAGGCGAAAAGATTGACATTTTCAAGCCTTTCGAAAGATTAACGATGATCAAGGCAGTTAAAAAATACACCGGAAAAGATTTCGGGGAATTTGCTTGCGACACTGAAAAAGCAAAAGAAGTGGCTAAAGAACTCGAAGTTGAAATCAAAGAAAGCGACTCATGGGGCGACATTTTAAATAAGGTTTTTGAAGAAAAAGTCGAAGAAAACTTGCTTCAGCCAACGTTTATTTATGATTATCCTGTTGAGGTTTCGCCGCTTACGAAGAGGAAGAAAGAAACTCCATATTTAGTTGAGCGCTTTGAGCTTTTCATAACAAGAAGAGAACTCGCAAATGCTTACTCGGAGCTTAACGACCCGATTGACCAGAGAGAAAGATTTGTTCGCCAGATGGAACTTCGTGAAAAAGGCGACGAAGAAGCCAACATGATCGACGAAGATTTCATAACTTCGCTTGAATATGCAATGGCTCCTACGGGCGGCCTTGGAATGGGAATCGACAGGCTCGTTATGCTTTTGACCGACAGCCCTTCAATAAGAGACGTAATTATTTTCCCAACAATGAAGAAATTACCGGCAGAAAAAGATTAACTTTTAGCTACATACGGCTGTATCGTAATTGATATGGCCTTTTTCTGTATTAAAATTTGAAATTAAGGAGAAATAACCATGAAAAACATAACTGTGATGGGCGGGGGCGTCCTTGGAACGCAAATTGCTTTTCAGGCGGCTTATGCGGGCTTCAATGTTAAAATTTGGCTCAGGAGCGAAAGCAGCATTCAAAGAACTAAACCGAAACTAGATTTTGTTAAAAAATCTTATGAAGATGCCATAAAATTAATGGCGACTAATGAGGGCAAAAGCGCAGGAAATTGGTGCTTTGGAATTGCAAATTACGATGAATTTAATGAAACTACATGCCTAAAAAGAGTAAATGAAGCTTATGAAAATATTGTTTTGGAACTCGACATAAAAAAGGCAACCGAAGATGCTGATTTGGTGATTGAATCCATGACCGAAGACTTCAAAGCGAAAAAAGACCTTTACTTGCGATTGGCACCGATTTTGCCTGAAAAAACAATTTTAGTTACTAATTCTTCGACGATGCTTCCGAGCAAACTCGCTAAATTTACCGGAAGACCGCAAAAATTTTTAGCGCTTCATTTTGCTAATTCAATATGGAAAAACAACACAGCTGAAGTTATGAAACATTCAAAAACCAGCGATGAAGCTTTTGAAGACGTCATGAAATTCGCAAAAGAAATAAAAATGATTCCCCTTCCACTTAAAAAAGAAAAATCAGGATATTTGCTAAATTCAATGCTAATTCCGCTTTTGTTTTCTGGGCTTGATTTGCTTGTTAACGGAATTTCAGACCACGAAAGTATTGACAAAGCTTGGGTTTTGGGAACGGGTTCACCGAAAGGGCCTTTTCAAATTCTTGACACAGTCGGGCTTAAAACTGCTTATGAAATAGTTAATATGTATGTTAAGATTCCTTCATTTTTGGCACCTTACAACTTTAAGGGTATGGCTAAACTTCTTAAAAAATATATTGACGAAGGCAAGCTTGGCAAATCAAGCGGCGAAGGATTTTATAAATATTAAATTAAACACAAACCATCTGAATTTAATTTCAGGTGGTTTATTTTTTTCAATTTTATTGTGTTAGAAAATATTTTTCTAGCATTTTTTATTTTTTTAAATCATGTAAATTTAATTTTTATTAATTGTAAAAAATTTACAAAATTATAAGTAGATTACTGTTAAAGATAATGTTATATATGTATTTAAATTTTATTGAAAAAATGATATAATTAGTATTAACATAAATTTTAATAATTTAATTTAAAAAGGTGATTTAATGAAAAAAATTAAAAAAACTATTTCGTTATTTTTAACGTTATTGTTAGTGTTTTTTAACCAACCTGTTTTCGCCGGAGGAAAAGACGGAGTCGAAATTTTAAAAGATGGAACCAAACTGACATGGATTCCAACTGAGAAAATTGAGCAAAAAGCTGAAGAATACACCAAAGAATTGGAAGAAATTAAAAAGAAGGAAATTTCTTCTTCGGCAAGGTTTTTGATAGGTTTTGCGGCAACGGCAGCAGGAGTTGCATCAATAGTAGGGCTTCAATGTGCGAAAAATAAAACGAGCAATCCAGTGCTTTCGTATTTATGTCTTGGAGCTCAAGTTTTGTCTGCTGCCGGAATATTAGCCTCTTACATTTGCCCTAAAGTTCATAACCACAATGTTTTTCATGAAATAAAAGGAAATTATGAAAGCACAACGTATAGTCCATCATGCTGCTTGCTTGATTATATGTTAAATGGCATTAAGCATAGGGATTTATGTGAAACGAATGGAGGTGCAAAAGAAAAAAGTGAGCGTTTAAATGGAATTATTGATTACTATAAATTAATTAATGGCGATTACAAAAAAGCTTATAAAAATGGAATTGTAGTCGTTGAAAGGCCTAAGGGTTTTAAAACAACACTATTTCATCATGCTTATGGATCAGGTATTTATTCTCAGGAAAAATGGGAACGCAACAGTGATTACTACTATAATGTTTTATTAAAACAGAAAAAAGGAGTTAAATAACAATGAAAGTATTAAAAAAATTAACATCAGCATTTCTTGCTACAACCCTAATTTTATCTTCTGTTTCAAGCAGCATTTTTGCCGGAGGAGATGGTGTGGAATCTTATAATCCACTTGGCTATGATGTTGTAAATTCTTATGTTAAAAAAGAAATAAATCGAATTCAGATGGGAATGACTTCTGAAGACAAATCTTGTATTTATGTAGAGAATATTAAATTACCGGGTAAGGACAGACGCACCGCTAATGTTTTTCTTATGGGAGCTGTTTTTGGTGCCGATGACCCTGACCAAAATTGTGTTATTCAAAAGTATTTGAAAATTTTCAAAGAAACTCAAGAAGAAGTTAAACAATCAATAGAAAAAAGTAAAAAATTTAATAAAAAGGCTGCAGAGGCAGCAATAAATGCCGGAGCTAATGTTGCGAAAAATTTATTACAAAAATATGGAATTAAAAATTTATTAAAAATTTTTCCTAATGGTAAAAATATAAAGATGACTGCAGAAGAATTTAGTGAAATTATTGCCGCATATATAACTGGTGAGGAATTTTTAAAAGTTTGCAGTGCAGCTGAGGTTATAAGTGTATTTATGGTGATTGGCGGCGCAGCAGGAATTGTAGGAACATGTATATCAAGAGGTGGAATAATTGCCGGAGTAGTTACGATTACCAAGGCCGTTCCTACTGTTGTTGCGGTTGTAACGGGTGGTGCTCTAACCGCAACAGGTGCAAGTGCAGGAGCTGGAGCAGGGGCTTTGGTCGCAGCAACAGGAACAGCAGCTGCAGCAGCTGAAGGAGGAGCAGCAGCGGCGGGAAGTGCTTTAGTAGCAGGAGGGGCATTAGCCGCAGCATCGCCTTTGATTGTGCCGGCTTTGGCAATAGGTTCGGTTGTTTTAGTTGCCGGTGGAGCAGCTTTAGGTGGGGGCGCATATGTAGCTTCATCGCTTGCTTATTCAAAAAAATTAAAAAGTGAAAAATACGAAAATATTTGCGGAGTTATTTCAGGTTTAATAAACATTTTTCAAGCTAACTATGGTTGTGGTATACTTAAAAATAATTGCCTTGTTATTGCTTTAGACTTAAGAGATCAAAGTGGCTGGAATGTTTTTACTCGTGGAAGAAAAAATCAAGGTCATTTTGTTGGAACTTATATGTTAAAAGGTATTGCTAATGCGCCTACAGGCGAAGAATATATAAAGCAAAATGGAATTGATTATAAAGCACTTTGTGAGAATTATTCTAAATACATAAAAGATAAGACTGCATAGAAACAAAAAAATTGATTTATTCTCTGAAATTTTATGAAGTATAAATATATTATGGAAATGAAGTTCTCCCGAGGAATTTTTCCTAAACTGCATTTGCTGATGACTTCTACGATGTGAGTAGGATCATTGGCATTTTATTTTTTTGAGGTGATAATTTATGGTTGATTTTTTGATAGTTGGTTTTGGCGGGTTATAGGCTCGGTGGTAAGATATTTATTCGGTCAAATTCTGATTTTTGCCAGCATAAAATTTCCTATTTCTACGCTGCTTATTAATTTTATTGGGTGTTTGCTCATAGGAATAATAAATTCTTTGGCGATTGATTTTAAATTTAAGAGGTTTTACTACGTTTTCTACTTTTTCGCTTGAAATAATTAACATGATTGAAACTGGAAAGACATTCTCAGCAATTGTTTACTGCCTGGTAAGTGTTTTGCTTAGTTTGGCCGGGGTGATTTTGGGATCTAAAATAATGTTAAATTCTTAAGTTTTTATTTTGATTTCGGTATTTATTTAATAAAAATAGATTAAAAATTTATTGACTAATTTTCATAAAAATATTATAATTAAAATAAAGGAGATGTTAAAAATGAAAAGCCTGAAAAAAGTAACTGCATCCATTCTTTCGGTGTTAATTTCTTTTTCCGCTGTTAGTGAAGCGGCTGAAACTACCGTTGATTCTAACCCAAATTTTTGCTACAAAATAGTTGGCGAAAAAAATGCCGTTTTAACTGAATTTAAATCTTCTAAGCTAAAAAATCTTTCGGATCCTGAAGGTTACAATATTATTGAAATAGCAGATGATGCAAGCAAAACTGAAGTTTATAATCGCAGCGATGTTATTAATTTTTGGGCGACGGTTGTTTTAACAGCCCCTACCATAGTTGTGCCGGCATTTATGTTTGATAATCCTGAAAATCCTCCAAAAGTTGGAAAATTTAAACGAAATAATGTTATCTCTGGAATAACTTCTGTAAATTTGCCTCACTGCAAAAGAGTTGGGAAAAGGGCTTTTTCATGTTGCAATAAACTTGAAACTGTCAACCTGCCTGAATGCACTACCTTGGAAAGAGACAGTTTGATGGGCTGCATTATGGTTAATAAACTTAACGTTCCCAAATGCTTGACTTTGAGTAGTCCTTTTGGAATTTACGGCAATCATTCTGCAAAAGGAAGCTTGAAAGAGCTAAATGCTGAGCAATGCACGAAAATTGAAAAGGGAAGTTTCAAAGGTTTTATGAAGCTTGAAATTGCGAATATCCCAAATGTTACTTATGTCGGAAGTGAATGCTTTGACTATTGCAAATCGCTAAAAGAGCTTGATTTAAACAAATGCAAAATTATTCCCGAAAGATGTTTCCAAAGATGCTTTGGTTTGAGAACAATTTTGTTGAATTCTTGCACTGAAATTAAGAAAAACGCTTTTAAAAAATGCGAATCACTGCAGAATATGAACTTGCCTAATTGCGCCAAAATAGGGCCAGACGCTTTCGAAGGTTGCAAAAATCTGTGTAAATTAAGCGCACCGAAATTAACAAGTATTTCAAAAAACGCTTTTACCAGTTTGAGCGAAGTTTACATTCCGGCGTGCAAATATGTTGGTGAAGGAACATTTAACAATTGCAGGAATTTAAAGAAAATAACTGTTTCGCGCGATTGCAAATTCGAAGGAAGTTCTTTGCCATATGATAAAGTTTTAAATAATGAATTAGAAATTGTTAGAGTATAAAATTTGGATGAATATATAAATGGAGAATACTAAAAATGAGAAGTTTTAAAAAAATAACAGCTGCTGTTCTTTCGGGGCTGATTTCTTTTTCTGCTGTGAGTGCTTTGCCTGAAACTACCGTTGATTCAAACCCGAATTTTTCTTACAAAATATTAGAGGGAAAAGATATCATTTTAACTGAGATAAAACCTTCTAAACTCGAAACACTTTCAGGCCCGGTTGAAGGGTATTATAATGTTGTTGAAGTGGCTAATGATGCCAGCAAAGCCAAAATTGTAAAAAATAATTACACTATTTTGGACGCTATTGAATTTTGGGGCATAGTTATTGGTTTGGGTTTTACTGTTATAGTCCCAGTGTGCATGCTTAGCAACCCCAATATAAGGCCGGAAATTGGTAAGTTTAAAAATTTTAAATATATTTATTCAAAAATAACTTCTGTGGATTTGCCGCATTGCAAAAAAGTGGGCAAGAATGCTTTTCTTAGCTGCCAAAATCTAAAAACTGTGAGTTTGCCCAAATGCACTATTTTGGAAAAATGCAGTTTAATGAGCTGCCATAATGTTACTAAACTTAATGTTCCTGAGTGTTTGGTTTTGGATAACCCCTTTGGAATTGACACCAGTTACTCCATACGCTATGATGCCGGCAAAAAACTTAAAGAGTTAAATGCTCAAAAATGCACCAGGATTGAAGACAGGTGTTTTGGCGGGTTTATGAATTTAGAAAAATTAAATCTCCCGAATTTAGTTTCTGTTGGGTGCGAAAGTTTTGCGCTTTGCCGTTCTTTGAAAAATGTTTCTTTGAATTCTTGCGCTGAGATTAAAGAATGTGCTTTCAGGAAGTGCACATCTTTGAAAAATATAGATTTACCTAATTGCAAAAAAATTGGCTGGGGTGCTTTTGAAGGTTGCTGTAAGTTAACTAAATTTAATGCACCGAATGTAAAGGAAATTGGCGCGAATGCCTTTGGAGCCTTTAGAAATGATCGCGATCAAACGGTGTGGTTTAAGCGCAATAATTTAGAAGAGGTGTATGTTCCAAGCTGCAGTTATATTGGTGAAAATGCTTTTAGCGATTGCAAAAAACTAAAAAAGATAACAGTTTCGCATAATTGCAAATTTGCAAAAAATTCCTTGCCATTTGAAAGGGTTTCAAGCAATAAATTAGAAATCATAAGGGTTTAAAATTTAATATAAGCTAAGTTGCCTCAGGGAGCACCCTGGGGTGATTTTTTATTTTTGAGTTGTATTGAAGAAAACTGGATAAAGTCATATAATAAGTGTATTTTATTTGAAAAGTTGGAATTAGATGAATAAAAATGTGCTTATTTTATCAGGCAGCCTTCGCAAAAAAGGCAATTCGGATTTGCTTTGCGATTTTCCTTGCAAATGCTTTTCTTTTTAGTTTTAACATTATTTTCTGCAGCATAGCTCGAAGTTTCACCTTTGTGCTTATGCATTTCAGTGTGCCCGAGAAGCCCATATTTATGAGAAATCGGGTTTTCAAAAATAAAGTTTTTTGGCGGATTAAAAATAAAAAAGCTCCGCAAACATCAATATGCATCCAAGGTAGTTACATATTGGGGGGCAGCGGGCCAAAATTAATTAAAAAATTAAAAAACGCCACTGAGCAGATTACTGTGAAGTAAAAACAGGTTATATCTACCCATAAAATTGCTTTTTTGGTAAATTTTGTGTAAGAATAAAATATAGAAGGGATTAACGCAATTATGGCTAATAAACTTAGCAATTTAGCGACGAAATAATTAGGGTTTGCGCCGTAAATATAACCATCGTATAATCACTACAAAATCGCTGGCATAAGGCAAATTTTAATGTGTTCCCATGTACTTTCATTAACCGCTGCGAAAATGGCTACGACCTTATTGCACCCGCTTAATTCATACAAAAAATGCAGCAAAGCGCCTAACGCTGCAATTACAAGCATTTCGATATAAATCATTTAAATTCTTTTTTCACAATGCAAAAAATATCCTCACAGACTTAAAACTGTGAGGGTTTTATAATATATTTTTAGTTTTCTATTTCCATTGCAGTGCCTGCGTTAACGAAAGTTCCTAATTGCTCTTCCAAAGCGGAGGTTTCGAGTTTCGTGCAATTGCCGAAAGGTATTCCAAAATATTTCTTTTGAATCTTTTCAACGTATTTTAGATATTCCGCAATTTGAGTAAAGCCCAACTGCTCGGCCTCGAAAGGTAAATCTATATTAATTTTATTAAAATTCTCAGTTATAAACGATGGCCTAGTGCACACTAAGCTAATATCAGGCGCTGACTGCACGATGTTTTTCACTAAATCTAAGTTTCCTGAAATTACAGCGCACATAAGGTTTAAATTTAATCTCACAGCATATTCAAAATTTGCTGATGTATCCGGCGGATAGGCAGAGGAGTCAGTTGGCACACCTATAATATAAAAATTTTTAAGGAAAATAGGTTCTGCAAAGGCCTTAAATTGGTCTGATTTAATTTTTACTAGCCGCTCTTCATCAAAACTAGGAATGGTTTCAAAATAACTTCCTCTTGATTCCCTTGCTTTTGTTTGTTTGGAGCAAGAATTACTATTTAATAATTTAGTATTGTATTTTTCTCTTATTAGATCTTGTATTTCACGGTTCGAATATTTTTTAGCTTCCTTAACGCTGAAAAATTTAATGCTTTCGTTAGGGTCGTTAGTTATAACGGGGAAGGTTTTTAAAATATCAATTTTATCTATATTTTCTTTCACTAGATCAATATTGTTAGTAAGTATTCCGCGAATGAGATTATACCATTTTTTGTTCTTTAGTTTGCAATAGCACGCAGCCACAAAGTTGTTTTTCGGATAGCTTTCTTCTAAACCTACTATTTTAAAATTCCCCCAGGCGACAGGGTCAACTTCCCACATATCATTTACTTTTGCCTCTTGATAAAAGCTCATCAAATCTTCCTTCCTGATTTATAAGTTTAAACTTTACAATTTTTTTTAATAATATTTATATGATATATTAATATTACATCTTAAGTTTGAAGTTTTGTCAAGTTTTCTTATTCTTATTGCTCCCTAAAAAAACCATTGGAGTAATAAGCTTTTAATTATTTTAGCCTTAAAAAAGAAAAAATTGCTTGCTAAAAATAACAAACAACTTATTTTATTATGAACTATAATATTGGTCCGCCCGGAGGGATTCGAACCCCCGACCTTCAGAATCGGAATCTGCTGCGATATCCAGCTTCGCCACGGGCGGATACATAACTATTTTAATTCAAATTAGTTTGATTTTCAATAGCCAAAATTTTATGCCATGATTTTAAAAAATCATACGTAGTTTTTTAGAAAAAATAAATTATTTTAGAGCATTTCTCTGTTTTAAAACCTGAAAAAATTGGATATTATAAATTTGAAAACTAGTTTTACTGGAAAATATAACATTTAAACAGTGCAATTTGGCCTGCCTTTTAGAGTTGTGTAATAGTTAAAAATACCTAAATAATTATTCAATAGTAAAATAATATAGATAAATGCACAAAATATGTTATAATTGCTTTTGTAAAATATCAAAAAAAGCGACAGGCAGATACTTTTGTGCGTTGATGGCGAAGATTGGTACCAGGAAGTTGGCAAACCCGGAGACGTCGTAACAGTTCCGGCGGAGGTTAAACATTGGCACGGCGCTAAAAAAGGCAGCTGGTTTAGCCACTTGGAGGTGGAATGCCCTGGGGAAGATACTTCAAATGAATGGTGCGAGCCGGTTAGCGATGAAGAATATAATAATTTGTAAGTGAGGTATTTCAAAATGGATTTCGAAACAGTTATTAAAACCCGAACCGCAGTTAGAGAATTTAAAACAGACAAGGTGGAAGACAGCAAAATTGAAAAAATATTAAACGCAGGGAGAATTGCTCCGACGGCTAAAAATTTGCAACCGCAGAAAATTTATGTTGTTAAATCAGAAGATGCTTTAAGCAAAATCGATGAAATCACGCCTTGCAGATACGGCGCACCGGTTTGCTTGCTTGTTTGCGCGGATAAAAATATCGCTTGGGCAAACGAGGGCTGCTCTTCATATGAAACCGACGCAGCTATCGTTGCGACTCATATGCTTTTAGAGGCAGCTAATTTAGGCCTTGGGAGCGTTTGGGTTAGATATTTTGATATTCCAAAGTTAATTAAAAAATTTAATTTGCCGGAAAATGTGGTCCCGGTGTGCTTGATTCCAATTGGCTATGCTGCAGAAGGCTACAAAGAAAGCCCGCTTCACAATCAAAGAAAAAAATTAAACGAAACGGTAACGTATATTTAAAATTCAATTTTATTAAAAAATCAGGAGGTATAAACCATGAAAAAAGTATTAGTCGCATATTTTTCAGCAAGTGGCACAAAGAAAGAGCTTGCAGAAAATCTTGCCCATATTGCAGAACAAATTTTGGATACTCTCCAACAGGGGTAGTTCTTGTTGACTACAACTACGTCAATGGAGCTAACTGGAGATCAGTTAAAAATCAAGATACATAATAGAATTAAAATCAATAGTAATCTTACAATTTTAAAATTTTGCTGGCAAATTATTAAATTATGTGGTAAAATTAACATGAGATTGTAAGATTTTATTTTTTGGAGGAATTAATTGTTTTATTCAAGTTATAATGTAAATGTAAACGACAGTTACCAAGAATGTTTGGTAAATAACCTTGAAATTTACAGCAAAAACCAAGAGACCTACAATGCGCGCCTATATTTTGGAGTTTTAACAACTGCTATAGACATGGCAAACCCTAGAGATGAAGTCTATGAAAAATTTAAATCTCTTAGGAATTACAAAAAATATATTAATAATACTACTCCGGCTGAAAGCTTGGAAAGCATAGACCCAAGCAAAATTAAGGGTTTTGACAATTATGCAAACTGTATTTTTGAAGATAAAATTAAAGTAATGGACGAAACTGAAGTTCAAAATATTAAATCTGGCAAAACGCTTTTAAGAGTTAACGACAAAAACCAAGTTATCTACACCGTTAGCAAAGTTGGCGATAGATTTGTTTTCAAAAATTACAATTTAATTGAGGGCTGGCCTGGCCCTGGCTACAGTTTAAAGCTTTTTCTTAATTCAGTGTGGTATGTTAAGCAGCAATTGCCTAGCCTTGAAGCTTTTAAAGAAATACAGCCTTTTTCTTCCAGCATATATGACGTTATGAAAGCAGACCCAAATTTTAGATGCTGCGAAAAGGACGGGAATCTTTACAGCACGCATTTTTTTGCAGAAGGCAACGGCGCTGTGATTACAATTAAATATTATAAAAATTTCCAGGGAATTTACAAAGTCGAAAATATCACCCAGGCTATGGATGGCCTTAATGTTCTTCCTTACTTACTGCCGATTGACAGGAAACTTATCGACCCCAGCTACACTGCTGAAACCGAAGGACAAAACGAACCAGAAACTAATCCCTGTACTCAAGCGCATGCTCCAGCAAACCCTTATTGCAACATAATGTAAATAAAAATCGACTATAAACAAGAGAAAAAACTCTTGTTTTTCTTTTTGCGTTTCATTTGTTTAATTGTTCCAAAAATGTATGCTTTTGTAAATTAGTGTTTTGTAATAACTGGTGATTAAATATAAAAAAAATAATATTTGACATTCTTTTTAAGTGGTTTTACAATATAGGTGTGAAATTTAATTATTAAGGGGGAATAAAAATGTTTTACTATAATCAGGACATACAAACGTCTCAAAGAATAACAGACTATAGTCAAATTGATGCTTCTTTTGAAAGTTGGTTTAAAAATTCCAACAGCATAAACGAAGAAGGAATCAAGGATCTTTACGGGACCAAGATTAAAGTGCTCAAAGAGCAAATGAAAAACCTGAAAAATTCCGCTAAAAAGAAGGAACTTCAAAATCAAATTAAAGCCCTTAACAATGAAAAAAACAAAAAAATCAAAGAAGTTAAAAAAGCTGATAAACAAATTTTGGCGTTTAAAAAGCTTAGAACTGCTTTCAAATCTTGCTCGGAAGCAATTGACATTGCCAACACAGAATCAAACGGCAAAGACATTGTGAATATAGATAAAACATTTCTTAATGAATACGAGAAAATTTTAAACGGCAGAAAAGAAGGCAATATTAAGGCTGCAGATTACAGCGCAAACTCTCTTAACAACAAAACCAAAAAGCTCATAAAAACTACCAAAGAGGTTCTTGAAAGCAGCAGGAAAGGCAAAAAAGCTGAAAATTACATAAAGCTTTCTGAAGTTTGGTATAGAAGGCTTTTGGCAGGACTCAGCTTTAGAAATCCGAAAAACGTTAGAATGGGAAAAAGCGCGAAATTTAATTTGGTGGGCGAAGACGACCTTTCAAACTGGATGGGAAATAAAATCAAGGATGACGCCACTTTAGCCGATGTTATCATTCCTGCTTCGCATGATTCCGGCGCGTATTCTATTGTTCCGGGATCGATAGTGGATGTTTTTGCCAAAGCTGCTCAAACTCACACTGTTAACTTCAGAGGGCAGCTTCGCGCGGGAATAAGATATTTTGACCTTAGAATGAACCTTGAAAAAAACATTCCTGTGATGGCGCATGATTTCGTTAACGGTGCGCCTGCTTCGGAAGCAATGAGGCAGCTTGTGAAGTTTGTTAAGAGCCACCCGAACGAAATTGTCCTCGTGGGAATAAGCCATACATCGAGCGAATGCCTTAAAAAATTTTATGAATTGCCGGTTGTTAAAGAGCTTGAAAAATATAATTACTACACAGGCGGAAAAGTAGGCGACAAAACATTCGGCGAAATTAGAAAATCTGGGAAGAATTTGCTGATGTTTGTGGAAGCAGATTATAAAACCATAACTGACATTTACGACGGTGAAAAAAGAGAAAGCCGGAACGAAAAAATCATGCTTGACAATGAAATCAAGAACTTAAACAAGAATTATGAATACAATCAAAATAATAGCAAAGTTCTTCACAAAATAACTCCAACGCACTGCGCAACCGTGAAAGATTTTGTATCTTTGGGAAGTTATTGGTACCCGCTTAAATACGCGGCTAATAAATCAAGAAGTAATTACAACTATCTTCTTGGAAACAAAGATTTCAAAGACAAGGCAAACGTCGTGAGTTATGACGACGCTACTGGAAGCGCATGGTTCACAGAAGAGCTTATAAAAATAAATGAAGAAAGAATGAAAAATAAATAAAAAAGAATGGAAAGGTGAGAATTATGTTAAGAGCTTTTTTTGCAGGAACAAGTATAAGACCAAGGCATTGGGATTATTTAAATAATCCGCAACCATTTTATGAAGACCACAAAAACGTTGTTTACACAAATGATGGAGATACATTTTCTTATTATTTTCCGGGTTCTTTATCGAAAATCAGCCTTGACCAAGGAAATTACACAATAGAAAAAAACTATAAAAGAGGCGTTGAGATTCTTTCAAGCAACATCAAAACGCTGCTTAAAGAAGACCCCGGAGAAGAAATTGAAGTTGAAATAGCCGGGCATTCACGAGGTGGAGTTACCGCAACGAGAGTTGCTGAAAAAATTAAAAGTGAATTTAAAGACCAAAAAAATGTTAAAGTAAACCTCATAACGCTTGACCCAGTTCCAGGCCCAATGCACTTTAAAGATGACGTTAAAATGGAACTTGCCGAGGGCAACAACAATAAAAGCGTCGTTGTTTACACAATGGACACTAAAAAGTTTTTCTACTCCCCTCAGGAAGTTAAAAATTCAGATGTTGTTATTCTTCTCCCGGGTGATCATGAAAGCGTTTACGGCAGAAGAAACCAAAGCCAAAAAGGCGACACGGACGACGTTTACCATTATTACTACAACGGCAAAAGTTGCTCGCTAAGCCAGCTGTTAAACCTTGAAAAAGGCGTTTACATAGCTGACCAAAACTACAACATCCAAAAAATTTCGAAAGAAAACCTAAAACAGTGCATGGAAGAAATATACAAAAAATGCAAAGACTCAACCCGCCGAAGAATTTTGATAGATTCAATAATAGAAAGATCAAAATTTAGTTTGGATGACATTCTCGAAGCGAATCCTAGTTATAAAGCGGCTTTCGAAATTAGACTCGATCAAATAGAAGAATTGCCGCTTCTTAGATTATCTATTAATTCTGCACTTGATATGTTCAAAGGGAATAGTATATTTAAAGTTATGCTTAACAGAGAAGGAGCATACGAGCCTATTTTGCAGGCTAAACACGAATTATTTGAAGCCAAAACTCCGGACCCGCAAAAAGCTTGCTTAATTTTAAAAAATGCAAAAGCGGGCAAAGGAGTTTTCACGAGTAAGTTGCTTGATGTAGTTGCAAGAAAAATAAGCAATCGTTATGCTCTTGAAAAAGCTTAACATTATTAAAAAAGGGGGAATCCGTTATGTTTTTTGGAGTATCAACATACGGAATGCCAAGCCTGAAAGTTCAAACTTACAACTTGCTTTATGCTAAAGTTCCGCATTCTCCCCAAGAAGCGCTTGATATAGCCATTGAATCCGCAAAGTGGATTTTCGGTGATTCGAAAGTTGATGAATATCCCGTTAGAGGAGTTTTGTGCGAAGAGGGCAGATGGAAAGTAAGATTTCTCCCTCCAGAGGCCCTTGAGCAGAACGAAAATAAAGGAATAGAACTGCAGCTAGGGATGAACACCGGGAAAATAAGATACTGGGATCTAAAAGAATAAAAAAATTCGCCGATGATTAATTTCATCGGTGTTTTATTAGAATTTTGAAAATAAATCATATTTATCAAGAAAAGTATTGAAAAAATTATTTCTTTTAAATATAATTATCTAAAATGGCTTTATTGTATTTTGGGAGGTCATAGTAATGATTGAAAAAATTAAAGCAAAAATGACGAAAAAAACTTTCTTGCTAATCGGGGCTCTTATCATCACGGTTTTTGCTGCGGTATTTTTTGCGATTTCATCCAAAACCAAAAAAGAAGTGAACTTCAAAAATATTTACAGCGTTTATTGCTCGCCTGTTTGGGCCAAGCTTAGCGAAGATGGCAATTATCTTTCTGTTGACACAAACCCGCGCGACAAAAGCAGCCAAGGAATGGCGAATCCTGAAGCTTACAAAGCTGTGGAAGACATCAATAAAGCGCTCAAATTGCCAAGCAATTTGATGGATAAAATGGATAAAACAAGTTACTCGGACGGCAAACAAACCGAAACTTTTGAAGATTTGGGCATTGAAGTTTCGTGGATATATTACCCCGACAAGGGCCTCGAAGTGACTTACAAAAAAATTAGCACCTAATTCTAGGTGCTTTTAATTATTTCGTTTCTTCCGGCTATTGCTCTTGAAAGCGTTACTTCGTCGGCATATTCAAGCGTTGCGCCGATTGGTATTCCGTAAGCAAGCCTCGTTATTTTAACTCCTGAATTTGCAAGAAGCTTTGAAATGTACATCGAAGTTGCTTCGCCTTCAACCGTTGGGTTTGTTGCCATTATGATTTCTTTGATTTTTCCTTCGCGCACTCTTTTTATGAGCTCTAAAATTTTGATTTCATCAGGCCCGATTGCGTTAAGCGGCGAAATAACCCCGTGAAGAACATGGTAAAGCCCGTCAAATTCCCCCGTTCTTTCGATTGCTTCAATGTCTCTTGAGTCTTCCACAACGCAAACTATAGAATCATCCCTCGCGGAATTAGAGCATATTTCGCAAACGTCTTTGTCGGTAAAACTGCAGCAAACTTTGCAATATTTAACTTTCGATTGAGCCTCTAAAATAGCTTCGGCGAAGTCTTTTGCGTCTTCTTTTGGCATTCCAAGAACGTGGTAAGCAAGCCTTCTTGCGGATTTTTTTCCAATTCCGGGCAAGCGCTCGAAATGCTCGATTAATTTGATTAGATAAATACTGTTATATTTCCACATATTGCTTAAAACATATTTGGCAAGTTCATTTTGCCGGAAATATTTTCAAAGGCGCTGTCTTTTTCAGTAGTCGCTTTTTTTATTGCTTCGTTTGTAGCAGCCATTATCATGTCAGCGAGCATTTCTGAGTCTTCAGGGTCAATGACTTCGGGTTTGATTTCAATATTCGTGATTTCAAGCTTGCCGCTTACGGTAACTTTAACGGCTTCTCCGCCTGAGGTTGCGCTGTAGCTTTTGCTTTCAAGTTCCTTCGTGGTTTTTTCCATTTCTTCTTGAGCTTTTTGAGCTCTTGCCATCAATTCTTGCATGTTAGGTGCGCTTTGCTTTGGTAATCTTACTTTCATTTTTCTGTTTCCTCCTGATTTATTTCTACATCTATATTACTCGTTTTTGCGCTGTTAATCAAGTTATCGAGTGCGCTTGGTTTTTCCTCAATTTTTTTCTTGTTGTATGGCCCAATGCTGTAAGCCTTGCCGAGAACTTTGCTTATAATGCTTTTCAGGCTGGCTCTTAATTCTGCTTTTTTAAGAAACTCGAAAGCCATCGTATTTTCAGATTCTATCAAGATGTAATTGCCGCTTTTGTGCGCTTTTGAGTCTTTAAGTGAGATGTAAAGCGCTTTTAGGGAAGAATCTTTTTTCATTTCATTTAGAACCGCTTGCCAGTAGTTCTCGTCTGTTACTTGCACGGGTTTTGCTTCGGGCTCTTTTGCTGCTTTTTCAGGTTTGATTTCGGGAGTTTTTTCGCCTGAGAATCTAAGGCAAAGCTTCACCGCAGCCATTTCCATTTCGAGCTTTTTATCCGCCGAAGTGCTCATGTTTTTCCTTGCGTTTTTGAGAACTTCAAGCGAGTAAAGAACGTCATTCAGGCTAATTTTCGCAAGATTTTCTTCTTTTGGCGAAGCACCTGAAGTCTTCGAAATCATTAAATCTCTGAAATTTGAAATCATTTCTTCGCAGAGCTTGGCCATGTTTCCTGATTGCTTGTAAATTTCGTCTATTTTTTCAAGCGCAGCAGGGCAGTCGTGTGAAATCATAAGAGAAATCAAATCCGAAACTGCGCCCAAATCCGCTATTCCGAGCATGTTTCTCACGAATTTTTCGTCAATAATTTTTTCGCAAGAACCCCGGCACTGGTCAAGAATCGAAAGGGCGTCCCTCATTGCGCCGTCAGCTGCAAGAGCAATGGCCGAAACGGCTTTGTCTTCGATTTCAATGTTTTCTTCGTGGCAGATGTATTTTATTCTCTTTTCGATTGCTTCCTGCGAAAGCCTGTAAAATCTGAATTTCTGGCACCGCGAAATTATGGTTAAAGGAAGCTTTTGAAGCTCAGTTGTAGCCAAAATGAAAACGACGTGTTTCGGCGGTTCTTCGAGCGTTTTTAAAAATGCATTAAATGCACCGGGGGAAAGCATGTGCACTTCGTCGACGATGTAAACTCTGTATTTACATTTGCTCGGCGTGAAAACGATTTCTTCGCGCATATCTCTTATGTTCTCAACGCCGTTGTTGCTCGCAGCGTCAATTTCAGAAACGTCAAGGCAAGTCTCATTTTCAATGCTTTGGCAGCTTTCGCACTTCCCGCACGGGCTGCCGTCAACCGGGTTTTCGCAGTTAATAGCCTTGGCAAGAATTTTCGCGCAAGAGGTTTTTCCCGTGCCTCTTGAACCCGTGAAAAGGTAAGCATGAGAAATTCTTTTTGAAGCAACTTCATTTTTTAAAATTTTAGTCACATGGTCTTGGCCAATAACATCTTCAAAGGTTTTCGGCCGCCATTTTCGGTAAAGAGTCTTATACAATTTTCATAACCTCGCTAAAATCAGAATAAAAAATCATGTAATCTAACATGCAGTAGAGAGAATTAACCATATCGCACGGAACATATTGCTTAATGCTGCTCGGTTCCCCGCCTGACATGGTTCACAATCATCCGTCGCATGGCACCCACCCCAACTGCATGTTGGATTACACGCCCCTTGATAATTATATTAGGTAGTTATAATATTATTATATAAGTTTATTCAAAAAATGCAATACTTAATTTTATTTTTTAAGGAGGAAATTTTGAAAGTTAAAATTGCTCACTGTGCCGATTTGCATTTGGAATCGAAATCAGAAACAAAAAACTACGAAATTAAAGAAACTTTTTTAAATATGCTAGGAATTTGCAAGAGCGAAAACGTTGACTTTTTGCTTATTTCAGGCGATTTTTTTGATGACACAGACGTAAGTGAGAAAGCTCTCATATGGGTTAAAAATGAGCTTGAAAATTTCGGTTTAAAAACGATTATTTCGCCAGGGAACCATGACCCTTTCACGAATGATTCACCATACAACAAAGGCATTTGGCCCAAAAACGTTTATATTTTCAAAGAAAATAAATTAACTCACTTTGACTTCCCGGAACTTAAAACGAAAATTTTCGGTGCGGCTTTCACGAGCATTTACCAAAAAAAGACGCTTTTTAACCTGAAAGAAAATTTAGATAGCGATTTTCTAAACATCTGCGTTATGCACGGAACAATGACTAATTCAAGCGATGAATTTTATAATCCCATTAGCCCTTCGAAAATTGAAGAAAGCGGGTTTGATTACGCTGCTTTGGGGCATATTCACAAACGAAGCGAGATTTTAAAACTCGGCAAGACTTTTTGCGCATATTCCGGCTCAATTTGCCCAAAGGGCTTTTCTGAAATGGGCGCGAAAGGAATTTACATAGGCGAAATTTCTAAAAATGAGCAGAGTTTTAAATTTAAAAAGGTTTGCAAGCATTCTTACGAAAAATTCACACTGGATATTTCAGGCGTTAGCAATATTTCTGAATTCATTTTAGAAAGCATAAAGTCGAATTTTGGCGAAGACTTTGAAAATAATTCCTATGAAATAACTTTAACTGGCGAAATTGAAGAAGAATTTAATTTTGACATTGAAGCAATAAAGCTCTCTTTGAGCAGGCATCTTCATTTTGTGAGAATTAAAGACAAAACCGAAACCAAAATTGACCTTGCGAAACTAAACCTCAGGAATGATTTTAAAAGCCTTTTTATAAAAGAAGCTTTGAAGCATATTAGCGTGGCTGAAACCAAAGAAGAAAAAGAAATTGCCAAAGCCGCATTAAAGCTGGGTTTGAGGGCTTTCACAGAGGATGTGACTTACAATGATAATTAAAAAAATTAAAATAAAAAACTTCGGAAAATTCAAAGATAAAAGCCTAGATTTTTCCCCAGGGGTTCAGGTTGTTTACGGGCCGAATGAAGCCGGGAAATCAACTTTGATGGAACTGATAAAACTGATGCTTTACAGCCGCAGAAAAGGCACTTCAACAAGCAGCGAAGACAAAATTTTAAGAAGCAAATTCTTGCCTTGGGATAAATCCTCGATGTGCGCGATGATGGAATTTAGCCATGAAGGAAACGACTATTTTCTTCAAAAAGAAATCCACGAATCTTCGGTTTTGAAAGATGTTACCGTGCTTCAAAATCTCTCTTCGGGGCAAAACGTTAACCTTGGCAAGCGCCAAGAAGTGGGGGAATATCTTTTTTCGCTTGATCTGGCCAGTTTTGAAAGAGGCAGCTTCATAGAAGACCTTGGCAAAGCAGGGTTTGAAAACATTAAAACTTCCGATGATAGTATTCTTAACAAAATGCTCAATCTTTCGCAAACGGGCGAAACAGAGGTCTGCGCGGTTAAAGTTATGGCTCGCCTGGACGACGCCATAAAAGAAATGGAAAGAGCACGTGGCAAATCCGGGAAAATTCCTTCGCTTAAAACCGAAATTGCTGGCATTAAAAGCGAGATTAAAACTTTGAAAGATGAAGAAAAAGAAAATTTCGAGCTTTTGGAAAAATCAGCTGAGATTAAAAAATTAATGGCCGAGAAAAAAGAAATCGAAAATAAATTGGAAGCAGCCGAGAACCTAAGAAAAATTGCCGACGTAGAAAATCTCGTGAAAAAAATGAAAGCATCAGAAGGAAAGATTAAAAACCTTAAAACTCTTGAAGAAAAAATTAATGAGCTCAAGGATTTAAGCACGGATTTAAACCTTTGCATGCTTAGCGTGAAAAGGCAAAAAGATGTTACCGAAAAGCTTGCTTGCACTGAAATTTCGGAAGAAGAAACCGAGAGGATAAGCAAATTTCTTAAAAATGAAGAGATTTTAAAAGACAATTTAAGCGAAGTGAGAAACGCTTTTAACTTCAAAAATTCAAGCGATTTAAAGGCTTTTGAAAATAATCAAAAAATTTTGGATTTGGCTGCAAAATACGAAAAAAATCTTGAAGATGCAAAATCTTGCCAGAATATTTTTGAAGCTAAAGACGAAACTGACGCAAAAGAATTAAATTCATATAATAAAGAAAAAGTGATTTTTGCCGCGCTTTGCGTGATTTTTGCCGCTTCGCTGTTTTTTGCCCCGATGCCTGTTTACCTAATCGCTTTAGCGCTTACCGCAATCGAAGCTTTCAGAATTTTTAAAATTAAATCTAAAATTGAAAGCAAAAAGAGAGCCCAAAATAGCGCCAAAGAAAGCATTTTTAAAGCTGAAAATGAGGCAGAAAATTTAAAAAATGAAATTTTAGAGCTCATAAAATCCGAAGAAGAAAATTTGCAAAAAAAGCTTCAGATTCAAAAGCAAATGATAAATAATTTCTTAGCAAGCAAAAAAGCAAATTCAGTCAAAGAATTTTATGAAAATTACGCTAAATTTCAAAACCTTTCGCAAAATAAATTTATGCTTAAGAATTTAGAAGTTAAATTTGAAAATTTGAAAAAAAGATTCTTGGAAGCCGCTAAAGCGAAAGATTTAAACTCAGCAAACGAAAACTTGGCCAGGCTTTGCGCTCAAAAAGAAGAAATAACCAAGCAAAAAAACGAAATCCTAGCCACGGCAAGTGCGCTCAGAGTGAATGGCCTTAGCCTCAAAGAACTTGAAGAAAAACTCGAAAATTTGAAACTTAAATCAGTGGATTTTTCTGAAGAAAACACCGAAACTTTGGCCAAAAGACTAGAAGTTCTTAAATCGCTTGAACTTGAAAACGCATATATTGAAGCAATGAAAAAAATAAAAATTCCTGAAAAAACACTAGGCGATTTAACCGCTGAGCTTGAAACAAAAAAAGAAGACTTAACTTCTGCAAGCAGCTATTTCGAAAGCCTTAAACTCGCGAAAAAATGCATCGAAAAAGCCTCGATTGAAATAAGGAAAAATTTCAACCCGAAATTAAACAAGGAAGCTTCTAAGATTTTTAGCAACCTAACCGGCGGAAAATATGAAAATATTTATATCGGCAATAATTACGGAATTTTGGCTGAATATCAACTAATGCAACGAAACCTTGAAAACCTCAGCAGTGGCACGATTGACCAGGCTTATCTTTCTTTGAGAATTGCAATTTCAAAACTAATTTGCAAAAATCAAGTTCCGCTCATTTTAGACGATACTTTAGTTCGATATGATCTTAAAAGAATGGAAAATGCACTTGAGTTTTTCAAAAATAATGAAGAAATTTCTCAAACAATAATTTTCACATGCCATGATTACATAGTTAAAGCTGCTCAGAGCCAAGGAATAACAACAATAAAAATTTAAACCATCAGGATTTATTTCCAGATGGTTTTTGTTATATATTATAATTTTAGTGAAAAAATTAAAAAACTTGTATAAATACTTGACAAAATATTTTCAATAACTATAATAAGTTGTGTATTGTAAATTGTGCACACAGTACAATTTAATTTAAATTTATCAATTATTTTTATTTAAGGAGGAATTACTATGGACAAAGCCAGCTTTTTAGCAGTGTTAAAGGATAGTGTTAATAAGACATATAAGGAGGAATTAAAAGAAAAGAATATAGCTTTTAAAAAATATAGGGAATTAAAAGATATTTTAAAAAAATCGAAAAATAAGGATGATAAATATACAGCAAGTTTTCATAATTCCGAGGTAAGAAAAAGTTTTTTAGAATTGTTGGATAACATGTATGTTGCTTCAACGGCAGAACGCGACGCAGTATGTGAGGCCAAAAACCAACTAGTGTACGGTCTTGATATTGCGGAAAAAGGTAAAGTCGAAGACTATACAAAAAATCTTATTAGTGGTGTGGTAGAAAGTGTTCCATATGCGAAAATAGTTACGGGTACAATTAGTAGTGTAGTTGGCACTGAAAAATTAGACAATTTAACTTCGTCTGCAGCTAAAACTTTAACTAGAACAGTGGTAAACTCAGTAGATAAAGTTATAACATATTTTCGTGGTACTAGTTACAAGAATAATGTACAGGACCCTTTAGAAGAATTTGTGAATAAGAATATATGGGAAAAGAAAAAAAATACAGATATAAAAGATAATAGGAGTCGTGAGATTTTTAATAATTGGTTAATGAATGAATGTAAAAAATTGCAAGATAAAACAAAGCAGTATATTACGTATAGAAATAAGCTTCTGGAAGAGGCCGGAATAAAACCTTCTATTGAATGTTCTGTTTTTTTAAGGGTGTTATATAGTATTGCCGGAATAAAAGTAGCTAACTCGGAATCAGGTCAGGGCCCGGGTGGATTACTATATAAATTAACTCTTAACACTTGCCTTGATGAGCCAAAAAATCCTAAATTGTCGAAAGGATATGAAAATTTAAATATTCTTGAAGATTATGTAGCAAAATAACAAGTTTTTATGTTAGCCTATAATTTTTAAAAAATCACCCATATTGAAGTGGGTGATTTCTTTTATATTTTAACTCTATCAAGCGTTGTGTTCGCAGTAGTGTAAACTACAGAATCCGAACCAAGAGCAATGGCTTCAAAGTTTTGGCTTGTTTTAGCCGAGCCTTCAGGGTGGCCTTCGAGGTTATAAATCAAAATTTTGCCGTTTGAAAGCCCAGCAATTCTATTTTTGCAATGCGAGATTTTTTTAAGGCTTGCATTTGTTTGAATAGGGTTGCCTGTTTTGCCAAAATTATCAAGCAAAATGAGTTTATCGTCGTTTTTCTTGCCAAAAGATTCCGAAAAACAGAAAACCGCGCCGTATTCTTTTGTAAAGCTATAGGATTTAAAATATCCAAGATTGCTGAAATCAAATTTTTGAATATGCTTAGTTTTTTGGTTTATAACCGCGGCGTATTTATCTCCAATTGCTAAAATATTGCTATTTTGGAAGTAATGAACGTGCATAACGGTGTTTTCATCCAAAGAAAAAACATTTTCTGGCTTTTCAGACTTAAAATCAAGCGCGTAAATTACCGAGTTTATTTTACCATTTGAAAAAGAAATCCCTGAAACTAGGCATTTATTTTCAGTTGGATGGACCGAAACGTCGCTGGCATGGCATTCTGAAAAGCAATATTTATATTTTTCGGTGTTTTCGTGGTTATATATTTTCACTTCCGAAAGATAACCGTGAGATTCGGTCAAAGTGGCGTAATTTCCGCTTTCAGCAATATCGCAGGAAATTATATTTTCATTGCTTCGTGATTTAAAAAGAGTTTTTGCAACCGATTGAACCTGAAAATTCTTGCCGCCAACATCATAAAGAATGGCTCTGATTCCGCCGGTTTTAAACTTTGGCGTGGCTAAATTATGCTTTTCGGTTCGAAGCAATTTGCCAAAACCGTTAAACACGTTAAAAGATGTGCCGCTTAAAACCACGGGATCTCCGCCGAGGATCTTAACGTTATCATTAACGACTTCAGTTTGGCCCTCAATTTCAGCCGGGAAACTATATTCAAAAGAAACAGATTTAAATTTTCCTTCGAGGTAAAGAATTATATTTTCGGGGTAAAATTTTGCTCTGTTTGCGAAGAAAAATAAAAACAAAAAGCAGAAAAGAAGCATAAGTGCTATGTTTTTTAAGTCTGAAACCAGTTTGGGTTCTTTTTTTATAAACTGCCGAATTTTTAAAATTATTTCTTTTATTTTCATATTCTCACGCTCTTTAAAATTTTATATTTTTGTAAAAAACTTTGTTTAAGTAAAGCCCTTGCGGGGGAGCTGTGGGTCCTGCGAATTTCCTGTTTTTTGCTTCTATTATCTTCGGTATTTCTTCGGGTTTTATCTTGCCTTGAGCCACTCTTAAAAGCGTCCCGACGATTATTCTCACCATGTTGTAAAGAAATCCGTCAGCGCTAATTTTAACTTCCACTAAGTCTTTATTTTTGTTTATTTCAAGGTTTTGAACCGTTCGCACCATGTTTATCCGGTCTCTTTGGTCAAGCGTTGCGAAAGAAGTGAAATCATGCGCGCCTAGAAAATATTTAGCTGCTTTTCTTAAGAGCTCTATATCTAAATTATACCAGTAATGAAGAGCATATTTGCCCATGAAAGGGTTTTTAATTCTGTTATTCCAGATTTTATATATGTATTCTTTGCCAAGGCAGTCGTACCTGGCGTTAAAGTCAAGAGGCACTTCGCAAGCTCCATTAACGGCTATTGTTTCGGGCAGGAAACGGTTCATAGCCAGGATTATATTTTCGGGTTTAATCAAATTAGACGTTTGAAAATTAACGCAATACATATTCGCATGAACGAAAGAATCCGTCCTGCTGCAGCCTTTAATGTCAACTTTTTCTTTCAAAACTTTTTCAAGCGCACTTTGAAAAACCTCTTGCACTGTGATGGCGTTTTTTTGAACTTGCCAGCCATGGTAGGGGCTTCCGTCGTAAGATATGCTAAGCATTAAATTCCTAAAATTGTTTTGCATAAAATAACTCCTAAAATAAATAAACCCAAAATCAAAAATGCGATGTAATCTTCTTTTTTGAACTTCGAAGTTTTAAATTTTGTGCGGGGTCTTTGGCTATCATAGCAGCGAGATTCAAGCGCCGTGGCTAAATCATCGGCTCTGTTTACCGAAGAAACCAAAAGCGGGATTAAAACCGAAAAAAGCGTTTTTATTGTTTTTAAAATGTTTTTGTTTTTAAAGGTTGCTCCTCGCGATTTTTGCGCGTTTAGTATTTTGCTTGCCTGCTCGAAAACCGTTGGAACGAACCGAAGAGTGATAGTTATGGTTAAGGCTATATCTCTTGAACTAAGCCCGATTAAATTAAGCGGCTTTAAAATTTTTTCAATTGCGAAAGAAATTTCGCTTGGCGAAGTCGTGAACATTAATGCTGAAGCTGTGAAAACTAGCGACATTAACCTAAAAAACACCATAGCGCTATTTTCGACACATTTTTGCGAAATGAAAAATTGCCCTTTCGTTATCAAATTTGAGTGAATTTCAAAAATTATGCCCATCAAAGTTGTTAGCAAAGAAAAGAGCAAAAGTGGCAGATTTGACTTTAAAAATTTTGAGATTTTTACGCCCGAAAGTTTGATTCCAACCGAGCAAATTAAAAACACAAAAGCCAAAAGGAAAACATTTTTTATGCAAAAAGCAAGCGTTGTTACAGCAATTGAGATTAAAATTTTCGAGCGAGTGTCAAGCCTATGAAGAATGGAATCCCCGGGAATGTATTTTCCGATCGTTATTTTTTTAATCACTTCATCACCGCCGAAGACTTCAAAAGTCTTAAAATCTCATTTTTTGCTTCGCTCATTGTCAGAATATTTTCTCTCACGTTATATCCCGCGTTTTTCACGGCTTTCATTATATTAAAAACTTCAGGGGTGAAATCTTTAATATTTTCAAAATTTTCAAAAAAGCCTTTTTTAGCGCCGTAGTAAGCCGTTTTGCCGTCTTTGAGCATAAGGATTTTATCTGAAATTTCAATCACTTCTTCCATCACGTGAGAAATGAATATAACGCTTCGGCCGCTTTTTTTGCAGTAAGTTTTAATCGAATCAAAAAGGGCTTTTTTGCTTTTAAAATCAAGCCCTGCGGTTGGCTCATCGAGGATTAAAACCTCAGGATTCATGGCGCAAACGCCCGCAATAGCACACTTTCTTTTTTCGCCGCCCGAAAGATTAAACGGCGGGCTTTTCAAAATTTCTTCTTTAATTCCAAAAGCCAAAGCCATTTCTTCAACGATTTTCTCGGTTTCTTTTTCGTCAAGGCCTTTGTTTCTCGGGGCAAAAGCGATGTCGTTAAAAACCGTGTCTTCAAAAAGCTGATATTCCGGGTACTGAAAAACAATGCCAATTTTAAAATTCATTTCGCTTGCATTTTCAAAAATGTCTTTGCCACCGAGCAAAACCGTCCCACTAAGAGGCTTTAAAATTCCTGCTAAAACGCTAACTAAAGTAGATTTACCCGAGCCAGTTTTGCCGATAATTCCCAAAATTTCGCCGCTGCCAAGTTCAAAGCTGACGTCTTTTACGGCGGTTATTTTCTTGCCATTTGCGAGAGTGTATGCGTAAGAAAGATTTTTAGCAGCAATCATTTTTTCACCCCGGAACTTAAAATTTTTATTATTTCGTTTGCGCACTGCTTTTCGCTAAAAGCTTTTAAAGAAACATCAAAACCGAGATTTTTCAAAAAAAACAAGATTTCAGCCGACTGAGTGGGGGAGATAAACTCCGTGCAAGACTCGCTTGAAAAAATTTCTTCAGACTTTGAAATTTTTGTGATTTCGCCATTTTCGATTAAAATTGTTTTATCTGAAAGAAGCGCCTCGCTCATGAAATGAGTGATCAAAACCACGGTTATTCCTTCGTTTTCATTAAGGTTTCTTATCAATCTAAGAATAGCTTTTCTGCCCTCAGGGTCAAGCATCGAAGTTGGCTCGTCGAAAACTATCATTTCAGGCATCATCGCATAAACGCTGGCTATGTTAAGCCTTTGCTTCTGCCCGCCGGAAAGAATGTGCGTAAGCTTCTTTTCAAAGCCGCTAAGGCCAACCGCTTCCAGTGCACTACTTATTTTTTCTTTCATTTCGCATGCAGGAACACACAAATTCTCAAGCCCGAAGGCAATTTCTTCTTCGGCAGTGCTCGCGATGATTTGATTGTCAGGATTCTGAAAAACCATTCCAACCTTTCTTCTTATTTCAAAGAGTTTTTCCTCGTTTTTAGTGTTCTCACCACTTACGATAACGTCGCCGCAGCTTGGAATTAAAATGCCGTTCAAATGCTTCGCGAGAGTTGACTTACCCGAGCCATTCGGCCCAACAACCGAAATAAAATCGCCTTTGTTTATTTCAAGATTTATGTTTTTGAGTATCTTCCTGCCGTTTGACTCATAGCTAACGTTTTTAAGCTCGGTGAATTTACTCAAAGGCCTCAGCTCTTTCCAAATTTTCGCTCATCCAGATGCAAGTGTTGCCCGCCGGAAGCATAAGCCTACTCGAAGAAACTTTCAGCCCAATTTCATCAGCCAAAACGCTGCCTTTGTGAGTCTTGTTTATAATCGAAGACATTAAATAAGAAATAGCCCCCGCGCAAATTCCGGTTGAATAAGAGTTAATCATCATGAATTTAGCTTCGTCAGAAAGAAGCTTGGCGCAAAGAGAAACGAAATCATAAAGTTTTTCTTCTAGTTTCCAAATTTCGCCTTTCGGGCCTCTTCCGTAAGAAGGAGGATCCATAATTATTCCGTCATATTTATTTCCTCGGCGAATTTCACGCATAACGAACTTCTCGCAGTCGTCCACTATCCATCTGATAGATGCATTTTCAAGCCCGGAATCTTTGGCGTTGCTCCTTGCCCACGAAACCATACCTTTAGAAGCGTCCACGTGGCAAACTTTAGCGCCGGCATTTGCGCAAACGAGCGAAGCGCAGCCAGTGTAACCAAAAAGATTAAGAATTTTAAGGGGTTTGCCGTTTATCACTTTTTTGAAAAATTCCCAGTTAACCGCCTGCTCGGGGAAGACGCCCGTGTGCTTAAAATTCATGAGTTTAACGTTGAAATTAAGCTCACCGTATTTAATATTCCAGCTTTCTTCCTTGAGGTTTTTTATTTTCCAGTGGCCGCCGCCCGTGTTTGAGCGGTGGTAAATTGCGTTTGCTTGGTTCCAACGAGGGTCTTTTTTCTCGGTGTTCCAAATTATTTGAGGGTCCGGGCGGATTAAAATTTTGTCGTTCCATCGTTCGAGCCTTTCGCCGTTTGAAGCGTCAAGAAGCTCGTAATCTTTAAAGGTTGTAAATCTCATTTTATCTTTTGCCTTTCTTATTTTTCCATCATTTTACTGATGGTTTCAGCCAATTTTTTCGTTATTTCTTCGGCTGCTTCTTCGCTTTCGTGCTCGGTCATAACTCTAATTTTCGGTTCTGTGCCCGATTCTCTTACTACTATTCTGCCTTTTTGGCCGATTTCTTTTTTAACTTCTTCCAGATAAGCTTTTATTTCTTCGTTTTTAGCGAACATGCCTTTTTGATTAAAATTAATCTTAACTGCGGAAGATTTTTGAGGGTATTTTTTCACGATTTTTCTGAGCTCCGAGGCTTTTTTGCCTGAAGAAAGCAAAATTTCGATTAATTTAAGAGCCGTCAGCTGGCCATCTCCGGTGGTTGAATTTTCAAGAAATATAATATGGCCGGATTGCTCGCCGCCAAGGCTGTAGCCTTTTTGATTCATTCTTTCAAGAACGCATCTGTCGCCGACGTTTGTTTCTTCGAAGCTTATTTCGTTTTCAGCGCAGAACTTTTTAAGCCCCATGTTAGACATTATCGTGCCGACTAGAGCGTTTCCTTTCAAAGTGCCGTTTTTCTCCATGTGATCGGCGCAAATTCCAAGAATAAAATCGCCGTCAATCACGTTCCCACACTCATCAACCGCAAGGCATCTGTCGGCATCGCCATCAAAAGCAAAGGCAATGTCATAGCTTTTTTCTTTCACTTTTTCTGCCAAATTTTCAATGTGAGTTGAGCCACAATTTTCATTGATGTTTATTCCGTCAGGGGAGTGGAAAATAAAATCAGCTTTGATTCCAAGCTCGCCGAAAATTTTTTCTGCAGTGAGTGAAGAAGAACCGTTCGAGCAGTCCACAAGCACTTTTATTTCCTTTTTTTCAGGCAGCTTTACAGCGCTTTCTAAGTATTTTGCGTATTTTTCGGTTGCATTTTCGCACTTTTCAATTTTACCGATGTTCTCCGCTTCCGGGAGCAAATCATCAATGTTTTTAGAGATTAAATCCTCGATTTTTTCTTCCATTTCATCAGGAAGCTTATAGCCCTTATTCCCGAAAATTTTAATTCCGTTGAATTCAAAAGAATTGTGAGAAGCCGAAATCATTATTCCTGCGTCAGCTTTTTCTTCTAAAGTAAGGTAAGCCACCGCCGGAGTTGGAACAACGCCCAAAGAAACGGCATTTGCGCCCATCGAGCTGATTCCTGCCAAAAGCGCAGCTTCCAGCATGTTTGATGAAATTCTAGGGTCCTTTCCAACCAAAATCTTCGAGCCTTTGCCCAAAGTGTAGGCCACTGCCATGCCAACTTTCAGCGCAAGAGAGCATGTTAGCTCTTTGTTTGCGACGCCTCTTATTCCATCTGTGCCAAAAAATTTACCCATTTAAAAAATTACCTCCAAAGTTTTTCTTGTTTGTTATATCCCATATGATTATATGCCGCTTCGGTCACGCATCTTCCTCGAGGAGTGCGGTTTAAAAAACCTATTTGCATCAAAAACGGCTCGTAAACATCTTCGATCGTTATGGCTTCTTCGCCGATTGCAGCCGCCAAAGTTTCAAGGCCTATCGGCCCGCCGCCATAAAGCCTGATTATCGTGTCAAGGATTCTTCTGTCGTTCCAGTCAAGCCCCAAAGCATCAATTCCAAGCCTGTCAAGGGCTTCTTTCGCAGCGCTGTGAGTTATCTTCCCGCCGTTCATAACGAGCGCAAAGTCACGCACCCTTTTCAAAAGCCTGTTTGCAATTCTCGGCGTGCCTCTTGAGCGCGAGGCTATTTCCAAAATGCCGTCGTCTTCGTATTTCGCTTTTAAAATCGAAGCGCTTCTTTTGACTATCGAAGCGAGCTCGCTGTTATTATACATTTCAAGCCGCAAAACCACCCCGAAACGGTCGCGCAGTGGGGCACTTAGCTGCCCTGCACGAGTTGTTGCACCTATCAAAGTGAATTTCGGGAGCTGAAGATGATATGAAGTTGCCATTTGGCCTTTGCCGGTTACTATGTCAATTGCGAAGTCTTCCATTGCCGGGTAAAGAATCTCTTCAACGTGCCGTGAAAGCCTGTGAATTTCGTCAATGAAAAGGACATCCCCCGGCGAAAGGTTGGTAAGAAGCGAAGCAAGATCTCCCGGCCTTTCGATTGCAGGGCCTGAAGTTATTTTGATGTTCACGCCAAGCTCATTTGCTATTATCATTGAAAGAGTCGTTTTGCCCAGGCCAGGAGGGCCATAAAGCAAAACATGGTCAAGGGGCTCACCGCGCATTTTCGCCGCTTCTATGAAAATTTTGAGATTTTCTTTGATTTTATCTTGCCCAACGTATTCTTCAAGAGCCTTCGGCCTTAGGCTAACGTCTTCTTCGTTTGAAATTTCGCTGGGGTCTAAAATTCTTTCTTCTTCCATTTAAATCAGCCTCCTTTTCCAATGTTTTTAAGCGTCATGCTTATCATTTCGTCAACCGAAAGATTCTGGCTAAGGTTTGCAAGCCACGGCGTTATTTCGGGCTTTGAAAATCCTAAAGACATCAAAGCGTTTAAAGCCTTGGCTTTGTTGCCTGCCGTTGTTGAAGATGGCATCTCGGCTATGCTTTCGGTTTCTTCTGAAGAGTTTATTTTTGAAAATTTATCTTTAAGCTCCAAAATTATTCTCTTTGCAGTTTTCGCGCCAATTCCCGGTGCAGAAGTCAAAGCTTTGCTGTCTGCGTTTGAAATTATTCCCGCAAGTTCGCTTGAAGGGAAGCACGAAAGTATCCCGAGCGAAGCTTTTGGCCCAACGCCTGAAACCGAAATCAAAAGTTTGAAGTGTTCAAGCTCGGTTTCGCTTGAAAAACCAAAAAGCTCAACGCTGTCTTGGTGCACATTTAAATATGTATAAACCGTTACTTCTTCAGTTTTTTCCCTCAAAGCAGCCTGCGTGAACAAAGAACACATGCATTTGTATCCAACGCCGCCGCACTGAACAACCAGAAAATTGTCTTTGGCAAGCATTATTTTGCCCGTTAAACTGTATATCACTTTACTGTCACACTCCTGTGAATTTATTTTTCGAAATAAGCCCCGCAACGTAGTGCCTTCCAAGAGACTGCACGTGGCAAATGCCTGCTGCCAAGGCATCAGCGGTATCATCCGGTTTGGGGACTTCTTTTAAATTAAGAAGCCTTGTAACCATGAGCATAACCTGAGGCTTCAAAGCTCTGCCGTAGCCTGTGAGGGCGCTTTTTATTTGAAGCGGTGTGTATTCAAAAATAGGAATGCCACACTTTTTCGCCGCAAGAAGCGTAACTCCTCTGGCTTGAGCAACATCTATTGCAGTTTTGTGGTTATTTTGGAAATAAAGCTTTTCAATTGAAATAGCATCAGGGTTATATATCTTTATTATTTCGGTTATTCTATCGTATATTTTTTCAAGCCTTAAAAGAAAATCATCTTTTGAATCAGTCAGCACTGCACCGTAATCTTTCGCAGTGAATTTACTGTTTTTGTATTCTATTACTCCCCAGCCAACGATCGCATAGCCTGGGTCAATGCCTAATATGAGCACTTAATTCACCTCTCCGGGCTTAATTATATCATTTATTTAAATGAAGATAAAGAACATTAACAAAAAAGCTTTAAGGGCCATAGTATAACAAAGAGGGGAGTGATAAAAATGAAGACAACAAACAATTTGAGCAGTTGCAGACCTTGTTGCAGCACAGCTGGGATTTTACTCGGTATTATTTCGGGTATAATAGTAGCAATCCTTTTCTCATTAGGACTTACACCTCTGATTTTAAATGGAATATGGGTTGCTTTTAGCATCGGAGCTGCGGCGCTAGTTTATGTTGCAGTTTTGGCGGCTGTGGGTGGTTGCAGTTCTTGCAGCGCTTTAAGAGGAAGCCTTATTAAAAATTTAAGATGTTTACTAGCCGGCATATTCGGCACCATTTTAACCTCAATCGTGCTTGTGTCGGTCGCACTTGAAATATCTTCAATCATAATTTCAGTTTTGGTTGGAATTTTAACATTTTTCTTAATATTTCTTGTAGCGTCTCTTATTTCTTTTCTAAAATCTTTAGTCTATTAACATCATAAAGTTAGCCCGGTGGTATAATAATATCATCGGGCTTATTCTTCTTAATTTGTAATTTATAATTAATTTTTTCAAGTTTAAATCTGTTTATAATATATAAAACCCAGAAATTTAATTTTCGAGTTGACATTTTGCCCGAATGAATTTTATAATCTAAATAATGTGATATCTTATCACAGTGATTTTAAATTACATTCACATCGGAGGATCAAAAATGGACGAAACAATACGAAGAAGCAAAGACATAATTTACAACGGTAATGATGAAACACTGCTAAAAAGAATAGAAGTGACCAAAAAAGTTTTAAGGGAAATTGGCATACCTGCTAATTTCATTGGGTATAAATATATCGGTGAGGCAATTCTTTACATGTTGCAAAATAAAGAAGTAAATTTCGTTAGTGAAATATATCGCAAAATTGCTGCATACCACCGCACTTCGCCAAATTCAGTCGAAGTTTCGATTAATAACGCAATTAAAAGAGCACTTGAAATTTCTGAAGAAAACGTCAGAAAAATTTTGAAGATTTCAAGTTCAGTCAAACTCACTAACTCTGTCTTTTTAAACACAGCAAAAGAAATAATTTATGAAAAAGTGATTAAATAAACGCAAATTAAAAGCCGGTTACTAATCGTAATCGGCATTAGTGCTTTCACTTGAAAGTTTGCAAATTATAAGCTCAGGGTCGTTAAGGAATCTAAACGGTAATTTACTTTTTCCAAGCCCGCGGCTTATAATCATTTTTGTGTTTTCGAAAGTATGCAAACCCGAGGTGTATTTCGGGAAAAAGCCCTGCCCAGGAGACATAAGCGGGCCTATAAACGGCAACCTTATTTGCCCTCCGTGAGCGTGCCCGGTGAAAACTAGATCATATTTATATTTGGCGTAAATTTCTATATACTGCGGCTGGTGAGTTAACAACACATTGAATTCAGAATCATCTAACTTTATTTTATCAAGGCAGCGTTTAATTATGTTTTCCTCAATCATTATAACTTCTTCAATTGTTATGATCTTTTTTCCGCTGTTTTTTATGTATTCATCTACATAGTCGTCAAAATACATTTCTAGGTCGTTAATTCCTGCTAAATTTATGTGCTTTCCTTTGAAATTAAGCTTAGTTGAAGTTTCATCCAGCAAAGTCACGCCAGAATTGGCAAGGCTTTCTCTGATTTTTTTCAAATTTTCTTTTCCAACTTGATTTTCGTGGTTCCCCGTAACAAAATAAACCGGGGCAATTTTGACAATATTATTTACAAATTCAGTCACGTCGCTTATTTCTTTTTCTATGTCTTTGCTGCGTTTGTAAATTAAATCACCTGTAATAACTATTACATTCGGCTTATTTTGCTCAATTCTTTTTATGAGCCGGGCTTGGTTTTTGCCAAATTTGGTGTTATGTAAATCCGAAACTTGAACTATTGTGTAACCATTAAATTCTTCAGGGATTTTAGGGCTTTTTACTTCAAATGTAGTGCTGCAAATGTGGTGGTTTCCAATGTAAAGCACAGCCCAGAAAAGCCACACGATAAATACCAGGATAACAATAGAATTTTTCAATTTCATTTTTTCAAATCCTCTTAAAATAAATTTTTTATATTCATATTACATCATTTTAAAAAAAATTGCATTAAAATAAAAAGAGCTCCCGGCAAGTGGCCGAGAGTTTTAGTTTTCTTTGTCAAGAATTAAAAGCGGGTCGATGAATTTGCCTTCTTTATTAATAGCAAGGTGAAGGTGGCTTTGGCCTTCGGCTGCTTCGCAAGGCACTTCGTCTATTTTGCCTATTTCATCGCCATTTTTAAGTTTAGCGCCCTTTTTAACCGGTACATTTTTTTCAAGGCCTGAATAATATGCAGTGAATCCACCGTCATGAGACATAACCACGGTTGTTCCATAAGATGGATCTTCATAAACGTCTGCAACAACGCCTGAAGTTATGGATTTAACAGCGCTTCCTTTTTCAGCTTTGAAGTCTGTTCCTTCGTGTGACCGCCAATCACAAAAAGTTTTGCTGTAAACTGGTGTGTCACCGCTGAATTCTTTTGTCACAGTGCTGTCGGTTGGGTAAGAAACTTCCGGTTTTTCTTCGGGTCTTTCGTTTTCTGCCCAAACTGCTTTGACTTTTTCTTCGCCGGCGTCTGATTCTTTTTCTGCTGGGGCATCAGCGGGTTTTGCTGCTTCTTTCTCAGGTTTTTTCTCAAAAGGAATAGCCTGCTTTTTTTCGAAGCTGTCGTTTTCGTTTAAAATTTCGTTTTTAACGGTCGATTGCTTCATTGGTGGGTTATTTTTCGGTTTTGAAATTCTTGGGCTATTGCTTTTTTGAGGAGTAACAAATTCTTTAACCGTTTTATAAGTCGACCAACCTGCCGCTGAAACCGCTGCAAGACACACGAGCAAAGCAACGTAAAACTTTGAATGTCTTTCGGGTTTTTCTTCGAATTGCTCTTGAATGTTTCCGTTTTTAATTTTCATCTCTTAGCACCTCCAATTTTATTATTGTCATGCATTTACTTTTATATACAGATAAAATTTAAATAAAAATGGTAATTTACTTATATAATGTGTATAATGATTAATATCATTTAGGAAAGGAAAAAATAAAATGAGTTTAAAAGACGAATTTATAGATATATTTGAAAGCAACATAACGAGAGAAGGCTCGAAAAAGCTTTTGGAATGGCTTAAAACCACTGATTTTTTCACTGCTCCAGCAAGCACAAGATACCACTGTGCGTGCGAAGGCGGCCTTTTGATGCACAGCATTAATGTTTATAACGTTATGATGAAACATTTTGAAGAAACGAAAGACAGCAAAGAAAGTTTTGCAATCGTTTCACTTTTGCATGATATTTGCAAGATTCAATATTATAAAATTTCGCAGAGAAATGTTAAAAACGAAGCTACCGGAACTTGGGAAAAGGTCCCTTTTTACAGCGTTGAAGATGCTTTTCCTTTCGGCCATGGTGAGAAGTCTGTGTTTTTAATAGAAAGATTCATGAGGCTAAAACCAGCCGAAGCTATGGCTATAAGGTGGCACATGGGCGGGTTTGACGAAGCAGTAAAAGGCGGCAGTTATGCAATAAGCCTGGCTTATGATAAATTCCCAATAGCCGTGAAGCTTCACATTGCAGACCTTGAAGCAACTTACCTCCATGAAAAAGGTACATCAGAAGTTGCAAAATAAAATAATTTAACCGAATTTTTCGAAAGGAAGTGACTTACTATTAAAATTTTAGTTCTTAATTCAGGAAGTTCCTCGCTTAAATATCAGCTCATAGACATGAAAGATGAAAAAATTCTTTGCAAGGGCAAATTTGCCGAAATAGGCCAAAATGACACCGAATTTCACCACAAAACATTTGAAAATAAAAAAATTTACGAAGATTTCCATGATGTGAAAAACCACGACGATGCTTTTAATCATTTGAAAGAGATTTTAACGAGCAAAGAAAGCGGCGTTATAAAAAGCATGGATGAAATCGCCGCAATTGGCCACAGAGTGGTTCACGGAGGGGAATATTTCACGGGGCCTGTGATTATTAACGACGAAGTGATTAAAAAAATCGAGTCGCTCATTCCTCTTGCGCCGCTTCACAACAAAGCAAGCATTTCAGGCATAAAATCCTGCACGAAAATGTTCGGGAATAAAATTCCTCAAGTTGCAGTTTTCGACACTTCTTATTACTCGAATATTCCTGACTACGCTTTTGTTTACCCGATCCCTTATGAATATTATGAAAAGTGCGGAATCAGAAAATATGGTTTCCACGGCACTTCGCATGAATTCGTGAGCAATGCTGTGGCAAAAATTTTAAATAAAAACATAAACGACCTGAAAATCATAAGCTGCCATCTTGGAAACGGCTCTTCGATAACTGCTATAAAAAACGGCAAAGCAATCGACACAAGCATGGGTTTAACGCCTCTTGGCGGAATCATGATGGGCACTCGCTCTGGTTCGATGGACCCTTCGGTGATTATAAAAATGGCTGAGGAAAAGTCGCTTTCTTTAGAAGAAATCGGGAATATTCTCAATAAAGAATCCGGGCTTAAGGGCGTTTCGGGCGTTGGAAGCGACGACAGAGATATTTTAAGAGCTGAAAATAACGGCAACAAAAGAGCGAAGCTTGCGCATGAAATGATGATTTACAAAATAACTAAGTATATTGGCGGATATATAGCTATTCTTGGCGGTTGCGACGCAATTATATTCACCGGAGGAATTGGCGAGCATCAATGGATGCACCGCGAAAAAATTTGCAAGCATTTTAAGTTTATGGGCCTTGAGCTTGACGACGAAAAAAATAAAAACGCAAAACTCGGCAAAGAAGAAATTATTTCTAAAAATGATTCTAAAATTAAAGTTTTTGTAATTCCAACGAATGAAGAGCTGGCAATTGCAAGGTTTACGCTTGAACTTATAAGTAACAAATAGATAGGAGGCAATTTGGTTTGAGCATTAAAAATATTGGCATTCTTACAAGCGGCGGAGACGCACCCGGAATGAACGCTGCGATTCGCTCCGTGACTCGTTTGGCGATTGAAAACGGCGTGACAGTATGGGGGATTATGCGCGGTTTCACGGGGCTTAGAAACGGCGACATGATAGAAATGAACCTAAGGACGGTTTCGGATGTTCTTCACAGAGGCGGAACAATTTTGTATAGTTCCCGCGATGAAAAATTCAAAACCGAAGAGGGAACTCAGGAAGCAGTTAAAAGCTGCAAATTACATAATTTAGATGCAGTTGTGGTCATTGGCGGAAACGGAAGCCTCAAAGGGGCAAAGGCGCTTAGCGACAATGGCATAAGAAGCATTTTTATTCCCGCAACTATTGACAACGACATTGCCTGCACGGATTATTCAATCGGCTACGACACTGCGATGAATACAGGCGTTGAGATGGTAGATAAATTAAGAGATACTGCTAGATCACACGAAAAGTGTAGCGTAGTTGAAGTTATGGGAAGAAAATGTGGTGACATAGCTCTTAACATAGGAATGGCCGTGGGAGCCACTGCGATTTTAATTCCTGAAGTTAAATATGATTTCAAAAGAGATGTAATCGACAAAATTAAATATACTCAAAATTTGGGCAGAAGGCATTTCATAGTAGTTGTTGCAGAAGGATGCGAAAAAACTATGGAAATTTCAAACAAAATAACTGAAGGCACAGGAATTGAATCCAGGTGCACGATTTTGGGCCATGTTCAGCGCGGAGGTTCGCCAACGCTTAGAGACAGAGTTTTAGCAGGAATAATGGGATCACACGCAGTGAAAACAATTTTTAATAGTTCCGGAAGCAAAGCAATTTCAAGTAAATGCGACAGAATTATAGACTATAGTATTGATGAAGCTTTAAAAATAAAAAAGCATTTCGATATTAATCTTTATGAAGAAGCTTTAAAGATTTCTATCTAGCTAATAGTAAACTTTCCTGGATATATCTACATCGGTTTATTTGGGCAGTAAAACTATAATACCCAAAATTAAGATTATTCTGAACTATACAAAATGAATATTTTGTATAGGTGGAGAGATAAAAAAATAATGAAGAAAAATAAAGTCTCTTTAATCGTCTATAATTCAATGTTCTCAGTAATGTCGTTAATACTTGTTTTTATAAGCAACTTTAGTTTGTTTCCTGTGTTTCCTTATTTAAAAGCCGACATCTCCGACATGCCGGTTTACCTCGCTGCAATCTTTTCCGGCGCTTACTCTGGCGTTAGCGTTTTGCTCACTGTTTCTATAATAAGAGCTTTGCTTTTCAGTTCTTCGGGCTGGATTGGCGCTATAATGCGTTTGGCTTCTGTTTTTCTCATCATTGCAATTGGCGCTTCAAGGCGCAAACCTTTGCCTGCTAAGATTATTATTCTTTCTCTTGGCGTTATTCTTAGTGTTATTTTCAAGCTTATGCTTAACTATTTTTGCTGGCTTAATTTCTTTTCAATCCCTGAAATTACCATCAAATCAATGCTCTACTCAGTCGTTCTGCCTTATAATTTAATTAAAACCGTGCTTAGTTTGAGCTTAGCGCTGCTTTTAAATTCGAAATTAAAAAAATACATAAAAAAGGAAGTTTGTTAATTATCATGATTAAAGTTTCACCCTCGATGCTCGCCTGCGATTTTTCTAAAATGGGTTTAGAAATTGAAAAAATATCTAATTGTGGCGCTGATTTAGTCCATATGGACGTAATGGATGGCCATTTTGTTCCAAATATTTCGTTTGGCCCGGCGGTTATAAAATCAATGAGAAATAAATCAAATTTGCCGTTTGACGCTCATTTAATGATTTCAAAACCTTATGATTACATTGAAAAATTCGCAAATGCCGGCGCGGATATCATCACGTTTCACTTGGAATCGCAAAGCGATATTATCAAAACAATTGAAAAAATTAAAAGTTTTGGCATAAAAGCTGGCCTTGCAATCAACCCTGAAACTGATATCACTTCCCTACTTCCCTATCTTGAATTAATAGATTTAGCCTTGGTTATGACGGTTCACCCGGGTTTTGGTGGGCAGAAATTTATGGCAAAACAAATGAAAAAAGTGGAAATATTAAAAAAAAATATTACAAATAAAAAATTAAGTTGCCTCATAGAGATTGATGGAGGGGTTAATTTGGAGACAATCGGCACAATTAAAAATTACCCGGTTGATATCGTAGTTTCGGGAACGTGCATTTTTAATTCTCAAGATGCCACTCAGGCTATAAAGCTCCTTAAGGCTTTATAAAAAACCAGTCGTGAGGGATGATTAAAATCAAAGCATCTCATAAATATTTATTATCCGTTTTCTTAGTTTCACTGATTATTTTCGTTCCGGCTTTATTCGCAGTTTTTAAAAATAATCAAAAAAGCAAAAGCGTTTTTAGCCCGCCGGCTCAAGAAATAACAAAAGAGCTTCCCCCTGCTCCTGCAGAAAAAAGCACCGCCAGCGAGCGGCATATTGGGGCTTGGGTGACTTACATGGACCTTAACATTTCAGATAGCGAAAACACCGAAAGCTCATTTAAAAGCCGTTTTGAAAATGTTATTGAAAAGTCAAAAAAGTTCCATGTTAATAATCTTTACGTTCATGTCAGGCCGTTTTGCGATTCGCTTTACCCTTCGAAAATTTTTCCGTGGTCGCATCTTTTAACGGGCACTCAGGGCAAAGATCCGGCCTTTGACCCGCTTAAATACATGATTGAAATTTCTCATAAAAACGGCATAAAATTTCACGCTTGGGTGAACCCGCTTCGTGTTAAGCTCAAAAACATGCCCGAGAAACTTTCAAGTGAAAACCCTTATTATAAATTGGGCTCGTTTAAATATTTCTTGGAATCAGAAGGCACGATTTGCCTCAATCCGGGCTATGAAGAAACGCAGAATTTGGTTTTGGAAGGAATAAAAGAAATCATTTCGAATTACGACGTTGACGGCATTCATTTTGACGATTATTTTTACCCTGAATCAACCGAAATTAAAGATTGCGCCGCAGAAGAAAATCAAGTTTCAGATATAATTGCCTGGCGGAAAAAATGCATAACAAAGCTTATTGAAAGCACTCATAGCGCGGTTAAATCCGCAAACAAAAATATTGCATTCGGCATTTCGCCCCTCGGAAACAACGAAAAATGCCACACCATGGGAATAGACGCTCAGGAGCTGTGCAAAACGAAAGCGATTGATTACATTTGCCCGCAGCTTTACTGGAGCCTTAAATATAAAGTTATGCCTTTTGAAAAGGCCGCAAAGATCTGGCAAGAAATGACCAGAAACACCGGAGTTAAGCTTTTTGGCGGGCTTGCACTTTATAAAATAGGCACTGAACTTGACGACAAAACTTGGCAAGATGACAAAAATATTTTGCCAAAAGAGATTGAAATTTTAGAAAATCTTGGCTACGATGGCGCGATTTTATATTCATTTGGCCAGCTTGATGAATCGAAAGAGGAAATCTCAAATTTGCTAAAAAAGCTTAGTTAAAGCAAAAACCATGTGCATTTCGCACATGGCAATTTTATTTTTTCAGGCAGTAAAGAGCTATAATAAGCCCGCCCAAACATATGAAATAATCAGAAAGATTGCACACCGGCGGGAAAAACGAAAGTTTTAAATAATCGATAACATAGCCAAAAAATATCCTGTCGATCAAATTCCCAATTCCGCCACCAATTACAAACGAAGTAGCAAGCAAAAGCTGCCTGCTTTTAATTTTTTTGCTAAAAATCAGGTATAAAAGAGCAATCAATATAGCCGAAATAAGCAAAATTAAAAGCCCTGTTTGACCTTTGAAAATCCCGAATGCAATGCCGAAATTTTTAACTTTCACGATGCTTAAAAACGGAATAAACGTTCTAATTTCATCGCTGGAACTCAAATTATTAAGAACAAAAAACTTTGCAGCAAAGTCCAAAACCGGGATTAAAACAGAAATTAAAATAAAAATAATCATTAATTCGAGCTGCTCAATTTAAATTCGCTGAGGATATCCGAGAATTTATTTTCAGTTTCAGATTCAGGAATTTTTTTAATTATTTCCATATGTTTTTTATAAATATCCTCTAAATCAGACTTGAGTTTTCCTGATTCTTTTTTCAGTCTGCTTAAAATTTCTTTTTCCGTAGCAACTTCTTTTTTTGCTTCGATTATCATTTTTTCAGAAGCTTTTGAAGCATCAGAAATGACTTCTTTAGCCCGGGTTTCGGCGTCGTAGATTGATTTTTCGGTGATGGATTTTAAATTCACTATAACTTCTTTAATAGAAGATTCTTCATCACGAAATTTTTTCAGCTCTCTTTCAAGTTTTTGAACCGTCAAAGCAAGGTTGCGGTTTTCGCGCATCATTTCTTCATAAGAAGTTTGAATGTCATCCAAAAATGAGTCAACATCCTGGGCTTTGTAACCTCCAAATCGGGCTTTTTTAAAACTTGCATTTTTAATTTCTTCGATGCTTAACAAAAGATCAGCTCCTAAATTTTAATTTACAAAATTTTCCATATTATATCATAAACCATGCCTCTTGCCAAGAAGCAAGAGGATAATTTTCGGTTAAAAATACACGCCTTTGTTTTCAAATTCGCTAAGAAGATCTTCGCCTTCAATGTCAACATTGCACGGAGTTACAACGAAAGTGTCAGTCGAAACTTTTTTGATTTTTCCGCCAATAGCATAAGCAATTCCGCTGAGGAAGTCAACGAGGCGCCTGGATTCAGACTTCGGAGTTACTTCCAAATTAAGCACAACAGTGTGCATTTTCAAAAGTTCATCAGCTATATTTTTGATTTCTTCGCCAAAATGTTCAGGCCTTGAAAGAACAACCTTAACTTTTGCGCCAGAATTTATGCTAACAATTTTGCCATTGTTAACGCTTCTGAACTTCGGTTCTTCCTTATTCACGCTTTCTTGAACTTCTTCGTTTTCTTCATAATATTCGTCAGATGGATTCCACATCTCTTTAAGTTTTTCTACTATTCCGGACATTTCATTATTCCTCCTATTTTTAATACTAGCATATTGACTAATAATAAGCCAAATAATTATTTTTAAAATATGTACTATGTTAGTTTTATTATCTTAACAATGCAAATGAAAGTCAATAAAATATTGTTTATTTAATAAAAAAATCATGATATTTAAATAAATTTTACTTCACTTTTTTACCATTATATAATTTTTTACCTTTAATAACAATTTTATCGCCCGGCTGGATGTAATTTTCATTGTCGTAATAATCTGGTCCATATTTTGCAATTAAAAAGTCCGGCCCTGAAAAATCAATATCTATTCTTTTGAATTTCAAATACCCTGCACGCTTAACAAAAACACCAAAATCGGAATTTTCTTTGTGAAGCGCTTCGCTCGGGATTTTAATTCCATAGTAATTCCCGGTTGAAACCCTGAAATTTTCTTTTCTAATCGCCGCGAGATCTTCATTCATATAGTTGCAAGAAAGCATCAGCGTGCAATTTTCGTCATTATTGCTGCAATTTAAAGATTTAACCTCGCAAGGAATATTCTTAGCGCTATCTTTGCCCTCGACAGTAAGATTAAATTCAAGGCCTTTTTTAATTTTTTCTGCGTCATCTTTTGAAATTCTCAAAAGAACATACCAGGTGTCATTTTTAATGATCTTGCCCAAAACTTTTCTTTCACTGCCTTGAGCAATTATGTTTTCTAGATTAAAATTCTCAGGAATTTCGCCATAAGGAACCGAAGCCTCAAAACCGTCAATGCTGTTTATAAAAAGCCCGCACTCAGGCGAAATAACCGACCTCAAAGCCGCGGGAACGCTCAAACTGCTTTGCGCAGCCTTAAGATTTTTTATTATGCTTTCGGTGCTGTCCTTCCTGCCAAGGCCAATCTCTTTTTTGTTAAGGCTGTCCCAAAGTTCAAGGCTTGCTTTTTGCTTTTCTTTGAAAGTTCTAGCGGAGGAAAGCTTCATTATTGCCAAACTGACTTTTTGGTTCAAAAATTTTGCGCCTGTTCCGGCGTAAGAAAACGGCTTGCTTTCAATTTCTTCTATAGCTTTTTTCAAATTTTCAAATTCATAGGCGGTTTTTGCTTCGCTTTCAGAACCATAAACATTAGCAATAATCGAGCCTTTCGGCGCTTTTTCGCCGCTTGAAAAGTTAAACACCATGTTTTTTTCATTTTCGCCTTCAGAAAAATCTATGATTTCTTCATCGCGCACGGCAAAACCTTTGGAGCAAACATCATTGCTGAAGTTCACAATTTTAGCATCTTGCGTTGTGATTTTGCTCTGCATAGCCGAAACCGAAACATAAAAAACCATCGCCGCAGCGGCAGACGTGAGGAATATTATTCTATTTCTTTTTGATTTTTTTATTTTCATTTTTAATCACTCACTGAATAAATTTTTCGGTAATTTCTTTCGCTTTTTTTATAACTTGGGAAAAATCTTGGTAATCATCAATATAAATCCAGTTAATATTTTCGTCTCTTTTAAACCATGTGATCTGGCGTTTGGCATACCTTCTCGAAAATTTTTTCACATTTTCATAGGCGTTTTCAAGCGTTTCTCTTCCCTCGAGGTAATCCACCATTTCTTTGTAGCCTATGGCTGCCTGAGCGGTTTTGCTCACTGCTTTTTGAGCGTAAACTTTTTTGGCTTCTTCCAAAAGGCCGCTTTTCGCCATTTCATCCACTCTTTTGTTTATTTCGGAATACAAAATCTCTCGGTTTCTGAAATTAAGCCCAATTTTGCAGGCTTCATAAGGCGACTCAATTTTCTTTGAATCCGCAACTTGTTTTGAAATCGGGTAACCAACTGTGTAATAAAATTCCAAAGCTCTTTTTAAACGTTTTATGTTATTAACGTGAATATTTTTCGCACTTTCGGGGTCAACTTTTCTCAGCATTTTCATGAGCTCGGCACCGGAATCCGGAAGAGAAATGTTTTTTGCCTCGACGGAAGAAGGAGAATTAAAATCAATATTTTTAATGAGAGAATCAATATAAAGGCCTGTCCCACCGACTAAAATCGGCAATTTATTCCTGCTTTTAATGTCTATAATGCAAGCAGAAGCCATTTCTTTGAACTTAGCAACGCTGTAAGTTTCTTTGACTGAAAGGAAATCAACAAGATGATGTTTAACTTCCGAGAGCTCTTTTTTAGTTGGTTTTGCACTTAAAATGTCAAATTCTTTATAAATTTGCATCGAATCGCCCGAAATTATTTCGCCGCCAAATCGCTTGGCTAAATTTATAGCTAAATTTGTTTTCCCGGTTGCAGTGGGGCCTATTATGCTCAAAATTTTTATTTTTTCCACTTTAAATTCTCCCAAAACGTTTTTCGATAAAGCTCTTATCGAATTTTATGTAAATTGGCCTGCCGTGCGGGCAATGCCTAAGCTGAGGGTTTTCAGATATATCATTAACCAGCTTCACGAGCTCTTCAACCGAGGTTTTGCTTTTGGCTTTGATTGCGCTTCTGCACGCAATATTTTGATATATCCACTCCAACTTTTTGGTTTCGCTGCTTTTTTTATTGTCAAGAATGCAGTTAGCAATTTCGATCACCGAATTTGCAAGGTCGTCAATGTCTTCATACATTGGTGCGCTACGAACGACAACAGTCCCCGGGCCGAAATCCTCGATTTCATAACCCGACTTCGAAAAAAGGCTTAAATTTTCAATAACTGCGCAGTATTCCTGCTTTTCAAGCATTACAGTAACAGGATTAAGAAGCATCTGAGAACTATATTCATTCGAGCTTTTTTTCATTTTTTCGAAAATTATTCTTTCGTGAGCTGCATGTTTATCGACGAAAATGAGCTCATTTTTGCATTCTAAAATAAGATAACACCCAAAAACTTCGCCCACAACTTTAAAATTTTCGCGAAGAGATTTATTCATGAAAAGGCTGGTTTTGCCCGTGAGCGAAATTTTCTCGCTTTTATTACTTGAATTTTTAAAAAGACTTTGCAACCCAAAAAGATTAATAACGCCGGGGTTTTCGAAGCTTTGAACAGCAGCCGAACTATCTTTAAAAGAAAAGTCGCTTTCAGCTTTTTTCGAAGAAGGGATATACTTTTCGAAATCTTTTTTGTTTTTATTTATAATGCAGTTTTTAACCGCGCTGAAAACGAGCTCCGAAACGGCTTTTTCATCCGCAAAACGAACTTCAGTTTTGGCAGGGTGAACATTAACATCAACCAAATTCGCCGGAATACTAAAGTAAATAACGCAGTAAGGGCTTTTGCCAACCATCACGGAATTTTTAAAAGCTTCCTCAAGAGCAGTTGAAATAAGCTTGCTTTTAATAAACCTGCCATTAACGAAAAAAATCTGCAAACTTTTGCTCGGGCGGCAATTTTCAGGCTTGCTCACAAGTCCGGTAATTTTCATTTTGCCGAGGCTGCCTTTTAAAGGAATAGTGCCTTCTAAAAATTCTTTGCCGTAAACCGAATAAACCGCCGAAGAAATTTTGCCATCGCCGGGGCTAAAAAGGCAGGGTTTGCCATCCCTTATGAACTTAAAAGAAACCTCAGGGTGCGAGAGCGCGAGCTTGTCTATAACCGAAGCGACTTTGTTGCCTTCAGCGGTTTCTTTTTTCAAAAATTTCATTCTAGCAGGGGTGTTAAAAAACAAATTTTTGACGCAAACGTCAGTTCCAATGAATCTTCCGGCGTCTGCAATCTCGCCAAATTCTCCGCCAGTTACCGTGATTTTTGTTCCCATCATTTCGCCGTCGGATTTCGTTACGATTTCAGTTTTTGAAACCGCAGCTATCGACGCAAGGGCTTCGCCTCTAAAACCCAATGAATTTATATTTTCAATTTCTTTTTTGCTTTTAATTTTGCTGGTAGCATGGCGGGAAAAAGCGTCTTTAACGTCATCGCGGTAAATTCCGTGGCCGTTATCCGAAACCCTTATCATTTTAATTCCGCCATTTTTTATTTCGGCTGTAATCCTCGTTGCGCCGGCATCAAGCGAATTTTCGAGCAATTCTTTAACCACGCACGCCGGGTTTTCCGTTACTTCGCCCGCAGCAATAAGCTGAACCGTTTCGGGGTCTAAAATATTAATCCTTTTCATATTTTACTCCACTTTGCTGTTAATTCCTTATATTTTGAGCCAAACCCACCAATTTATAAAGTATGTTCATAGATTCTATAGGATTTAAATTATTAATATTTATGTCGCCAAGCTGCATTAAAATCTCTGAAATATTCGGGTCTGTGGGCTCTTTGCTTTCATTTTCCGAGGAATAAGTAATAGACTGTGCCACAGAGCTTTCGGAATCTTCAATTTGCCTTAAAACTTCCCTAGCTCTGGAAATAACCGAAGCCGGCAAACCCGCCAATTTAGCGACTTCAATGCCGTAGCTATCGTCCACAGCGCCTGGAACAATAGTGTGCAAAAAGGTTATTCCTTCGCCTTGATTTTCAACCGCAACGCTGTAATTTTTCACGTTATGAAACTCTTTTGAAATTTCAGTTAGTTCATGATAGTGCGTTGCAAAAAGGGTTTTAGCTCCGAGCTTTCTTTTGTCGGCCACATATTCAAGAACAGCCCTGGCAATGCTCATTCCATCGAAAGTTGAAGTTCCTCTGCCGATTTCATCGAGTATTAAAAGGCTTTTCGAAGTTGAATTTTTAAGTATTTCAGCAACTTCGCTCATTTCAACCATGAATGTCGATTGCCCTGCGGCCAAGTCATCCGAAGCGCCTATCCTCGTGAAAATGTTGTCAACTATGCCAATTCTAGCTGAAGAAGCTGGCACAAAAGCACCGATTTGAGCAAGCAAAACAATGAGTGCAGCCTGGCGCATGTAGGTTGATTTTCCTGCCATGTTCGGCCCAGTTATTATTGCAACATTGTTTTCGCCTGAATCAAGAATAAGGTCATTCGGCACGAAAGTATCGCCAGTTACTAAAGATTCAACCACGGGGTGGCGGCCTTCTTTGATGTTTATGGTGTCAAGGGTGTTTATTTCGGGCTTGACATAGTTGTTGTAAACCGCAACTTCCGCCAAAGAACGCACTGCATCAAGCGCAGCTATTATGTTTGCAACTGCAATTATTTTCGAAAAGCTTTCAGCAACTTTATTCCTAACTTCTTCGAAAATCTTGTATTCCGTTTCGTTTATGCTTTCTTTCGCATACATGACTCTCGATTCCAAATTTTTAAGCTCTTCGGTAACATATCTTTCGCAGCCCGTTAGAGTCTGCCTGCGGATGTAATCGCTCGGGACTTTATCTTTAAACGAATTAGTAACTTCAATAAAATATCCAAAAACTTTATTATATGTAATTTTAAGCTTAGGAATTCCGAGCCTTTTTCTTTCTTTTTCTTCCATGTCGCGAATCATGGCTTTGCCGCCTTTTATGTCGCTTCTTAATCTATCAACTTCAGGGCTATAGCCATCTTTTATGATTCCGCCGTCTTTAAGAGTAATAGGAGGTTTTTCATGAATTGAAGCCTCGATTAAATTGTGAACTTCGCTTAAAGTGTCGAATTTAAAATACATTTTCTTGAGCATTTTCGATTTTGAATTTTCAAGAAGCGCCTTAACGCCCGGCAGTTTGGCAATAGCCTCCGAAAGCGAGCGCAAATCTTTCGCATTGGCTGAAGCATACGCAATTTTAGTCGTAAGCCTTTGAATGTCGGTTATTTCGCCGAGTTTTTTCTTTAGATTTTCCCTGAAAATAGTGTCTTCAAAAAGCTCTTCAACCGCGCCTTGGCGAGTGAGAATCTTTTCAGTGTCAAGAAGAGGCCTTTCAATCCACGAACGAAGCATCCTCTTGCCCATTGAAGTTCTGGTTTTGTCGATAACCCAAAGCAACGAGCCCTTTTTAGATTTAGTTCTAATTGTTTCAAGGAGTTCAAGATTTCTTATAGTGTTAAGGTCAAGGCCCATATATTGCGATTTATCGTAAAAAACCGGGAAGTTAATATGGTGCAAATCGCCTTTTTGAGTTTCCTTTAAATAAGAAAGCAAATTCGCAATGCTTTTAACTGCGCAAACCCTGTTGGCAAGGCTCAGGTTTTTAAGGTCATCGCACTGGAAATGGCTTCTAACCGAATTTTGAGCGTCTTGATCGGTTATGTCTTCTTTTAAAATCTCGACATTGCACTGGAGCTTTTCATTCACGAATTTTCTAACTTCGCTGTAAATATCTTGCTTCAAAAAGCATATTATTTCGCTAGGGCAAAATTTGCCGATTTCAATTTTAAGTTGGTTGGCAAGCTCTTTGTCGTTTCCGAAAATTTCAGTCACTTTAAGCTCGCCAGTTGAAGTGTCGCAAAAAGCAATCCCAGCAATCGGAAGCGCCCCTGAGCAATAAACCGAGCAAATAAAGTTGTTTTTCGATTCATCAAGCATGCTTTCTTCCATAACCGTGCCGGGAGTTATAACCCTTACGACTTTTCTCTCAACGAGGCCCTTGGCTTTTGCAGGGTCGCCTATTTGGTCGCACATTGCAATTTTATAGCCTTTAGCAACGAGCCTTGCAATGTAAGATTCGCAGCTGTGGTAAGGCACTCCGCACATTGGGGCTCTTTCCTTTTGGCCGTAATCTTTGCCGGTTAAAGTTAAACCAAGCTCCTCAGAAACCAAGTTAGCATCTTCAAAAAACATTTCATAAAAATCGCCCAGCCTGAAAAACACGATGCTGTCTTTGTGCTCTTTTTTTATGTCTAAATATTGCCGCATCATTGGCGAAACGTCTTTGCTCACTTCAATCATTCACATCCTTAAAATTAGTTGCATCCGCCGCAAGTTGCGCAGCTTCCCGTGCAGTTGTCTTCTTCGATTTCAATGTTGTATGGGTCTTGCCCTTCTGCTGATTTGTTTATAATGAAGCTAACGGCTTGAAGTTTTTTTGCGAATTTTTCTTTGCTTTCGTTGTAGGCTTTCATTGTTTCGTTTGAAACCATTTGCCTGTAAAGAAAGCCGATTTCTTCGTTTAGCTTGTCAATTTTTTCAGTGTCGGGGTTTTCTTTCGAGATTTCGTGGTTAATCTCGACTTTTTTAAGATTAAATTTTTCAATTGTTTCTTGGAGCTCATGGTCGCACTCAACGTTTTGCTCCGTTACTTTATAATCAATGTAATCATCATCGTTTTGAATTGCAAATCCAATTTCTCTTGCTAAAGATATTAAGTCCATTTTTATTTCTCCTTTATTTTTAAATTATTTCTCCTTGTAATGATTCCCTTGAGGAATCTGTTATTTTAATTTTCACAAACTGGCCTGTTAAGTCTTTTTCACTCGGAACTTTAACAACTATATTTCCGTCAGTCCTGCAAGATAAAACTCCGTTTTCGAAGCTTTCGGCCAAAACTCTTTCTTCATTGCCAACCATCTTTTTGCAAAGGTTTTCAGAAATTTCTTCTTGAACTTTAAGAAGCTCCAAAAGCCAGGAGGTTTTCTCTTTTTTGCTTATGTTATCGGGCATTTTAGCGGCCGGAGTGCCCTGCCTTTTTGAATAAATGAAAGTGAAAAGCGAAGAAAACTCAACTTTTTTAATAAGGTCGACTGTTTCCAAAAACTCTTCGTAGGTTTCACCCGGGAAGCCAACTATTATGTCGCTGGTGAATGAAACATCTTTCATGATGCTTTTTGCATACTCAATTTTCTTTAAATAATCTTCTTTGGTGTATTTCCTGTTCATTTCTTTAAGCACTCTGTTGCTTCCGCACTGCACCGGGAGGTGAATGTGCTTTGAAATATGCTTGCTGCCCGCAATGACGTCAAAAAGCTCTTTCGTAGCGTCTTTCGGGTGCGAGGTCATGAACCTTAATTTAAAGTCACCTTCCAAAGCGTCAAGCTTTTTAAGAAGATAGCAAAAATCAATTCCTCCGCCTAAGTCTTTGCCGTAAGAATTAACGTTTTGGCCAAGAAGAGTTATGTCTTTATACCCCGCGCTTAAAAGCTCCTGCGTTTCCTTTATAATAGCTTCGGGAGTCCTGCTTCTTTCCCTACCCCTGACATAAGGCACAATGCAGTAAGAACAGAAATTGTTGCAGCCGGACATAATCGAAACAAAAGCCTTAATTTTGTTATTCCTTTTCATCGGGAAGTCTTCTAAAATTGGGTCTTCTTTCGAAGTGTAAATAACAGCGTGTTTATTTTTCACAGGCCTGTTTAAAATAAAATCACAAAGAATCTTCGGGAAACTTTGGATTTGTTTTGTTCCTAAAACTATGTCAACAAACGTGTAAACTTCGCTTATTTTCTTCGCAATTGATTCTTGCTCGGTCATGCACCCGGCCAAAACCACAACAGCGTTAGGGTTTGCTTTTTTCACGGCTTTTATCCTGCCAATATTGCCAAAAACTTTATTTTCTGCGTTTTCTCTAACTGCGCAGGTGTTAAAAAGTATAACGTCGGCATCTTTATAATCTTCCAAGAATGTAAAACCGGCTTTTTCGAGCATTCCTCTGTATTTTTCGCTGTCTGAAACATTTTGCTGGCAGCCGTATGTTCTGATGTAAGCCTTTGGGTTTTCTTTTCCTGCAAAAATTTCTTTTAATTTTTTTATATAATCAAGTTCTTCTTTTCCATATATATATGTATTAACTCCGATTGGCAAAGCTTATTCCTCCAGTTTGCTTAATTACTTAAAATTCTACCAGAAAATTAAGAAAACTTCAAGAGATTAGCTAAAGTATATTTCCAAATCATAAATACAATATAATTTTAATAGTTCTTAAATACTTGCAAATTTTTGATAATATGTATAAATTTTCCATATTCGCAATTCGAAATAAGATAGATATAAAATAATTATTATTTTTAAAGTCAATTAGCCTTATCAAATTGTGAATAAACTACAAATATTTTCAAAAGACTTGTTTTTGATTTCCGTTTATAATATAATTTCCTAGTGTTAAAAACAATTAGTAATATGTTAAATTTTATCAAATTATTAATAATTTCAATTACTAAAATAAACTATTTTATCATTAAACTTAAACAGGAGCGTGTATAAAATTATGTCAGATTCATCAATGGGATTAATTTATGTTGTAGATGATGAGCCGAATATTAGAAGGCTTGCTTCTCTGGCACTCAAAGAGTATGGTTTTGAGACACAAGAATTTTCAGGCGGAGATGAACTTTTAAGAGCTGTTCAAAGACGTTGCCCGGATCTTATAGTTCTTGACTGGGTTATGCCTGCGCCAGACGGCCTTAGCGTTTGCGGAAGACTCAAACTCGACAAAACAACTAAAGCTATCCCGATTATTCTTTTAACTGCAAGGAACGATGAAGTTGATTGCGTGCTTGGCCTTGAAATGGGAGCAGACGACTACATCACTAAACCTTTCAGCTTGAAAGAACTTTGCGCAAGGGTTAAAGCGGTTATTAGAAGAAATGAATACCTCAACACAAACTCAAGCAACAACGACATTATAACCTGCGGCGGAATCACGATTAACCTTGCAAGAAGAACAGTTTCCAAAAACGGCCAACTTATCGACCTTACAATGAAAGAATTCGATCTTTTAACTTCGCTTATGCTCAGCAAAGGCAGCGTTCTTAACAGAGATCAACTCATGGAAAAAGTTTGGGACGTTGAATTCAGCGGAGACGCTAGAACAGTTGACGTTCACATCAGATATTTGCGCCAAAAAATCGAAGATGATTCTGAAAACCCGAAATATATTTTAACTGTTCGCGGTGTTGGATACAGATTCGCATCTGAAGACGAAATTCAATAAAAATTTTTAGGAGGTGAAGTGAGCAATTATGGACAAATTCAGAAATATTAATAAATCTGAACTTGATGGCCTTGTTCATGATTTAAAAACGCCTATAACTTCAATTATGGGGTTTGTTGAGCTTTTGAAGCAAGGTGGCCACGACCAAAAAACAACGACAGAATTTTACGACATAATTCTTTCGGAATCTCAAAAACTTTTGAAGCTTGTTAATGACATTCTTTATATTAACAAAACCGGCGAGAATAAAATTGACCCTTGCAACCTTACCATTCAGCTTGACAAATACGTCAAAGAGCTCACTCCACTTGCTAATAAACACAATGTAAAAATATGCATTAACAGCGCTTCGAGTGACATATATGTTTCGATTCCTGAAGATAAAATTTCGCGCATTTTAATAAACATAATTGAAAACGCAATTAAATATAATAAAGAATACGGAAAAATATTTATCGACATTGAAGAAGAAAATAAGCAAGTTTCTGTTAAAATCCGTGATACCGGTGTTGGTATCCCTGAAAATGAACTCGACAAAATATTTAACAGATACTATCGCTCTTCCGTCACAAAGAAAATGAGCGTTGAAGGCTCAGGCCTTGGCCTCGCAATTGCTAACGACATAGTTAAAGATTATAGCGGCCACATTAAAGTAAACAGTAAACTCGGGGAATATACGGAATTTATTATTACTTTCCCTGCTTCAAATATTTCGAAATAGAATAGTACTTATGGAGGAAACGGTAACTTTTTAGTTACCGGTAAATTTTATGCAAATAGAAAATTATTTAGATTTATCAAAAACAATTGCAAGCGAAATTTTTTCAGGTCTAACTTACCCTTGGGAGGCTCTTCCGAAAATAAAAGACTTCATTTTAAATTTAGGCCCCAAGCTTCCGAAAGATGAATTTGAAGAAATAAAAGAAAATGTTTGGGTTTCAAAAGAAGCGGTTATTGCTGATTCAGCTTTCATTGCAGGGCCTACGATAATCTGCAAAGGCACTGAAATTCGCCACTGCGCTTTCATCAGAGGCTCAGTAATAGTTGGCGAAAACTGCGTTGTCGGGAATTCCACGGAACTTAAAAACGCCATTTTGTTTAATAATGTTCAAGTTCCGCATTTTAATTATATCGGCGATTCTATTTTGGGTTTCAAAGCTCATTTTGGAGCGGGTTCAATCGTTTCGAATGTTAAATCAGATAAATCAAACGTGAGCGTTTTAATAAACGGAAGTAAAACTGACACAGGCCTTAGAAAATTCGGCGCAATAGTTGCCGATTACGTTGAAATTGGCTGCAACGCCGTTTTGAATCCGGGGACTATAATCGGAAAAAATTCAAACGTTTACCCCACTTCGATGGTTAGAGGTGTCATAGGCGAAAACATGATATTTAAAGCACAAAACAATATAGTGAAAAAAATTTAAGCGAGCTTTTTCGGCTCGCCCTTTTCATTTTAAATTCGAAATCGCAGATATAACATCGTGAATGTAGTTGCTTCCTCTTGAAATTAAAATCCCGGTTAGAATATTCCCGAAAAAAGGCACCGAAGAATCAATTTCGAAACATTTTGGAATATCAAGATCGTAAGCAAAAGCCACTGCAACACCAACCAAAAGGCTCAAAAACATGCTAAAGGAAAAGCACCCAGCTGCGAAAAATTCTTTGAAATAAGTTATAACGCTTTCGGTGAGAACGGCTAAAGTTAAAATCGTTAAAATTTTTTTGTTCATTTTTCTTCCCTCATTTCGGAACTTTAAGCACTTGCCCGGGGTATATAACGTCGCTTAAAAGATTATTTAGGCTTTTTATTTCAGTGTATTTAGCGCCACTTTTCAAATATTTTTCGGAAATCGCCCAAAGGCTATCGCCTTTTTTTACCGTATAATTAAAATAATTTTTTTGAGTTTTAAAGCCGTTTAAACCGTTTGATTTCATTATTTCAGGGTAATTTTTATAAGAAACATCAAGGTCGACGTTGCCGTTTATTCCGTCTATTTTCCCTTGCGAAGAATATTGCCAAATGCCGCACTCTTGTGAAGGTTTAGTGCTGCTCCATCGTGCGAGCCACAAATCAAATTGCTTCAAATTCTCATAATTTAAATAATTTTCAAGCCAATTTAAATTGCAGTAAAACGTGGCATAATAGCCTGCTGTTTCAATTTCTTCGCAAAAAGTCTTAACGATTTCAGTCCTTGTTTCATTTGAAAGCTTTAGCATTTCTTTTTCTTCAATGTCAAAGCAAACCGGGTACTCAAGTTCCAAACCTCTTATGTTTTCAAGGCAAAATTCTGCTTCGTTTTTAGCATCAAAAGCCGAGCTTGCATAGCTGTAATGGTAAACACCTATATTCATTCCTGCCGCTTTCGCTTTTTCGCAATTTTCTTTGAATTTTTTGTCAATCTGCAAGCCGTAACCCTCTCGCAAAATTGCAAAATCCACTCCTGAAGCTTTAACTTTTTCCCAGTTTATTTCTCCTTGCCATTTTGAAACGTCTATTCCTTTAAATTCCATTTTAAAACGCAGCTCCTTTCAAAAAGCAGGTTAAAAACAACCTTTTTTGCCTTTTAAAGCGAAACTGCGCAAAAAATAATAGGCTGCAAAATAGCGGCCTACTTTTTAATTTAAGAAAACTGATATTTATAAATTTTTTCATAGCCAAAGTTCGTTTTAATAATTTCTTCGCTCGTCGTAAACCCTGCTTTTAAAACTGCCTTCCTTGAAGCAAAATTACTAGGTTTGCTAGTCGAGACCAAGGTTTTGTATTTGTAAATTCCAAGATTTTTAAGCTCTTGCATAACCGAAACCAGCTTTTTAACAATGAAATTTCCAAGACCTTTTCCTGAAGAATTTTTCTCAACTACCATTCCCAGTTCAGGATTGGACGAAGAACTATCAACCGGGCCTGCAGCAACGAATCCAACAGACTTGCCATCTTCTTTAACTATGAAAGACAAAGATTTCGGTTTGCTATAATTCCACATTCTTGAAATTCTTCTATCAAATGAATTATTGCTAGACTTCTTGCTCATGATGCGTCCATTTCCGTAATGTTTCATATATTCTGCATTTTCTTTGTTTGAAAACAAACCTATGTAAAAATCTCTGTCGCTTGAAACTATTGGAACGAGCTTTCTTTTGCCGTCTGTGAGTATTGTGTCCATCCTTTCTGCTGTAATATTAAACTTAGCAGCTAGGTCTTCAACGCTTTTTTCATAAGCGAAAATCCCAGGCACGAACGAAAACAAACAAAATATAAGCCCGAAAGAAAATAAAAATTTTTTCAAATTAAACATCCCTTTCTTAAACTATTTTGCTTATTTTTTAACAACAGCTCCAACAGCCCATTTTTGAATTCTGATTTTTTCCGAGCCTGTTTCCAAAATCAAAGAATCTGAATCTTCTTTAACGCTAACAACTCTTCCCACTATTCCGCCAATTGTTACGATTTCATCACCGATTTGGACTGATTTTCTCATCTCTTCTTCTTGCTTTCTTTTCTTTTGCTGCGGCCTAAAAAGAAGCAGATACATTCCTCCGATGACTACGCCGTAAACCAAAAGCATGGTAATAAGCTGAGAAGCAGTGCCATTTCCTGCGAGTAAACTGTTCATAAAATTTTTCCTCCTAAAATTATTTATAAAACTGCTTGATTATTATAACTTATAATCAACTTATTTCGCAATAAATTTGAAAATCATTGTCATATTTAACATAATAAAATATTTATTTAGAATTTGATTGTGATTATTTTAGAATTTAAATTAATGTGTTGACATTTTTAAGTTAAAAACATATACTAGTTATATAAGCAATGGCGCAGAATGGAGCAGTCTGGTAGCTCGTCGGGCTCATAACCCGAAGGTCGGTGGTTCAAATCCACCTTCTGCAACCAAAATTTTACCTCACAGCCGATTGGTTGTGAGTTTTTTATTCCTTAAAACAGATTGCCAAAAAATTAAGGCTTACCTTTTTCAGATAAGCCAAAATAAAAAATTATTCAATCGTGGTGCCAAACGGCATCAAAGCAAGGCCTGCAAACTTGAAGCACTGTAGCCCCACGGGGATTCCTACTATGGTTATGCACCACAAAACCCCTACCAAAAAAGACGCCACTGCAAGATAAACACCAAAAATGATGACCCAAAAAATATTTAATACTATTGAGCTCGTTTCGCCAGAATAAACGATTTTTCTTCCAAAGGGTGCAAGCATAAGCTCAGCAAATTTAAAGCATTGAATGCCCACGGGAATAAAAACAATCGTTAAACAAAGAATTACCCCTGCAATTGCCCAGCCGAGAGCTAAAAGTAAACCGCCAAAAAGCAACCATATTATATTCCCTATTGTTTTCATATTATTACCTCTATTCTTTGCCTCAATTTTACATTAAAAATAATTATTTGTCAAAATCTTTTATATATGTTATAGTAAATATACAAAAAAAATCTATAAGTATCATATTTTTTAAACACTACGATGATACTTATTTTTTCTCTTGACAATATTTTTAATATATAATAGAATAAGCCATGTGAGCGGTCATGCTGGAATCGGTAGACAGGCATGTTTGAGGGGCATGTGTTGAGAGACGTGTGGGTTCAAGTCCCACTGACCGCACCATATGGCACAGCTTATACAGAACAAAAGATTGTCTAAGAGATAAGATTGCTTTTGGCAGTCTATTTTTTTGGCTTTAAACGAGGCTCAGCTTCAACTGAGTTGATTTTGTCGTTCAAAAATTTATTATTGGAGGTTTAACAATGAAAAACAAAACCATGAAAAATTTACTGTGCCTTACTGCTGCGGCATTAATTTCTGGCTCTTCAACTGGCATGGCCGGCTGCATTTCTTCAAAACCAGTTGTTCACACTCAATCACCGGCTATTGACGCAGAACAAATGGAAATTATACTTGGCAGCAAACATCTTCCTTGGGTTTCGTCTGATGGAGGCAAGGCATATTTTAACGCCTGGAACGGAATGGGAAAAGGAAAAGATTTCGAATTCTTCCTGAAAGAATGCAAAGAAAAAATTGAAAATAAAGCATCTGCTGAAATGCTTGAAAATTCTGACAAAACAGAAGAGTGGGTAACTAAAGAAATCAACCAAGAATCTAGACGTTACAGCTTTTTGGATAATACAGACGAATTTCCTATTGGCAAATATTTTTTGAGAGTAGACCCTGAAAACCATGTTATTTATACGGTTAGAAGGTCGGATAATGATTTTCTGTTTGAATTTTATCTGCTTTTTTATAAAGAGGAAACGAACACTTCCAACCTTTCTTTAATGTGCAGGGCAATTTCTTGCGACATTGGAAATTACATCAACGTGCTCCTTCCTACTGACAGAAAACTTATAAATTAACTATTTTTTCATTTTAATCACTTTTGTAATTATAATATAGTATTTACAAATATAAATAAATTTATTTATAAAATTGACATTAAAATAATCATTTGATATAATCTGTGGTAAGCATAATGGAGGTGAGTTTATGAAAAAGATTTCTGCATTTATTTTGCCTTTGCTTTTAACTTTTTCTCTTTCTGCGTGCGGAAACTCCAGCACTGAAAATAAGCCTCAAACCACCGAATCGACGGCTTCCGAGAAAATAAATCTTGAAGGCAACTGGAAGCAAACTAACGCAAGCCCGGAAGAAGATTACCAAACAGCGGCCATAAACAACGGCATTATTGAAATTAAAGTGGTAAATAAAAAAGATAACACCACCTCGGTTTACTGGTCTGGCACATACACTACGCCTGAGCTTAAAAACGGCGTTTACACCTGGGCTTCGGAAAATAATTTGAGCAAAAACGAATCTCCTTTAGTTGCTTCAAGCGAAGATTCAAAAACTTTTTATTATGCAAACGGCGTAATAAGCTATGAATCAAGCTATCTTGGAGCAGAAAAAACAATCAAATTTGAAAAAATTTAGTTTACTCCAAAAGCTCAATTTTGCCACGCAGTAATTGCGTGGCTTTTATATTTCGAATTTAAATATGTTTTATTAATTTTTTTTTGAAATATTTTTAAAATAATAATATAATAAATTTAAATGCAAATTTAGGAGGTTAAAATGAACATCTTAAAAAAACTTGCGGCTACTTCATTTGTAGCGCTAACTGTTTTAATCCAACCAGCTTTTGCGGCAAACAAATTCACTAAAATCGCGGGTTTTGCGGCAGGGTCAGCGGCTTTGGCAGCGGGCGTTTATGCGGCCGTGATAAGAGACATGGTGAAAAGCAAAACGATTGAAGCTTCGAACGACTTTTTGTTAACAAACGAACAATCTCTCGAAAGATGCAAAAAAGCAAAAAAGTTACTGCAGAAAAATAAAATTTTGTTTACTAAAAAAGAAATAAAAGATATTGAAAGAGTGCTAGAAGAAAAAATCCCAAAATTAACCAGAATTATTAATTTAGCCAAAACTCGGCAAGAACATAACCAAATCATGGAGAAAGTAGCAAACTTATATAAAATTCAGTTGCAATACAGACTAAAAGGCGACATGGAAAATTGCGAAATTTGCGAAAAAGAAATTCAAAACCTGCTAAACAAAGATATTAATTTGGCAAACTAACTAAAAAGCACCTCTCTTAGCTTGAGAGATGCTTAATTTTTTATTCAATTTTAAAATTTAATAAGAGTCATCTATGTAATCTTCAATCACATCTCTGAAATGAATAGTGTCAATGCCATTTTCAGAAAGGCAATCAATCAAATTTAAAACTTCTGTTTTATCTTGAGAAATGTCTTCCACTTTTACACTTTCATTTATAGAGCTAGATCTCAAAATCAGCTCTATTCCATATGTTTTTCCACTCAAAATTGAATCATTTTCGCTCTCACACAGGTTATATTCGAGCTCTCTGCCTCCGAAAGAACGTTGCGAAAGAATACAAACATTTTCTTTACCCAAAAATCTCATCTCCCGGCCATTTAAATTTCACCTACCATTTTAAGTCTATACAAAATGATTCGCAACAAAATAAAATGCAATAAAACTTAAAAAAACCCAAAATCGTAGGTAATAATTAATATTAAAATCTATTATTATTAGAAAATATTGTATACTTTTCATCTTGAGTTGTCAACAGTTAAAATAATTTTTTATTTTGCAGCTTGCAATATTTATCTCATTAGTATATAATAGTACTAATATATACTACTAAATTTAAGAGGAGGTCTACAATGCTCGACACAAAACTATTTTTTAATATATTAAACGACAAAGATTTTTTTAACCTAAAAAAACTCGCCTATAAATACGGCACGAAAACCATCTCGGAATTAACTGAAATATTAAAGCTCACTTCCTACAAAAAAATTTTCAAAACAAGCTTTAAAAATGCCGATCTTGTTTACCTTCCGATGCTCATAAATGTTTCCGACAGCGTTTACAAAACGCTTTTGATCGAACAATTTGGCGAAAATCTTATAACGCAAAGCATGGAAAATGAAATTGAAAACACTTTAAAAATCGAAAGTATTCATTCGAGCAAAAACAGCATTCGCAATATTGTTCAGGGCTTTGCGCCAAAAACTGACGAAGAAAACAAAATTTACGGCATTAAAAAGGGGCTTGATTTCATTTCTGATAAATCAAACGTTATAAACGAAGAAAATCTTCATAAACTTTACTGCGTTTCAATTGGAAATTATTTAGAGCCTGAAGATAAACTGAAAGTGGGCAATTTTTACCGCCATGATGTGGTTTATGTTGTGGGCGATAAAATTTCTCACCAAGGCCTCGATTTCAAGCTTCTACCCGAAACAATGAAAACTTTTTTGGAATTTATAAACCAAAAAGATGATTTAAATATCATAATTAAGTCGACTATAATTCATTTTTATTTTTCTTTTATTCACCCATATTTTGACGGCAACGGCCGCATGGCGAGGCTTTTGCACATATGGTATTTGATTCAAAATAATTTTAGTTCGGCGTTGCTGGTTTCATTTTCGAAGCTAATCGCCGGAACAAAGAATGAATATTACAAAGCTTTTGAGCTAATTGAAAACAACAGCAAAATTTCCGGCGTGCTTGACGTTACCCCGTTTATTTCTTACTTTAATAAAAATGTTTTTAGCAACATAAATTCGCAGTTACCGAACAAAAATTTGCTTGAAAAGTTCAAAAATTTACTGGAAAATAAAAAAATTAACCCTAAAGAAAAAGACCTATTTTTGTTTGCAGTTTTTAAATACAAAAATCAGGAATTTTCTACTTTAGAATTAAAAAAAGATTTTGGAGAAGTTTCTTATGAGACTGTAAGGAAATTCGTTAAAAAATTTGAACGATATAACTTTTTAAAATCGCAATTTTATGGAACAAATAGAGTTAAATATCACTTTTTAGAATATTAAAAATGCCTCTCAAAATATTTGAAAGACACTTCTTAAATATATTTTATTCTGTTGTGAACCCACGTTCGATCATTTTAACTAATTGATCAACAGCTTCTTTCTCATCTGCACCGTCTGCGATTATTTTAATTGTGGTGTTTCCCACGATACCGAGCGAAAGAATTCCAAGAAGACTCTTTGCGTTAACTCTTCTTTCTTCCTTTTCTACCCAAATTGAAGATTTAAATTCATTAGCTTTTTGTATGAAATAGGTTGCAGGTCTTGCATAAAGCCCAACGCTGTTTTCAACCGTTACTTCTCTAACATACATAGTTATTCCCCCTAGATGTAAAATTATTGTAGTCTTTTAATAAGTAATTATTATTATAGCAAAATCATTATTTTAGTCAACAATCAAAATTATTTTTGTTTGATTTACACAATTTGATAATATTTCAAGCAAAAGTAAATTATCTATTTTAACAAATTTCATCGCTATTTTTGTGTAAATTATACATTTTATAATTTTTCAAGCAAATCCGGACGATACTTTTTCGTCTCAATCAAAGCTTGCTCATGTTTCCATTTTTCAATGTTCGCATGGTGCCCCGAAAGAAGAACATCAGGAACCTTTTTGCCCCGCCATTCGTAAGGCTTTGTGTATTGAGGATGCTCCAAAAGGCCATCGTAATGGCTTTCTTCTTCGAAGCAAACATTTTCAGACAAAACCCCAGGAACAAGCCGCGCAACAGCATCGGCAAGAACCAGCGCTGGCATTTCACCGCCTGTTAAAACATAATCACCGATTGAAATTTGCATATCAACAAGCTCATCAAGAACTCTTTGGTCAACGCCTTCGTAATGGCCGCATAAAATCGCAATATTATCAAAATCTTTAAGGTTTTTCGCAATATTTTGATTCAGAACTTGGCCTTTCGGAGACATATAAATAAGCATTGGCCTTTTTTCTCGCTCATTACAAATGTTTTCAAAGCACTTGTAAATTGGCTCTGCGAGCATAAGCATGCCTTTGCCCCCACCATAAGGAGTGTCATCAACCCGCTTATGTTTATCGTATGCAAAGTCCCTTATTTGATGACACTTAATTTCGATAATTCCTTTTTTTCTGGCTCTTCCTATGATACTTTCAGACAAAAATGCTTCGCACATTTCCGGGAAAAGCGTCATTATGTCAATTATCATCAAAAACACCTTTTATCGGATTAACACTTATAAACTCGTTTTCAAGGTCAATTTTTTCAATCGTTCCGTCTATAATCGGAAGCAAAAATTCCTTGCCTGCCTCATTTTTAACAACGTAAATATCGTTGGCGCCGGTGTTCATAACGTCTTCCAAAGTGCCGTAATTTTCGCCGGAAACTGCATCCGTAATCTTCAAACCTTTTAAATCTTCAATGAAATATCTATCTTCAGCAAGCGGAATATCTTCACGAAAAGCATAAAGCTTTTTGCCCCTTAAAAGTTCTGCTTCATTCCTCGAACTTACATTTTTTAGCTTCAAAATAACTTGAGATTTATGAATTTTCTTGCTGGTTATTTCGAGCGGCTGCGCATTGACATCTAAAAATAATTTTTGAATCAAAAGAAAATCTTCAGGGCTGTCAGTCCAAGTTTGAACTTTAATTTCGCCGTAAATTCCTCTTGCTGCCAAAACTTTGCCAACGGAAAAATACTTATTATTTTTCGACATAATTCTCCTCAAATATTATAGCGAAAATCATCCGGAAAGTTCCCGAACGAGTTCCCAAAAATTTTAAACTGCCGTTAGAAAAAGCAAAACCTGTAGAAGCAAAAATTTCTTTGCTGTGTGCCGCAAACTACAAGTTTTACTAATATAAATTTTTCATAATTTAAGATTAGTCTTTATTTTCTGCAAGCTCTTTGCTTAAAATTGCTTTAACTCTGTCGGTTGGTTGAGCGCCGTTTTTAATCCATTTTTTAGCTTTTTCAACGTCAAGTTTGATTTCAGCTGGTTCAGTCATTGGGTTAAAGAAACCGATTTCTTCAATGCAACGGCCATCTCTTGGAGATCTTGAATCTGCTACTACTATTCTGTAAAAAGGTTTTTTATGAGCACCCATTCTGCGAAGTCTGATTTTTACTGCCATTTTAAATTCCTCCATCAAAATATTTTTTTAATTTTAGGCCTTAGCCAAAAAGCCTCGGGAACCCCATTTTCGGGAAACCCTTTTTGAATTTTCCACCGAATTTTTTCATCATTTTCTGCATTTGCTCAAACTGTTTAAGAAGTCTATTTACGTCTTCGACCTTAACGCCGCTACCCGCCGCAATTCTTCTTTTCCTTGAAGGGTTTATTATCGAAGGCTTTTGCCTTTCTTCGCGGGTCATGGATAGAATAATCGAAAATGTTCGGTCAATCATTCTGTCATCGATGTCTATGTCTTTCAGCTGGCTGCCCATTCCTGGGAGTTTAGTCAAAATTGATTTAAGCGGCCCTAATTTTTTGATTTGCATGAATTGATCTTTTAAATCGTCTAAATCAAAGCTGTTTTTCTTCAATTTTTGAGCTACTCTTTCAGCTTCATTTCTATCGATCGTTGCTGCAGCATCTTCTATAAGCGTTAAAACGTCGCCCATTCCCAAGATTCTTGAAGCCATTCTGTCAGGGTGGAAATCTTCAAGATTTTCGGGCTTTTCACCTGCACCGATGAATTTAATCGGTTTGCCGGTTATGGCTTTAATCGAAAGCGCCGCACCGCCTCTTGTGTCGCCGTCAAGTTTCGTTAAAATCACGCCTGTAATATCAAGCATTTCGTTAAACGAATTTGCCACGTTAACTGCATCCTGGCCGGTCATTGCGTCAACAACGAGCAAAATTTCTTGAGGAGTTAAAAGTTCTTTTATGGTTTTTAGCTCGTTCATTAAAACTTCGTCGATGTGAAGCCTTCCTGCGGTGTCAAGGATAATAACGTCGTTTCCGTAATCTTTCGCGTATTTAACGGCCTCCAAAGCTATTTTCTCGGGTTTTTCTTCGCCCATTTCGAAAACATGAACTCCGATTTTTTCGCCAAGAACTTTAAGCTGAGTTATAGCCGCCGGACGATAGATATCGCAAGCAACTAAAAGTGGCCTGTGGCCTTGCTTTTTGAGCATGTAAGCAAGTTTTGCGGCGTGGGTTGTTTTTCCTGAGCCTTGAAGTCCGCAAAGCATTATGACTGTCGGTGGTTTTGAAGCCATTGTTAGCCTTGTTTTTTCGCCGCCCATGAGCGATACTAGCTCTTCATTAACTATTTTTATAACCATCTGAGCAGGTGTAAGGCTTTGCATAACCTCTGCCCCAACGGCTCTTTCTGTTACTTTGTTTGTGAAATCTTTAGCAACTTTATAGTTAACGTCCGCTTCCAGAAGCGCTATTCTCACTTCTCGCATTGAAGATTTAACGTCAGATTCCGTGAGCTTGCCTTTTGATTTTAATTTTTTAAACGCAGCCGATATTTTTTCGGTAAGACTTTCAAATGCCAAAATATCACCAGCTTTCAAATTTTGTGTTTTAAACCACTTGCCATTTGCTCAATTTTTTCCGCCTTCAAAGCCAAAGTTTCGTCATTAGCAGAGTTTTTTATTTCAGATGCAGTGGCCGTTATTTCTTCAAGGGTTGCAGTAATTTTACGCATTTTTTCCAAAAAACCAAGCGAATTTTCTATTTTTAATAAAATAGCTTCCGAGCGCTTTATGGAATCGTAAACGCCTTGACGAGATTTGCCTGTGTGGTAAGAAATTTCAGATAAAGACAAATCCTGATTATAATAAAGATCAATGCTTTTAAACTGAATCGGTGAAAGAACTTTACCGTAAAGGTCAAGCAGCATTGCTATCTCAGTGTTTTTGTCCATAAAATCATCTTCTTACTTTTTAAAGTACCTGAAATAATTTCTAAAACTATGTAAAGACACCAAAAGCGACTCAAACAGTTTTTAGCTTGTAAAGCATTTTACTTTACAGCTCTTTTCTAGTTTACATTAAACTCATTTATATGTCAAGAAAAATTTTTGAGTAATAATATTATTTAAAAAGAAATATAAATTTTAAGAGCTCAAAGCAACAAACTAAGGAATGAAAACAATGAAATTTAAGTTTTATTTCAGCAAAAAGCTCTGGTTAAAGCTGACCGCTCTTTGCGCAATTTTTTCGCTTGTTTCGCTGACGTGCTGGGCGCTTAACCTTCAAAGCAAAACCGCTCCAAAAGAAACTCACGAAGGAGAAGTCAGGCTGCCGGTTCTTATGTATCATTTGGTTCTTAAAAACCCGAAATGCAAAAATAAATTCATAGTTTCGGAGGAAACTTTCGAGCAAGACCTTAAATACATAAAAGAAAACGGCTACGAAACCATTTTGGTTAATGATTTAATTGAATTCACCGAAGGCAAAAAAGATCTTCCTGCAAAACCGATTTTGCTAACATTCGATGACGGAGCTTTCAATAACTATCTTTATGCATTTCCGCTTGCAAAGAAATACGGCATGAAGTTCGTTTTCTCGCCCATTGCGAAAGAAGCTGAAAAATACAGCAAAATAAACGACGAAAACCCTTCTTACGCTCACGCAAACTGGAACCATATTTCAGAAATGCAAAAAAGCGGCCTGGTTGAAATTCAAAATCACACTTACGATATGCACCAAACCAAAAGCCCGCGCGTAGGCTGCACCAAAAATGCCGGGGAATCAAAAGAAGTTTACCGCGAAAAACTTTCAAACGATGTTTCAAAAGCGCAGGATTTAATAGAAAAAAACATAGGCTTTAAACCAACGGCTTTTTTCTACCCATTCGGGGCTTGCAGCAAATGCAGCGACGACATAATAAAATCGCTTGGCTTCAAAGCAACTTTTCTTTGCGAGAGCAAAATGAATTACATAAAAAGGTCGCCTGATTCGCTTTACAGGCTTAACAGATTCATAAGGCCGCAAGGGGTTCCTTCGAAAACATTTTTTGCAAGCATCGAAAAACAAACTAAATAAATGGAGTGATTTTAATGGCAAATGTTTACTTTAAAATAATGGCTGAAGAGGGTTTCCTTTTGCCGGGAGGAAGCACCGCTGATTATTACCTTAATTTAATAGCAGATGAAACAACCGCATGCCTCAATGCAAACGGAATAAGCTTCAGCACTCAGGCCGATGCGCCTGAAAACGCCGCTGAAATAGGGCTTAAAACCGAAAATTTAAAAAGCACCCAAACACCGGGGATAAAAATAGTCTTTCCAAGCGGAGACCCTGAATCAAGCAGGCTTGCAAAAATAGTTCTCGAGAATATGAAAAAGATTTATTTTAATCCTTCAAATATAAAAATGATCCCCAGCAACACCCCTCGAGGCAAAGGGCCTTCGGTTACCATAGTTTTTGAAAACCCTCAAACCGAAGAAAACCTAATTTGGATAAGGCAAAACACAGAAGAAACCGCAGCTCAAATTATAATGTCTTTGACTGAGTTTTTCGGCGTGCCTTACGTTGCCTGCCAAGAAATGCAAACAGGCATGGCAAAAGAAGACGAAAGCATAAGAAGCCGCCCGAGCTTAATTTCAGCCGTGGTAGGAAGCACAAACAAAGGCGAAAAGGTAAACGTCCTGGGGCAATGGGAAGACTGGTATATTATTGGCGAAAACGGCAACATAGGCTACGTTCAAACTAAATTTATAGAAATCTAAAAAAGTGTCCGCCAAAAAAGGTGGACATATTTTCTATTTGAGTATAAAATCACAGATAAGGAGGGTAATAAAAAAATTATGCTATGCACTTATGAAAGTTTCATTAAAAAAATAAAAAACAAAAAAGTTTTGTTTTGCGGGATCGGAAGGAGCAATCTTCCTTTCATGCAAATGCTGACCGAGGAGTCAGTTAATATATCGGTTTACGACGCTAAAAACGAAGAAAAAATAGCAAAAGAGATTCTTGAAAACCTCAAAGCAAACAAAAATATTACTTTAAGGCTTGCTGATGAAAGCGTTTTTGAGGAATTTTTTGACGTTGTTATAAGAACTCCGGGAATGAGCTATCTTTCTGAGAAAATTCAGAAATTAAAAAACGGCGGCAGCGCTGTTACTTCCGAAATGGAAATATTTTTCGAGCTTTGCCCCTGCCCTATCATTGGAATAACCGGAAGCGACGGCAAAACCACCACAACGACTGTTATTTCAAAGATTCTTGAAAGCGCAGGCAAAACCGTCCATCTTGGAGGAAACATCGGCAAACCGCTCCTGCCGAATATTAAAAGCATCAAAGAAGATGACATAGCGATCGCAGAGCTTTCGAGCTTCCAGCTTATGTCCATGAGGCAAAGCCCGCAGATAGCAGTCGTCACGAACATTTCTCCAAACCACTTAGATTTTCATAAAGACATGAATGAATATATTACAGCGAAAAAGCAAATAATATTTCATCAGTCAGCATTTTCGAAAGCTATTCTAAACTATGACAATGAAGGAACAAGAAAAATGGCTCCGGATGTTAGAGGGAATCTTTTATTTTTCAGCACCAAAGAAAAACTTAATTCCGGCGTTTGGGTTAATAGCGAAAACGAAATCATCTTCAGCAAAAATGGCAAAAACGCAAAAGTTTTAAACGCAAATGATATTAAACTCCCCGGGAAACACAACCTAGAAAATTATCTTGCGGCAATTGCAGCCACTTTTGAAATAGCAGGAATAAACGCCACCGAAAAAACCGCTAAAACATTCGCAGGAGTAGCGCACAGAATGGAATTCGTAAGGAATTACAAAGGCGTTTCTTACTATAATGATTCCATAGCCTCAACCCCAACGAGAAGCATAAACGGTGCACTTTCTCTTTTTAATCAAAAAGTCATATTAATAGCTGGTGGATACGACAAAAAAGTTCCTTTTGATAACTTTGCAAAAGAAATAGCTAAAAAAGTTTCGACTATTATTCTAATGGGAAACACAAAAGAGAAAATCTTAAACGAAATAATGAACCTGCCTGAAAACGAGCGCAAAGAGCTTAAAATCTTCGAAGCAAAAGATATGCAAAAGGCCGTGGAAACAGCGAAAAATGAATCAAAACCCGGCGATATAGTCATCCTTTCGCCGGCATGCGCAAGCTTTGACCTTTACAAAGATTTCGAAGAAAGAGGAAATCATTTTAAGTCTATAGTTAAAAATATTATTTAGGAGAACAACATGCGAAAAAGTTTAATTTTAGGAACAATTGGAACTTTGATTTTAGCAACAGCCGTGGGAGGATACATCTTTAGAGATCCCATCCGCGACACGGTAGGCAAAATAAAACATAGTTCCTCGCCTGTGCAGTGCAAAACGGGTAACTCAGAAGTCAACAGCTTATACGATTTTAAATATTGCACGGTGAGAGAAAAATCAGTAGTCATTTTTGAGCCTAACTCTTACCATCATGAATGTCTTCCAGGATATGCAAAATATTTCACCGATCTTGGCTATAACGTCGACACTTTGATAATAAATGGAAACGAAAATTCAATGGCTTACTTCGAGCCGCAAGATAATTTAAGAATATTTACTTATGACAGCCTTGAACAAATCAATGCAAGCTGCGGGATTCTCAAAGAAAGATTCAATAAATACGATTATATTTTAATTCACACAACAGACCCAGGCAAAAAAGACCTTTACACAAAGCTTGGAGTTTACGACACTGAAAAATCTCTTTTCATAGCGCATGATATCGACTTCCTTAAAAACATGGGAATGCAAAAATACTTCGATGAAAAAAGAGTTTTAACGCTTGGCAATTTCAAAGATGGCCTTCAAGTAAACCCGCATTACTTTGGCGAATTTGAGCAAAAAACCAAAAACGAAAAAACAAGATTTTTCATTACTTCAACTGCAGGAAGAAAATACGAAAACTTAGTTGAGGCTGCTGAAACGCTTAAAAAAGAAGGCGAAAAATTCGAAATAATAGTCGTTGGAAGAAGCACCGATTTCACCGAGAAAAACATCCCGGAAAAACTCAAAGAAAATTTCGTGTTTAAACACGGGCTGCCTTACAAAGAAATGTATGAAGAAGTTCAAAACTCGGATTATATAATAATACCTCTTGACCCTGAAAACGAAAACGACAATGCGTTTAAAAATTTACGCATGACGGGAAGCGCCCAGCTTGCTTACGGATTTTTAAAACCCATTATTATAAATAAAGAATTTGCAGGGAACTACCGCGCGAGCGAAAAAACAGGGTTCACCTATGAAAACGCAAGTTTCACAGACGTAATGAGGCAGGCAGTTAAGCTAAATGCAAAAGAATATAAAATAAAGCAAAATAACATGAAAACCGTGGCAAAAGAAATTTACCAAGTTTCTCTTGAAAATTTAAAAACAGCAATGAGAATATAATTAAACCCGGCATCCAAAAAACGGATGTCGGATTTTTGTTTCTTTAAAATATTTAACTATTTTTAAGATTTAAGTTGAATAGGCGACCAAGCAGGTTTAACCTCAAAGCTAAATGCTCCTGCTACAAAATTTTCTGCATCTTCTTTGCAATAAACTCTAACGTACCAGTCAGTAGTTGCATCTGGATGTAAAAAGTTTGAAGAATTCGGCGTACTGCTAATTACTTCAGCAGCTGCGTCAAGAGTTCTTATCTCAGTTCCATTTTCAGAGTTTCCTGGGTCTTGAGAATAAATTTTAACGTCAACAATATCTTTTACGCCCGTTGTAGAAGATTTTATGCTATTTTTTAAAGCATCAGCATCATAGGCAGACAATCTCATCGGTAAGTTAGATGTGTTTTTAATTTGCAATTTGTAGGTAACATATGAGCCTTTAGCAAAAAGTTCTGTTCCGTTTATGGTTGCAGTGTCTTTTGTATTGTCTCCATCTGTTATAGCAACTTCTCCTGCTTTTGCAAAAACATACGATGGCGAAGACTCACTTTTTAAATTGCAAACATCAGTTGTTTTTCCAGAACCTGTAGAATAAAAAGGCCCCTTTTTGTATACGCTGTTAGAAGAATCCGTAGTTCCTATGGAATAATCACAAGATCCAGCACCAACAAATTGAACAGCACCTTGATACTTACCAACCAACTTAGATTCTCCCGATTTAATGTTTAGCTGCGAAGACACAATTGCATAAGCAATCGAAAGAATTCCAAGAGAAGCAACTAGGCCAAGAGATAAGGTTAATCTCTTTCTTGATTTGTTTTCATCTTTCTTTGACATATATAATCCTCCTTGATTTATTTTTCATACTTATGATATATAAAATAAATCGATTTGTCAAATGTATTATGCAAAATATCATAAAATTTAATACCGTATTAATTCTAAACATAAAAAAATAGCGGCAAAAACCGCTAGATAAATTTTTTAATTAGTTAAATCTTTCATTTCATAACCAAGAGCTTTTAAATTCTCAAAAAGTTTACCCACAGGCATTCCAGAAATAGTGTAATAATCGCCTATTATTTTATCAACGAAAACGCAAGCAAGGCCATCGCACATTGAGTAGCCCGCTCTTTCGAGTATATGCTCATCGTTCTCCACGTACCATTTTGCATCGTTTTCATCAATATTTCTTAAGTGAATTTCGGTTTTGTCGAAAAAAGTAATTTCTTTATCTTGGTAAAGGTCAATTATAGTAACGCCCGTAAAAGACTCATTAATCTTACCGCTAAAAGCTAGCATATTTTCAAAAGCTTCCTTCTTGCTTTTTGGCTTTTCGAACTTTTTATCGCCCATTGCAGCAATTGTATCTGCTGCGATTATCAAAGCTTTTTCGCCGCCAAGCTGCTCTTTAACCGAGCTTGCCTTAGCTTTTGAAAGTTCCATAACATACTTTGAAAAGTCAGTTTGGTCGCTATGTTCCTCGCATTTGCTGGTTATGATTTCATATTTAAAACCAAGAATGTCAAAAATCCTCTTGCGAGATTTTGAATTAGAAGCCAAAATTATCCTCACTGAAAATTCCTCCTTTATTAATATTTTACTTGTTTTATAAATTGATTTCAATTATTCGATAAAATTAAAGTTTTTAGATATAATATATATTAGTTGACTATTTTCAAGCTATATATTATAATAAACACACTATATTTTTAGGAGGTATGAAAGATGAGAAAGGCAATGTGGATAATTTGCGGAATACTCTTGATTTTTTCGGGCGTTTACTTGATTTTCAATCCTGCAATAGCGCTTAACTCAGTTGCAACGATGATTGGAATAGTAATTTTGGCGCAAGGAATAACCGAAATTTGCGATTACGCTGATTATGCCGAAGCTAAATGGGAAAAATTTTGGATTATAATGTCCGGCATTCTCAGCATTATTCTTGGAATACTTGCAGTGTTCTCGCCGTTAAACATAGTTTTAACCGCTATGCTGCCGTATATTTTCGGTTCGTGGGTTTTAGCAAGAGGAATTTGCCAATGCGTTAAATCAATTTACCTCAAAAAACTTAGCTACACGATTTGGGGTTATGTTTTAACATTTGGAATCATTAACTGCTTGCTCGGAATTTTAATGATCACAAACCCAATTATTCCTGCATTCACAATAGCTTTCACAGCTGGAACAGGCCTCATGATGATGGGAGTTTCTGCAGTGACAGTTGGAATGTAAAAACTAAAAAATAAGGCTGCTGATTAATTTCAGCGGCTTTTTTATGTGCAAAAAATGGCTAAGCTTTTCGCCACGCTAAACCTTAAGAAGAAATCACACATGAACTTAGTGGTGGTAAATATTAGCTACCTCTTTTATTTTTATAATCATACCTTAAATTACAAAATTATATTTTTGCTAATTTTAAAACAACTTTAAAATAATATTTCATTGACATATTGTATATATTTTGATATGATTATATAATCTAATTTGAGAGGAGAATAATTTTGAAAAAACAATTGCTAAAAATTGCAAATATTTTTATTGTTGCAAACATGATTTTTTTAAATACCGTGGTAAGCGCTAGCTTTACAAAAGCTTATACAGCTAGACAAAAAATGGTGTCGTTATTAAAAAAAGAAAAAAATAACGAGAAACAAGTAAATTATAAATATTTAGCCGAACAATTATGCATATATTTTAAAGAACCTACATTCCCGGATAAAGAACTTACTTTTAACACTCCTTTTGGAGTAACAAAACTTGATATTAAGTCAACAAGAAGCATATTTATTGTAGCACCCCGTATTAACACATATGATAAAATGGGGAAAGAACTTGACGAAATTTTAACCGAGGAAGGTAGAAAGCAACTTGCTGGCATAATCCTTGAATATCTTCAAACGAAAGCAAACACGAACTATAGAAAAAAGACTGTTATTGGATATAAATTTAAACAAAGCAAATTTTTTGATGTAATAGATGAAGAAAGTAAATCGTGTTTTAGTGAAGAATTATGGCAATTAAATGAACAAGTTAAAGAAATAAGAGAATCCGGCCTGGATATAAAAAAAGATTTACGCACGGTAAAGGACAAAGAAGAAAAAGAAAAAATAAAAAATGCGCGCGAAATTGTTAATAATTACAATAAAAAGATAGGTGATGCAAAAGAGGCTGCTACAGCTTTATGCGCAATATTGATGATATCCGAACCACGTCGCTGTCGTTCTTACGACGGAGGAAAACATGAAAGAGCATTAATGCGCGACATACTGAATTCCGGAATGAAATACACTGATGCATTTGAAAAATTTCTTCCCAGCATTAAAGGTGGAGCAACATTAGCATATGAATATTCTACAGATGTATATAATGAAAAAGAACTTTTGGAAAGCGACAATTATTCCGAAGAGGAAGAAATAATCTATGATCTAGAAGAATTATTCAATAATGTAGCAACAAAAAAATAAGAAAATAAAAAACAGCCTAGTATTTACTAGGCTGAATTGTTTTATCAAAAACATATAAAATTATGGTACCCCTGACCAGAATCGAACTGATAACTAACCCTTAGGAGGGGTTTGTTATATCCATTTAACTACAGGGGCAAGCCGCAGTTTAACTCCACTGCGCACTATTATATCAAAGTAAAATTTGTTTGTCAATAATTAATATTTTCAAAACCAAAATAGCTAAGAAGCCCCTCGTAAATTGCATATGCAAATTGATATTGGTCATCCCTTAATTTTTCGGCGTCGCTTTGGTTAGTAATATATGCAAGCTCAATCAAAGCCGAAGGCATTGCGGTTCTTCTTAAAACGTAAAGCGAAGGCCTTACTCTCACGCCGTTGTCTTTAGTTCCAAGCCTTTTTACGATGCTTTCTAAAATGTGTTCACCGAGGAAATACGACTGGCTATATTCCTGAAAAACATAAACCTCCGATCCATTTACGCTTGGGTTAGTGTTAGCGTTTGTGTGAATGCTTAAAAAATAGTTCGCTGGCCAGGAATTAGCAAGTTCCACCCTTCTTGCAAGACTGGTAGAATTGCTTGTTCCCAAAATTTCTTCCGGGGTATTCCTTGAAGTTCTCGCTTCGAACCTAGGGTCTTTGTTAAGTAAATCTGCTAAGTATCTTCCCACGTTATAAGTAATATCCTGCTCACGAAGCCCAAAGCCCTCCGCTCCGGCGTTTACGTTTCTGGGGTTATGCCCTTGGTCTATAAATATCTTTATCGCCAAAAATACCACTCCCTTACCCTTTCAGTTTATGATGAAAAACCGAAAACGGTGAAAAGTGGTTTTAAATAAATTTTTCTGTCTTTTTAATAACAATAACCGTTATAATGAATTCCGGGATTAAATAAGCGCAGGAATAAGCAAGGCTATAAAACGGGATGCTTAGAAACCCCGGGGCATATTCGCCCCAAAAAACCGCGCCGGAAACCGCTGAAGAAAAAATTTTAAGAATAAACGAAACAGCCGCTCCAGTATACATTTTATTAAAGCGGCCAAAGCTAAAAACCTTTCCAAAAAAACCGCTAAGGCCAATTAATAAATACTGCAAAACATAATCAAGAAGAATTATCAAAATAACTGCAAAAAGACTCTTTGCAGGAGGAACTTTAAACGACATAATAAAATGAACCGCAAGGCAAACAAATGAAGCAAAAATGCCCGTTTTAACGCCGTATTTATTTGAAAGAATAATCAGCGGAGCAAGGCTGCCAAAAGTAACCGAACCGCCAAAAGGCATTGAAAACAATTTAATTTGCTTTAAAATTAAACTAAGGCAGACCATCAGCGCGCTTTTGGTCATTAAATGAAGTTTTTTTATAAAATCACCTATTTCAAAAATCATTATGGGAGAGAACTAACGATGAAAAATCTAATACCTGAAAATTCAGCTTGGATTATGTATAATTCCGAAAACTGCGACCCATTTTTCACGAAATTTATTACTGATAAAACAATTGTACCCGCTCTTTGCATTTTAAGCAACCGTGAAAAAGTTTTAATCGCTCACAGCTTAGAGCACGAAAATTTAAAGGATTTCAGCGGCAAAGTTTTGATGTATGAAGGAGAAAATTCACTTCTTGAAAACATGAAAAACACTCTTGCAGAGCTTAATTTCCCGCAAAATATTTACCTTAATTATTCCGACAAAATGGATAGCCAAACAGACGTTCTCGGCTATGGAACATACAGGTTTTTAACTGACAATATTCTAGCTTTTTACAAACTAAGCGGCCACACCGCTCCGAGATTCAATTCCAGTGATGAATTTATTTACTATCTTCTTGACACTAAAAGCGAGGAAGACATTTTTTACCTTCAAATTGCCGCGCGAAGAGGAAGCGAAATTTTGAAAACGGCTTTTAACCGCATCAAACCCGGCATGACTGAAAAAGGAATTGTGAATTTAGTTCATGAGATTTTTAAATTTAAGCCAAATTATTTCAAACAGCACGGAATAGTGGCCGAAGAATTTTCATGGGAAAAAGAACTCTGCCCGATTGTTCTCGTTGGGCCGAATATCGCAAAAGGCGGGCACACTGCTTCGAGCAGTGAAATTTTAAAACCCGGCTACACTGTTTACATGGATTTCGGCGTGAAAATTCACCTTAAAAACGGAAAAGCATATTCAAGCGATTTGCAAAGAATGGGTTACGTTTTAAAAAGAGGCGAAAAAAATCCTCCGAAGGAGGTTTTGGATATCTTTAACTGCCTTCATGATGCCGTGAGCCTTGGAATAAAAAATGCAAAACCAGGCGTTAAAGGCTACGAGATTGATGAAATCGTTCGAAATGAAATAATAAAAAACGGATACCCCAATTACAATCATGCAACAGGGCATCCAATCGGAGAATTTGCGCATAATCCCGGCACGAGCCTTTCGCCAAAAGGCCATAAACGCTCAGGGCTTAACCTGCAAAAAAACGGCGTTTACACCATCGAGCCGAGAATTCAAACCGAAAACGGGGGTTCTATAGAAGAAATGGTTTTAGTAACTGAAAATGGAGGAAAAACGCTTTGCGAGCGTCAAGAAAACATTTATATTATAAGATAATTTAAACGCGGTTTTCTTTTAAAAGAAGGTTTTGTGTGCAATAAAGGTTCTCGGAATTAATCGTTCCGTTCATGCATTTTCTTGTGTTTGGGCATCCGCCGAGGCATTTTTCGGCATAGCTGCATTTTAAGCAATCGCCTTTGAGATTTTCTTTCGTGAATTTTCTCCTCCAAGAAAAATTATCGGGGTTCTCCCAAATTTCCCTGAGGCTTTTTTCTTTGATGTTGCCTTCAACGTACTCTTTATCTCTTATTGAAGTACAGCCGATTATGTCTCCGTTGTGAAGAATTCCAAAGCTGTAAATTCCTGCCGTGCATCCTTCCCACTGAGGAATTTCATCGGAATGGTAAGATCTTCTGTAAACTTCATCTTGTTTACTGTTGTAGTAGCCAATGCAATCTGCAGGGAAAATATCAATCTTGCCTTCTTTTGAAACTTTGTAGCAATAGTCAATGATATCGTTCATTTGTTCGGGGTCTAAAACCCAGTCAGGGCGTTTACCAAGCGAACCCATGGGTAAGCCGATTTGAACCTGCCAGCATTTTATGCCATTTTCAATGAGGAAATATTTAAGTTCATCAAGATGATCAATATTTTGCTTTGTAATAGTTGTGATGCTTCCTGCCTCAACGCCATATTTTTTCAAAGTTTCAAAAGATTTTTTTGAGCGCTGGAATGAGCCTTGTTTCCTGACGAAATCGTGTATGTATTCCGGCCCTTCAAGGCTTATCATAACTCTTACCCCTCCGCCTAGACTTCCGAGCTCTTTCGCGATTTCTTCGTTAATAAACCAGCCGTTAGTAATAAGGTTTACTCCAATGCCTTTTCCAATAGCATACTTTACAATCTGCACCAAATCCTTTCTCATGAAAGGTTCACCGCCGGAAATGCTTATCCACTGCATTCCTATTTCAAAGCATTCATCAACGAATTTAAGCGCTTCTTCAGTTGTAAGCTCACCTGGAAGAGCATTTTCGCATATTGATCCGCAGTGCTTGCATCTCATGTTGCAAGCCATTGTTATTTCCCAAACACAAGTAATCGGGTAAGTCATTTTTTAATTTTCCTCCCTTTAAATGGTTTTAAATATTATTTTTCTGTTTCTGATTCTTCAGGTTTCACGGGGTTTGCAGGAGTTAAAGGTTCGGCTGGCTGCTCAGGTTCTTCGGGTTCTACGGGTTTTATTGGTTTAAGTCCCGGAGCGCCATAAAGAAGCATTGGCTTATTTATTAATGGTCCGCCATATTTGAGTAACGGCACTTTTATTCCAGGTTTCTTCCCCGGCTTAGTGTCTGTTCCCCCTGAAATTTTTTCCATGCCTTCTTTGATTTCTTCTTTTCTCATATATAATATCTCCTTTTTATTTTTAAATTTTATTTTTTCTCTTCATTTTGCGGCTGAGAAGTCGCTAGTGCGTCTTTTGAGTCTTGAGCCTTTCTGGTTTCTTCTCTTCTCTTTTTTAAAATCTTATTAATTTCACCATATGGTGTTACAACACCATACATAATAGCAGGATGAGGAACTTTTGATTGTGCATCATCTAAAATTTTTGCGATCTCTTTAGCATCAATTTTTGCCCCACCAGAAATTTTTTCTTCGCCTTTTTCATCAATTTTTTTAATTTCTTTTTCGCTCATTTCAAATCCCTCCTTTTTCAATTTCAAATTCGTAGTAACCACTAAGATAAAATTTAAATTCAAAGTGGCTACTACCATTTTTTATGCTTCAATTTCATGATTTTCCTTCTTTTGAGATTTGCTTTCTTCCATCGCTTCATCCGTTAAAACAGCCGTGCTAAGAGGCTTTGTGTTTTCAAGCCCACCCGCAACATCTATTAAAACTTCATCGGTTAATTTCTTGACTTTGCTATTCATCGCTTCCATAGTTTTAATCCTCCCGCAAAATTTTAAAAACAAAAGGCTTGCTATAGATCTTCCAAATACGCTAAATTCAATTTAATTTTATTTTTTCTCTCCATCTTGTGGCTGAGAAGTCGCTAGTGCATCTTCAGGATTTTTTTCTTTTTTATCTTTGTCTTTATCTTTCTTGCCTGTGTTGTTATTTTTGTTGTTGCTACCACCATAAACATCGGCTAAGTCCAAACCTTTAAGAGCTGCAAGATTGTTCTTTGCGTTAAGTGTTTTTTGCAAAAGCTCTTGGGTTTGTGTGATTCTTTCTTTAGAAGCCTTTTCTTGCTCGGACACCCAGTTGCTAAGGCTCTGATTTCCAACAAAAGCTGAGCCACCATCAAATGTTACGGTTACATCTGGTGCAGAAATGTTTGTCGCCACTCCAGAGAAGTATGACTTGATACCTTTCCATTCGCCAGATAAAGCGTCTTTAACTGCATTTCCTAATCCGCTGAGAACGCTTGACCCAATGTTTTTAGCCCAAGATGCCAATTTAGAGCCATAGTTGTTAGCAGCTTGTAATGCAGCAGAGAAACCTTTTGTATGTGCGGTCTTAATTGTCTTTGCAAACGGAGCCCAAATATTACTTGCTGACTTGTTACCAAAATCCTCATCTTGATTAAGGTGTTTGTTTAATGCCTCTTGGTTAACAGTAAGTATACCATCTTCCATACTGACATAGTTTTTACCCTGCAAGTCATTGAGTTCAGATATTTTCTGAACCAAATCAGCTTCCTGCCCCAAAACACCATTGGCTTCAATGTTTTTGATTTCCTGAATAAGCGCGGACTTTTGAGATTCGAGGTCAAGCTGGTCTTGCAATACTTGTTCGGTTGCTTCTAATTCAGCAATCTTTTTATCAATCTCAGCATCGTACTCTTGTTCTTGCATATCAAGTATCGTGTTGAGCATATTCTTTTGACCTTCGATAGAACCGTCTGTAAAAATATTCGAAGCCTCAAGAAGTTTTGGATACTCCAAAGCTAACTGTGCAAGTTCGGATTTTGTCAAAGCCGTTCCGCTTTTAAGTTTGCTCATCGCATCAATGATATTATCAAGACCGTCTTTAGCTTTATCGAGACTGCTTGTCATATTACCAAAGTCAAGTACGTCTACCATT
>OIYV01000042.1_pt1 | contig 90365 bp, 87 predicted proteins | sample 1588251 | NCBI WGS metagenome assembly OIYV01 (sample SAMN03283282) | human gut metagenome | biome: human-associated habitat; material: feces | host: Homo sapiens | place: Peru | collected 2012
ATTAGTAATAATAATAGTATTACTGGAAGGGCTTTTTTTATTTTATTTTGTAATTTGCCCCCCCTCCCCCGAACATTTGTTCGTTTGGGTGATATTTTGTTTCACCATATTTTCTACTTCCTTCCTAATCAACTTTTCGTTAATTATTTAAACTAAAGTTAAACTTTATTCTCATATAATTAAATTATAGGTTAAAAAATACTATTTTTCAAGAATATTTTACTAATTTATAACAAATAACCTAACTAACAAAATAAAAGTAGATTTCTATCGCCTTAATAGTTATCTACTTTTATAATATAATTCAATCACTCTAATCAATTTATCTTTTTCTATGCAGTCTTAACTTTCTACGTAATCTTAACTTTTTCTTCTTCAATTTAAAAACAAAAAACAAAATAAGAAATAAAACTAATATAAAAATAACAATCACTGTATTATTATCAAGTTCATCAAGCGAAGTCTTATACTCATTATATAATTTCAAAGCAGTTTCATCTTTATTTTCATAATCATTATAATTAGAAAAAAATTTCTCAACCTCATATAAACTCTTATTATACCTTTCCCTCTTCTTAGTATTAAAAAGGTTTATCACTATAACAGACTTATTATCATCATAAAAATCCTTTAGTTTAATAACATTACGTGGCACTTCATATAAAGAAGGCGCTAAAGAAGAAAGTTCATACACATTATTAATCTTTTCAAACTCATATATAATACCATATAAATTAACTTCACTATTCTTAGAACCAACAAACTCTATCCCATACATAAGTCCATCTTTATCAAAACCAAGTGGAACAGAAACTGCAGGAAACCCAAGTATCGGACTTATACTATAACTAGAAGATTCAAAATTACTTTGTCCTATTTTTGAAACTTTATTCTTAGTAGTAGGATAAACAAAAGCATCAACATTATAATTACTTATTACACTCTCTACAAACTTTCTATAATCTTCCTTAAGTAAATTATTCTTATCAACAGTTTTAATATTAATTGAACACTCATCAACATACTCCTTAAGACTATAAATATGTCCCTTAGCATTACTTAATTCCTTTAAACTCTTAATTTTACTTGAAGTATTCTTAATATAACTATTAAAAGCATAACACATAGTCCATCCACCAAGAACCTTCTGGTCCATATTATAATACTCTTTAGTATAAAAATTCTTTACATGTATTATATTAGCACCTTCATCCTTCATCTTATCTAAAGCATCATCAAATAAAGTCTTAATCTCACTATAAGTACTACCAGTACCATAAACATTTAAATTGCTATCACCATATGCAAACTGGTCAAGAACAACAATATTTTTACCCTTTAAACTAGTATTTTTAAAATTACTATATGTTCCCTCTTCCTTTGAAGCCATCACTTCAAGTAACAAAGCATTTTCCTTTACAGTCTTTGTAATAGGACCCACTACATCACGAGTAATATCATAAGCAAGTATTCCAGTAGTATTTATCAAACCAAAAGTTGACCTAAAGCCAATAACACCATTTGCAGAAGAAGGCGCTCTAAGTGAAGAATTAGTATCCGTTCCAAGACCAACCGGAGCATATTGCAAAGAAACCGCTACCGCAGTACCACCCGACGAACCATAACTAGAATAACCTGTATTAAATGCATTTTTAGTATAACCATAAGAACTATTAGAAGAACTAGCCATAAATGCAAATTCACTCATATTAGCCTTGGCTAAAACTATCATACCCTTATCTTTTAATCTTTGAACTACTACAGAATCACTATATGGAATAGAATCACTAAGTGCCCTAGCCCCACCAGTAGTAGCCATACCTAAAACATCTATATTATCCTTTACAATTATAGGAATACAATATAAAACAGAATCACGACCATTTGCCTTATAATTAATATCACACTTTTTAGCTTCCTCTATTGCATTTTTATTTACAGAAATAATAGCATTAAACTTATCATCATAAGCCTCTATTCTATCTAAATATAATCTAACTAAAAGTTCATATGTCAAATACCCATCATCTATTGCATCTTGAATATCATATATATCCATAGTAGTAATATCTACCGGAGCCTCATAATAAGCATTAACATCGATTATAAAAATAAATAAAAACATAAAAACCAACAAAAACTTCTTAAATATTTTCATATCCTCACCTTTATTAATAATATTATAATATAAAAATAATATAAAAACAAAAAAAATACAAAACATTTACCAACAAAAAAAGACCAAACGGTCTATTTAATACTAATTACTTTTACTTCATAACTACCATTAGGACTAGCAACAGAAACTACATCTCCTACTTTATGTCCCATAAGTGCTTGAGCAATAGGAGATTCATTAGAAATTTTACTTTCAAATGGGTCTGCTTCTTGACTACCTACAATCTTATATTCATCTGTATCATCATCTTCATCTATATAAGAAATAGTTACAGTATTACCAACACCAACCTTATCAGTCTTAGTTTCCTCAATAATTGTAACATTTTCCACTATTGCTTCTAATTTCTTAATCTTAGCTTCAATCTCAGCTTGTTCATTTCTAGCAGCATCATAATCTGCATTTTCAGATAAGTCGCCTAAAGCTCGTGCTTCCTTTATCGCTGTAACATTCTCAGGTCTAGCAACATTAATTAAGTAATTCAACTCTTCTTTTATTTCTAGAAACCCCTCTTTTGTAAGAAAAATTGGTTTTTTATTCATTGTTTTTCACCTCGTATAAAATTTGAACTCCCTAAAAGAATACTATTTTTTTTGCATTTTGTCAAGAAGTATAAACAAATTGTAATAATATATTATGCAATAATTTAAATAACTTTACACTCAAATTCTCTTTTCAGTAACTGATAAGCCATCACCAATATCATAAAAAGTAGTCTTATACTTTATATTATCATCCAAAAACATAATATAATTTCTAATCTTCTTAACTAATGACCTTAAATTACGATTATCAATCTCACTTAAATCTTTCTTTACATATCCATGAAAACTAAGATTATCAGTAATAATTGTACCCTTAGGATTTAAATTTTTCTCAAAATGATTAAAAAAATCTAAATTTTTACTTTTCGCAGCATCTATTAATATTAAATCAAACTTTTCTTTTATTTTCACATCCAAAGCATCCTTATACATTAAAGTAATTCTATCTTCCAAATGTAATTTCTTAACATTCTTAACTGCTTCAAGATACCTTTCCTGGTCCTTTTCAATTGATACAACTGTAACATTAGGATTAGTAAGAGCCATCATAATTGCAGAATAACCAATTGCCGTTCCAATTTCTAATATTGTTCTTACTTTTTTCTTAATTATATATGAAGTTAAAAAATCTATACTCTCATCAACCATTATAGGAACTTTATTATCTAAAGCATATTTTTTTATCTCCGATATATCACTATAAATTTGTTCTACCATTCTAACCACAATCCTTCACTTTGTAACTTCTTTTGCATACTTACATGTTCATCATAAGACTTTGTAAAATATAGTTTATTATTAACATCAGACACAAAATAATAATAATCTGTTTTTATTGGATTAATTACCGCATCTATTGCATCACCACTAGGTAAACTAATTGGTCCAACCGGAACCAAAACAGGATTATCACCCCTTGTATTATAAGCATTTTTAGCATCTATATCTTTCTGCATAAGTTCCTTAGTCATATCTTTTTTTACTCCATAATAAGAAGTAACACAAGACCCAAGAGGCATGCCTTTATTAATCCTATTTAAAAACACACTAGCAATATTCTTAAAATCACTTTTATTAACACCTTCTGACTGTGTCACTGAAGCAATAGTAAGAATTTCATGAATACTAAATTTACTATTCTTTATTTCCTTTTCATGAATTGACAAAAACTTATCCATTTCATCAAGCATCATCTTAAAAATATCTTCAACAGAATCATCCTTATTAACAAAATATGTATCAGGATATAAATAACCTTCTAATGAATAATATATTTCTTTATTCTTTATCTCATCACCAATAAAAGAATAATTTTTTATCAAAGAATTAAGATAATCTTTATCAGATAACTTCTTCATTACATCATCATAACTATTATTAGTATTTTCATCTATTAAAGAAGCAACTTTTCTCATATTAATTCCCTCTTTAAAAGTAATAGATACTTGATTAGCATTACGACCACCAAGTTTAAGTACATTAGCAATTTCCTTTATATCCATGCTTTTATTAAAATCATAACTTGCAGCATAAATATTATCTATTTTCCTAACTTTCATATAAAATACAAAAAACTTTTCATTCTTTATTAAACCTTCATCCTTTAAAACAGACGCTATATCATATAATCCATAACCACTAGGAATAACTACACTTATATTAGTATCATCATCGCTTACACTAGAACTAAAATAATAAGTAACACTAGCCAAAAGAATAAATAAAAGTCCCACGATAAATAAAACTAAACATAATAGTTTCCTTTTTTTTCTTTTCTTATTCTTCATTACCATTATTTTCTTGAATAACTCTAAGAGCTGTTTCAATAACCTTCCATTCCTTTTGAGTAGTAATTGGTTCAAGTTTCATATACTCACCATCTTGAGTAATAACTGAACCATACGCCTTTAAATTACCATTTTCATCCATTTCATTATCTGTATATGCCAAATATCTTTTTCCTGTTTCATTGGAATCAAATTCTAACAATTTATAAAAAGTCTTCTCTTCTCCTGCATCATTAAAACCAACAAACATATCATCTGTTAAATCATTTCTCTTTTCCATTTTAATCATTTCCTCCTATCTAAAAAAGATTGTAATATAACTACCGCAGAAACTCCATCAATTACTTTTTTTCTTTTCTTCCTAGACATATCTGCATTTATCAAAGTAGATTCTGCCACCTTAGTAGTAAGCCTTTCATCCTCTAAAATAACTTCTAACCCTGTAACTTTACTAAGTTTTTCCTTAAACTTAATTGTATCTTTTACTCTATCACCACATGTATTATCCATATTTTTAGGATAACCAAGTACTATCTTACCAACATTTTCACGCTTTACTATATCATTAACTAAATCAATTAACTTATCAGAATTTACATAAGTAACACTATCATAAAAAGACGCTATAATACCAAGCTTATCTGATAAAGAAATTCCCAAAGTCTTTGTACCTAAATCAAGTCCTAAATATCTCATTATAAATTCCTTAAATAATCTTTTAATAAAGCCTCAATTATCTCATCACGATTAATTTTAGCAATCTTTCTTCTAGCATCCTTATAATCAGTAATATATGATAAATCATCACTTAAAAGATAACCAACTATTTGATTTATTCCATTAAAACCCTGACTATCCAAAGCATTCTTAACATCTATTAAAGTTTCTGTAATCATATAATTTTTCCTATCTTGAAAATTATATACAGTAACATCACTATTCAAAATTCTCACCTCTTATTAATTAATATAATACATATTTTAACATTTTTTTTACACTTGAGCAAGCACTAATGACCAATAATTTATTAAATCATACATATACATAAAAAATCCCGTTAAAAAACGAGACAACATAAATACTTAAAATTATTTAAATACCACAAAATTCATAATTATTAAAAATACAAAATACATCAAAGTAAGTATCGTACCATTTAATCTATTGTTATTATTTACTTTAGATTTAATACCAAGAGCCATAGCAATTAATAATCCACCAACTAAACCACCAATATGTGCAAAATTATCTACTGAAGGAAGCATAAAACCAAATAATAAATTTATAAATATTATTGGAACAATCTGTCTAACTAAAGTATTACCCAAATAAACTCTAAAATTATATCCAAAACAAAGTAAAGCACCAAGTAAACCAAATATCGCTCCAGACGCCCCCACACTAACTCCATCAATATTTAACAATATTGACAATAAACTAGCAGTAATCAAACTAAAAAAGTATATACATGTAAACTTAAACCTACCAAAAAAACTTTCTGCTTGACTACCAAGAACATATAAAGCATACATATTAAAGAATATATGTAATATATCAGCATGCAAAAAACCACATGAAATCAATCTATAAAACTGACCCTCTCTAACTAAAGGTCCATATAAAGCAAAAGCATTAATTAATAAACTATCAAAATTAAAAAACTTCTGAAGTAAAAAAACCAAAACATTTAAAACAATTAATATACAAGTAATAATAGGTTTTTTTGGTGTAAATATAGACTGAACTACCTCTGCTTCTTCTTTATTTTTTCTATTAATATCATCTGTTATTTTCAAAAATAAACCAACACCCTTTTCATCAAATACTAACTTTTTATCTATATCAGGAAAATATTGATATAAAAAATCATACTTTTTAATATCACTTTCATCTTTCAAATATACAAAATCCATATCCTTTTCATCATGAAACTTTACATTATCACCAAGATTCATAAATATAGACAGAACCCTCATTTTATAATTATAAGTCTTTTTCTTTATATCTTTTACTATTCTTTTAGTCTTAAATATATCAAAATCAAGTTGTTCATTATTGTGAATATAATTAGACACTATTCTAACAATTTTATAATCACTATTCATATTCTCAAGCCATATTTCATTTTGTGCACCATGTAAAATAACAGGATTATAATTCTGCTCAGTTATAAAATAATGCAACAGTTTCATAACTATTTCATCTTTTTCATCTGCCTTTAGTTCCACTTATATCACCTCTTAATATCTACTATTATAATACTCTTTAATACAATTTACAAACAAAATTACTTAAAACTGTCAAGTATTTCATAAAATTCTTTTGGAGCATCAACCTCAAAAAACAACTCCTCATTAGTTACAGGATGAACAAATCTAATACTCTTAGAATGAAGCATCTGTCCAAAATCATTAAAAATCTTTCTATTTCCATAAACAGGGTCATTAACAACAGGATGCTTTATATAATCCATATGCACTCTTATTTGATGAGTTCTACCAGTTTCCAATTTACACTCTATCAAAGTTGCATCTTTAAATCTTTCCAAAACCTTAAAATGAGTAACAGAATCTTTACTATTTACATTTGTAACCGCATACTTTTGTCTATTATTTATATCTCTTCCAATCGGCGCATCTATCGTACCTTTATCATGCATAATAATACCCCACACTAAAGCAAGATATTTTCTTTCCACTTCCTTATTCTTAATCATTAAAGAAAGCTTTTCATGAATTAAATCATTTTTAGCAACAACCATAAGACCACTTGTATCCTTGTCAAGTCTATGTACAATTCCAGGTCTAATAGAATTACTATTACTAATACTATTAAAATGATATAAAAGACCATTAACTAAAGTATGATTATAATTGCCAACCGCCGGATGCACCACAACACCACTTTTCTTATTAATAATAGCTAAATAATCATCCTCATATACTATATTCAAATCCATTTTTTCTTCTTCTAAATGAGTTACTTCCTCCTCTATATCTAAAATATCAATAACATCATTTACCTTTAATAAATAACTAGAACTTACTACATTATTATTAACTAAAATCTTATTATCCTTAATAAACTTTTGAATCTTACTCCTAGAATAAAGAGTATTATCCTTCAAAAACTTATCAACTCTAATATTACCTTCTTCTACTATTATTCTCATTTCCATTACCTCTTATCATATTTATTATCATTAATAACACACCAACACAAATAAACACATCTGCCATATTAAAAACTGGAAAATCATAACCAAATATATTAAAACTTAAAAAATCAATAACACCATGATATACAATTCTATCAAACAAATTACCAACAATTCCTCCAATTAACAAAGAATATGATAATTCTTCCAGAAAAGATAATGTATTACTAAACACATATTTAAATAAATAAACAAGTACTAAAACTGCCATTAATACAAAAATATAAGTAAACCCTTCAAAACTAGAAAAAGCTGCTCCCGTATTTTTAACCAAAACAATATTAAAAAAATTAGGTATTACTGTTATAACTTTATCATTATTAAGTACAAAAAGTTTACTAACTAAATCAATTACAAAACATATAAAAGAAACTAAATAAATACGCTTTTTCATATCTTTCTCCCAACTAAAATTATAACAAAAAAAAGAACATAATAAAATAGTTTATGCTTAAATTTTAACCAAAATAACATCCTCACCTATTCTCTCTATTTTATCCCAACTAATTTCAGATTCTCCATCATTAGATTTAAATTTCAAAAACTTTCTATTACTTTCTATAACCAAAGAAATAAGTCTTCCATCACTATCCAATTTAACATCTATAATATTTCCTATTCTTCTACCACTTAAATCCACAATATCCTTATGTTGAAGTTCAGATAATCGCATATAACCACCTAATAAATTTTATTTAATCTATTTTTATTTATGAAAATTATGTATAATAATGTTGGTGATTTTATGATTTCGTATGAAAAATGTAATTTATGTCCACATAATTGTAACATAAATAGAAAAACAAGTACCGGTTACTGTAAAGCACTTGACAAGGTAAAAATATCAAAATATTGTCTATATATGTATGAAGAACCATGTATTTCAGGCAAAAACGGAAGTGGTACTGTATTCTTTTCAGGATGTAATATGAAATGTATATACTGTCAAAATTATGAAATAAGTGAAAACTGTAAAGGAAAAACAGTAAACACAGAAGAACTTGTAAACATATTTTTGAAATTACAAACACAAGGAGCACACAACATCAATCTAGTAACTCCAACACACTTTGTACCAAGTATTATAAAAGCCCTAAAAATAGCCAAAAATAAAGGACTAAAAATACCAATAGTATATAATACAAGCAGTTTTGAAAACATAGAAACAATCAAAGCATTAAATGGTTTAATAGACATATATTTACCAGATTTAAAATACTATAATGACATATACGCTGTAAAGTACTCAAAAAGCAAAAACTATTTTAACCATGCTTCACTTGCCATAGAAGAAATGTATAAACAAGTTGGAAAACCAGTATTTGATAAAAACGGCATCTTAAAAAAAGGAGTTATTATAAGACACTTAATGTTACCTACTCTAAAAGACGACACCAAACAAATTATAAAATACATATATGATACATATAAAGATAATGTCATAATAAGTATTATGAACCAATATACGCCAGTAAAACAATACAAATATGAAGAACTTAATAATAAAATAAAAGAAACTGACTACAACGAAATAATAAACTACGCATATGATTTAGGTATTAGAAATGCTTATGTTCAAGAAGGTGGCACAGTAGATACCAGTTTTATTCCAGATTGGGACTACTAATTACATCATTTTCCTTATTCTAACTAAAGCATTTTTTTCAAGTCTAGATATCTGTGCCTGACTTATTCCTATTTCCTCTGCTATTTCCATTTGAGTTTTTCCTATAACAAATCTCTGGTCTATTATATATTGCTCCCTATCAGACAATTTAGAAATAGCCTTATCAACTGCTAAAGAAATATCTAAATCCTTATTACAAGTCTTATCTTCAACTTGGTCAAATAAATATATGGTATCCCCACCATCGTTATAAATAGGCTGAAATAAACTAACTGGCTGTTTTAAAGAATCAAGTGCCACCAACACATCAAGTTCACTAACATCAAGTTCATTTGCTATTTCTAACGCACTCGGTTCATACCCCTTATTAGTTAAAAACTCATCTTTCACTCTCAAAGCCTTATAAGCAATATCCTTAACACTACGACTTATCCTAATAGTACTATTATCCCTAATATATCTCTTTATTTCACCAAGTACCATAGGAACACAATAAGTAGAAAACTTAACCCCATAAGATAAATCAAAATTATCAATTGCCTTCAAAAGCCCAACACACCCTATTTGAAATAAATCATCTAAATTCTCATTTCTCTTATTAAACTTTTTTAATATCGATAAAACAAGTTTTAAATTACCATTAACTAGTTCTTCACGAGCTAACTTATCACCACCTTTAAGCCTTTTAAATAAATCCTCCATCTCCAAACTAGATAAAACCTTAATATCACTAGTATTAATTCCCGTAATATCAACTTTATGTATTGCCATATTATCCCTCCACATACATATTGATATAAAAAACATTTTTTAATTCAAAATCTTAATTTTCATAAAATATATCTAACCGGACATAATAAATATAGTTAGTATTTAAAAGTTGGAAAAAGTTAATTATAGACTTTACATCATTAATTTGATAAAATACTATTAGGTGAATAACTATTATGAAAAAAAATACGTTTATTGAAGGAACACTAATTGCAAGTATAGCAATAATTATAACAAAAATACTAGGAGTACTATATGTAATACCATTTTACTCAATAATTGGTGAAGATGGGGGTGTACTTTATTCATATGCCTATAACATTTATAACTTATTTCTAAACATATCAACTGCTGGAGTACCAATAGCCATTAGTATGATTATAAGTGAATATAGTGCCCTTAAAATGTTTGATGCAAAAGATAGAGCATATAAAATAGGAAAAAGAATTATATTTACAATTTCTTTCATAGCATTTCTAATTCTAATGATATTTGCAAACTCATTTGCTGGATACTACATAAAAGGAATAACCGGAGGAAACACAATCCAAGATATTGCACTAGTTATAAGAGCAATTTCACTATGCCTTTTAATAACTCCATTCCTAAGTGTTATTAGAGGTTATCTTCAAGGAAATAAATTCATGGCACCAAGTTCTATTAGCCAAGTAATTGAACAAATAGTAAGAATAATTGTAATCTTATTAGGGTCATACTTAGCTATCAATATTTTCCACCAAGAAGTAAAAATAGGAGTAGCAATAGCACTAACAGGAGCATTCCTAGGAGGCTTAATTGCATACTTATATTTAAAAATAAAAGTTAATAAAAATAAAAAATTATTTGAAAAAATAGAAAAAAAAGATAATATATCAAACAAAGAAATAACAAAAAAAATAATAACATATTGTATACCACTTATTATAATATCAATAGTAAATAACATATATGATTTAATAGACATGAAATTAATTATAAAAGGGCTATACAAAGTAGGATACGATGCTAAAACAAGTGAATTAATATCTAGTATTGTTTACACTTGGGGACCAAAAATATGTATGATAATTATGGCTATAGCAATGGGATTAACAACCAGTCTAATACCACATATAGTAAGTAGTTATACAGAAGGTGACATTAAAGAAGCCAATAAAAAATTTAATCAAGCAATATCAACCATGATTATAACTAGCATTCCAATGGCTGTAGGACTTAGTATTTTATCTAATAATGTATACTTTATATTCTATGGAAACAGCATTTATGGAGGCTCTATTCTAAAATGCTTATCTATTTACACAATATTTTCAGGTACATTACTAGTAATAAATACTGCTTTACAAGGACTACAAAAATTCAAAATAATTTATATAAATACCATCGCAGGTCTAGTAATAAATACCATTTTAGACATACCAATGATTTTTCTATTACACAAACTAGGATTACCAGACTATTACGGAACTATAGTAGCATCAATGATTGGATGTACAGTTTCATATATAATAGTTTTAATATACCTAAAGAAAAACTTAAAATTTGATTATAAGTTAGTATTAAATACAATTTATAAAACACTAGTACCAACCTTATCAATGATAATAGTACTACTCCTATTAAAACTAATACTACCAATAACCAATAGCATAAACTTAGTATTTATAATAAAACTATTTATCTATATCATTCTAGGAGCCATAACTTACTTAACAACATCATACTATAATAAAAACTTAGAAAATGTATTTGGAACAGAATACATAAATAAAATATTGATAAAACTTCATCTAAAAAAATTATAAAATAAAAAACATAAAAATAAAATAAATATAGGTACCTAAATATCTATATTTATTTTATGCCTTAAGAATGAAGATTTTTTACTTTATTAGATTTAAAATCAATAATACAAGAATCTTTAACATCACTAATATAATCATCAACTTCTTGAGGTCTATTAGAAAACATAATATCACAAAATACTTTCTTAACATCCCTATAATGCTTTAAATCCCTAAAACTCAAACTCTTAGAATCAAAAAATTTGCTAAAACTAAATACATCAAGAAAATCACTACTTAAATCATAATACGAACATAATTCTTCTTCCATATTATATTCCTTAGCCAAAATATATAATATATCAAGCTCATGAAACATACAATTATTAAGAGAAATATACTTAGAAACTCTTTCATATAACATTTCATACCTTAAACTTTTCAAATTTTTCAAATAAGTATCCCAATTACTCTTAATAAACTCAAGTTTCCTCTTCAAATTATCAAGTAAATATAAATGAGTAGTAACATAAGAACTAAGCATATCATCATACCTAGCCAAAAAATTAAGTAAATAATTATTTATACCTAACTCTTCCAATTCTTCAAAACTAGAAAATCTCTCATGAATTAATTGCTCAAAATCAATATCATTATCATAAAAAATATCACTTATAAAATTAGAAGCAAAAAAATCTGAAACCCTAACACTAGAATAATAATCATCAAATATCACATAAAAACCCATTCCCATATTTAATTTATTATTAACATCGCAAGACTTAACATTATCAAGTGCCACCTTATATTTAGTATAAAAAGCCATAAGAGAAAGCTTATACTTAATAAATTTATCAACATCTCTCTTTTCTAAAATACTAGTTATAAGTATTGATAAATCAGCCTTTTCAAGTTCATTAGAAGAATAATTCATATAATTATCATAAACATCACATATAAATGAAGTATCACTCTTAAACTTTAAAATAAGAAACTTAGCAAACTTATAATTACCTTTTACTACATCAGAACATAAATTATACATCCTTTTATCATTTGTAAAATTAATCACACAAATCATAAATGCATAATCATTTTCCAATGCATCAATATCATAATTTTCTATATCGTCACCATTAACATAACTGGCAATAACATCAATAGAATATTTTCCCATATAAACCACCTAAAATAAATAATTGCACCTATTATACCACAATTACTTTGATTTGTCCAAATATTCCTCAAAATTTAAATAAACATCATTATTTAATTTACTTTCTATTTGTAATAAAGTCTTATCCTTTTCCTCTCTTGTAACATCATATATAATCATATTTTGTTCTAATGTCATACACTCATCACACAAATAACTAAGTTTATAATACAAATTATCATAATTATAATCATTTATAAACTTTTTAGAATTCATTATTTCTGAATTCTCTAACTTCTCTTTTAACTTTAATTTATCCTTTAAAACATAAACTATTTTAAACAAAGAATTATATTCATAACACTTATAATCATCATTAAGAACCATAGACACTATCCTATCAGTATCAAAAATATTTAAACCCTTTTCTAAACCTAACCCAAAAGATGAAATATATCTTAATATACATATATTATTTTTATAAATTATCTGCCTTTTCTCTTTAAAAAAACCCGTTCTTTTATATATATAATTATCATGAATTTCATATTCATTATTGTAACTTTTTATTAAAGAACATAACGAATATGTAAGTATTTCTATTCCCTTAGGAGAATCCAAATTATATGTATGAGAAATTATTATTTTTCGATTAATCTTACTAATTTTAAATTTATTACTAAATTCATCATAAATTACCAAAGGACTAGAAAAATATAAACCAGTACCATACTTATTTTCATTTTCTCTTAATATATCATTCAAAACTTCTACTGATAAAGTGTTCTTTTTAACAACAGAAACAATAGTTTCATAAGAATTACACAAAATAATCTCACAATTTTCTAAAGCCTCATAAATAATATTTTCGTATTGTAAGCCATAATATTTTATTAAATTTGGAAGTATTTTACTTAAAGCATTTATTATCTTTTGGTCATAATTATATATTTTATTTATTTTATTCAAAAATAAATTCATATAATTATCACCACCTTAAAAAATATTATACATCATTCAAAAAGAAAAACAAAGAAAAAGAGAGTAATTTTTCAGATTACCCTCAATCTATATGAACGCTAAAAGCGATTAGCGTCTACTACATTATATGAAACACATAAAATTTAGTTCCATTAATAAATTATACGTCATATTCAAAATATTATTACATTAAACTATATTAACTTATAATAGTTCATATTACTCCTTTCTATGGACTACAAGTCTCAATTTTCAATATATTATTTTTAATTTTAAACATAATACTACCATCTTGATCTGTTCTATATATTTTTGAATCACTCAAATTATTTAATACTTCTTTATTGGGATGACCATATCTGTTGTTTTTGCCAACACTTATAACGCTATATTTAGGATCCATTTCATCTATAAAATTTTTATCACTACTTGTTTTACTTCCATGGTGTCCAATTTTTAATACATCAATACCAGATATATTATATTTATTTAATATGTCTTTCTCTTTTTCTACTCCAGCGTCTCCCATAAACATAAACTTATAACCATCAAGTTCAGTATAAATAACATTTGAATTATCATTTTCATTATCATATTCTTTTGTTTGTAAAAAATATAGTTTGTTATTATCTATATTTAATTCTTTAATACATGAATAATATTTTATTTTCTTTTTATCTAATACTTTAATTAGTTCTTTTTCTAAATCATTAAATTCACCACAATTAAATATTACTTTTTCTACTTTGAAGTTTCCTACTAAATTAATTGATTCTCCCATATGGTCATAGTCTCCATGAGTAAATATCAAATTATCAATCTTTCTTATTCCCATACTTTTTAAATAAGGAATTATCTTACTTTTAACAACACTATACTTGCTATCACTATCATAATTTAAAACGCCGCCCGTATCAATTAAAGTTACCTTGTGGTTAATATATAATAGGCTACTATCACCTTGCCCCACATCAAACATCATAAAATAATCCTCTCTATTAAAAGGTAAAAAATAATGAACAATCATAAACACTAAAATTAAAAACAAATACTTAGCTTTCCCTTTTTTATACAAAACTAAAACAAATGTCACTAATAAATAATAAATAATTATAGACAATAAACTCATTTTACAAAATATAACTTTAGAAAAACCTATACCATTTAAAAACATAGAAATCTTTTCTAAAGCAAAAATAAAAACATATAAAACATTATCTAAAAAAGGAAAAATAAAAGTACAAATAACTAAAGGCAATATAATATAAGAAACAAAAGGAACAAAAAACACATTATAAACTATAGATAAGAAATTAACCTGATAAAAATTGTTAATAACAATAGGAAAACTTACAACAAATGCTATAAAAGACGTAATAAATATCTTTCTAAAAAAGTTACCATTTATAATCTTAGAAAAACATATAAGATAAAAAGTTATAACAAATGAAAACAAAAGTCCTATATTATACAAATACAATGGATTAATAAACAAAATAATAACTAAAGTAAAAATCAAAATATTAATAGTTTCAATTTCAATTTTAAATATCTTATTAATAGATAACAATATAGTAAATATAGCACTCCTTAATATAGACATAGAATATCCAGTTAAAAACATGTAAAATAGCAAAAATAATATTATGATTACATATCTTAAATTAACTACTTTAATTACTCTCTTTAAAATAAAATCAATTAATAATATTAAAAAAGATACATGAAGTCCAGATATAGCAAATAAATGACTAATACCATTTTCCTGATAACTTGTCTTAATATTTGCTTCTATATTTGAATTATCACCAAGAAGTAAACCATTAATATAAGAATAAGATTTCTTAATCTTAGTACTCCTAGTAAAAGCAAAATTCTTAATTTTATAAAATATATTCTTTCCCCTACTTACTAATTCTATTTCCTTTATATTAATAAAATTATATATTCCCTGATTATATAAATACTTCTTATAATTAAAAGTATTAGGTACTGTATTATTAATAAGTTCATATTTATCACCACTTACTCTAACAATATCACCTATAGAAAAATTATCTTCACCATAATAATTACCAATCACTCTTTCTTTACCCTTTAAAGTTAAAACTTGTTTTTTACTATCACTTTTTATATTAACAATTACAAACTCTTCTAAATTAAAATTACTATAAATACTTTCTATAGAATTATTACTATATAAAATAAAATATACAAAAGCAATACAAAGTAAAATAGCACAAAAAACCTTATGTCGTAATATAATCTTTAATTTTTTCATACAAAGCTTCACCAATACCAGAAACATTCTTTATTTCTGAAATATCTTTAAACAAACCATTCTTCTCTCTATACTCAATTATTGAAATTGCTTTAGCCTCACCAATACCATTAACAGTCATTAATTCTTCTAAACTCGCAGTGTTAATAGAAATAAGTTTACTATCTTTTAAATCATCACTATTATTATCCTGAATACAAGTATCATTCCTAACATCATTACTTTTTTTATTACAATTTTCAGTAATTAATGCCTCTTTTTCCTTAACCTTAGTAAAATTAATAACATCATCTTTACTATAAATTACAATCACCATCTCATCTTTAATTTTTAAACTAAGATTATTAACACTTGTATCAGCATTCTTTGTAAGTCCTCCAGCAGATTTAATCGCATCAATAACTCTTTTACCCTCCTCTAGTTTATATGTACCAGGTTTTTTAACTTCACCCTTAACATCAACATAAAAAAACTTTGTTTCCAAAATTACTTCTTCATCATTCTTATCTTCATTATCTTTTAAAATAACATCATCCTTTAATGGCTCATCAACTACATCATCCTCAAAATAAAAGTAACAAAACATAAAACCTTGAATAACAAAAATTAGTAAAAACAACCCTCCTAAAACAATTATTTTCTTTTCTTCAATAAACTCTTTAAATCTTTCCATATAAAAATACCTCCTACTATATTATTAGTAGAAAGTATTAACTTCACCTTGTTATATTTAAACTTTTTTCAAACTTTTAACTTTTTGCATTTTCATTTCATACTGAACTCTTTGTACCAAAGTAAGTGCTATAATTGTACACCAACAAAAACTACCACCATAACTAATAAAAGCAAGTGGCACACCAGTAATAGGTATAATTCCCATTACTCCACCTAAATTAATTATAATATGCAAAAACAAATATATAGCAACACCATAACAAATTAATTTATATAATATTCTATCAGTATTACTACCAATAGCAACTATTCTAAGAAGTAAAAATATATATAAACAAAACAACACTACTACCCCAATTAAACCACACTCTTCAACAAATATAGCAAATATAAAATCAGTATGAGATTCAGGTAAATATAAATACTTTTGAGTACTATTTCCAATACCCTTACCAAACAAACCTCCACCATTTATAGCAATATAAGCATTACATAACTGATTTCCACTATCTAAATACCTTTCACAAGGTTTTGCAAAATTAAACCTATCTAATTTATTACTATCAAGTACTTTATCCCCACCAACTAATAAAACTAAAACAAGTAATATAACTGAAAAAACTCCTAAAAAGAATACCCCTCTCTTAATTTTTTTTGAAGTTGGAGACATAAAGAAAATACATAAAGAAAGTACCAAAAAAATAAAAGCAGTCCCCAAATCCTTTTGAAGAACAATAAATAAAGTAACTAAAAAAACAACACCCAAAGGAAGCAACATCTTTTTTAAGTCATCACCATAATCCTTATTTTGGTCATAATAAGTAGCAAGTAATACTATTATTGATATTTTAACAAATTCACTAGGTTGTACCCCAAATCCATTATAGCCTATCCACCCATACACACCATTAACAGCAGTACCATATAAAAATAAACAAACCAAAATAATAGATATTGTCATAGTTGCAAGCCATGAAATAAGTGAATACGTTTTTGTATTAAACTTTATTATAACTAAAGAAATAACAAGCCCTGCTCCTAAAAATAACAACTGTCTCATAAAATAAGCACTTGGAGGCGCATCATCCATGTATGCAGTTACATTAGAAGATGAATAAATCATAACAAGTCCTATTGCAAACAAAATAATAGTAACAATTAAAAGTTTTTTATCCAAATTTTTCAATATTTTAATCATACTTTTTCCTCATTATAATAATAACATAATTTAATAAATTTTTAAACATTTTCTAAAATATAGTTTTTTGTAGTGTCAAAAATTGACTAATCTAGTAAACTATATTAGATAAATAAAAGGAGGCTTGTCTATGTATTATTACGGAAACTCTTATGGATATGGCAACGCAGGCAGCTGCTGTGGTGGTACTCCAGTTAACACATGTGGTGGAGGATACTATGGTGGATACGGCAGTGGATATGCAATCATCTTAGTATTATTTATTTTATTAATAATCATAATTGGCGCCAGAAATTGGAACTAATTATCCTAAACTAGGAGAAATACATTGCTATTTCTCTTTTTTTATGATATAATATACGTGATTTTGAGGTGGTTGTATGTTGACTAATAAAGATATAATAGATGAAAAAGATAAAAGATTACGATTAATAAGTAAAGAAGTAACCTTTCCATTAGACAAAAAAGATAAAGAAACTATTAAATTAATGATTGAATATCTAACAAATAGTCAAATAGACAAATTAGCAAAAAAATATAACTTAAGACCAGGAATGGGATTATCTGCTATTCAACTTGGTATAGATAAAAGATACTTTGTTGTAGTACACGAACAAGAAATAAAAGAAACATTTAAAAACTACATAATCATAAATCCAAAAATAGTATCAACATCAGAAGAAATGATTTATGTAGACGAAGGTGAAGGATGTCTAAGTATTAATAGAGATGTCGAAGGCATTGTACCAAGACATGCAAGAGTAACAGTCGAAGGTTATGACATGGAAGGCAACAAAATTAAAATAAGAGCAAGAGAAGAATTAGCAATTGCCTTCGAACACGAAATAGACCACTTAAATGGAATTTTATTTATAGATAGAATAGATAAAAAAGACCCATACAAATACGAAGATATTTATCGAGCAATATAAAAGTTCACAATTGTGAACCTTTTTTTAACATTAATCAACTAATTTAACACTTACTAACTTAGATACCCCAGATTCTTGCATAGTTATACCATACAAAGTATTAGCATACTCCATAGTTTTTTTCTTATGAGTAATAATAATTAATTGAGTTTTACCAATATACTTCTTAAAATATGCTCCAACCTTATCAACATTATTCTCATCAAGCGCTGCCTCGACCTCATCAAATAAACAAAAAGGTATCTTCTTAACATTTAATATAGCAAATAACAAACTAATCGCAGTCAAAGTCTTCTCTCCACCAGATAAAAGAGAAATACTAGAAATCTTTTTACCAGGAGGAGTAACAACTATATCTATTCCAGTTTCTAATATATTAGATTTATCAGTAAGTTTAAGTTTAGCTTCCCCACCTCCAAATAAATCCTTAAACACCTTATCAAATTCCACTTCAATTTCCTTAAAAGTATTTAAAAACTCATTCTTCATTACTTCATCTAATTCATCAATAATATTAAGCAAAGTACTAATTGCACTCTCTAAATCATTAGTCTGTTTTGTTAAAAACTCATAACGTGCATTAACCCTTTCAAACTCCTCAATTGAACCAACATTAACATCACCAAGTTTTTTAATAATACCTTTAAGTTCATTAACTGTCTTCCTAGCAATATTCTCATCAATTTCTAATATATAATTAGCACGTGCCTTTTCAAAAGTAATAGAATAATTCTCACTTAATATAGAAAGCATATTATCCATTTTAACACTTATTTTAGTATTATTAATTTCCTTCTCCTTCAAAGTATTTTCCAAAGTTCTTAGATTAGAATTAATAGTCCTATACTTAGCATTAATTTCATCAATTTCAAAGGTAAGTTTATCTCTTAAATCCATAACTAACTTAACTTGCTTTTCTAAATCTTCTCTTTTACCCAAAACCTCATAATACTTAGTAATAATTTTATCTTCCTCACTACTAAAATTATCCTTAACTAAATTATTAAGATTATTAAATTCCAAAGTTATATCCTCATAATCCTTAGAATACTTCTCATAAGTTAATTTCTTGCCATCTAATTCTTCACTACACAAAATTTTATTTTTCTCTATTTCCATAATTTTTACTTGCTTTTCTTTTTCCTTAGAAATTAAATCCTCAAGTATTTTACTATCTTTATCCCTAGATAAAATTAAATGTGCTTTTTTCGAAATTAAATTCTGTAATTCATATTTCTCACTTATAACAGATTTAACTTTAATAGTACCCCCAGTAACAGAACCACCTACATTAATAAGTTCCCCAGTAAGCGTTACTATTCTATATTTATTATTAATTTTCTTAGCAATTATATTTGCATTATCCAAACTATCAACAAGTATAACATTACCAAACAAATTATAAACAATATCTTTATATTTATCATCATACTCTAATAAATTAGCAAGTACATCTATATACCCTTGACTAGAACTTAATACATCAATTGTATCATTATCAATATATCTTTTCTTTATAACACTAATAGGATAAAAAGTAACTCTTCCAAGCCCATTCTCTTTTAAATAATTAATACATGATTTAGCAACCTCTGGAGTATCTACAACAACATAATCTTTAGAACCAACCATTATAGAATCCAAAGCAATCATTTTATCAGATGAAATATTAACAAGTTTACTTATAACATTATGAATACCCTTTATACGAGGATTAGCAAGAACCTTTTTAGCATTTACATTAATATTTCCACCCTCTTCTATATAATTAGTAAGAGACTTAATTTTATAATCTAAACTATTAATTTCCATATTAGAAGAATAAATCTTACTCTCCAAATCCTTTCTTTCATTAAGTTTCTCTTTTAAATCCTTATTCTCATTATCTATTAACAAATCAATATCATTAATTTTATTTTCCAAAACACTAATATCCATTTTTAAAGAAAGCATTTTATTATTAATAGAAAAACTTTGTTCCTTTAAACTAACTATATTATCATGAACTTTAGAACTTTCAGCACTATATTTACTCCTTTCCTTAATAATATTCTTTTGTCCATTTAATTTTTCCTCTTCTTTACTTAAAGATAAATAACTATTATTAAGTGAAACCATCTTCTCATTTACTTTATTAAGTTCCTCTTTTTTCTTTTCTAAAAGCACATCAGAATTAGAAGAATTAGTACTCGTTTTAATAATTTCATTTTGTAATTCTTCTATATCCTTTGTATTTTTTTCATACTCTATATTAAGTTTTTCTAAATCACTAGCAATCAAAGATATTTCTATATTTTCTAATTTTTCCTTTTTATCCAAATACTCTTTAGCCTTTTTACTTTGTTCCCTTAAAGGCTCAATTTGACTATCAAGTTCTGCTTTAATATCTTTTACTCTTGTTAAATTCTCATTAGTCTTTTCAAGTTTCCTTAATGCTTCCTCTTTTCTCTTCTTATACTTTAAAACTCCGGCAGCTTCTTCAAAAATAACCCTTCTTTCATATGGAGAATTACTAATTACTTTTTCTACTTCACCCTGAGAAATAATATTAAAAGCATATCTCCCCATACCACTATCTAAAAACAAATCATATATATCCTTTAATCTACACTTTTCATTATTTAAATAATATTCATTTTCCCCACTTCTATAAACCTTTCTAGTAATAGATATTTCAGTATAAGGTAAAGATATATAAGAATCACTATTATCAAATACTAAAGATACACTTGCTAAATTAAGTGGATTTCTAGATTTACTACCAGAAAATATAACATCTGTCATAGCTTTTGAACCACGAAGATTTTTAACTGATTGCTCTCCTAAAACCCATTTAACAGCATCAACAATATTACTCTTACCAGAACCATTCGGACCAACTATACAAGTAATATTATCATCTAAATTTAAACTAATTTTATCTGCAAAAGACTTAAAACCAGAAATTTTTATTTCCTTCAAATACATAAAGTCACCTTCTATCTTCAATAATATAATTATAACAAAAATATTTAAATAACAAAAGAACTAATTGAAGTTTCACAAAACTTATGATAGTATAAATAATTAAGAGGGATAATATGGAAAAAACAAAAAACAATATAAAAGAAAAAATCAAGATAAGTGTAAGAAATATTTTATTAGATGCTTTAAAAGACTACGAAGGATCACCATTAATATTACCATATGATGAAATCTTTCTAAAAGAAATACTCTTTGAAAAAGATAATGAAAACAATTATCACTTCATAAATGAATTAGAAGAAGTATATAGAAAAATAAGCTTTCTAAATATACCATTCAATAATGTTATAGTAGCACAAAAAGACTTATCAAATTATCACGATATATTCATAAGACCCACTACTATAGGTAAAAAAAGTTTATATGGAACAATATGTAAAAATGTTACCTTTTTCGGTTGCTTTGATAATGTTGATGTCAAATTTGCAGACTTTACAGGAAGCATAAACACTAATATTAATGTCCAAAGAATAAAAAACAAAAGCCTATATGGCACTATATGCAACAGTGTAAACTTTATAAGAGGCTTTAATCATGTAGATATAAGATATGCAAATTTTACTAATTCTAAAAATGCAAGAATAAACCCAGAAAAAATAATAATGAAAAGTCTAAAAGGTACAATTGCAAAAGATGTTGAATTTATGGGAAGCTTTATAGGTACTGACCTTCGCGAAACCGATTTCACCGGATCAAAAGAAGCATATATCTGTTTAATAAATGTTAAATATGATGAACAAACTAATTTTACTGATACAAATATAGAAGAAAAACCAAAAACAAAAAAAAGGAGTTACAATGAATAAAGGAAATTTAATTATTATATCAGGACCATCAGGATCTGGTAAATCTACTATAAGAGAAAACATAATAAAAAACAATAAAAATATATGGTATTCCATCTCAATGACTACAAGAAAACCAAGAATAAATGAAAAAGATAAAATAGATTATTACTTTGTAACAAAAGAAGAATTTTTAAAAGAAATCAAAAAAAATAACTTCTACGAATATGCAGAAGTATATAAAAATATCTATTATGGAACCCCAAAATCTAAAGTAAACGAAATGTTAAACAAAGGTTACGATGTAATATTAGAAATAGATATTGAAGGTGCTCTTCAAATCAAAAAACAAGTACAAGACGCTATCCTAATATTCATCATGCCACCTTCTATTGAAGAATTACAAAAAAGATTAGAAACTAGAGACACTGATACAAAAGAAAAAATAAAAGAACGAGTAGACAAAGCACTATACGAAATATCATTCAAAGATAAATATGATTATATAGTATTAAATGACAATATTAACAGTGCTACAAAAAAAATAAATGATATAATTAAATCACATAAAAAATGATGAAAACCATCATTTTATTTTTTTGCAAGCATAGACAAAGCATTCTTCGCAGCATTCTGTTCAGCCTCTTTTTTAGAAGGCCCAACTCCTTCACCAAAAACTATATCCTGCACCTTAGCCACAACCTTAAAAGTTTTATCATGTGCAGGTCCAAACTCCTCAACTGTTTCATAATAAACAGATTTTTGGTCAGTTTGTACTGCCTCCTGCAAAGCAGATTTATAATCATTAAATAACAAAACATGTTCATCCTCAATATAAGGAACAACTATTTTTAAAAGAACATCCTTTGCCTTTTCAAAACCTAAATCCAAATATAAAGCAGCAATAAAAGCCTCAAAAACATCAGCAAGAATTGCCTTCTTATGAGTACCACCACTCCTATACTCACCATTACCAACTTTAATATACTTACTAAAACCAAGGTCATCCGCAAATAAACTTAAAGCATTTTCACATACATAACTAGCCCTTATCTTAGTCATTTCTCCTTCCTTATACTTTTTAGCATTATATAAATAATCAGAAACAACTAAATCTACTATCGCATCACCCAAAAATTCTAAAGTTTCATATGAATAATCCAAATTATGCTCATAAGCATAAGAAGTATGTATAAAAGCCTGTTCATACAAAGATAAATTTTTATAATTTATATTAAGTTTTTTTAATAGTTCCTCCACATAAATCACCAATATAAGTATATCATAATCAAAACAAAATTAAAACTGTATTGATAAAATTTAAAATTAATAGTAAAATAATATTGGTGAATGTTTATGAAATATATACTTATATTTTTCATAAAAATATATCAAAAAATTCCGGGTCCATGGCACGACGCCTGTAAACACATACCAACCTGTTCCAACTATGCAATTGAAGCATTAGAAAAATATGGTTCATTTAAAGGAAGTATATTAAGTATAAAAAGAATACTAAAATGCAATCCCTTATCCAAAGGCGGTTATGACCCTGTTCCCGAAAAAAAGGAGTAATTATGAAAAAAATATTAATAGTAATTTTAATATCGTTAATGTTAATAACTACTACAGGATGTATAAAAAGAGATAAAATGGAAGATATAGATGTCATTACAACGATCTATCCAATTGAATTTGTTATGAATCGTTTATATAGAGAAAACTCTAATATTACAAGCATTTATCCAAGAGGTATAACCATTAGTGATTATGAATTTACTAACAAACAAATCGAGAATTTCAGTAAAAAAGATTTATTCATTTATAATGGAGAATCCGATGAAAGAGAATATGCTACAACAATGCTAAACATGAATAACAATCTAAAAATAATTGATGCTTCATACGGAATAGATACAACTTATGCCCCATCAGACGTTTGGTTAAACCCTTCAAATATCCTAATGATTGCGCAAAACATAAGAAACGAATTAAAAGAATACATTACAAACCCATATTTAATTGATGATATTAATAGTAAATATGAGTCATTAAAAGTTGACATATCAGAATTAGATACCGAATACAAAAAAACTGCAGATAATTCACAAAATAAAAAAATTATTTCCTACGATGAAACACTAAAATTTCTAGAAAAATATGGATTTACAGTAATTAACTTAACTGAAAAAAATGAAGAAAAAGAAAACAATGTCACATTAGCAAAAAAACTATTAAAAGATAAAGAAGTAAGTTATATATTTCAAACAGGAAATACATCAAATGAAACAGTTAGTGAACTAACAAAAAATTACAATGCCAAAATACTAGAATTTAAAACAGCAGAAATAATTACAGAAAATGACATAGAAAATAATGAAGATTACCTATCAATTATGCATAACAATATTGAATTATTAAAAAAGGAAACCTATGATTAATAGATTTCCTTTTTAATTACTACTATCCTCTTCACTCTTATCTATTTTAATCCTAATTTGAAATACAGGTTTTATCCTTTCCTTTTCTTCTTCCTCATTATTATCCTTAGAAACTTCCTCCTCCTTATATTCATAATAATTAAGTAAAAGTTCCTCAGAAGAAATAGGCTCCTCAAATACCAAAGAACCACTCTTCTTTCCACCAACTACCAAATTACCACTATAAAGTGCAGTAGATACATTAATTGGAGTAAATATTCTAGACTTTTCCTCACCTAAATCATTAGACATTTTCCAATCCTTATGACTATATCTTATTTTCTCTTTAGAATCATTTTCAAAATCAATAGTGACTACAACATAACAATTTCCCTCTTTAGGACTTTTATACTCAGTACCTTGAGAAACATATACATCTGTAACACTATAAATAACATCCTTATATTTAATTCTATCATTCATATTATAAACATTATTAAATGTACCCTCTTTAACCACATATATACCAGATAAATTAAATAATTTTCTTATACCAAATATAATCAAAAATAAAACAAGTAAAATAGAAACAATAATTGAACTAATTTTAAAAATCTTTTTATACTTTAAACGTTTAACTTCCTTTACAGTCTTAGCCTTTCTAGCCAAAGCCCTTTCTTTCTTAATTCTATTCTTTCTAATTTTTTTAATCTTAGAAACTAAACTTACTTTTTCTTCCTTTACTAAAGAGCTCGTAGGAGTATCAATTTTAGGTTTAACACTTACTACTTTAACCTCTTCTTTCTCTTCCTCTTTATTAGCAGAAGAATTAGGTTGTTTAATTATTTTACACTTAGTTACATCAGCACCACAAAACTTACAAATTTTAGCTTTATTTGCAACTTTCTTTTTACACTTTTTACAAACCTTCATTAAAACAAACCTCCTACTAAAATATATGTATTTAAATTATAAACTAGTAAAATTATACCATATTTCAAAGAAAAAACACTATCTAGTGCTACTAAATAAAATAGGTTTTTCCATAACACTTGGTATATTAATATCCATTATCTTTAAAACTGAAGGTGCAATATTACTAAGTGAACCATCAATAACCTCATAGTTATTATCACACACAATAAAATATACCTTATTAGTTGTATGTGTAGTAAGCGCCTCCCCATTTGGACCAATCATTTCTTCACAATTACCATGGTCAGCAGTTATTAACAATGTAAACTCATTATCATCTGCAATTCTTTTTAATCTTTCAATACAATAATCCAATGTTTGAACTGCAATAAGTCCAGCATTATAATTACCAGTATGCCCAACCATATCACCATTAGCAAAATTAACACATATAAAATCATACAAATTAATTTTTTTCCCTATTATATCAACTATTTCCTTAGAACTCATCTCCGGAGCTAAATCATAAGTTAAAACATTTTTTCTAGGAACTTTAATTCTATCAGTAAGAGGAAGTAAAACATCCTTATCACCATCAAAAAAATGAGTAACATGCGGAAACTTTGCATCCTCCGCAATTCGCAAAACTCTTAAACCATAAGAAGATAAAACCTCACCCAATGTATCATTAACTACTTCATGCGGAAGAAGATATGAAATAGATAAATTATTACTAACAGGCATCATTGTTACAAACTTTAAATTAGAAAACTTTTTAGTATCAAAAGAACTAAAATCACCCAAAGTAAACGCCTCACAAAGTTGAACCAATCTATCTGGTCTAAAATTAAACACAACAAAACCATCATTATCAGATACTATTCCATCTCTATTAACAATAACCGGAGGAATAAATTCATCAGTTATACCATTTTTATAATTAGTTTCAATAAAACTCTTATAATCAGTACAAATCTCATTACTACCATAAACCAAAGTATCATAATAAGCTTTAGTTCTATCCCAAATATTTTCCCTATCCATTGCATAAAATCTACCACTAATTGAAGATAGTTTACCAATTTTATTAGAACTTATATAACTATCGAGCTCATCAAGATACTTCATAGAACAAGCTGAAAAAGTATCCCTACCATCTAATATTACATGAATATATACATCCTTAATCCCAGACTTCTTACAAGCATCAAGTAAACTAAATAAATGATTAATATGAGAATGTACACCACCATCAGATAAAAGACCACATAAATGCAATTTAGAATTATTATCTTTCACATGATTAAACACATCATTTAATACATCATTATTAACAAAACCATCATCTTTAATATAATTATTAATTCTTTCAAGAGATTGATAAACAGTCCTACCTGCTCCAATAGTTAAATGACCAACCTCACTATTACCCATTTGTCCAGCAGGAAGCCCAACAGCATTACCACTAGCATCCAAAAAAGAATAAGGATAATTACAAAGTAAACTATCTAAAAAAGGTGTATCCGCATTTCTTACAGCATTACCCTTTATCTTTTCACTATAACCTACTCCATCCAGTATTGCCAAAATAACCTTTTTCATAAAGTACTCCTTTCAGTAATACAAAATCCTGCATAATAAGGAATATACTTAATGTTCTTTTTCATCTTAAAATTTTCACTACCAAATCTAATACCACTATCTATATTAAATTTATTCATAGTAAGAACCAAACTTTTACTCTTAGTATTAACATCACCATGTAAAACTTCAATTAATATAATTTTACCATTTCTATTTTGAATAACTATGTCAATAGAAGCTTTACCCTCAGAATGATAATTATATATATTAAAACCATTTTGATATAAAGTTGTTACTATATTATTCTCATACAATACTTCAAGTAGCTTATTATTAGTAAGTAACCTATTAGGACCTATATTCATATTCTTATATAATAAACCAGAATCCACAAAATATAATTTAAAACTATCTTCATCCTTTTCCTTACTAATTGGAGAAGTAAGTCCTTTAAGACGAGTACTCTTTATAATCATTCCACTGTCTTTCATAAAATTAATTGAAGATTCATACTCCTTAGCACGTGCACCTGTCTTAAGTAAACCATATTGAAACTTTTTATTATCTTTTAAAAGTTGAACAACCATATTATCATAAACTTCAATACTTCTTCTTATATCAATTAAATTATCCAACAAAAACAACCTATACTTGAATAACTTATTATTCTTATCATGAACAGTATTCAAAAGATTATAATCACCATTCGTATGAAATTCTATAATCGCACTAGGATAACCACCAGTAATTATATAATCATTATATATATCCATTGCAAGAGAATGAAAAGGCATAGCTTTATTATTCTTATAAGAATCCAAAATAAAATCAATTAACTGTTCCTTACCAACATACTTTAAATACTCAGGAAAAGTAACTAAATTCATCTTCTTAACACTCAAATTTTCTAACTTTTTCTTATCAATAAAACTAGGAGAATTGGTAATCATAACAACATGATATTCCAAAGAACCTGAAAACAACTTTTTTACTATGTTAAAAACCTTATCCGTAACATTATCAAACACAATAAGACTTTCCTCTTTAAATATTGTTTCAAGACAAAGAGCAGATAATCCCCTAATAAGCTTCTCCAAAGTATTATTCTTTTCCATTACATATAAAAGTTCACTATTATTCTCGCAATCAAAATAAATTGTATTTTTATATTCCTTCTTACCAAATTCTAAAACTGAATACGTCTTTCCACATCCAGAAATACCAAATAATAAAATTGGTCTCTTGTTTAATTCTGTTTTCCATTTTAGTAGTTCATCATATATTTTTCGCTCCATAAATTGTACTCTCCTATCATTATTTTCAATATAATTATAATCTTTTTTAAAAAAATAGTCAATTAAAAAAATGATATTTCTATCATTTTTAAGATACTACTTTACTAAATTCTAATCGAAGTTTGTCTGCTATGGTTACTATAAATTCCGAATTAGTTGGTTTTGCTTTATCAATATCTACACTATGTCCAAATATACTCTCCATAAGGTCCCAATTACCTCTATTCCAACTAACCTCAATCGCATGTCTTATCGCACGTTCTACTCTTGATACCGTTGTCTCATACTTAAGAGCTATCTCAGGATAAAGTTCCTTGGTTATACCACCTATTACATCAGGTCTTTCATAAATAATCATAATACCCTCTCTAATATATTGATACCCCTTAATATGTGAAGGAACACCAAGCTCATGTAAAATATTAGTAATAGATATTTGAAGATTATGATGATATAAATTAATAGATTTATTTTCATACTGACAAGATTCACCAAGTTCTAATACTCTTTTTTCAAGTTCAGCAAGTTCAAATGGTTTCAAAATAAAATAATTAACACCATATTCAGAAACCTTTCTAATCATATCCTGTGTATTATAAGAAGTAAGAACTATAACCTTTTTAGAAATATTTAATTTATTCATTTCCTCAAGTACAGCAAGACCATCTTTTCTAGGCATTATTAAATCTAATAAAACTATATCATAATTATTTAAATTAGACTTAATAAGTTCCAATCCCTTTTCACCATCATGTGCAACCATACTAACTTCAATACTTGCGTGACTACTAAAATACTCTTTTATCATTGTGACAAGCTCTACGTTATCATCAACTACAAGAAGTTTAATTTTTTCCATTTTTTCTCCCTTCATATACTACCACGCAATTCTATTTTACAACAAAAAAAGATTAAATTCTAGAGTTTTTTTTATCAAACTATGTCGAACTTAATCTTTTCCCATTATTTTACACTATTTAACAACTTTAATACCTTATGAGGAATAGAACTAACCTTTCCTAACAAATATCCATCCAAATTTCTTATCTTCTCAAATACCTTTATATTCTCCTCATTAACACTACCACCATATAAAACCCTAATATCAATATTATGAGCCCTATAAATAGCATTCTTAACTAAATCAATAACTTCCTCTATATCACTATTACTAGGAACTAACCCACTTCCTATTGCCCAAACAGGTTCATATGCAATAACAATATCAAAACCCATTTCTACACCTCTAAAATACTCCCTAAGTTGCTTTAAAATAACCTCCTGTGTCCTTTTCATTTCCCTATCTTCTATAGTTTCCCCAATACATACAATAGGAATTAAATTATTAGCAATAGCATCCTTAATCTTTAAATTTATTTCCTTACTACTTTCATGAAGAACCTGTTTTCTTTCACTATGACCAATAATAACATATTTAACACCTAAAGACTTCAATAATGCTCCTGATACCTCACCAGTACAAAACGTATGACACAAATTCTGGGCACCAAGTTTAAAATCATATCTACCAACAAAAAATGGTATAAATATACTGCTAGGACATATAACAACATCAATATCTGTTCTTATATTATCTTTAATTTCCTTTATATAATCCTTAATATTATAAAAATCTAAATACATTTTATGATTAAATACTACTAACTTTTTCATAACTACCTACTCTCTATATTAACCAAACCCGGTAAATTTTTATCCACTATATAACATAAACTAGCACCACCACCAGTTGATATAAATGAAAACTTTGAAGAAAAACCAAACTCATTAACACATGAAACTATATCACCACCACCAAGTATAGTAAAATCTATATTTTTAGAAACATACTCCATAATTTTCTTAGTACCATTCCTATAATGACTAAACTCATATACTCCTAAAGGACCATTCCAAAACAAAGTTTTAACACTCTTAAGTTTTTCCTCAAATAATTTAATTGTATCAGTTCCAATATCAAGTCCCATAAAATTATCATCAAATTCACCTATTTTTCTATAACTAATTTCTGTGTCATCCGAAAAACTATTTGAACCATAAAAATCACTAGGTAATATTATTTTATCGCCATAATTATTAAGTAAACTATTACAATAATCTAACTGTTCATCCTCACATAATGATTTACCTATATCATAACCCTTTGCCTTCAAAAAAGTAAAAGCCATTGCACCTCCAATAAAAAGATAATCAACTTTATCTATTAATGAATTAATAACTGAAAGCTTATCACTAACTTTAGCACCTCCCATAATAACTCCAAAAGGTCTAACTGGATTATCCAATTTATCTAAATTATTAAGTTCATTTAAAACCAAAAAACCAACTCCAGAAGGCAAATAACTAGATATACCATAATTAGAAGCATGCTTTCTATGAAGTGTACCAAAAGCATCATTAATAAATATATCACCTAAACTAGCCCAGTACTTAGAAAGATTATCATCACACGAACTTTCTCTCTTACCATTTAAATCTTCAAATCTAGTATTCTCAAGTAATATACCAGTACCATTCTTCATCTTATTTATTTCTTCCTTTATTCTATCACTAGAAGTATAAGGAACAAACTTTATCTTATCAGGCAATAACTCATTTAATCTATCATAAACAACACTTAAACTATACTTTTCCTTATCCTCTAAACTCTTAACTTTACCCAAATGAGATAAAATAACTACTTTAGAACCATTACTAAGCAAATAATTAATAGTTTCTAAACTAGCCCTAATACGTGTATCATCACTTATAACACCATCCTTTATAGGAACATTTAAATCACATCTTAAAATTACTACTTTATCTTTAACATCAAAATCTTTAACACTCTTCTTCATACTATCCTCCACTTATAATAATAACACAAAAATTACTTAAACTCCCCTTTTTTTATTACACTATGACCATATTTCTTATTTATACTATCTAACAACCTATCAATATCTTCTTCCTCTTTCCTACTATTAGTATCAAACAAAGAAGTTTGATAATTATAAGAATCTGTTAAATTATCTAATCTTATCCCTATAAGTCTAACCGGTGTATCATCCCACATCTCATCAAGTAATAAAAGAGAAGTATCATATATATCCTTAACTAAATTAGTAGGATTTTTAATCTTTTTTTGATGATTTTTCCTCTTAAAATAACAATCTTTTAATATTAAACAAATTACCGAAGCATACTTTCCCTCATCCCTAAGTCTCTTAGAAGTCTTTTCAGATAGAAACATTAAATAAGGTAATAAATCCTTCTTATTAGATATATCACTCTTTAAAGTAACTTCATTACTTATACCCTTAGGTGCAACCAAAGTACCATCAACTACAGAATCATCTATCCCATTAGCACGATTAATTAAATCACTATAAGTATTTTTAAAATACTTAGATAACTTATACCTATCATAAAGAGCCAAATCCTTAACTGTTTTAATACCAAGCTTTATAAGCTTATCACTAGTCTGTTTACCTATTCCAAATAAAAAAGAAATAGGTAAAGGCCACATTTTAGTTTCAATTTCATTCATGTATAAAGTGTGAACTTTATCTGGTTTTTCAAAATCAGAAGCCATTTTAGAACAAAGTTTATTATTAGCAACACCTATATTAACTGTAAAACCAAACTTATTCTTTATCTCATCCTTTAACTTATAAGCAAACTTAACTTCATCTCCATATAAATTCTTAACCTTACCATAATCCATATAACACTCATCAATTGAAGCAATTTCTATATCAGGAGTATAAGTCCTAAGAAAATCAAATAAACTATTACTCATTTTCTCATATAAACTATAATTAGGAGGATATGTTTTAAGATTAGGACACTTTCTAAAAGCAAGATAAAGCACTTCAGCACTAACTACTCCCATTTTCTTAGCAGGCATACTCTTAGCAAGCACAATACCAGTTCTATTCTCCTTAGAACCACATATTACGCTAGGTATCTTTCTAATATCAATTAAAGACCCATTATTTAGCATATCTACAGCAGTCCAAGATAAAAAAGCATTATTAACATCTATATGTAATATTATTCTTTCCATATACATCACATATATATTATATCATAAAGAAAAAATATGAATAAATCATATTTCCATCAAATCTTTTTCCTTTTCTTTTATTAAATCTTCTACTAATTTATTATAATCATTAACAATATCTTGAAGACTATCAATAATACCCTTTTCTTCATCCTGAGGAAGTTTAGCACCCTTAATATCTTCAATTACATCACGCCTAATATTACGTATTGCAATTCTTCCCTCTTCGGCATATTCCTTAATTTGTTTAACCAAATCACGCCTTCTTTCCTCAGTTAAAGGTGGTATCGTAATAAATACAGCTTCACCATTATTATTAGGAGTAACCCCCAAATTAGCCTCAAAAATTGCCTTCTCTATCGCACCCAATACAGTTCTATCAAAAGGCTTAATATTAAGTTGTCTAGCCTCAGGAACAGAAATAGTAGCAAGTTGCTTAATTGGTGTTAATGCTCCATAATAAGAAACCATAACCCCATCAAGCATACTAGGATTAGCGCGCCCTGCTCTAACAGTAGAAAATCTATCTTGCAAATTTGAAATAGCTTTATCCATTTTATCCTTTGCAATACCTAAAAAATCATTATCCATAAATATCAATCTCTCCTTACATATATTATACTATTAAAAAACATAAAATAAAAGAAAAATAGAGAATTTCCCCCTACAAAAATTTCTCTATATAACTAACATCATAATTAATATTATTAACATCTTCAGAACTTATACCAGAAAACATATTCCTTACTTCATCATAAGTATTAAGAAATAAATAATAATAATTAATAATTAATTCCTTAATAATATTAATATTTAAACTATTTAAAAGTTCAATAATCTTAATAACATTTTTCTCATTACAATCTAAATTAAATATTACATTATCACTTAAACTATTTTTAATGCCCTCTACATCATCATAAGTAAAATAATTATTCAAAAACGAAAGCATCCTATCTCCTCCTATCAGAATTTGATGAACTAATAAACAACTTTTTTTCTTCATCAATTTTCTTCATAATACCAACAGAACTTAAAGTATCTCTTATCTTATTATATTCTTCTTCATTTAATATACTATTTTTAGTAATTACATAAAGTAATAAATCTTCATTAATATCAAACTCTTTATCTATTAAAGTATTTAAAAATCTAAGCACTTTAATTCTAGATATTATAATACCATTAATTTTATAAGTATAAATATCTGCACTAGGATCAAAAAAACAATTATCTAAAGCCTTAATAACATAAGAATATGCACCATTAACCAAACTAATATCATCATTTTCAGAACGTACAATTGCTTCATCATAAAGTTTAAAATTCTCATTTAAAGGCTTATATTGTTTAATAATTTCACTACCATTAGTACTATTCATATCTTCATAATTACACAAAGAATATTTAAATCCTTTACTATTAAACATTTCTGAAATAGGAACACCTTTAGATCTTGCATAATATAACTTATATGCTATATGAAGTGAATTACCTAAATACAATCTAGATGGATGACTAAGAACATAATCTAAACAACCTTGCTCTATAAACACATCAAGTCCATCTCCAGGAATACCTTGTAAAGATGTTAATTTTTTAAGAATTCGAGGTAAAATAACTAACTTATCACTTTGTGGTTCATATAACTTAATTTGATTAATAGCCATATTTATATGATAATTAGATAAATCAAATATAAAAGAACATTTTTTCAAAGCATCCTTGATATTAACTCCTAAGCCAGATAATAAAGTAAAATTCTTAACAAAATCTTCATTATGACCTACTTCACCATCCAGTTTACCAAAATCACCACCATCATCATTTTTAATTTCTCTTCTTTTACGAGGAACAAAAATTGAAGGAATTTTTAATAAAGACCCAAAATATTCATTAATATTAATTTTATCACTTACAACATTAAAAACATTATTAACACATCTTTCATTAGAAAATACAAAAATGCTTGCAAGTTGCTTACCAAAATCTTCAATATATGGAGTTATATTAATTTTTTTATTATTAAATACTTCTAAAATCTTCTCAATATTAGAAAGATTACCATTATCTTGAATTTTATTTTTACACTCATCATCAAACATATTATAATTTATATTATATTTATTAAATAATTCAATTAAATCCTTTGGGTTAAGTTTACTAACTACACTAGAAACATTTTCTAATTCATCATTACTATCTACATTAACAATAATATTTCCACGACTAATAGCTTCAAAAGATAAATTCTTCATAAACTCATATAAATCAATATCACCATTACTAACAAGTTCAACTATAAAATCAATATCATCGCTATCAAAAGAAAAATTATCAACCTTCAACAAAAGATTCTCACAAAATTCAAGCAAACTATTATTATTCCTAATTAACCAATCCTTATAAGAAGACAAATTATCCTTAATATTAAGAAGAATAACATTTAATCTATCATAATCACTTTGCCCTAATTCCCAAATTCCATCTCTTTTTATCTTAACATAATACGAAACGAGTTTCTTTTCGTCAAGAGAAATATCAACATAATTATATAACTTATCAAAATCTAAATTAACTATCTTAGAATTATCATTTATAGATTCATCAATAGATAAAATAAGATTATCTATATCTAAAGCCTTCTCATTTTCCTTCTTAATAATATTAATCTTATTACTTATTAATTCTTTTAATTTATCACTATAAGTCATATTATTACCCCCTTACACTTTCATTACTTGCCTTAATATACTCATAAGCATAACTCATACCTTCACAAACAATACTATAAAGTAGTTCTTCACTCGTATTTGGATCTGCAAATAAAGCTTTAATTTTTCTTACACTTTCTCTATTATTATCTAATATTTCATTAAATAAAGAATACTCATTATGATTACTACTAGTATATATTACACCAGTAAATAATACAATTGTTGTACTATGAAGCAATTTATCATTTCCAAATCTAACAGCAATCTTTTTTCTATTTTCCATAGCAATAGGTAAAACTATATAACCAATTCTAGAATAATAATTAGGTCTAAATTTTTTATAAGCCTTCCCAAATTCTTTATCCTCTAATTTCTCTCTATCAGGTCCTTTAGGCGCATTCCTATAAACAATACCCACTTTACCACCTGCTTTATCTTTATCAGAACCATTATAACGACTATCAATAAAATCAGCAGTATTATCAGCAATATAAGGCATTTGAGTAAAAATATTAATTACTCCCTCAAACCCCTTATTCTTCCCATCAATTTCCTTAGATGTTCCACTTAAAAGAGTAGAATCCATAATAAATTTACCATCTTTATCTTTCAAAAATAATAAAATATTATGAGAATCACTAACAAATTCATCAAATGAAACACCTGTCTCCCTTGGAACAGTAAGTAAATATGAAGCTTTATTATCATTAAATATTTCAATATCATTTTTTATTGAAGAAATAACCCCTAAAACGTCGCTCTCCTCTTCAAAAGGATACTTACTCCACTCAATAAGATCATAAAAAGACCTAATAAACTCAACATACTCTTTATTAACACCAAGTAAAATTTCTAAATTATCAAAATTATTCTTAACTTTATCCCTATCAATATGCACCTTATTTAATTGATTATAAAATTCAAAAATATAATTTTCATTATCTTTTATTATATTATTAAGTTTCCTAACTAATTCATTAAGCTCCTCTCTACCAGTATCATTTTTTTCATCAGTTATACTTTGCAACTCTGCAAGTACAACTTCCCTTTTTGATTCAACATGAGAAACAACATCTACATCATCTAAACTATCAGAAACATCATTAACAGCATCTACCTCTATAACATTTTCTTCATCAATAACAACATTTCTAGACTTAACGTCAATAATTTTCTTACAAATAAGTTTAGCAATATTAACTTTATCACTAATATCAATATCAACAGAATCTAATAACTTATAAATTTTTTCTAAATTAAATGATAAAACACTTTCATCATTAGATAAAAATTCATTTAAGTACTCCTTTAATAACAAAATATTACGCTTACTTTCAATATAACTAGCAAATAAATCTTGTTCTTTCTTTAAATTAATAAACACCTCGTTAATATCAGATTCAATATCAGATAAAAACTTTAACATAGTCTCAGAAACTCCACCAGTATTTCTCTGACTTTTAATATATTTAATATCAAAAGACAAAACATTTTCAAATTGTTTCACTTTCTCCAAAACAACACCACTATCATATTTTTTACTTAAAATTCTATTAATTAGTTCAATATCAATATTCGGAAATTCTTTTAAAGCCTTTTCAACTTCTTTATAAAAAGATTTATCATTAAGAACACTAATTTTTTCATTAATTCTATCTAATTTCTTATTTAGTACATCAAATATTTCTTCCATAAAGCCTCCTTAATGCTTTATAATTTATCTTCATCAACAAGATGCTTTTTATAAAGTTGTTTCTTTTTTTCATTATCTTCATTAACAAGATATTTAACATTTTTTAAATACTTATTCATATTTAAATTTCTAATTTTCTCTTTAAACACTAAATACCCAGGATATAAAAAACCAGTATTTAACCCTAACATACACTTAACAAGAGCAATAATCTTTTTAACATATAAAATATTCTTCTCATTTAAACCATCACTTAATGAAGAACGAATAACCTCAATATAAAACTCTACTTCCTTCTGCTTAACAGGATTAACTTCATCATATTTATCTAATATTTCATTAAATTCAAGTTCAATTCTTTCTTTCTGACTAAGTACTTTCCCATTAACAGTAAAAATATAATCTTCAATATCGTTAAGTTTAACTAAAGAACCTTCACCATCAACAAAATTATTAACTAACAAATATATTTTATATAATCTCTTTAAATAATCATTATCATCGATAAATTTTAACTCTTTAAATATTAATCCGTTATTAAAATAATCATCATTATTCATAAATTCACCCCATTATAATACTCCAACATAATTATATAAAACCAAAATTTTATTGTCAATAATAAATCACTTTTAAGCCCACTAATACCTTCTAACACCCCATTCAATTTATCCATATCTGGAAGACCGGCGGTTATTATACTATTTCTACGAAACATTAGTAAATTAAGAATATCCTTATAATTTGTAAATAAAGCATCGTCATAATTAGAACCTTGACCTTCTATTCTCATGCCGTCAAAATCATTATATATCAAGCATTTTTTAAAAAATGTGAACTACTTTACAAAATAAAAAAGACATCACTATTATATGATGTCTTCATAAACACTAACCATTAATTTGATTCATTACTTCTTCAGCAAAGTTATCATTTCTCTTTTCGATACCTTCACCTACTTCATATCTTAACATACTTACGATTTCCATTCCATTATTCTTAGCATAAGTACCAACAGAAACACCAGAATCTTTTATAAATGGTTGTTCAACTAAACATACTTCTTTATAATACTTCTTTATACGTCCTTCAACCATTTTTTCCGCTATATCTACACTCTTGCCTTCATTAATAGCTTGTTCTTTATAAATTTCTCTTTCTTTTGATAATGCTTCTTTATCAACACTATTACTATCTAAATAAAGTGGTTTCATAGCAGCAACATGCATAGCAACATCTTTTGCAACATCTCTATTATTACCCTTTAAAACTACTAAAGATGTTATTCTTCCACCCATATGTGAATAAATTCCAAATTCTTCATCATCATTTTTAGTAACAATATCAAATCTTCTAAAACTAATTTTTTCCCCTATCTTAGCAGTAAATGCTACAACTGCATCTCCAATTGTTACATTATCACCATCTAACATAACATCATTAGCATCAGAAACAGTATTTACATCACTATCAAGTAATGATTTAGCTATATTGTGAACTAAATTTTTAAACTCTTCATTTCTAGCAACAAAATCAGTCTCACAATTAACTTCTACTATAACTGCAGTATTATCACATGAGATAGCCTCACTCATACCTTCAGCAGCAATTCTTTCAGCCTTCTTTTGAGCCTTAGAAATACCCTTTTCACGAAGCCAAGTAATAGCTTCTTCCATATTACCATTAGTAGCTTCTAAAGCTTTTTTGCAGTCCATCATACCTGCACCAGTTTTATCTCTTAATTCCTTAACATTTTGAGCACTAAACATATAAAATCTCCTATCTTAAACTTTCTATTAATTCAGCTTTTTTCATAGTACTATAGCCTTTGATTTCTTTTTCCTTAGCCATAGACTTAAGTTCTGTTAAAGTTAAATCCTCTAAATTTTTAGGTTGTTCTTCTTTAACTTGTTCTTCTTTTTTAGATACTTTAGTCTCTTCCTTACTTACTTCTTTTTCTTCCTTTTTAACTGGTTTTTTATCTTTAAAATTTCTTTTAAATTCTTTTTTATATTCTTTCTTTTCAGAAGTTTCTGTCTCTTCAGTTGCTTCATCCATTTTATAATCAGTAATATAATTGATTACTTCATTACCATTAACTTCTGCAATTGTATTAGCAAGTAAACCTATTACAAGTTTAACAGCTCTTACTGCGTCATCATTTGCAGGAATTACATAATCAACCATATCTGGGTCACAATTAGTATCAACAATACCAAATACTGGAATTTTTAACTTTTTAGCTTCCTTTATTGCAGTTTCTTCTATTCTTGGGTCAACAATGATAAGTGCACTAGGAATTTTTTTCATATCTCTTATACCACATAAGTTTTTATTTAATTTTTCATATTCTTTTTTAATCTTATAAACTTCTTTCTTAGGTAATAATTCTAATACACCATCTTTTTCTTGTTTTTCTATTTCTTCTAATTTCTTAATTCTACCTCTAATAGTTCTAAAATTAGTTAAAGTACCACCTAACCATCTTTCAGTTACATAGAACATATTAGTTCTCTTAGCACTTTCTTCCATAGCTTCTTGTGCTTGTTTCTTAGTACCTACAAATAAGAAAGTACCACCTTGTTCTGCAATTTTCTTAATTTCTTCATTTGCAACTTCAATACATTTAGCAGTCTTTTGTAAATCTATTATATATATATCATCTCTTGATGTATAAATATATTCTTTCATCTTAGGATTCCATCTTCTCTTTTGATGTCCAAAATGTACTCCTGCTTCTAATAATCTTTGATTTATTGACATATTAGTCATAATTAATTCCTCCTTCGTTTTTACTTCTATTAAATTCTAAATAATATCACCAATTGGCACTAGATATTACAATCCTTTAATATGCTTATTATTTTAAAGCTTCTAACAATTCAGCTTTTTTCATTGAAGTATAACCTTCAATATTCTTAGCCTTAGCAAGTTCTTTTAATTCTGCAACAGTCATAGAACTAAGACTTTTCTCTTCTTTAACTTCTACTTTTTTTGAAGTTTTTGTACTATTTACTACTTTTCCTTCTTTTGCTATTTTAACTAAATTAGCAAATGCTTCTTTATCATAAATAGCAAGTTCAGAAAGCATTTTTCTATTTATTTCTACTCCTGCCTTATTTAAACCATCAATAAATTTAGAATAACTAATTTCATTAACTCTACATTCAGCGTTAATTCTTGTAATCCATAATTTTCTAAAGTTTCTCTTAGTTTGTTTACGGTCACGATATGCATATCTTTCAGAATGCATTACTTGTTCATGAGCAGTCTTAAATAATCTATGTTTACTTCCAAAGTAACCTTCTGCTTTTTTTAATACTTTTTTACGTCTTGCACGAGTTGCAACACTATTCTTTACTCTTGTCATGATTTACCTCCTCTTTAAATAACATCTTTGAATCTTTTGTAATCTGATTTACTTAATTCAGTTTTTGATCCTGCTTTTCTTGATTGTGCTGGACTTTTCTTACCAGTTTGGTGGTTATTACCTGCTACTAATTTAGTAATAGAACCACTTTGTCTAATGTTTAAAACCTTTTTTGTAGCTTTATGAGTCTTAGTTTTAATTTTCTTTACTTTTGCCATAAATTCCTCCTATTTTTCTTTTGTTGGTGCAAGTAACATAGTCATGCTTCTACCTTCTAGTTTTGCTTTTTGGTCAACTACTGCAATATCTTTTACTCTATCAGCAAATTTGTTCATTACTTCTTCTCCAAGTTCAGGATGAGCCATTTGTCTACCCTTAAATCTAATACTTAATTTAACACGATGCCCTTTTTCCAAATATTTAGATGCATTACGAAGTTTAGTTTCAAAATCTCCTACATCAATAACAGGAGATAAACGATACTCCTTAAGTTCTACAGCATTAGCTTGTTGTTTTTTTCTAGCATCTTTTTGCTTCTTAGCCTTCTCATATTTAAACTTGTTATAATCCATAATTTTACAAACTGCTGGTGTAGAATTAGCATTTATTAATACTAAATCAAGACCTGCATAATTTGATATTGTTAAAGCATCTCCTATTGGCTTAACACCTAATTGTTCCCCATTTGGACCAATTACTAATACATGACTAATTTTAATTTGTTCATTACATAACAAATCATTTTCCTTGTTAGCTATACTAAACACCTCCATAAATATAAAAAGAATGCGAAATGCATTCTAAAATCCACACCATAAAATACTAATCATTAGTATAAACTTCTGGCCTTTTACCTACAACTATACGTCATCAGGTGGATATAATACATCTCTTTCCTTTTTTTACTACTATATGATACAAAAATATTATGATTTTGTCAACAATTTTATGTTAATTTATTATAATTTATATAAAATTTTCATAAACCTAAACTAATAAATTGGAAACTTCTTAGTTAAATTTAATACCACAATACTTACTTCCTCTAAAATATCATCTTTATCTGCATTTTTTAATGCTTTATCTATCAATTTAGCAAGCAATATAAATTCATCTTCTTTAAAACCTCTAGTAGTCATTGCTGGAGTTCCAAGCCTAATACCACTTGTTACCATAGGACTTTCCTCATCATAAGGAATTGTATTCTTATTACATGTAATATGCACTTTGTCAAGAACTTTCTCTGCTTCTTTACCAGATATACCATAAGAAGATTTAACATCTAACAAAAACAAATGATTATCTGTTCCACCAGAAACTACCTTTAATCCCATTTTTATAAATTCATTACAAAATGCCTTAGCATTTTTCACTACTTGTTTTTGATATTCTTTAAAATCATCACTAAGTGCCTCATAAAAACACTCTGCCTTCGCACCAATAACATGCATTAAAGGACCACCTTGCATACCAGGAAAAACAGTTTTATTAATTTTCTTTATTATCTCTTCACTATTTGTAAGAATAATACCACCACGAGGACCCCTTAAAGTTTTATGTGTAGTAGAAGTAACAACATCAGCATAAGGAATAGGACTAGGGTGAACTCCTCCTGCTACAAGTCCTGCTATATGTGCCATATCTACCATCAAATAAGCACCACACTTATCACATATTTCTCTAAATTTTTTAAAATCAATTATTCTAGAATAAGCACTACACCCTGCTATAATCATTTTAGGTTTCTCTTTCATTGCAATTTTTTCAAGTTCATCATAATCAATTTCCTCAGTATCCTTATTCACATTATAAGAAATAATCTCATAATCAATACCACTAAAATTAATTGGATGTCCATGAGTTAAATGACCACCATGAGATAAATTCATTCCCATAACTTTATCACCATGATTTAACAAAGCACGATAAACAGCCATATTAGCACTACTACCAGAATGTGGTTGAACATTTGCATAATTACATCCAAATAACTTCTTCAAATACTCTATCGCAGTATTTTCAAATATATCAACATATTGACATCCTCCATAATATCTTTTACCAGGATATCCTTCAGCATACTTATTAGTAAGTATACTTCCTTGTAACTTTAATATATCTTTTGAAACATAATTTTCAGATGCTATAAGTTCAACATTCTCATTTTGTCTTTTAAATTCTAACTCTAAAGCATCACTTAATATCTTATCCATTTCTACATCACCATTATAATTGTATCATTAAAACAAAACAAATCAAAGTAAAAATAAAAATTTATAAAATAAAACTAGATTCATCAATAATTTTATAATCTGTTAAATATTTAATTTCATACATCAACTTAACAAGTGCCAAATCCTTACCCTTAGCTTCAATCATAATATCAGTATCAATATTATATTTTCTAATCATATTAACAAAATTAATAAAATCTTTACTATTAACATACTCACTATGACTTCTAAAATCCTTTTTACTCTTAGGACTAGAAAAATGCATCTTAGGTAAACAATTCTTATATGTATTATATATTCTTTCCAAATAATAAGTAATATCCCTAGAACACTTATTGCAATAATGATGATGTATATCTAAACACATAGGTATATTAAGTTTTTCACATAAATTAAGAGTTTGAAAAACATTATAATTTTTATCATCGTTTTCTAAAATAATTAGTTTTCTAATCTCACTATCAAGCAAATTAAAATTAGTTATAAATCTTTTAACACCACTTTTTATACCATTAGATTTTGAACCAACATGTAAAATTATATTATAAGAAACATTAAACATATCCATAACAGTTTTTAAATTATTAAGTATCTTAATACTATTTAAAACAACTTCCTCATTTACACTATTTAATACACAAAACTGGTCAGCATGAACATCAACTCTCATATTACTATTTTTAATTAATTTACCTATCTCTATAAATTTACTCTTGTATAAATTAAGGTCTATTTCATATAAATCCATAAGTGGTATCATTTTAGCAGTTATTCTGAAAAAATGAATATTATTTTTAATGTTATATTTGACCAAAGATTTCAAACTATTCAAATTTTCGTTTATTATAAAATCTAATTTCTTAAATTTATTATCACTATCTAATTTATTAAAAAAAGTAAGTGTAGTAGTTTTACTAGAAGTAATATTAATTATATTACTAATACAAGCATATCCTAATCTTATTTTCATATATCTCACATTATTATTTTATATAAATATTAAATTTACATACAAAAATTAAAAATAACAATAATATAAAGAATAACTTTAAATGTAAACACTCATATATAAATAAATTAAAATATGTAACAACAAATACTAAATAATCTATAAATTGTGCTTAGAAGTAATACATTTCAAGACATTAAAACAAAATAAAAAACCCTTATAAAGTAAGGATTTTAATACAACTTCTGGTGGAGAATAAGGGATTCGAACCCTTGACCCCCTGCGTGCAAGGCAGGTGCTCTAGCCAGCTGAGCTAATTCCCCAAATAAGAGTTCAATTAATGAACACTTATAATTATACCTTTTTTTTCAAACTTGTCAAGCATTTTATATACTATCTACATTAATTTTTACAATTTTATTATCTTTAATATAACTACTAGCTTGAACTAAAGTTCTAACTGCATTAATAATTTTACCGTTTTTTCCTATTACTCTAGACATATCATCTGGAGAAACAATAACTTGAAACAAAATTGTTCCGTCATCAGTAGGAAACTCCTTAACTGCAACCATATCCTTATCAATAGCTAAAGAGATAATAAGTTCTTCTGTTAACTTCCTTAAATCCATAACTATTTACTTCTTCTTTCTTCGTGGAATTTTGTTAAAATTCCAGCTTTACTAAATAAATCTCTTGCAGTATCAGTTAAAACTGCTCCATTTCTTAACCATTTTAATGCAACTTCTTCGTTTATCTTAACTTCTGCTGGATTAGTTAAAGGATTATAAAAACCTACTAATTCCAAATATTTACCATCTCTAGGACTTCTAGAATCAGTAGCAACAATACGATAACTTGGTCTTTTCTTTGAACCCATTCTTGTTAATCTTAATTTTACTGCCATATATGTCACTCCTTCCTTTCAAACAACTAGTAGTATACACTAAAAGAATATGATTGTCAACCCAAAAAGTTGACAATCATATTCTAAAAAAGAAAAAACTCAAAACTGAGTTTATTTTTCCTCGTTAATAAAGTTTTCATTAACATTTTCATCAATACTATTCATTATATCTTCTTCGTCCTTTTCATCAACTATCTCATCCCACTCATCTTCTTCTTCATCTACAGCAATTCTTACTTTAGCATCTCCTACAATTTCTATACCAAGTTCTTTTTCTATATCGTAAACAATATTATTATTTACAATATCAACGCTAGAACAAGTAGGTTGTTTTAAACTCCTAACAATAATTTCTTCATTACTTGTTATATCACTTTCTCTTCTTCTAGAAACCGCAAGTAATTCATTATATTCAATAGTTTGCTTTGATACCAAAGTTTTTGTATCATTATCATAAGAATACCAAATATTAACATCACAAGACCCTACTACCCTAACTTTATCTCCTTCTTTATGTCCACTAAAATTATGGTTAATAACCCAACAACCCAAAATAGTTGTAGGGATTTCTTCAGGTACTAAAGTATAATGATTAGAAAATGTTTTTTTACCTTTACCAATTACAGTTTTAGTTACAATTTCTCTATAACTAGCCATGAGAATCACCCCTCAATTTAATTTATGCTACAAAACTAAATTTGTTGATAAAAATAAAACAATAACAAAAAAGAATATATCTACTCAATATATTCTTTAAATTATTAAACCTTGTATATATTCAATATCTTCTTTAATAATTTACTCTCTTTTTAATTTCTTTATTTATGTTTTCATCTATTGATTTTATTGCTATCATTTTTCCTGTCTCTAATATTTTTGTTAGAAACTTCTTTTTTCTTATATTTCTATCTTCTTGAGCCATACTCTATCCCTTCTCCTAAAATAGTTTTTTTATATTCTTCAAGAATTTCCAATCTTAACAATGATAATTTACTTAAAATTTCATCATATGTTCCATGGTCTAACATAGATAAATCATGTTTTCCAACACTATAGTCAACATCATAATTAGTACGTTTATTAAATATTCCAAGTTCAATATCATATTTAGACATAATATTGTTTAAAGCATTTGGAATTTTACTCATTATTCTTGCCATAGTTTCACACGATGCACCACGACCAAGCTCAAAATATCGTGCAATTACGTTTCTTTGAGCAAGTTCTAAAGTTGGATTTACTATTAAAAAATATATTTCTTTTTCTTTTTCCACACACTTATCGAGTTTTTCATAAATTGTATCCGTAGTAATGTTTCCCTCATATATCATTGTTTTATCATCTAAACCACCACTAAGAGCAATTGATTGAATTAAATATGATTTTCCTGCACCTGGAACTCCAGATAAAAATATACATTTATCTATATTTGAATCTTCTACTAACATATCAAAATATTCGCCAGCTAAACATGCAACTGAATTATGAATTATTTCATTCATTTTTTTTCTTGACTCAATTGACTCTGCATATAACGGGAATGTTTCTTTAAATAAATCAGAACAAACATATTTTCCATTAATTGATGATTCTAATTGTCTATATACTTCAAAATGTTTTAAATCATTTTCTTCTGCGTCTTTAATAAAAAAATCCTCAATTTGTAATAATTCTAAAGGTAATTCTTGATTCAATCTTCTTATTTTCCCTTTTTTCATACTAACTCCTTTATCTAATTATAACATAAAAAAATATAATTTTATACACAACAATATAAATAACCATTAAAACTTACTATAATTATATAAATAAATTTAAAAGATATATTTAACGAATATTAGAAACATTTTTTAATTATATTTATTTTCTAATTCTATATTTTGTCTTTTTTACAACCAATTGATAGCTTCCTATAAAACAAAAAAGAATATATCTACTCAATATATTCTCCATCCAAACTCCAAGTCTTAGCACTAGTAATTTTAACATTAACTATTTTCCCTATAACACTATCATCACCAATAAAATTAACTAATTTTGAAGACTCTGTATATCCCATAAGCATATTATTCTTATCACTAAAACCTTCAACTAAAACTTTCTGAGTTGTCCCTACTAACTTTTCATTATTTAAAAGAGCATATTTATTAACGAGTTCATTTAATCTATAAAGTCTTTTTTCCTTTTCTTCTAAAGTAATACTATCCTTCATAACTGAAGCCGGTGTTCCCACTCTTTTTGAATAAATAAACGTATATGCAAGATCATACTTACAAATATTAACAACCTCTAAAGTATCATTAAATTGTTCTTCAGTCTCATTTGGAAAACCAACAATAATATCAGTAGTAAGTGCACAATTAGGTATTTTATCTTTAATTTTAGAAACTAAATTCAAATAATCTTCCTTAGTATATCTTCTACCCATTAATTTTAAAATATCACTATTACCAGATTGAACAGGTAAATGAATACATTTCATTATATTATCATACTTACTAATTACATCAATCATTTCAGGAGTAAAATCCCATGGATGACTAGTCATAAACCTAACTCTAGGTATACCAGTAAGTGCAACATCACGAAGCAAATCAGCCATACCATAGTTATCATTTAAATCCTTCCCATAAGCATTTACATTTTGACCAAGTAAAGTAACTTCCATATAGCCATCTCTAACTAATTCCCTTACTTCATTTAGAATATCCTCATGTCTTCTACTTCTTTGTTTACCTCTCGTATAAGGAACAATACAATAAGTACAAAATTTATCGCATCCATACATAATATTAACATATGCCTTGTATTTACTATTTCTATTAACCGGTAGTCCTTCAACTATAGAACCTTCTATACTTGGCGCATCTATCTTAAGTCCATTTTCATACATAGATTGATAAACTATTTCACATAATTCTTCCATTTTATGTGTTCCAAGAACAAAATTCATCCATTTATATTTATTAAGTATTTCAGTTGCAACAACTTCCTCTTGAGCCATACAACCCATAAGTCCAACTAATAAATCCTTTTTAGTAGCCTTTAAATGCTTAATTCTACCAAGCATACCAAATACTTTATTATGAGCGTTTTCCCTAATAGAACATGTATTAAGTATAATTAAATCAGCTTCCTCCATAATATCTACTTTAACATAACCCATTAGTTCAAGCAAAGCACATATATTTTCACTTTCATGCTCATTCATTTGACATCCATAAGTCTTAACAAAATACTTTTTTCCTAATGCAATATCTTTATATTTTTCATCAAACAAAAAATTATTAACAAGAACTTCATTTTTAGTTCTAACTCTAGCATCCTTTAAATTAGGTAACATCATATACATCACTCCACTTCTTAAAATTATAAAAGAAAAAAGTAAAATAATCAATTAAATTTTACTTTTTATAATCATTATTTTAAATAAATTAATTATATTGTTTTAAATGTCTAGCCCTACCACTAACTTCTGGATTAACTGTTGTAAAATAATCCATATCAAAATACTTACCATTTATATAATATGATTCTATTCTAACACCATTAAAACTACCAAGTCTTCTATTTAAATTTAACGATTTATCATTAAAAGAAAATACTCCTCCAGTTATACCGGTATAACCCATCTTAAACATTTCATCATTAAAAGCCATTGCCATCTTTGTTCCTATACCCCTACTATGAATATTAGGATCAAGTGCAGCTTCAACTTCAATATTACCATTTTCTTTATCATCTCTTAATCTATTAACAAAACCTGCAAAATTATTATCTCTATTTACTAAGACATATGTACTATTAGAAATTGTTTTAACTAACCCATATTTTTCATTACCTATTTGAGGAATAAATTTATCAGCACCCAAAGTTTTAGTAAGCTTTTCTCTATCCTCTAAACACTTACCATATTGACGTGCAAGTTTGTATACATCAATATTATATTTAGCGAAACTTTTAGGAGAAATCAAACGATAATTTTCATCAACCATAAGTATCTCTGAAAATTCCTCTTTCTTAGGTAATAAAACATCATTGCTTACAACTAAATCATTTGGAACATATAATGTATCTTTTTCACTATATCCAGGAACATTTTGATACATTATTTTAGGACCAACCATTCCATCAAAATTACTTGCAAAAGGAATAGCCCCCCATCTTGACATACTTGTTTCATCAAACATCTCAATTTTCTTTTCATCAAGTAAACTAACTTCCGTTGCAACACTATTAATTTTCAAATCATGCAAATACTTAACATAATCATCTATCACAGTTTTTCCAATTTCATATGACAAAACACTTTCTATATCCTTATTAAAATAAATACGAAGCGCAGCCCTTCTAGTTGAAGGAACTAAATTAGAAACACCAATAATTCCTATAACCCTACCATCATCAACTATAGTAAAAGGAAATTGCAAGTTAGGAATATTATAAAACTCTTTCATATAATTTAAAGTTTCGTTATCTATTCCAGGTCTTAAATATTTCTTAGGAACTACAATAGAAGGTCTAATATATCTTTCATTTTGCTTTACTATTTTTTCTTTAGAAATATAAACCTCATCTTCTAAATGTTCAAAATTTAAAGACTCATAACACCACTTTTTATAAGTAGATGTTATTTCTTCTCTTTCTTCTTCTGATAAGATTTTATTAGTTTCAAGCCTTAATGAATAAGTTGACATAATTGCATCATTATCATATGTAGAAATATAACCAATATAATTATCATCCTTATCAAGTATAGTGGCACGATAAGAAGTAGGAAACTTCTTCAAAAGTTCCTCTGCTTCTTCTAGAGAATAACCACCATTTTTTTGTATCAATTCTCTAGATATATTGTAATAAGCATCAAAACTCCCTATTTTAAAATTTTCAGTACATAATTTACATATAAAATTTTCTTTCATTAACACCAAAACTCCCTTTAAAACATATTTCTATGCATTTTCCTCAATAATGCCATAGATTAAATCATCTAATACTTTAGTTTGATTTTTTTCAAAAGATTTCATAATCTCATCTAAATTATTTTTAATAAAATCTACAAGCTTCTCTAATTTAGGTAATAACTCCTTAAGAGCTAAACTATCTATAATAATCTCTAAATTATTCATTTTCGAATACTTACCATAATTATCATTTCTTATATAATTTTCATATAAATTCTTAAATGATACTAAGTCAATATTATTAAATCTTTCATCCTCAAGTATTTTAACTGTTGTATAAATATAATTATTATTAATTGACTTATCAAGTATTGTCTCGCCCTTTTTATTTCTTATATTAGGCATAAACATATTATTCTTAAGTAATTGTTTAATTATTTCCATAACATCCAAATATTTTTTAGTTACTAAAATATGTGCAAATGTATCACCTTCATTATTTTGATGATTAACATTCCAATCCTTCTTTTTCATATACTTAAGTACTAAGTCATTCATACCTTTTCTTAGTAAATACATCAAAACATCATCACCATTAGAATTAGTTTCATTAATACTTACTATCTTTTTTGTCAAGATTTCATCAACTAGTAAAACATGACCCTCATTAATAAGTTCAAATATACTAGCCGGGTTCTCTTCACAAGCTTCTATCGCGCTTTTTTCATCATAAAACATTTTTTTACTACACCTCTTTTTCACGTGACAGTTTAATATTTTACCATAAAGAAATACAGATGTCAAATTTGACAAAAAGCAAAAACTGTGCTAGTAAACTATTTTTCATACAAAAAAAGGCTATAAGCCTTAATATTTATTAACTATTTTCTGTAAATCTTCCTTCTTACTATCAAGCAATATATAATCACTAAAACCATCGCTAATATAATGCTCTTTTATCGAATATTTACTCTTATCCAAAATTATAATAACAGGTATTTTAAAGTTTTTAACCCCCTTTAATTCCCTGAATACTTGAAGTGCAGAAATTAATGATAAATTATCATCTAAAAGAATATAATCAAATCTCTTAGAATTAATCTTTTTAACCACATCATTTGGATTTAATAAAGAAGAAACAACAACTCCATAACTCTTTAATTCCTTCTTAAAATAACTAGTTAACTCTTTATCTTGTGAAACAATTAAACAAGTTTTACTCTTTTTAACATAATATTCATATTTATCTAAAATACTTGAACCATCAGTATAATTATCTAATTTTTGATCAACTACTAACATAAATTCAGTTCCAGTTCCATTTAAACTTCTAATCATTAAAGTACCACCAAATACTTTAATAACTTTCTGACATAAATTTAAACTCATTTCCATCTTTTCCAAATTAGCAACATCAGAAGAAGTAAGTTCACCAGTCGAAGACAATATATCATTTATTTGGTCGATAGATAAACCATTCGAAGATACTTTAATAGAAACAATTATTCTACAAGCATCAAACTTCTCAATAGTATCAACAGTAAAATCTACATATCCAGTATTAATATTTTTAATTGCATTAAGAAGTAAAGACATGATAATTTGCTTTAACTTAATATTATCTCCATATAAATAAGGAACATTATTAGTAATTTTACTCCTAAATTCTACATTCTTAGGAATACAAGGCTTAACTCTTAAAACAATTTCATTATATAAATTATTTAAACTATACTTATTTGAAGTTACTTTAAGTAACTTAGTATCCAAACTATCAACATCTAAAACATCATTAACTATAAAATCAAGTTGTTTTACATCATTATTAATAATACTAATACCCTTCTGTAAATTTTTTACGTCTTTTTCCTTCCTTAACTCTTCACATAAATTATGTATTTCAAACAAAGGACCCCTAACCTTTTGAGTAATTTCAAATAAAAAGTTAGACTTATCTTCATAAGTTTGCTCCACAATAGTTTTATTTCTATATAACTCATCTATCATATATAAATCAGGATTTTCTATAGTAAAATACATAATTACAGTAATAAACGTCTCCATTGCAGTAATAAGCAATAACGCAGGATTAGATTTTTGTATAGCAACAACAACAATAATTAAAACTATAAAAATCAAAACAGGCAAATATTTCTTATTACGTATATTTTTATAATTACTAAGAGACATAATAACCCAAGAAATAATAAGTAAAGTTGTAAGAATATATACAACATTAGCACTAGGACCATAACTATAAGCAATACCATTTTCACCAAAATAATAAAGTGGAAGAACATAAATAGCAAGTATAACAATAGCAAAAACACTAAGTATTACTTTCTTAAATAAACTATACTTTTTATCAAAATCTTTATTATATTTCTTAGAATAAGAAATAACATATATATAAATAGTAAACACTACAGTCCATAATCCAAAAAACACCAATAAAGTTTTAGAAACAACATTATTAAGAAATGAAACATTTGAAGCATTCATAATCGTTAAAAAACTCATCAAAGCAAATATAATATTAAAAAAATTAATTCTAAGTAGTAATCCATATATCTTATTTTCTAAAGTATCAATTCTCTTTTTAGAAAAAAAACACACTAAAACAAGTAAATTATATACTAAACTTATAATTGTATATGCATTATTAGTCACACTAACCACCTCTACTATACCTAAATTGTAACAAAATATAATTAATTTGTAAATGAAAAAGAGTTATTTTCTAACTCTTACTCTTTCACGTCTTTCTAATTCCTTAATATTGACCTTACCTATATCAGTTAAAGGTATTTCATCGATTACTTCAAAATATTCTGCAACATCTCTTTGAGGCAATACTTTTTTAATTGAAGCATCTATTTCAGCAATAATGTTTTCACAATCATCCTTATACTCATCCTTTAAAACTATATATGCAACTGGATAAGAACCATGTTCGCTATGAGAACTAGATCTACCAACAACTGCACAAGAAGATACTCTAGGGTCTTTATTAATAACATTTTCTATTGCAAATGGTGATACATTATGTCCATCCGGTCTAATAACAAGTCTTTTAATTCTACCATCTATAAAAATGTTACCATCCTCTTCCATTCTTCCTAAATCTAAAGTTCTAACCCATTTATCACCACATTCTGTAGGAAAAAAAGATTTTTTAGAAGCCTCCTCATTATTCAAATAATCACATATAACAGTTGGAGCAAGAACAAATATCTCACCCTTCTCACCATAAGAAACTTCAGGAACCTCATCCAAATTAAAATTAACAAGTTCCTTAGGCTCTCCAGACTCATCAAGCATAGGCTTAACTATTCTAATATTATTCTTAATTAAAGGTATTCCAACACTACCAATACAATTAGTATTATCATCTCTTGTATATGTAGCACAAGAATTTACTTCAGTAAGTCCCCAACCCTTAGTAATTTTTGCATTAGAATTATGATTTTCTAAAAAGTTATTTACTCTTTCTTCACTTTCAACAATCATAGAGTCTCCACCAACAATAACATTTTTTAAATAAGATAAATCCTCGTTTTGCATTTTAGGATGTTTAATTAAATCATCCATAAAAGTAGGTACTCCCATAATTGTTTGAGGTTTATGTTTATTAACAAGTTCCCCAAGCATCTCAGCTTGATTATCAATAGTAAATGTAGGAACCATAATTAAATTCTGACCAGTACATAATTGCCCATGAAGACCAATACCAAGGCCATACGCTATAAATGGTGGCATAATGAGCAAAAACTTATCACCAGGAACAGTATTAACAATAGAATCACGTTGACTATAAGTCATACTATTAAATGACTCATTAGTAGATATTGCCCCCTTAGGTTCCCCACTAGTACCACTAGTATAAATAATTATAGCCTTTTTATTAGGATAATACTCATCTTCTACATCTATATTAACATTTGAAGCGCCCTTTATAAAAGTATTCCAATCAATATACAAATCACTAAAAGATAAATTCTTTTGAGCTTCCTTATAATCACTCTTCATCAATTTTGCTATTTTATCCATAGGAAACTTTAATGAATCATACGCACTAACAAAAACAACTTTAGAAAGATTAGAACTATCTATAATATCATTAACTTTATTATGAAACCTATCAAGTACAACAGCATACTTAGAATTAGACTTAGTAATATAATCCTTTAATTTCAAACTAGGAACCCTAGGGTCAACCATATTAACAATTGCACCTATTTTATTTAAACCATAAATACTATAAACAGTTTCTGGTACAAATGGCATAGCAACAGTAACTACATCACCACTTTTAACACCCATATTAACAAATGCTCTAGCAGCATCATCAATATTTTTTATAAGCTTATCATAAGTTATTTTATTATTATAATAAGCAAGTGCAGTATAATCTAAATTATTTTGATTACTAGAAACCAAATAACGATACATAGACATCTTTGGTAAATTAGCATCAATATATTCATCACGATAATGCATCAAAAAATTCTTATCAATACTAGGTATACCAGTAGAAGGTCCATATATTTTACCAGTAGCAATCCCCTTCAAATACAAATCTCTTTTATTCTTTTCTTCTTCAGAAAGTAAAGAAACTTTTTCCCTATAATTTTTAAGATAATTAATATTCATAAAAACTCTCCCTTCAAAAAACAATAACTATATTACCATATATTAACATAAAAAACAACAAAAAGATAACAAAAAAACTCCCTAAGGAGTTTTATTTAATTATTCAATAATGCTTGATACAGAACCAGCACCAACTGTTCTACCACCTTCACGGATTGAGAATTTAGTTCCTTGTTCAAGAGCAATTGGGTGAATTAATTCTACTGTCATTTCTACATTATCACCAGGCATAACCATTTCTACTCCTGCTGGAAGCTCAATTACACCAGTAACATCAGTAGTTCTGAAATAGAATTGAGGTCTGTAGTTTGCGAAGAATGGAGTATGTCTACCACCTTCTTCTTTAGATAATACATAAACTTGAGCAGTAAACTTCTTATGTGGAGTAACTGATCCTGGTTTAGCAAGTACTTGTCCACGTTCTACTTCTTCACGAGAAATACCACGTAATAATACACCTGCATTATCTCCAGCTTCTGCATAATCTAATTGTTTATGGAACATTTCAATTCCTGTAACAACAGTCTTCTTAGTTGGTTTAATACCTACTATTTCAACTTCATCATTAAGTTTTAATTGTCCACGTTCTACACGTCCTGTAACAACAGTTCCACGACCAGTAATTGTAAATACGTCTTCAATACTCATTAAGAATGGTTTATCAGTATCTCTTTCTGGAGTTGGAATCCATTCATCAACAGCGTTCATAAGATCTTTAATCTTTTGAACATATTGAGGATCTCCTTCAAGAGCTTTTAATGCTGAACCAGTAATGATTGGAGTATCATCTCCTTCAAAACCATATTCATTTAATAAATCACGAACTTCCATTTCTACTAATTCTAGTAATTCTGGATCATCAACCATATCACATTTATTTAAGAATACTACCATTCTTGGTACTCCTACTTGACGTGATAATAAGATGTGTTCTCTAGTTTGAGCCATTGGACCATCTGTAGCAGCAATAACTAAGATTGCTCCATCCATTTGAGCTGCACCAGTAATCATGTTTTTAACATAGTCAGCATGTCCTGGACAGTCTACGTGAGCATAATGACGTTTTTCAGTTTCATACTCAACGTGTGCAGTATTGATTGTAATACCTCTTTCCCTTTCTTCAGGTGCTTTGTCGATATTAGCATAATCAACAAAATCTGCTTTTCCTTCTTCTGCTAAAACTTTAGTAATAGCAGCAGTTAATGTTGTTTTACCGTGGTCAACATGACCAATTGTACCAACATTTACATGTGGTTTATTACGGTTAAATTTTTCTTTTGCCATATTAATAATTTCCTCCTTTTTTTAATTACACTTATAATTTTATCTAACAATTAAAATTTTTTCAACTGTTATAATCATTTTTTTTAATTAATTGCCACTTTTTTTAATAATTTCTTCAGCAATATTTTTAGGTACTTCCTCATAATGATCAGGTACCATTTGGAAAGATCCTCTACCTTGTGTATTAGATCTAATACTTGTAGCATATCCAAACATTTCAGAAAGTGGTACCATTGCAGCAAATGCAATTGAATTTCCTCTAGATTCTTGTGATAATGGTTTACCACGTCTAGAAGTAATATCACCCATAACATTTCCGAAATACTCTTCTGGAACTACAATATCCACCTTCATTATTGGTTCAAGTAGAACTGGTTTACATTTATTTTTAGCCTCTTTCAAAGCCATAGATGCTGCAATTTTAAATGCCATTTCAGATGAGTCTACATCATGATATGAACCATCAAAAAGCGTAGCCTTAACATCTATCATAGGATATCCTGCTAAGATACCTGTTTTTAAAGCATCTTGTAAACCTTTATCTGTTACTGGTATATATTCACGAGGAACTACACCACCAACAATTGCATCAACAAATTCATAACCCTTATCTGGATTTGGTTCAAATTTAATCCAAACATGTCCATATTGACCACGTCCACCAGATTGTTTAATATATTTACCTTCACATTCACCTGCACAAGTAATTGTTTCACGATAAGCAACTTGTGGTTTACCAACATTAGCTTCAACATGGAACTCTCTTCTCATACGATCAACTAAAACATCCAAATGAAGTTCTCCAATACCTGCTATAATTGTTTGAGCAGTTTCAGGATCTGTTCTAACTTTAAATGTTGGATCTTCTTCTGCAAGTTTTTGAAGTGCTAATGCCATTTTATCTTGATCTGCTTTTGACTTAGGTTCAATAGCAAGTTCAATAACTGGAGCAGGTACTTCTATAGATTCCAAAATAATAGGTTTTTTCTCATCACATAAAGTATCCCCAGTAGTAGTATTTTTAAGTCCTACTGCTGCTGCAATATCACCTGTATAAACATCAGATATTTCAGTTCTATCATTAGCATGCATTTGAAGAATACGACCAATTCTTTCTTTAACATCTTTAGTAGAGTTAAGTACATAACTACCACTAGATAAATGTCCAGAATAAACTCTAAAGAAAGTTAATCTACCAACAAATGGATCTGTCATAACTTTAAATGCTAATGCACTAAATGGTTCACTATCAGAAACATGTCTTTCATCTGGATCGCCATTAAGTTTAACACCCTTAACACTAGGTATATCAAGTGGTGATGGTAAATAATCTATAACAGCATCAAGAAGAGGTTTAATACCCTTATTACTTAAAGCATCTCCACACATTACTGGGAAGAATTCACCTTGTAAAACACCTGTTCTAATTGCCTTCTTAATCATATCAACACTAATATCCTCACCTTCAAGGTATTTTTCCATTAGTGTATCATCAAATTCAGCAACTGCTTCAACTAATGCAACATGTCTAGTTTCACAAATACTCTTTAAATCATCAGGTATTTCTATTTCCTCTAAACCTTCGTCCTCAGTACCATCAAATTTATAAGCCTTCATTGTAATTAAATCTACATAACCAATAAAATCGTTCTCGGCACCAATAGGCCATTCAATTGGTTGTGAATTAACTGCAAATCTTGAATCAATTGATTTTAATGAATATTCAAAATCTGCACCCATTTTACACATTTTATTTGCAAAAATAATTCTTGGAACTTTATATTCACTGGCTTGTCTCCAAACTGTTTCAGTTTGAGGTTCAACACCAGCCTGTACATCGATTAATGTAACAGCGCCATCTAGTACTCTTAAACTTCTTTGAACTTCAACAGTAAAGTCTACGTGTCCTGGAGTATCTATTATATTATAACGATAACCTTTCCAAAATGCTGTAGTAGCAGCACTAGTAATAGTAATTCCTCTTTCTTTTTCTTGTTCCATCCAATCCATTTGAGATGCTCCATCATGAGTTTCTCCAATTTTATGAATTTTCTTTGTTAAGAATAGAATACGCTCAGTAGTAGTGGTTTTACCGGCATCAATATGTGCCATAATACCAAAATTTCTAGTTTTATCCAAACTTGTTTCTCTTGCCATATTTTATTCTCCTTACCATCTATAATGAGCAAATGCTTTATTAGCTTCTGCCATTCTGTGAGTATCCTCACGTTTTTTAACTGCTGCTCCTGTATTATTTGAAGCATCAATTATTTCATTAGCTAGTCTTTCAGCCATTCCTTTACCGCCTCTTAATCTAGCATAATTAACTAACCATCTAAGTCCTAAAACTTGAGCTCTTTCCTCAGAAACTTCAATTGGAACTTGATAATTAGAGCCACCAACACGACGAGATTTAACTTCAAGTGCTGGTTTTATATTTTCAAGTGCTTGATTAAATACTTCCATTGGATCTTTTCCAGTCTTTTCTTCAATCATTTTAAATGCATCATACAAAATAGTTTGTGCTTTACCTCTTTTACCATCAATCATCATAGAGTTAATTAACTTAGTAACAACTTTAGACTTATATATTGGATCTGGTAAAACATCTCTTTTGACTGCACGTCTCTTACGCATATTAATCCTCCTTTATTTTATTTTCCTTTTTTAGTTCCATATTTAGAACGAGCTTGTTTACGGTCTTTAACTCCTTGAGTATCCATAGTACCACGAACAATATGATAACGAACGCCGATTAAGTCTTTAACACGTCCACCACGAATTAAAACAACACTATGTTCTTGTAAGTTATGTCCTTCACCAGGAATGTAAGCATCTACTTCCTTACCATTACTTAAACGAACACGAGCATACTTTCTTAAAGCTGAGTTTGGTTTCTTTGGTGTCTTAGTACCTACTCTTATACATACTCCACGTTTTTGTGGTGATGCAATCTCATAAGACTTCGTTTCCAAAGTATTAGTTCTAATACCAAGTACTGGTGATTTAGACTTTCTAACCTTATCAGTTCTCTTCTTTCTAACAAGTTGATTTATTGTTGGCATAATATCTCCTTTCTACACATATCCAGGTGTATCTTTTTATCTTTTTTTAAATAGGTCTGCAAAAACAAACCTAAATAAATTAGAACACCAGTAATATACCACTATGTAACAATTTTGTCAATTAGTTTTTAAATATTTTAAATACTTTTACACTCACTTTATAATATATGCAAAAAAATGCTTAATATTTAAAGCAAATACAAAAACAAACAATTTCTAACATTAAAAACAATTCAAAATAATATTAAAAAACACAAATTATATACTACAAAACCCCAATTAATAAATTAAATCAGGATTTTAGATACTTTTTATAAACATATATTTTTAAATTAATTCTTTTATAATTACAATAAACTCTTTAAACTACTTAATCTTTCTTTTTCCTCTTTTAACTTATTCCTATCCATATCTACTATATTAGAAGGAGCCTTATTAACATAATTCTCATTTGCCAAAAGCTTTTCTCTTCTTTCAATAGATTTAGTAAGCTTCTCTATCTCCTCTAAAACTAAAGCAGTATTTTCAGTACCCATACTTTGATAATAATTAATTTCAATTAAATTACTCTTATAACTATACTTAGTATAATCACTCATTTCATCAGAAACTATTTTTTCATCACTTATCTTTAATAAACGCTTAAACAAAGTACAAAGTTCATTATTACAATCCATATAAACATAAGCATCCTTAGTAATATTGTTTATTACCTTCAAATTTCTAATATTCGTAATATCCTTTATAAAATAATCTATTAAATCACTCTCTTTTTCAAATACAAAGTTCTTATCATACTTAGGATAACTATCAAACATTATACTTTCCTTTCTATCAGGAATATTTTGATATATTTCCTCAGTCACATAAGGAATAAAAGGATGTAACATATTAATAATACAAGTAAGTACATAAATAAGTACACTCTTTGTACTTTCTCTATCAAGTTTACTCTTAGAAAATTCTATATAATTATCACAAAAATCTTCCCAAATAAAACTATATAAAACAGAACCAACATTATTAAATTCATACTTATCCATATATTTAGTAACTTCTTTTATAGTTTTATTTAATTTAGTAAGTACCCATTTATCAGTTAAATCTAAATCATTAACACTCAATTTATAAGAACTTTCTACATTAGTCAAAACAAACCTAGAAGCATTCCATAATTTATTTATAAAATTCCATGTAGATAAAACCTTTTCTTCATCATATCTTAAATCTTGTCCTAAAGCACTATTGGTAGAAAGAAAATATCTTAAAGAATCTGCCCCATACTTATCAATAACGTCCATTGGGTCAATACCATTACCAAGTGACTTACTCATTTTTCTTCCCTCTTTATCGCGAATAAGCCCATGTATTAAACAATCCTTAAATGGTCTAGTATTAGTAAACTCCAAAGATTGAAAAACCATACGATTAACCCAAAAAGGTATAATATCATAAGCAGTTACTAACACATCATTAGGAAAATACTTCTTATAATCTTCTGTCTTGTTAGGAAAACCAAGTGTAGAAAAAGGCCAAAGAGCACTACTAAACCATGTATCTAATACATCTTTATCTTGTACCCAACCTTCTCCTTCAGGAGCTTCCATTCCTACATAAATTTCATCATCCCTATACCAAGCTGGTATCTGATGTCCCCACCAAAGTTGCCTAGAAATACACCAATCATAAGTAATTTCCATCCAATGATTCATAATTTTTTCAAATCTCTTAGGAATAAAATTAACTTTCTTATCTTTATCCTTTTGATTTTCCAAAACTCTATCTGCCAAAGGTCTCATTTTAACAAACCATTGTCTAGATAAATATGGCTCAACCATAACTCCAGTTCTTTCACTATGACCAACACTATGAACAATTTCTTCTACTTTTATTAAAAGACCACGTTCCTTTAAATCATTTACAAGTTTTTCTCTACATTCTTCACGCGTAAGTCCTTTATAAGATAAAGCATTCTCATTCATTGTAGCATCTTCATTAATACATACAATCTTATCTAAATTATGTCTTAAAGAAACTTCATAGTCATTTGGATCATGAGCAGGAGTAATTTTAACACAACCTGTTCCAAAAGAAGGGTCAGCATGCAAATCACCTATTATAGGTATTAATCTATTAACTATAGGAAGTACTACATTTTTCCCAATTAAATGCTTATATCTATCATCAGATGGATTAACCGCTACAGCAGTATCACCAAACAAAGTCTCAGGTCTAGTAGTAGCAACCTCCAAATAATCATCAGTACCTTCTATCATATACTTAATATGATAAAAAGCCCCTTTAACATCCTTATAAATAACCTCTTCATTACTTAAAGCAGTCATAGCATAAGGGTCCCAATTAATAATCCTATAACCTCTATAAATTAATCCCTTATTATATAAATCAACAAAAACCTTTCTAACAGCATAATTAAGACCCTCATCCAAAGTAAATCTTTCCCTAGAATAATCAAGTGCTAAACCTAGTTTCTTCCACTGTTCATGAATTGTACTAGCATACTCATCTTTCCAAGCCCAGGCATGCTTAAGCCACTCTTCTCTATTCATTTTTCTTGGCTCATACCCAGCATCTCTTAATCTTTTATCAATCTTTGCCTGAGTAGCAATACCAGCATGATCCATACCAGGAACCCATAAAGCATCATATCCACACATTTTTTTATATCTAATAAGAATATCCTGTAATGTCGTATCCCAAGCATGCCCCAAATGAAGTTTCCCAGTTACATTTGGAGGAGGTATAACTATCGTAAAAGGCTTCTTACTATCATCCCCAGCCTTAAAACAATCCAAATCAAGCCACATTTGATACTTATTAAATTCTACATCCTTAGAATTATATTTATTTGCTAACATTTTTATCAATCCTTTCATTTATATACTCTTTTAAATGCTCATAATAATCCTTAAACAATTCTTTATTCTCTATCCTATCATAAAGCTTATCATAATACTTTCTTTCCTTTAAAATCTTAAATGAATAACCAAAATTAATATCATATATAAAAGAAAATATAAGTATTAAACTATCATTATAATTTTTTCTTAAACTCTTAGAAACAAGACAATTATTCAAAAAGACTCGCCCCACTTCCAAGGTTACGTTATCTAAAACTTGTTTTATTGTCCTTAACTTCTCATCACCTAAAGCATAAATAATATCTAATTTATCAGCATCTCTAATTATTTTAGAAAAAAACAATTCTCTCTCATTCAAACCTTCTTCTATTTTTAGTTTATTATGAATACTTATTGCCTTATAAATAACTTCCAAATCATCATCAAAACCTAAATTAGAAAGCATATTACTTTCTCTTAACAAAGACTCACCATAATTACCATGATCAAGCAATGTATCATCAAAACTATTATTCATTTTCAATTGATTAAATCTTCCAATATCATGAAATAATCCTATAACTTTAGCAACTTCTATATCATAAGAAGAAAGATTTAAATTCTTAGCAAGTTCTTCACATAAGGTCATAACCCTAAAACTATGATAATACTTATAAAATATATTTTCATCTGTCATATCAAATTTTAATACATAATTATCAAATACTTCTTTCATAACACCACCAAATAAAAAGGTCGCACCAAAGGACGAATAACTCGTGGTACCACCTTATTTTTTACTCAAAGTCTTAATGCGACTAACATTATATTTTACTATTATTTCAAATATAAAACTCCAAAGCTACCTTCATTTATTAAATATATTAGTTTACACCAACCACTAACTCTCTACAAAATTTAATAAATTACTCCTCTTCTTCATCGTTTTTATATACTAGCAATTCTTCCTGATATTAAAATCAATATTACAAAAATTATAAAAAGGAATAATAGAAAGACCATAAGTCCCCATCCAGAATTATCAAGCTTCATAATTATCACACTCTACTTTCCCAAGTCTTTTATACATGAAATTGCACAAGTTGCACCATCACTACAAGCAGTAATAACTTGATAAGCTTCCTTCTCTATTATATCCCCTGCAGCATATATTCCAAAAATACTAGTTCTACAACTTGCATCAACAATAATATAACCCTTTTCATCCAAAATATCAAGGTTTTTTAAAAAATTACTATTAGGTTCATACCCAATAAATATAAAACAAGCCTTAACTTTTAAATTAATAAAGCCTTCTTCAGTACTAATATCTATACTATCTAATAAATCATCTTTAGTATTAAACTTATCAACAGATGAATTATAAATAATCTCTATATTAGAACGTTCTTGAACTCTCTTAATTAAAGAAAAATCAGAAGTTAACTTATCTCTTCTACACAAAATATAAACTTTACTACATATATCTGATAAATATAAAGCTTCCTCTATTGCACTATTACCTGCTCCCACTATAGCAACATCTTCATTCTTATACAAAAATCCATCACACAAAGAACAAAATGAAACACCCTTTCCAACTAAAGTTCTTGTATTTTCTAAAGACCTAGGTTTTCTTCCTATTGCAAGTATCACCGCTCTACACTTATACTCATTTAAATTAGTTTTAACTATTTTTACATCATCATGAATAGATATATTAATAACTTCTTCATTTATATATGGAACATCCTTAACTTGCTCATAAAACTTAGAAGATAAATAAGGTCCGCTTACACTAGAATAACCAGGATAATTTTCTATAACAGAAGACTTATTAAGTAACCCTCCCGGAATACTTTTTTCTATAACAGCACACTTCAAATTACTTCTTTGCAAATATATTAAAGCGCTCATCCCCGCAGGACCTAAACCCACTACTAAAACATCATAATCATATTTCATTTTTTATATTCCTTTCCTTATACCTATTAATTCTTGTATCTTTTCTTCTATAAAATATCAAAAATAAACCAGTTATAAACAATAATAACGAAACTAACCTTGCCACTCTAATAGAACCAAGCATTAAACTATCAGTACGCATTCCCTCAATAAAAAATCTAATTAATGAATACCAAACAAGATAAATACCAGTTAAAACACCATCTTTAACTTTATATTTCTTTCTCACTACTACAAGAATAATAAATCCTAAAACATTCCATAAACTCTCATATAAAAATGTAGGTTCAAAGTATTCTCCATCTATATTCATACCATTTATTATAAAGCTAGGAATTAATCGCTTCTCCAAAATCTCTCTAGAAACTATCCCTCCATGAGCCTCACCATTAAAGAAATTACCCCATCTACCAATTGCCTGACCTATTATAACAGAAACACATGCCATATCAAGAAGTTTTAACAAAGAAACTTTATTCTTTCTAGAATAATAAACAAACCATAGAAAGCCCCCTATTAAACCGCCATGAATAGCAAGACCACCATTCCATACTTCAATTATCTCTATAGGATTATTAACATAATAACTCAAATTAAAAAACACATAATATAATCTAGCACCAATCAAGCCAAATATAATTCCATAAAATAATAAATTAACTATAAAATCATCAGATAAACCACTTTTTTTAGCACTTTTATAAAACAATAAAATACCTACAAACATTGCTAAAAACATTGTAACAGAATACCAGTATATTTTAATAACCCCCAAATCTAACAAAATTGGATTCATTACCTTCCTCCTAACATTTTACCTAAATATAAACCAGTATAAGAACCTTTAACTTTAACCAACTCTTCAGGTGTTCCAGTTCCAATAACAGTACCACCATTATCGCCACCTTCTGGTCCCAAATCAATAATATAATCTGCTACTTTAATCATATCAAGATTATGTTCAATAACTATTACTGTATCTTTATTATCCACTATTTTTTCAAATATAGCAAGAAGCTTTTTAATATCATGAATATGTAAACCAGTAGTAGGTTCATCCATAATAAATAATGTTTTACCAGTAGGTTTCTTTTGAAGTTCCTTAGCAAGTTTAACCCTTGAAGCTTCACCTCCAGATAGTGTCGGAGCACTTTGTCCAAGTTTAATATAATCTAGACCAACGCTTTCCAAAACTTCTAATTTCTTTTTAATTTTAGGAACATTTTCAAAAAACTCTAACGCTTCACTAACTCTCATATCAAGAACATCTGCAATAGACTTCCCCTTAAATTTTATTTTTAAACTCTCAGTATTATACTTAGCACCATGACACACTTCACAAGGAACATATACATCAGGTAAGAAATGCATTTCTATTTTTTTAACACCATCTCCATGACAAGCCTCACATCTTCCACCTTTAACATTAAATGAAAAACGGCTCTTATCATACCCTAACATTTTTGACTCCTTCATATTTGCAAAAAGTTCCCTTATATCATCAAATACACCAACATAAGTAGCAGGATTACTTCTAGGAGTTCTACCTATCGGAGATTGTGTTATATTTACCACCTTATCAATATTCTCCAAACCCTTTATTTCCTTATGCTTACCAGGTTTAAGTTTACTATTATATAAATATGTAGCAACTTTAGGATAAAGAATTTGATTAATAAGAGTACTCTTTCCAGACCCAGAAACACCAGTTATACAAGTAAATGTTCCAAGAGGAATTTTAACATTAATATTTTTCAAATTATTTTCCTTAGCACCCTTAATCTCAATATACTTCCCATTGCCTTTTCTTCGTTTTTTAGGAACGTCAATACACTCTTTGCCACTTAAATATCTTCCAGTAATACTATTATCATCATTTGCAACCTCATCAGGAGTACCACTTGACACTAAATAACCTCCTCTATCTCCAGCTAGAGGACCTATATCAACCAAATAATCCGCACGTCTCATTGTATCTAAATCATGCTCTACTACTATTAAAGTATTACCCAAATCACGCATACTAAGCATCGTATCAATTAATCTATCATTATCTCTTTGATGAAGACCAATACTAGGTTCATCAAGAACATACATAACACCAGTAAGTCTAGTACCAACCTGAGTTGCAAGTCTAATTCTTTGAGATTCACCTCCAGATAAAGTTGAAGCACTCCTAGCAAGAGTTAAATAATCAAGTCCAACATCTATTAAAAATGACAACCTATCTTTAATTTCCTTAACTAATAAACTAGCTATCTTCTTCTTTTCCTCACTTAATGTTAAATTATCCAAAAAACTATACAAATCCTTAACACTCATACAAGTTACTTCATATATATTTTTACCATTAATTAAAACTGATAAAATCTCATCCTTAAGTCGTGCCCCATGACATGTTGGACATTCAAGTTCAATCATATACTTTTCAAGCCATTCTCTTATCCATTCACTAGAAGTTTCTACATATCTACGTTCTAAATTATTAATAACTCCTTCGTATACTCCATAATTATTAGTAACATTGCCACTTTTACTAGAATAATTAAAATGAATTAAATCAGATGTACCATACAATACTTTATTCATATCCTCTTTACTTAAATCCTTAACAGGAGTATCAAGACTTATACCATAATGCTTACAAAAACATTCAAATTTCTTAAAAAATATATTATCAGTATCATCACCAAAAGTTACAATAGCACCCTCCAAAAAAGACTTATTCTTATCAGGAATTATAAGGTCAGAATCAATAACCAACTTAACTCCAAGCCCCTTACAATCAGGGCATGCTCCATATGGAGCATTAAAACTAAAAGTTCTAGGTTCTAATTCAGACAAAGAAAATGAACAATAAGGACATGCAAACTTTTCAGAAAAAACTTGCTTTTCTTTATCAACTACATCAATAACTACTTTACCATCTGCAAGTTTTGATGCACTTTCAATCGCTTCAAACAAGCGAGAACGAATACCATCCTTTATTACAAGTCTATCAATTACAACACTAATAAAATGTTTCTTATTCTTCTCCAAAACAATATCAGAAGATAAATCATAAGTAACATCATCAACAATTACTCTAACATAACCACTTTTTCTAAAATCATTAAATAAATCTTTAAATGTCCCTTTTAAACCCTCTACTACAGGACTTAAAACCATTATCTTAGTATTTAAAGGAAAATCCATTACCTTATCAGTCATTTCTTCTATACTTTGAGAATTTATAGGTATTTTATGAGTAGGACAATAAGGTGTACCAACACGTGCAAAAAGAAGACGTAAATGATCATAAATCTCAGTAACTGTACCAACAGTACTACGAGGATTTTTACTAGTAGTCTTTTGATCAATTGCTATCGCTGGAGATAAACCCTCTATCATATCAACATCAGGTTTCTCACTACCACCTAAAAACTGTCTGGCATAACTAGATAAACTCTCTAAATATCTTCTTTCCCCTTCTTTATAAATTGTATCAAAAGCAAGAGAAGATTTTCCACTTCCAGAAACACCAGTCATAACAATTAATTTATTCTTAGGAAGCTCAAGAGAAATATTTTTAAGATTATTCTCTCTCGCACCTTTAATTATAATTTTATCCATGAAAATCACCTGTATGTATTATACAACAAAAACAAAAAATAATATATAAAAGAAAAAGAAAAAAACAGAAAACTCTGTTTTTACCAACTAACTCCGTAGGCAGGAAAATATACCATATCTCTAGGGTCAAATACCTTTTTAGTATAAGTGCTCCAACTAGAATAACTATCAGAACCAGTACCATAATAATGTCCAGTAGCCATCTCAAAATGTAGATGAGTACCAGTAGTACATGAATCATAACCACCATTTCTATATGATGTAGAGCCTCCTCCAACTGCCCCAATTTTGTCCCCTTTATCTACTATATCACCTTCATTAACATATATCTTTAATAAATGCCAATATCTAGTAGTATAATTTTTACCATCTATTACATGATTAATCGTAACAATATTACCACCACAATAATATTTTTTCATAACGTCAACAACTTTACCAGCTGCCGCAGCATAAACAGGAGTTCCTTCCTTATTACCACCAATATCAATACCATTATGATTTTTTCTAATACCAGAAATAGGATGTACCCTCATACCAAATTCATCATTAATATAACCAGATTTAAGAGGCCTATTAAAACCATAATCATAAGGTATCGTAGTCATACATGTATTCAAATTTTCATTTTCAGAACAACCCTGATTTTTATAATATTCTATTTTTTCTTCAACTTTTCTAATCTGAGTATCAATATCCATTGAAGTCTCATTATATTTAGTAGCTTGACTTGCATACTTACTTAACTTTTCACGAACCTGTTTATCCAACTCTTTTAAATCCTTCTTTTCCTGTTCTAACTTTTTAACCTTCTCTTCATTTTCCTTAACTAAACCATTCATCTCATCAACTAACTCATCATTTCTAGCAGTTAATTGTTCAATAACAGAAAAACGATATATAAAATCAGTAAAACTTTCCGCACCAAATATATACTTCAAATAAAAATTTTCACTATTAGAAATTTGATAAAAACTCATTAATTCTTTAATTTGTTTATCCTTTTCTACTATCTTTTCCTCTAATTCTTTTATTTCCTTCTCAGTTGTTTCCTTTTCTTTTGTCTTCTTATCCATTTCATTAGAAATTCTTTCTATTTCTTTATTAACTTCATTAATCTTTTTCTGTGTTTCTTCTTTGTTCTTTTCAGCCTCTTCTTTTTCCTTTTTCAAACTTGCAAGTTCATTACGATAATCCTTAATTGTTTTAGCACTTACACTAAAAGGCATAAATACAAATGACAAAGCAATCAAACCAATTAAAATCTTTTTCATTATATCTTAATATACCTCCTTACTGCTCTGCTACTTCCTATCATACCAACTAAAGCACCAACACCTGCTATAGCAAATGATATATAGAATACAAAAGGCATAGGTTCAACTAATTTAATAATTGGAGATATAACCTTTCCACCAAATTTATCATATAAGAATGAATATCCATATATAGTAACAATAACAGGAATAATAGAACCTATTAAACCAAGTATAATACCCTCTACAACAAAAGGAAGCTTAATTCTATAATTACTAGCACCAACCAATCTCATAATAGATATTTCTCTTTTTCTCGAAAAAATTGTAAGTTTAATAGTATTTATAATTAAAAATATAGTTACCACTATAAGTGAAAGAGCAGCTATAAAAGTAATTTTTTCTATCGCAGAAAAAGCGCCAATCAACTTTTCAACTAAACCCTCTCCGTATTGAACAGTATTTACACCAGTAAGATTTTTAATTTTTTTGGCAGTATCACCTATTTTATTAACATCTGTTACTTTGATAGTATATGTATCCTTAAGTGGATTTTCAGCATCATCCCAGCTAGATAAAATATCACCAAATGTTTCATTTTCCTTTTTCATCTCATCTGTTACTTCATTTTTTGATTTATAGGTATAAGTTTCAACATTATCTAAACTCTTAAGCGAATCTTCAAAAGAAAGCTTATCCTCATCTGTAATATCAGAATCTAAAAAAGCAACTATTGTAACATCAGATTCTATTTCCTTAGTAAAATTTCTAACATTAAATGATATAAGAAGCGAAGTTGCTATAATAACAAGTGTTATCATAATACAAGAAATAGAAGCAAGAGATAAACTAAAATTCCTACCGACACTCTTAAAAGCATCCCTTACACTTCTAAAAAAAGTTCTAAACATTTTCATTTATTAAACCTCCCCTCTTCATAATCCTTCTCAAGTCTACCATCCTTAAGTACTAATACCCTCTTCTTCATATTATCAACAATATCAATATCATGAGTAACCATCAAAATAGTAGTACCCAAATCTTTATTAATTGAATCTAAAATATGCATAATTTCCATACTTATTTTTGGGTCCAAATTACCAGTTGGTTCATCACAAATTAAAATACTAGGTTTATTAACAATAGCACGCGCTATCGCAACCCTTTGTTGTTCACCACCAGATAAATTATCTGGATACTCTTTTAATTTATGCTTTAAACCAACTTTATCAAGAACCTCGATTACCCTTTTTCTAATTGATTTACCATCCACACCAGTTACCTCCAAAGCAAAAGCAACATTTTCATAAACAGTAAGTTTAGGTAACAACTTATAATCTTGAAAAACTACTCCAATCTTTCTTCTTAATTTATAAACTTTTGAATTACGAAGTTTTGCAACATTAACACCACCAAGTATAATTTCTCCTCGAGTTGGTTTCTCTTCTCTATAAAGCATCTTTATTAAAGTCGATTTACCAGAGCCTGAACCCCCGATAATAAACACAAATTCACCTTTATTAATAGTTAAACTAAGGTCGTATATTGCACCTACTCCATTTGAATAAGTTTTATAAACATTCTTCATACTTATTATTTCCAAATGACAACACTCTCCCTTGTAATACCATTATAACATTTTTTATTACACAATGCGACAAAAATATCAATTTTATCAAATTTGCTGTCAACAAATCTATAATTAACAAAATAAACAAAAAAGAAAACCATATTGATTTTCAATTCTTCACTCTAATAAGTCTATTCTCACCCTTAACCTCATAACCATCAGATATAAAAGAAAAAGCCTCACAATCTATTTTCTTTATAACTTCCTTTACCAAATAATAATCCTTATTAGAAACCACCACCATCAAAAACTTTTTATCACTATTTTTAACATCATATATAGTACAATCAATTAAAAACTCATCTGATAAAACTTTCTTAATTTCTTTATATTTAATAGATAAAACATGAAAAACCTTATTCCTAGATATACCTATAATAATTCTATCACTAACAACTTTAGAAATATATAAATATACTACTGCATATAAAATCATATTAATCCCAAATAAAACAGCACCAAACATAATTATTAAAGTGTTCAAAAATAAACTAACTTTAGTAACAGAAATATTATAATACTTAGAAACAACTTTACTTATTATCCCAAGACCGCCAGGATTTAAATCAAGCTTATAAATAAAACCATTTATTACACCATTTAAAACTCCAGATATTAACGCTATTAACAAAGTATTATCAACTTCAATATAAATAATATTACTAATATTTAAAGTCAATTCAACAAATATTGGATAAACTATCGTAACAATAGCAGCAGCAATAATATCATCCTTACTCAAAGTCAATAAACAAAGTAAAAAAAGTATAGAATAAATAACAAATATCGTAATAGAAGGGTCAAAATTAAACAAAAACTCTAAAATAATTGCGATACTCCCAGTTCCACCTGTAATAAGGTCAACAGGTCTAGAAAGTAAATTGTATACAAGAGCTCCCCAAAAAAGCAAAAAAATCAAAGAAAAAGCCTTCTTAATTCTCGTCTTACTCATATTAAGCACCACCAAGAACTTCATAAGCATCTATAACAGTCCAAAAAGCTTTCTTATCTATATGATTAATTCCCTGTTTAAACTTAAAATACTCTTTAGTAGGAATAACAGTAAACAAAACAGGATTTTTTGCATTACTATAACCTCCCTTAGCATCCAATATCGTTACACTATGATGAAGTTCATTAATAATAAATGAAGATATTTCCTCCTGTTTTTCCGTTATTATATAAAAAGCCTTCTTATCAGAAATACCCAAAAGAACTTTATCTGTTAAAACACTAATTAAATATACAATAATCATTGCATACATAAATTTAGTCCATCCAAATACAAAAGCACCACCTAAAACTATAACTCCATCTGCTATTAAAGTAGCATTCCCCATGCTTATATTAAAATACTTATTCAAAAGTTGTTTTATAATATCAGTTCCACCAGTAGAATAACCTGCTTTAAAAGCAAGTCCTACACCTACACCATATAAAACACCACCCATAACAGAAGAAAGTAACAAATCATTAGAATCAAGAGAAATTATACTAGAAATATTACGAGTTAAATATAAAATAATAGGAAAAAGAATAGAACCACATATAGAATGAACAGTTTTTTCTTTACCTAAAAATATAAAACTAACAACAAGCAAAACTATATCAGCAAGCAAAACAAACATAGAAGAACTAATATTAAAATACTTAACTGCTATGATACTAAGACCAGATACTCCACCAAAAACTATATTATTAGGTAACAAAAACAAATTAAAACCAAGACAAGCCAAAAATATACCAAATACCATTTGAATAAACCTTTTGACTTTCTGATCCTTATAAATACTTTTTATAACATCAAAACTAGCCTCAACCATACTAAATTCTCCTTAAATATTCTTCTATAAACATATCAATATCACCATCTAAAACCTTAGAAACATTACTTGTTTCAACATTAGTTCTATGATCCTTAACCATAGAATATGGATGCATCACATAACTCCTAATCTGAGAACCAAATTCTATATTAACATTATCACCTTTTAAATTAGATAATTCTTTCTCCTTCTTTTCTATTTCAAGCATCTTTAACTTATTCTTCAATATTTCAATTGCCTTTTCTTTATTCTTTAACTGACTTCTTTCATTTTGACAAGTAACAACAATTTTAGTAGGAAGATGTGTAATTCTAACCGCGCTATCAGTAGTATTTACAGATTGCCCACCTGCACCACTAGAATGATAAACATCAATCTTTAAATCCTCCTCTTTAAGTTCAATATCAACATTCTTATCGAATAAAGGGGTCACATCAACTGAAGCAAACGAAGTATGCCTCTTATTATTCGCATCAAATGGAGATAACCTAACCAATCTATGAACACCCTTTTCACACTTCAAATACCCATAAGCATTAAGACCCTTAACTAACATAGAAGCCTTCTTTATTCCAGCTTCATCCCCATCCAAATAACAAGTAAGTTCAACTTTATAACCCTTATTTAAAGCCCATCTATTATACATTCTAAAAAGCATACTAGCCCAATCACAAGCTTCTGTCCCTCCAGCACCAGCATGAACTTCCAATATACAATCCATATGATCATACTCTTTAGACAACAACATTTCAAGTTTAACCTTATTAAGTTTTTCCTCTAAAGGTTTAAGAGATAGAACAATAGAATCCAAAACAGATTCATCATACGCTTCTTCTAACAAATCTAAAAGTTCCAAAGAAGATACAATTTCATCCTTCAATGAACATATAAGAGAAATACTTTTCTTCAAAACAGATTGTTCATCAATTATTTTATTTGCTTCTTCCCTGTCATTCCATATATTACCATTGTTAATTAAACTTTGAAGTTCATCAATTCTCTTTAACTTAGAATCTACGTCAAAGAAACCTCCATAATTCATTAACATCTACCAAATAACTATTAAATAGTCTTCTAATCTCATTGATTTCCATAATTCCTCCCAAATATATATAAATTATATCTTAACAAGAAAAAATTAACAATAAATATTATAAAATTTCATCACACTTTATAATAAACTCATTCTTAATTTTATTCTTATGCCTTATAATCAATAAAATAATAACAAAAACAACTAACAAAACAAATCCTAAAATAAAATAGAAAATATTATAATTAATAAAACTAAGTAAACTAAAGCTCATATCCCTATCTAGAAATACATCTATAGTTTCAAGTAACTTTCCATCATAAAATACACTAACTTTTCCAAGTTTATCACCTTTTTTATTATTAAAAGTAACTGTTCTAGTACCATCATATTTTAATGAAACTTTAGACTTATCATAATTATTATCCATATAATATGAATAATCCTTTAAAGAAACAACATCTACACTCTTATCTTTAGTATATAAAGTATTTAATGTTACCAAGGTATCTCCCTTACTTACTAAAATATTATAACCATAATTATTCATATAATATTCATATATTGTCTTAGTATCAAGTAATTGATAAGGAAATGTAGCATTAAGTACAACAAGCAAATAAGAAATCCCGTCATGTTCTGCTATTGAAGCAAGACAAACACCAGCATCATCTGTATTACCAGTTTTACCGCCCAATAAACCAGGTATTGTAATATCACGCATTTTACTATATTTATCAATAGTATGTCTCAAAATAATACCATCATGAGTCTCATACTTCATTGTCGTAATTATCTTCTTAAATGTCTCATTTTTAATTCCATACTCTAACAATTTTGCCATATCACTAGCAGTAGAATAATTATCTTTATCATCTAATCCCGTAGAATTAGCAAAACAAGTATTATCAAGTTCAAGTTCTTTGGCTTTTTTATTCATCATCTTAACGAAGTTAGGAATATTACCCCCAACCAATCTAGACAAAGCATTCGCAGCATCAGCTCCAGAAGGTAACATAAGTCCATATAAAAGTTCCAAATAACTATACTTCCTATACCTAACAAAATTAGCAACACTTGCATCATTTTCCACTAAACCAACCTAATCTTCATTAGTAATATAAACCTTTTCATCTAAATCATCAACATTTTCAAGTACAACAATAGCAGTCATCATTTTAGTTAATGACGCAATAGAAGTTTTTTCATCACTTTTCTTAGAATAAATAACACTACCATCATTTAAATTAATGAGTATCGCTTTATCACTTTTAATATCAAAAGCAAAACATGGATAACAAAAAATAAAAAAACTTATAAAAAGAACAAAAAACTTATAAACCTTCTTCATATTTACACCCTCTTTATTTTAATACAATTTCATTATATCACAAAAAAAAGATATTTCTAGCATATCTTTTTCGTATTATTTTCATTATATTCTCTATATTTTATCCTATTTTTTCTAGAAATTAAATCTATATTGTTATTTATATCTATATCCATATATAATAACTCAACTAACTTGTTCGTAATCCAATCAACAAAATTATCATAAGTAACACCTTGATTTCTCTCTGCTTGCCACAATGTTAATAATTTATATTCTGATACTTTCAATAAATTACATACTTTTTGAACATTTTTTCTACTACTTAACCACTCCAAAAATGTTAATTCATCTGAAACAAATTTTAAAGCACATAAATACTGATAATAAAGTTCCTTCTTAGTCTTATTTAGCAATTGACAATATTCCTTAATCACAATTTCATTCTTTAACCAAGCAATAAAATTATGACCTGATTCCTTAGTATCATCAATTAAAAATTCATTATAAAGCGTATCACTAGACTTTCCTATTTTTTTACATAATTCATCTTGCTTCAAAACTAATTTTCTCAATATTTCAACAAACTTATCAGTAGAAGTAATATCAACTTTCGTTTTCTTCATAAAACAATACAAATCATAAACATCTTTTCGAAGTTGCTTTGCATAAAACACCATACTAGCAAAATCACTTACAAGAAAAGTAGCAAAATCTGATAAATTTCCATACTTCGATAATTCTTTATACATTATCATAAAACTTTCATATCCAGTATTTATACCAAAAATTCTAGTATACTTATCATAAATTTCCCTATAATCAGTCTGTTTATTATAAGTATTATTACTACTATCATTATTATTTACTTTATTAATATTTTCACAAGTACTTGTGCTACTCATTTCATTATAGTGTTTTTTAATATAATCATATGCCATATTAATTTCCTGCATCTTTTCTTTAGAATTATTACCAGCATATACATCAGGATGATACTTTTTTGCCATTGCACGATATTTTACTTTTATTTCTTCTAAAGTATCTTGTTTATTAACACAAAGCACTCTCATAGCCTCTACTATTGTCATAATAACCCCTCTTTCACGGTCAGTTATTATAACACATATTCATCTATTTGTCAATAAATCCCATTCTACCATTGCATTATAATTAAAAACGTAGATTTTTATTGAAAGTGCACACATTGTTATCATCAGCATTCATTCTCTACTTAAAATTATAACATTTTTATTTTTATATAACAATCTATAATTCACCTTTATAAAAATAAATTTTCATTGCATCTTCGTTATACGTAGGTTTTGAAATATCTATATTTAGAAAATTTGATATATAATATATTAAATATTGAGATGAAATTAATAAATCATACTCACATAATATTCCATCATATCTACTTTCAATTATCAAATTTTGATCTTTTTCTAAATATTCCAATAACTTTTTCTCATATAAACTTGTAGTTTTCTGCTTTAAATAAATATTTTTATTATGACTTAAATGCTCGTAATTAATAAATCTTCCATGTGAAAAATTTTTCTTTTCATGAATTAAACAATTATATATACCAGACTCAATTATTTTACTTTCTAAATCACTACCAGCAGATTCAGTAAAATCTCCTGTAAAAATATTAAAACTATTTCCTTCTTTTAAAAATTCTTTTAGCATTTTTTGATTTTCTTTAAAATATTTGTCAAAGTAATTTTTCCAATAATTTATACTATCTCTAATAAACTCTTCAATATTATTTTTTGATTTTCTTTCAAAATATAATTTTAAAAATAAACTAGCTGGAGCCAATGCTCCTTCAAAAGATAAGAATCCTCTCTCTTTTCCTTTATTTGTGCCTGTTCGATATGAAATAACATTATTTTTAGATATTCCAGTTTTTGTTACAACCTTTTGCAATTCACCTTTTGTTATAATATATTTATTATCGTTATCAATTAAACTTGTTGATACAAGCAAATCATTTGTTGTTCCTGAGTAAGTAAACAAAAATACTGAATCAACACTATTATTGTTTCTATAATATAGGTCTCTAGGATATAAAGCCATTGTATTTATTCCATATAAATGATTAATAAGTTTAGATGAAAATTTTGCGCCTGCAAAAGAACCACCAGTTCCTACAAAAATGCTATTATTTAAACTTTCAAAATCTATTTTAGTTAACTTATCATAAGCACTACTATTAATAGCATTAATTATTCTTGTTTCTAAATTATTGATATTTATATTACATCTTTTTATTTGTTTTCTTAATGAAATATCAAAATTACTGCAAGTACAAAAATCTTTCACTTTTTTTATTTTATATAAATTTTGTATATGTCCTCTTGCACCAAATTTTTTTACAACCTTTTTTGTAAGTTTAGTTGCCTTTTCAAAAGTTGAATCTATAAATTTATAATCAATAATATAATTATTCTTTATATATTCACAAATAAACATCGAAAAAAATGCATCCCCAGCTCCTGTTGGGTCAATTTCTACCTCAGGATTACTTAACTCTTTATTGACTTTATTATTATCAAAAACAAAATCTGCACCTTTTTTTCCTCTAGTAACTATTATCATTTTAGGATGCAATATATTATATATATCTTCCAATGATTTTATGGAAAATCTATTTTTTAAATATTTTTCAACTCGTTCATTTAAATTTATAAAATCAAATTTATTTTTTATTTTTTCAACAATATCATCATCATCGTAATCTTCTAATTCAAAATATTGTCCTAAATCCAACATTTTTCTATTATCACAATTATCTATGATAATTTGACTTTTCTTATTTAAATTATCAAAAACTAAAACATCATCAGGACTTATTCGTTTCAAAATATCGTTTGCTTCTATTTTACTTTCATCATACCATCTTTTTATATTGCAAATAGGACATCTTTTTTTTGAAGTAAACTCCAATTTACCATTCAATTCTTGATATGAGACATGAAAGCAACGTGTATTTATATCTTCAATAATTTTCACATTATCAGTATTTGTTCCAACCTCCTTTAAACTATTAATTGCTATAGTACCTGCCGTATCGTTCCCACAAACACCACAAACAGATGTTTCTAAACCGAGTTTAGCAATATTAGCAATTACATTATGTGAAGTCATTCCACCATTTACTCCTACCAATTTGCCATTTTTATAATAAAAATCTGTAACTAAATCTCCAATACTAATTATTCTCATTTTTTACCATCCTTTTTACATATAATACTTCACTCTTTTTAGAATAGTCGCCATTTTTTGCTAAACATTCTAGTATTTTTCTTCTATTTAAATCAAAAATTCCTAAAGAGTCTTCATATGGATTTGTACTACACGGATCTCTCCAACTATATGGACTAGAGAAATATAAATCTCCTATAAAATTCTGCTAAAAGTTTCTACTGGAATTCCTGCCTGTTCTAATTCAACTTTATAATATCTAACCATGCGTTCAGTAATACCTATTTTTCTAAGAGTTCCTTTACGGTATATTTATTACCTGTATTCAGATAATTTAACATTTGAATAGCTTTGATATTTTGCCCATTTTTTCACTTCCTTTATTTTATTATATCATTTAATATCATTAGTTTTATTAAATCAACATAAATTTTACTTAAATTTTATATTAGAAATTACTTTTGGCTGAATTTAATTTTTAATTAATTTGACAGTGCTCACTTGTGCCATAAATTTTTTCCTCTTCTAAATCTTTTAGAGAACGAAAAAAATCAACACGAATGTTGATTTCATGAATTTGTGTGCATGATTTTTTGTTTTTTGCACACAAATTGCACGCAATTTAATGATTTTGCACACAATTTAGTGTTTTTTGACTAATTTCAATTGTACAAGCCCTTATAAAATAAGCTATTTACCACATCATTGTTTGTACTTCTTACCACTGCCACAAGTAGTGGATGTTCCCATATTATCAGTATTATTTATACTTATAGTATTATTCGTATTTCCTTGTTTATCAGACTAGGTAACATCTATATTATTTGTATTTATGATATTACCTGTACTATAAGTATTTCTCTAACGTGGACTTCTTGTGGACAATGTCCACATCCGTTCACTCGATATTAGTATATCATATTTTTATTTTTTATCAAATACACTAAACATAATTTACTTATCTTTATTTTTTTTTTTAAGGTTATCTGGTAAAAATAAATCTATTTCTTCATTATGTAAAGTCATATCTTCATTTATCTTAAGCGCTTCACTTGCTATTCTATATGCTTTAGGATTAGTTCTAGGTCCTACTTCATAAATTTTGTTTAATCTTTCTTGAAGTTCATCTCTTTTTCTTTTTATATCTTTTATTTCTATAGAATTTATTCTCATATCTACTAACAATGATAAATAAGATTCTCTAATATCCCATAGTTTATTTATCATATCAATGTGCGAATTAATTTCTTTATCAATATCATAACTTAAAGTATATATATCTAAAAATAAAGCTACTGTAGTAAAAAGAATCGTAATAATTGGTAACCAATTCTGGTTAGTAATAATATACGAAATTAACCCTGTAGCAGAAATAGAATTTAAAATAATTTTTAATAGCTTTATTACTCTTGCTTTCTTTTCTAAAATATCAACACACTTTTGGTGTGTTGTATATGTCCAAACTAATCTTCCATAACACTCTCTAATTTGATCCTCTAAAACTTCAACTTGGGAATTTGCTTCCATAGATTTCCCTCCATTCTTTTTTTGCACTTATTGGATATTTTTCTTCATTCCCTATAGCCTCTAGCGCTTTTTTGTATGCATTTCCTGCTTTATAATTAAATTTTGAGCCAATTTTCAAATAATTGTAACTCCCCGGTGCAAATAAATAACTATCTTCTGATTGTTCAGATAAATATTTAAAAAAATCTCTTGTAATCCAATCATAGTAAGTAAATGTTTTATCTTTATATTCATAGTACCTTATAAAATTATAGGCTATTGTATCTATTGCATAGCCACTAATATCTACATTATGTTCGTCTTTCCATTCTCTAACCATTTTACATAAATTTTTTAGATTACCATTTGTTAATTTGTTGTATTTATTCATTTCATCAATTTCGGCCTTTGGATTTGTTTTTTTCCAACTGCCACCACTATTTGTATCTGGATAAGTATATTCTCCATTACCTAAATCAAAACAAGGAACAATTTCAAAATTTATGCCATCTGTAAAATTAATTCCTATAACTTGACCATCTGCTTTAACATACGAAGTTGAATAAGTCTTTTGCAATACTCTTTTTACTTCTTGTAGTAAACTTGATTGTACATTTCCCTGTGTTTTATTAATTCTTTCATATACAGAATTTGGAAGAATAACTAACATATCTATATCGCTTAGATGAGTTGCGGTACCCCTACCATATGATCCTACATATAAACTATGTAATGAATCAGATGATATTCCCCAATAGTCCTCATTAATCCTACTTGTAATCCTTTTATATCTATATCGCAAGTTGCTTAAATCCGTTTCATCAAAACGTATATTATTACAAAACTCATTGAACCATGTTGAAACACCCACTATAGTTCACACTCCTTTACTTTAATAAAAAAAAGTATCGTAATTATAACGATACAAAATCTATTTTAATTATACTACAAGTACTAATTTTTTTCCATATTTTACAATATATTATTTGTAATATTTATTTCATTTTCCAGTCTGTTAATTACACATATCTTATCATGTCCTGTACTATAAATATAGTATTTCTTAGTAGTTTCTATTCTTTTATGTCCTAATACTTCTGCAATATCTTTTACCTCACAACCATTTCTTAAACAAATAGTAGCAAAACTCCCTCTTAAATCATAGAATCTACATTGAATTCCTAATTCATGATGAATTATTCTAAGTGGATATCTAATAATATCCGTTCCTGAATAAGTTCCATCTTTTTTAGTAAACACCATTTCTACTCTATTGCGTTTAGAATTACTTTTTATAATTTTATATTCTACTAACTTACCATACCTATTTTTAACTTCTTCTAAAGTATAATGTTTATACTTTTTACCAAATTCTTTCTTATAATTATTTTGTAATTCTTTATATTTCAATAAAAATGAATATAAAGTATCACAAATATAAATTTCTCTATGACTCCCCATTGTTTTAACAGTACCTAAATACCATCTGCCATTTTCTTCTTTATCTTTTGCATAAACCGTCTTATTAATTTTTATTATTCTATTTTCTAAATCAATATCATCCCAAGTTAAAGCAAATACTTCACCAGTTCTCATTCCTGTATAACAAGCTGTTAAAAATGCATATACAAAAGCTTTGTTATTCTTAAATCTATTTATAATTATTTCTATTTCTTCTTTAGTATAGATGTGTCCTATATTGTTTTTTTTAATTCAAATGATAATACCCTAGGTATCTCCAAATCACCTGCTGGATTATTCTTAATAAATCCAAAATAGTAAGTTGCATCCCTCAACGAACTCTTAATAACCTTTTGATAATTTCTTAATGCATCCCTTGTACCAGATGTTTGATATAACTTTAATAACGTCTGATTTAAAATATATGGTGTTAAAACTGATAACTTGTAATTACCTAATTCCTTTTTAATATTACTAAAAGATTCTTTATATCTCTTTGCCGTAGAATATTTATAGTTTATTTCAAAATATTCTTTCATCCAATAATCTAAATAATCTCCATACAACATATTAAATTCTACATTAGTTGCTCCATTAATGAATTCGTCGTATGCTTTTTGTCCCGCTATGTATGCTTCACTCTTTGTCTTAAAGCCACTTTTTGTTATTTGTTTTCTCTTTCCATTTACCTTCCCTGCTTCAAAACAATATTGATATACTTTGCCCCTTTTTCTTATACTGATCATTTTATCATCTTCCTTTCTTATTGAGCATTATTATTTTACAATATAAAAAAGGTAGCATTCTAGCCACCTTCAAATATCACTTTATTAAAATATCATTTTCTTTTTTTATTTCGTCAAGCTTATTATTGCATAAACAAGAATAATCAATTGATTTCAACTGTATTTGTTCTAACATTGCATTTAATAATATAAAAAATGCTGTTAATCCATCTTCTCCATATTGGGATAATGTATAATTATTATTTATTGAATGATTCATTCCTAAATATGATATATCATTTTCAACATTAACTTTAGTAAATATAATTCCTTTTTTATGAACATATATAAAAGTAGGCAATAAGTCATAATCACCTTCCAATTTTTGAATATATTCAGTTAAAGTCTTTTCACTAACTGAATCGTATGCAAAAATGATATTTAGATATTCATTAGTTCGAGTTTCATTATATCTAAAAGTACTTTTACTTAAATCTAAATGCCTTAATGGAGTTATATCCAAACAAGTTGATTTTTCTCTTTTGAGTTCTCTTACTGATTTTATGTTTTCAATAGCTTCTTTAAAACTCTTTTCGTCTAAAATTGTTTTTACCTCAATACTACCATATACTGACTCACATGGAAATAAATAGGCTGATGAATCTTTTTTAAAATAATTTGAAAAAACATTATCGTATATTACAACATCAATTTGTTTACTCATTTTATCATTATCACTAAAAATTTGTCCAGATTTCATACCATAACATTCTGGAATACAATCTCTAATTACATTAATCAAGTCTTCCTCTCTACAAGTTCCTTTCAAACCATTATGTTCATATAATCTACTAGATTCCAGCTTTGCATTTAGTATTTGAGAATTAGCTTTTAGAACTTCCAACATTTTCATTAACATTCACTCCTTTAATTAACAACTAAAAAGATGTCAACAAATTTTATTTTGCTGACATCCTTGAATTTCAATGGATTTCGTCCACATTTTTATTTATTGGTTGACAAACAATAAATTTGTTACCTTTTTTATTTCAACTTTTTCCTTATTTTATGCTACTTTCCGCAACAGTTCTTATACTTTTTACCCGAACCACATGGTAAAATATTAAAACAACCAAGTAATTTTTTCCTTTTAAATTGGTATTTTTTATTTTAATTTAATGATTTTTTATTCAGATATTGTAAGTTTTTATTCAACAACGTATCTAAAAACGTATCTAAAGAAATCTATTTTAAACAAAAAAATGCCTGAGGGGCAGCGTACTTAACATACGCTTAGCATTTAGCTACCTTCCTCAGGTCTTGTAAGAATATACTAACATAAGTTTATACGAATGTCAATTATTCTCATTAATATTATATGCAATTTTTTGTAATCTACCCTTAATTTTGTGCCCCGGAAACAAACTTGTTCTAAAGTTTTTAGGTTTCAAAGTAGGCATAACTTTTTTCACTATTCTTTTATCCTTATAATAATTATAGAAAGTATTAACAACTAAATCTGCCAATTGTATTCCATAATTGCTAGCAGAATCATAATATGTTATATTGAAGTCAAAATTTTCTATGCAGAACTCGGTTTTTAAATACGTTTCTAAATTATTTAAATCTCCAACTCTTATATTTCTATTATCAACACTCACTATAAATTCAATACTTTCATGAATTTGATCAAAATCCAATAATGGAATAATACAATCTTTAAACAATAATTTAACTGCATAGTTGAAAAATATATTTGATTCTACTATTTCTTTTTTCATGGCACTTTTATCAAAAATTTTAACACATCCATAAAATGAATTTACATCTTGTATTTGACTAAAGATCTTAATTTTTTCATCTTCACTCATATCATAAGACTTTATTTCTTTATCAAGGGGTAATTTATTGTTATCTTTTATTTCTTTATTATTTTTCTTATATAAAGATGTAACTTTGTTCTTGTCTTCTTTAAAAGCAAAATAACCGCCTACAGCAAAATATTTCGTTTTACTATTCTTATGTATTGATCCACTTTCATCTAAATAAACGTATATTTTCATAATGTCACTTCCTTTAAAGGATAAACTTTTAATTAGATATAGTATACCATATATAAAAAAAAATTATAAACTATATTATAGTTTTTTACCATATTTTGATGTAACTACTTTTGCTGCTACAAGTACATCATTCTTTAATTCATCTAATTCAGGATGTCTAACTAATTGGGCTAGAAAATAAACCATGTCATATATTCCTAATCTCACATATAAATTCGGAGTATTAATCAATTCTGGATAATATTTATTAACATATGACATTATATTTAAATACTGACTAGCATCTGTATATTCTTCTGTTTCTTCACTAGCAAATTTCCATGGTTTCCTTATCATTCTATAAAATATATCTAATTCAAAATCTCTTGGTGCATACATTGATCTTTCAAAATCGATTATTTTTATTTTTCCATTGTCTACAAATATATTATCGAAGTGAAGATCATTATGTACTAATACAAATTCATCAGATTCAAGATACTTATCAAAATCATAATATGCTTGTTCTAATAATTTTTGTTCCTCCTCATTGAAGATATTTAATTTTTTTGCTTTTGCATATAAGGGATTAAATTCTTTTTTCATATATTCAGACCAGTTATATCTCTCACCTCTAATGCTATGCATTTTTTTCATGGCATCACATAATTGTCTTATTATATCCTCTCTTTGTTCTTCTGTATAAGTATGCCAAACATTATATAACGAAACTCCATTTACTTTTTCAAGAATTTCATAAAAATAAGGAACATCTATCTTATCTGTGTTTGAATAGTATAACTTAGGTATTAAACTATTATCTTTATTGGAATTGTAAAATGCAATTTCTTTTTTAAATTCTTCTTCATTATCCACATCAGTGCATACTTTGACTATGTAAGAATCATTTACCCTGTATAAAGTATTTGTAAATCCAACATTTATTTTTTCAACTCTTGGATTTGTTCCAAATAATAATTCATTGTTTTTTATTATTAAATCTATAATTTTATCCATAATTATCACTTCCTTTTTAATTATATCATGCACACCTCATTTTAAGGCTAATCGAGGCAAAAAAACGTATCTAAAACGTATCTAAGCGCCTTTTTTGAGGTAAAATTACCTAAAAATTGTAAGTAGTAAAAAGCTCGCAAGCCCTTTATTTATAAGGCTTTACGAGCTTATTTTCCGCAACACTGTTTATACTTGCGTCCACTTCCACAAGGGCATGGGTCATTTCTTCCTACTTTTGGTCCTTCATTTTTTATTGGCTCATGATTTGTTGTGTCATTGTCTAATCCATTTATATTTTCTAGTGATGCATTTGTTATTTCCACTGTTTCTTTTCTTCTAATATCTCCTGATTTATGTACATTTAATAAAATTTTTACAACATCTGATCTTATATCATAAACCATTTGATCAAACATATCTGAACCTTCTATTCTATATTGAACAACTGGATCTTTTTGTCCATATGCTCTAAGCCCAATTCCATCTTTTAGTTCATCCATGCTATCAATATGATTCATCCATTTTTCGTCTACAACTTTTAGCATAACAACTCTTTCAAGTTCTCTAAAGTCTTGTTCTCCTACTTCTTTTTCTTTTTCAGTATATTTGTTTAATGCTTTTTCTTGTAATTCTGCTATTAATGCTGATTCATCTAATTCTTCTGTTTTTAGTGTTTCTAAGTTATCTAATCCAAATATTGTATTTATTTGTAATTTTAGTCCTTCTACATCTATATTTTCGCCTTCTGGAACATTTGCATACATATTAACTAAATCTTCTGCAACACCTGAAACCATTTTTAAAATGCTTTCTTTTAAATCTTTTCCATCTAGCACTTCTCTTCTTTGTTCATAAATTAGTTCTCTTTGTTGATTCATTACATCGTCATATTGTAAAACATTTTTACGAATACTAAAGTTTTTACCTTCCACTCTTTTTTGAGCCATTTCTACAGTTTTTGACAAGAATTTGTGTTGTATTGGCATATTTTCGTCTGCACCTAAGCTGTCATATACTCTAGTTACCATATCTCCACCAAATATTTTCATTAAGTCATCATCTAATCCAATATAAAATCTTGATTCACCTATGTCACCTTGTCTACCACTACGACCACGAAGCTGATTATCAATTCTTCTAGATTCATGCCTTTCTGTACCAATTATTTTTAATCCTCCAGCTTCAATTACTTTTTTTCTTTCTTCTTCTATTTTTGATTCGAAGTTTTTCTTTAATTCTTTAAATGTTTTTCTTGCTTCTAATATTTTTTCGTCATCAGTTTCATTAAATGAATTTGCAGCTTCTATCATTTCTTCAGTATAATTATTTTTTCTCATTTCTTCTTTAGCTAAAAATTCACTGTTTCCTCCAAGCATAATATCGGTACCACGACCTGCCATGTTTGTAGAAATTGTAACAGCTCCAAATTTACCTGCCTGCGCAATAATAGCTGCTTCTTTTTCATGATATTTTGCGTTTAATACTTGATGTGATATTCCTTCCTTTTTTAGTATGTTACTTAATTTTTCTGATTTTTCTACTGATACTGTACCTACTAGAACTGGTTGCCCTTTTTTATTGCTTTCTTTTATATCTTCTACTACTGCTTTAAATTTAGCATTTTCATTTTTATATATAATATCATTATGGTCAACTCTAATCATTGGTTTATTAGTTGGAATAGCAATTACATCTAATTTATAAATTTCTTGAAATTCATCTGCTTCTGTCATTGCTGTACCTGTCATACCTGATAATTTATTATACATTCTAAAGTAATTTTGGAAAGTGATTGTTGCTAAAGTTTTTGATTCATCAGCTATTTTTACATGTTCTTTTGCTTCTATAGCTTGATGTAATCCATTGTTATATCTTCTACCATACATTATTCTTCCTGTGAATTCATCTACTATTAATACTTCTCCATCTTTTACTATATAGTCTGTATCCTTTTTCATTACACCATTAGCTCTTAATGCTTGATTAATATGATGTACTAATTCAGAGTTATCTAAATCATTTAAATTATCTACTCCAAATTCTATTTCTGCTTTTTTAGTACCTTTTTGAGTTAAAGATGCTGATTTAGCTTTTAAATCTACTATATAATCATATTTTTCATTATCCTCTGCTTGATCTAAATCTTTTACATCTTCTTCTACTATTATTTTAGGTTGTAATTTTTTTACAAAAGTATCTGCTTTTTTATATAGTTCAGATGATTTATTTGCTCTACCTGAAATAATTAATGGCGTTCTTGCTTCATCTATTAAAATACTATCTATCTCGTCCACTATTGCATAATTCAATTCTCTTTGAACTGCTTGCTCTTTATATATAACCATATTATCTCTTAAATAATCGAACCCAAATTCATTATTTGTTCCATAAGTAACATCTGCATTATATGCTTCTCTTTTTTCATTTGGTTCCATTCCATTTATACATAAACCTACTGTTAGTCCTAAAAATTTATATAATTTTCCCATCCATTCGCTATCTCTTTTAGCTAGGTAATCATTAACAGTTACAACATGAACTCCTTTTCCTGTAAGTGCATTTAGATATACTGGTAATGTTGCAACTAAAGTTTTTCCTTCACCAGTCTTCATTTCTGCAATTCTACCTTGATGTAATATTATTCCACCTATTAATTGCACATCGAAATGTCTCATTCCTAATACCCTTTTTGAAGCTTCTCTTGCAACAGCAAAGGCTTCTGGTAATATATCATCTAGAGATGAACCATTTGCTAATTTTTCTTTTAGTTCTGGGGTTTTTGCCTGTAATTCTTTATCTGATAATTTTTCCATATCTGGTTCCAATGCATTTATTTTATTAACCAATGGCATAACTCTTTTTACTTCTTTTTCACTATATGTTTTAAATAATCCCATTTAAAATCCTCCTTGTTTTCTTGCATAACATAACACATGTACTATATCACTATTTTCATTAAAACACAACATAAAATATATAAAAATTTTTTATTTATTTTCTTGAAAGTATATTTAATTTATTAAACCTATTATATGTTGTCATTTTTTGGACATATTTTTATTTCTTTAATTTGTATACAATTATTTATATTTGAAAAAATAAATTAAAGAGGTGTAAGATATGAAAAATAGTGATAAATTTATTATTGAAAAAACCAAAAATGCAAATAGAAGAATTGTAATTAGAACAACAGATGAAATGGCTGATGAGATTTTTGAAATAGCTAAAAAAAATGATATTAGCGTAAATAATTTAATTGTAAGTTGCATTAATTATGCTTTAAAACATAGATAAAAAAATAGAAGATTGATAATCTTCTATTTTCTTATTAAATTATTTTTAATCTTTATTCTTCAATATAAGTAAGTTTACCATTTATGTCTATTGCTGCCAATACATTTGATTCTCCATTATTTAGTCTAACAACATCAATTATTTTGCTTAGATTTTCTGCTTTTTTTAGTGCTATATTACTAATCTGATTAGATTTGGTATTTTCTTGTATCGCATCCATCATTTGATAATATACCTCTCCTTTGCTATTTATTACCCATATAGCAAAACTCATATCTTGCCCAGTTTGTGAAACACCACATTTAATTACATCTGTTGCCAATTTACAAGTTCCTAATTTTTTACTTATAGCACTTCCTTCTTTAAATGTTAAATATGCTACTTTATTTTTATCTATATGTATTCCAGAAATACCATTATCTTCAGTAGCTCCAGATTCTTCTCCTAATAAAACAGCATCTATTTTTTCTCCATCAATTACTGTTTGACTATTAAAGTTGTTTGTAATTGTTTCTTGCATTTTAGATGAATAATTACTATAAGCATCATCTGAATCTGCATTTTTAATTATTGTACTTGTATTCTCTTGTGATATTTCTTTATTAGCATTTCTTGTTTTTTCGTTTATTGTAATATTATTTTCTCCTTTTTGAACATTTATTAAGTACACTATTCCTATTGCTAGCACTATTACTAATACAACTAATAATACTATAATTTGTTTTAAGTTTTTTTCTTTCATATTATTTTCTCCTTTTCTATTGTAATATACAAAAATTATATAACTTATTAATAAATTTATCAACAATAATTAAAAAAAAGAAAGATTTTGAAAAAATCTTTCTTTTTTTAATTATTTGATTTGTTTCATTACTTCTTCTGCAAAGTTTTCTTCTTTTTTCTCTATTCCTTCACCTTTCTCAAATCTTGCAAATCTTACTATATTTGCTCCTTTTGATGAAAGTAATTCTTTAATTGTTATATCTGGATTTTTAACAAAGTCTTGTTCTACTAAACAGATTTCGCTATAGAATTTTCCGATTCTTCCTTGTACTATTTTTTCAGCAATTGCTTCTGGTTTTCCTTCATTCATAGCTTGTGCTTTTAATATTTCCATTTCTTTGTCTAATCTTTCTTGAGGTACAGCTTCTTTATTTAAAAATTCTGGTTTTGCAGCTGCTATTTGCATACATATATCTTTAGCAAGTTCTTCGTCTCCATTTTCTATATCAACTAAGACACCTATTTTTCCATCACCATGAATATATTTTTCTACTAAGCCTGCTGATTCGAATCTTTCGAATCTTCTTATTGTCATATTTTCACCTATTTTAGCAATTTTATCTGTTAATACTTCTCCTACAGTTTTATCTTCTTTTATTGATTTTTGATTTAATAATTCTTCAACAGTTTTTGGTGCTTTTACTGCTACTTGTTCTGCAACATCTGCTACAAATGTTTTAAACTCTTCATTTTTAGCTACAAAGTCAGTTTCTGAATTTACTTCTACAACTGCTCCTACTTTTTTATCTTCTGAAACATATGCTGCAACTAATCCTTCAGCAGCTATTCTATCTGATTTTTTTGCTGCTTTAGCTATTCCTCTTTCTCTTAATAATTCAATAGCTTTTTCCATGTCTCCATCTGTTTCTGTTAATACTTTTTTGCAGTCCATCATTCCTGCACCTGTTTTTTCTCTTAAATCTTTTACTTGACTTGCTGTAATCATTTTTTATCCTCCTTGTATATTATAATTATATATAAATTTTAAAACAAGGGCGAACAGAGTCGTCCGCCCCTACCATGTTTTATTATTCTTCTACAACTGCTGTATCTTCGTTTGCTACTACTTCTTCAATGCTTTCTGCTTTTTCTTCTGGTGTTGCAACTTCTTCTGAAGCTAAATTCATAGTTTCTCCTTGTTTTCCTTCAATACAAGCATTTGCTATAACTTGTGCTATTAATTTTACAGAACGAATAGCGTCGTCATTTCCTGGTATAACATAATCTATATTTTCTGGACTACAGTTTGTATCTACTAATCCTACTACTGGTATTCCTAATTTTTTTGCTTCTAATATAGCAATATTCTCTTTCTTAGGATCTACTATAAATAAAACACCTGGTAATTCTTCCATGTCTTTTATTCCACCTAAGTTATTTTCTAATTTTGCCATTTCCTTTTTTAATTTTATTACTTCTTTTTTAGGTAATACTTCGAATGTTCCGTCTTCTTCCATTGCTTCTAATTTTTTTAGTCTTTCTACTCTTGTTCTAATTGTTTTAAAGTTAGTTAACATTCCTCCTAACCATCTTTGATCAACATAGAACATACCTGAAGAAATTGCAGCTTCTTTCATACATTCTTGAGCTTGTTTTTTTGTTCCTACAAATAGAACTGTTTTTCCTTCTTCAACTTGTTTTTCAACGAAAGCATATGCCTCGTCAATTTTCTTTGATGTTTTTTGTAAATCGATTATATGGATTCCATTTCTAGCTTGAAATATATACTCAGCCATTTTAGGATCCCATCTTCTAGTTTGATGTCCAAAGTGAACACCTGCTTCTAGTAATTGTTTCATTGCAACTACTG